>ENA-OQIH01000033-OQIH01000033.1-human-gut-metagenome-genome-assembly--contig:-NODE-33-length-131924-cov-6.195954_pt1 | contig 131924 bp, 142 predicted proteins | sample MGYA00242575_ERZ504740 | MGnify/ENA primary metagenome ERZ504740 (study PRJEB26092, sample SAMD00036192) | human gut metagenome | host: Homo sapiens | study: EMG produced TPA metagenomics assembly of...
AGGTCCTCCTAATGATATTTATTGTATCATAGAAGAACCTTCCAAACATTATTTTACAGAAAAAGTTTCATACTCTCGTTCTAAAGCCATCCGGTACCCATCTGGAAAAATCAAGTCTTTGTTCTACAAGCACCAGAGGATCTTTACAGAGTTTCTTTGCTTCTTCGAACTGTTCTATGACGAAGTTGCAGTATTCCTCTGTGCAGTTTTCCATCTCCGCATCGTAGTAATCCAAATCTGCAGTCGGATCACGCCCGGATTTTCCAAGAGCTTTCAGAACTTTGTATTCACAGAGTTTATGTGCATCTGTTCCCTGCTGTGCATAAGGACTTGCCCGATCCCTGATCTCAGCACATAACCTTACGGATGGTGGGCAGTTCAATCACTGCTTACTTGAGGAAGCGGAGAGCAATGCGTGTTTAGGCATTGCCGATCACCTCCAAAGCTGCGATCACTTCCGGGTATTTATCAGCAGGAACTCCGGTCAGAGTACCATCGGAAGAAAAGGTTGCTACGATCTTCTTCACATCCGCTTTATACTTTCCGGCATCTGCCTTGGCCTTCTGAGCCAGTCTTGCTCTGACATCTTCTTTGGTATAAGTGATGGTTTCGGATTCCTTTTCAGGAGAAACTTCCTGCGCCGCCTCAGATACTTTTTCTGCTTTGACTGTTTTTTACTTTTTCGCTGGAGCTTTCGGCTGTGTCACGTCTTCTGTGGAAGAGTAGATTTCACTAAGCCGTGTGAAGCTGTCAGCAATGGTCTTAAATAACTTCGCCAATTCTTTTTCCTTCATCGTCTTTTGCCTCCTTTGACATATGGTTGACTGCGTTTTTCTTTGCAAGCTGTCTGGTAATGACACTGATTGCAATCAGCACATCTGAGATTTCCTTATCAAGTTCTGCATCGCTGATTATGGCAGCATCTGTTTCTGTAACATTTCCCATCGTTTACACCGCCTTTCTGAAAGACTTTTCCTTTCACTATCCCATGGACACAAAATCCCAAAAAGGGCGGGAGAAAAATTTAAAGTGGTCGGATTGGATTTTTACATTTATATAGAAGAAACCCGCTCAAAGGAAAAAAATTAAAAAAAGTGCCGCCCAATTCGCAGATTCCTGTCCATGGGATAGTGAAGAGATAAATACACATCTCTACCATTTAACGAAAGGAGCTATTCTTATGGGAGTAGGTTATAGAAACCAGGAAGGCTATGCCGATCCGGTGCCATATCTGGCAATCTCCAATATGAATGTCCAATATTACCCCTCATGTTTGCAGACATGCAGGAACAAGAGTGCTGCCGATAACAGAAGATGTGGCAGAAATGTTTCGAGCAATCATCGAAGACAGGAATGCTCCTAAAGTGGAAAAATCCATTGATGGCTACAGTGGATTCCTTTTCTACGATGACAATGGAATGCCACTTGTGGCAATGCACTGGCAGCACCGATTCAACCACATGGTCGGCAGATACAATGATATCTATCGGGTGCAGATGCCTAATATCACACCTCATGTATGCCGACACACCTATTGCAGCAATATGGCAAAATCAGGAATGAATCCAAAGACGTTACAGTACCTCATGGGGCATTCGGATATAAGTGTTACAATGAATGTGTACACGCATATCAGTTTTGATGATGCTGAGGAAGAATTGAAACGTATGGAAGAGTTTAGGAAGGCGCAGGCGGAGGTTGAGCAGAAGAAGGAGAAACCGATGTCGCAGAAAGTGTTTAAAGTTGTATAATATGGAAATGGGATGACGCTCTGGTATAGACTGGGGCGTTATTTTTGTGGAAAAAAGTAGGTTCAGAGGATATAATATAATCAGGGTGATTTAGGAAGATGGGAAAAGCGGTTTTGATTTCATATGAAAGGAATGGTTGTGAAATGTATTACGATGAAAAAACAGCGGAGAAGCCAGAAAAATGGCCTGCGAATGCTTGTGAACAGATTTTAGATACATTATGTGAATGTGTAGAAGAATTTAGGAAAAATCCGTCTTATAAGACAAGAGAAGTCCTTTTGTCTTTAACGTGTGAGCATGATTTGAATTTGAATGAGAATTCTGGATTGGTTCGTGTAACCGAGTATGAAGTTGGGATACTGAATTTTCTCTATTTAGTTGGTAATGCATATCAAATATCTTCATTAAAAACATATATATACAATATTATAACGCAGGTAACTAGATTACAGAAAATTACTTCTTGGTTTAATCCTGTGATTAATTGTGATGAAGAAAATACATATCGTGTAATACCATATGAACAGGGGCTTATGTTCCCACTGAGATTGTATCACATAGCGTATCAAAAGTTCACAATAGAAAAGAATAAGTCATTTGCAGAACAATTAATAGAAATTGTAGAGGAAACGTTAAAAAGCTGCCAAACGGAAGAAGAGATTGATACCTTGACTCATTCATATACATCTATGTTACTGGATATTAGTAATATGCATGGAAGTAAAAGAGAAAAGTTATGGGAATTTACAAGAGAAGAATTATACAAATTATTAGCAATAGAAGCAAAACTACTTAGAATGAATAAGCAGCCTGCAAACATTCGACCAGTTAAGGGTGTGCTTATGATGATGATAAGCAATTTCATTTTAAAATCGAGAAATGGGTATAACAATGATTATATTTGTAAATATCTGCCAATAGAAGTTGCAAAGAGTAGTATTAGTAATCATCAAATTTGGATGAAGAAAACAGAGCTGCTTAATGATGAGCGAGAGAAAAAAGTTATTCCAGAATTGTTTGAAGATATGTCATGGATTCATTATGACTGGATAAAAGACATTGATTTTTCTGAGACACGAAACTATTATGTGTCATGTTTCAGTAAGTCAATAAATAATAGCCATATGCAAGACGGTTATGGAGAATGTTTGTATGGATATAAAAATGATAGAATTGTGGACCTGATTGGACCTATTGGATTATATACATTGACAAAAAAGGCTGACGCTGACGCAGATTTGCCAGATACTATGAAAAGACCATATATAGCTCAAGTAATAACATTTGATGTTTTATATGACATTGAAGAAGCAAAGACGGAATTACAATACTTATTTAGCGTTATAGACATGTTTGATTTATCTGACAATAATAAGAAAATGTTTTTACAGGAGATATTGCAATATTGGATTCTTTCTGTTAAAGATAGCAAATGGAAAGCTGAAAGAGAAAGAAGATATGTTATTTTTTTATATGACGATTATGAATATATTGAAACAGAATTGGATGATACATTCTTGAAAGTTAAAACATCACTTTTTATTACGCCTGATTTTATTATAGGGAAAAATCCTAGCAAATGGGAAATAATGCGACAACTTGCGGCAAAAAGAAAAGCATTGTTTAGTAAAGAATATCTGTTTTGTGAAAATTGTTTAATGCAAGATCATGATGTGGCAATACATGAGAAACCAGAAAAATGTCCGATATGTGGTTCTAAAAATATAAGGATGATATATCACGAGAATGCTTAGTAGTAAGAAGCTTCATTTTACTACCAATTTTACTACTAACAGGTAGTAGCAACGTGCTCAATCTTACTCTGATTTGCCACAATCTGTAATTTCAGAGCATTTAATAAAACACCCGAAAACCCTAGCAAAGCAGGGCGTTTCAGGGCAAAACAAGGAGAAATAAAACTATGATTAAAGTACTTTTTATTTGCCACGGCAATATTTGCCGCTCGACTCTTGCTGAGAGCGTATTCACCCACAAAGTAAATTCCCTCGGCCTTGCCCACAATTTTGAAATCGACAGCTTCGCCACCAGCCGCGAGGAGATCGGCAATCCGCCGCACTACGGGACAGTCAATAAACTGCGCGAGGAGCACATTCCGCTCGTGCCGCATCACGCAAAGCAGATTACATGGAAGGATTACGAGCGCGCCGACTACATCATCGGCATGGATACCGCGAATATCCGCAATCTGAACCGGATGCTGAAAAATGATCCGGATGGAAAGGTTTACAAATTTCTTTCCTTCACCGGTTCCGGCCGCGATATTGCGGATCCGTGGTATACGGGAGATTTTGAGGCGACGTACCGCGATGTCGTGGAGGGATGCAACGGCTTTCTGGCGTATCTGCGCCGGGAAGGAAAAATCTGAAAAACAAAAAGCGCCGAAAACAAGGCCAGTGCCCATTTGCAGAGAATGCGGCACTAGCCTTTTAATATAAGAAAATCCTATAGCCACTCCAAAGAATTAGCAATTAGACGTAACCAGACAGATATGGTATGATAACTGCATAGAAAACATAGCAAAATAATAGGGAAACAAAAGCTTTCCTATTTGAAAATTCATTCGATAGAACACGCGAAAGAGAGGCAGAAAATCAATGGCGAATTATGATTATGAGATTGTAAATGGAAGAAAAATCCGCGTAAGACCAAAAGAAACCGTATCGGAGATCGACAAAAACGGCTATTTCCGCAGACAGCCGAATCACTTCACGACTCCGTTCGGCGACGGTGAAAACGATCTGAAGGCAGAAGGTAATAAGAGATACCGTCTCGGCTGGGCAAAGCTGTGCCACTGGTCCAACCGCGCGGCGATCGTAAGAGAGCTGGAGGGCCTGGAAGATCAGATTTCCGTCAATATGGTAGAACATGCCCCGTATGAGAAAAACCTTGGCTGGGAATACGTTTACAATGAAAACACATCGACCCGGTGCTCGGCGATCAGTTCATCTCTGAGGCGTATTACCGTGCTGATGATGATTACCAGGGAAGAACGACCGTTCCGGCGCTGATCGACACAACGACGGGAAAGGTAGTCAACAACGATTACAACTGGCTGACCACTTATTTCGAGGTCAACTTCCGCCCATGGCACAAAAAAGGCGCGCCGGAGCTGTATCCGGTGGAGCTGCGGGAAGAGATTGACAAGATGAATAGATCCGGCAAGCCTTCCGCCGCTGGCTGATACTAGAGAAAAAGATTATCAGACGATTCTTGCCGAAATCCGCGAACTGCCGGACGGACCGGAGCTGTCACCAACAGCAAATGCAAAATCGTCCACAGCAGCCGCTGAAGAAGTAAAGAAAAAGATCGCCGAGCCGCTAGATACGATGCTGAATGCCGTAGAACTGGCACAGTACGTAGAAAGTGCAAAACAGTTCTACGGAGCCCTCGAAGAGCTCGAAACAGCACTTGGAGCCACCCGTTTCCTGACAGGAGACTTTGTGACCGAGGCAGACGCAGCGCTTTATGTTACCCTTGTGCGCTTTGACCTCTTATATTCCCGTTACCTCGGACCGGTGAAATACCGTGTGCAGGATCTGAAAAATGTTTCGGATTACTTAAAAGATCTGTACCAGATTCCGGCATTTGCACATCACACAGATTTTGCAGCCATCATCCGCCAGGGAAGAATTGAGGGAGAGAAAGACGGCTTCCGCGCCAGCACACACTACGATCTGGCACTTCCGAAGATTGACTGGGATGCACAGTGGAAGGTTTCGACCGAGCGCGCCTACCTGTCCTCAGACCCGACCCATCCGATCTATCTTGGAAACAACCGCAGATTCGACATCGACCCGACCTGGTACGATCTGGGCGCAGAATCTCCGAAAAAAGAGGAGAAAGAAACGCCGCCGTCCTGCGGATGCTGCTGCGGCTGATCAAATCATAGATAAAAAATAGAAAACACCGTTTCAGAGGCAGATTTCCAAAAGGAAATAAACTTCTGAAACGGTGCTTTTTTCCGACGCACAAACTGCAAAAGGAAGGGCATGAAATCCGCTTATCGTCTGAAATGGAAAAATCCCTTTTTCTCATACGGCTCACTCGTATACGAAACCAGCTCATATCCGATGTCCTTGATCTGCTGTTTCAGATACGGAATATCGAGCGGTGCTTCGCTGATGACAACGGTCTCGCCGTTTTTTGCAGAAGAGTTTACTTTCTTTGGAGAGCAGCTCTTGCGGACTACATCATTCATATGGGATTCGCACATGCCGCACATCATACCATCAATTTTTAAGACTGTTTTAATCATACAATACCTGCTTTCTTCCGGGAATACAGCGAAACGAAAGCGTGCCGGACTGTATTCCTGGGATTTGATGAAAAATTTGAAATCACATACCCTATTGGGGTATCTAAAATATAGCGCGGATGAAAAGAAATGTCAATAAGCTGATAAAATATGATAATTATTATCATTTAAGAAGGAAAAATACGGTCATGGAAGGGCGATTCGCCGGCAGAACATGGAAACTTGCCGGAATCGCAAAGTTCGTGTTACAATTGGGACAGCAGAGCAAAACAAGAGAGGAGACAAAAATATGCTCTCACAGATGAATTACCGAAAAGAAACACAGCCCCACGGTGATGAGCTTTTTCCACTGAGCATTCACGTTTTCGAGACAGACCTGCAGAGTACCGTGCGGGTGTACTGCCATTGGCATGAGGAAGTGGAGCTCTTTTATGCAGTAAAGGGCGAAGCTGTTTTTCATATGGATACCGAGACCTTTCTCCTGCGGGAAGGGGAGACCGCCTTTGTCAATGCAAACCGTCTGCATGAGGTAGAGGGAATCGACGGACAGGAATTTACGTTTCTTGCCGTTGTATTCCAGCCGCGTTTTCTGTCCGGCACATCGCTTGACCGGATCCAGCAGCAGTATATCGAACCAGTGCTGTCCTCCGAGATCCGTTTTCCATCCAAGACAGAGCGGGGGACACGCCTTGCAGAAAAAACGGCACAGGCCATGCAGGAGATCCGAAATCTGCAGGAAAGAAAAGAACCGGGCTGGGAGCTGCTGTTAAAAGCGGAACTTCTGAAAATCTGGCAGGGATATTACAGTGCGGCAGAAAAGAACAGCGGAAAAACGGATGCCTCGACGAATTACCGTGTCAGCAGAATGAAAGAGATCCTCACATACATGAATGCTCATTTCTGTGAGGATCTCGAAATCGCGGAACTGGCGAGCCAGTTTCATATGAGTGAGAGCGCTTTCTGCCGCTTCTTTAAGTCGATTATGCATATTTCTGCCGTGACGTATGTCAATAACCTGCGGATTGCCGAGAGCTGCCGGCTGCTGCTTTCCACCGAGGAGGCGATCAGCAAGATTGCGAGCGACTGCGGATTCCGAAATATCAGCTATTTTAACCGCGTCTTCCAGGAACGCATGCACCAGACGCCGGGGCAGTTCCGCAGTTTATCCGCAGAAAACCGTACTGCGATATAAGATTCGGAACTTATGCAGGCTTCTGCGATCGGAATGCACGCCGCAGGAAGAAAAGTCCGGTCATATCAGCCAGTGCCCAGCCGATCGGAATAGCGATCCAGATTCCGGCAACGCCAAGCGCCGTGGCGGAGAAAAGGTATGCCAGCGCCACACGCATGCCAAGCGAAATGACGGTCAGAACAACCGACATCTCGGCGCGTTTGACAGCGCGGTAATACCCGTACAGCAGAAACAGCCATCCGATGCCGAGATAGAACGAGCCTTCCAGCCGCAGGTACTGTACGCCGATCGCGATGACCTCCATTTCTGATGCTTTCACGAAAATCTGCATCAGCGGATGCGCGAACAGATTGACAAGCAGAGAAATGACGATGGAAAAAGCAGCGCTCAGTGCAAAAGCATCTTTCGTGCCGCGCCGGATCCGCTCGTGATTTCCGGCCCCGTAATTCTGTGCGGTGAAAGTGGAGTAGGCATTTCCGAAATCCTGCACCGGCAGATAGGCAAAGGTATCAATTTTCACCGCGGCCGCAAATGCCGCCATGACCGCCGGACCGAAGCTGTTGACGAGCCCCTGTACCATTAGAATGCCGAAATTCATGACCGACTGCTGAATGCAGGTCATCGAAGAAAGATTCAGAATCTCTTTTAAAATGGAATGGCTGAAACGCCATTCTTTTTTTGACGGCAGCCACATGCGGCAGCGGAGCAGCACATAGAGCAGAATACCGACGGCGGACACATACTGCGCAAGAACCGTAGCGAGCGCCGCGCCTGCGATGCCGAACGGCAGTACAGCGACAAAGAGCAGATCCAGTGCAATGTTCAGCACAGCAGAGACAGCGAGAAAAATCAGCGGCACAGAAGAGTTTCCGAGCGCGCGCAGCATACAGGAAAAGAAATTGTATACGGATGTTGCAATAAGGCCGGCAAAGATAATCAGAAGATACGTCCGCATGCCGGGACGGACTTCATCCGGGACGCGAAGAAACGTAAGGATCGGCTCGATGCCTGCATAAACAGCGAGATTCAGCACGAGCGTAACGGCAAGGATCAGCAGAAACGCGTGGAGAATCGAAAGTTTTAAAGAAGAAAGATCTTTTCGTCCCTGATAAATCGAAAAGAGCGCACCGGCGCCCATCGACAGGCCGAGAAAAATGGAAGTCAGAAACGTCATCAGCGTATAGGAGGAGCCGACGGCGGCGAGCGCATTGCTTCCGAGAACGCGTCCGACGATCAGGGTGTCGGCAATGTTGTAAAACTGCTGCAACAGATTTCCTGCGATCATCGGCAGGGCAAACAGGATAAGAGAGCGGGAGATTTTCCCGCGGGTCAGATCGTAATACATAAAGAAACTTCTTTCCGAATATAATTATTAATATTATAACATAAAAAATCAAAAAATGTCAATTTGCAGGATGAAGTGTACAAAAATGCAATTGTCAGAAAACTTCGAAAAATCGAAGTTTATAAAATTTTTACAGATTTTGGGACACGTTCTGTAAAAAAACGGAAGATTTTCAGTTGATTTTTTTGGCCTTTTATGTATAATTAGAGTAGAAGAGGCCGGCTGGTCCGGTTTCTTCTAAAGGATACCTTCAAATTTCTGCATTTTGCAGAATGAAGCAGTATTACTATCAAAGGAAAGAGGTTAATTACAAGATGGCACAGATCGATTTAACAAAGTATGGCATCACCGGTACCACAGAAATTGTGTACAACCCTTCTTATGAGCAGTTATTTGAGGAAGAGACAAAACCAGAGCTGGAAGGCTATGAAAAAGGCCGGGAGACAGAGCTTGGTGCAGTTAACGTTATGACCGGTATCTATACAGGCCGTTCACCGAAAGACAAATACATCGTTGTGGACGAGAACTCGAAAGATACTGTATGGTGGACTTCTGATGAGTACAAAAACGATAACCATCCGGCAACCCAGGAAGCATGGGCAGCAGTAAAAGAGATCGCCAAAAAAGAGCTCTCCAACAAAAGACTGTTCGTTGTAGATGCATTCTGCGGCGCAAATAAAGATACCCGTATGGCTATCCGCTTCATCGTTGAGGTAGCTTGGCAGGCACATTTCGTAACTAACATGTTCATCAAACCTACAGCAGAAGAGCTTGAGAACTTCGAGCCGGATTTCGTTGTTTACAACGCATCCAAAGCAAAAGTTGAGAACTACAAAGAGCTGGGTCTGAACTCTGAGACAGCAGTAGTATTCAACATCACAAGCCGTGAGCAGGTTATCGTCAACACATGGTACGGCGGAGAGATGAAGAAAGGTATGTTCTCCATGATGAACTACTATCTGCCGCTGAAGGGCATCGCTTCCATGCACTGCTCTGCAAACACAGACCTGAACGGTGAGAACACTGCAATCTTCTTTGGACTTTCCGGAACAGGAAAAACAACTCTTTCCACAGACCCGAAACGTCTTCTGATCGGTGATGATGAGCACGGCTGGGACGACAACGGAGTATTCAACTTCGAGGGCGGCTGCTATGCAAAAGTTATCAACCTGGACAAAGAGTCTGAGCCGGATATCTACAATGCAATCAGACGTGACGCTCTGCTTGAGAACGTTACTGTTGATGCGGAAGGCAAAATTGACTTCAATGATAAGAGCGTAACCGAGAATACTCGTGTATCTTATCCGATCAACCACATTGAGAACATCGTTCGCCCGATTTCTTCTGCACCGGCAGCTAAGAATGTTATCTTCCTGTCCGCAGATGCATTCGGCGTACTTCCGCCAGTATCTATTCTGACACCAGAGCAGACTCAGTACTACTTCCTGTCCGGTTTTACTGCAAAACTTGCAGGAACCGAGCGCGGAATTACCGAGCCGACTCCTACCTTCTCTGCATGCTTCGGCCAGGCATTCCTGGAGCTGCACCCAACCAAATATGCAGAAGAGCTTGTTAAGAAAATGGAGAAGAGCGGAGCAAAAGCATACCTGGTTAACACAGGCTGGAACGGAACCGGAAAACGTATCTCCATCCGTGATACCCGTGGAATCATCGATGCAATCTTAAGCGGTGCTATCAACGAAGCTCCGACGAAGACTATTCCGTACTTCAACTTCGAAGTTCCGACTGAACTTCCGGGCGTTGATCCGGCTATCCTGGATCCTCGCGATACCTATGCTGATGCTTCCGAGTGGGAGACCAAAGCACTGGATCTGGCTGAAAGATTCATCAAGAACTTTGCAAAATATGAAGGAAACGCTGCTGGTAAAGCACTTGTTTCCGCCGGCCCGCAGAAATAAATTTTCTGAATTGATCGAAAGGAAGCCCCTGACATGAAAGTGTCAGGGGCTTTCTTTTATGAAAATATCTGGAGAAATAAAATAGTTCCCTGCCCGAAAGTACAGACTGATGGGACAGGAAACTATTTTACAGCACACTCTAAAATAATACAAAAAATTTCAGCACCACAGAGCGTGAATTGTTGCGTCACTGGTTTTCGCCGTACCCTGATACGCCTTCAAAATAGAAAATAAGGCAGATCAGCAGGACAAGAGCAGTTCACGTACCATTTCTGCATCAAAGGTAACAGAGGAAACATGGTTGACTTCTATCTGATATAACGCATTTGCTGCGATATGCTCAGCAGCCTGCTCAAGATCACGAATACCGCTTGTGTTTTCGTGGCAGGAGATTACGGCATCGAGTCCTTCCGGTGTCAGAATGCATTCCTTTTCTTTCATACCGATACGTTTTAACACCTTTGGAAGTGCATAGCGGGAGAAAATGATTTTCTTTTCTTCCGGTGTGTAATCCGGAATTTCAATCACAGCGAAGCGGGACATCAGCGGAGCACTGATCTGGTCCTTGTCGTTTGCGGTTGCAATCGGGTATACACCGACGGTCGGGATCATACATTCAATATAGTTATCGGTAAAACCAAGATTATCAAGAAGGGTCAGCAGAACATCTGCCGGGTTTCCGTTTCCTTTGCCGGAGGCAGCCTTGTCGAGCTCATTGATGATAAAGACGAGGTTGGATTCACCAGCCATGGAAAAAGCATCCATGATGATTCCCGGTTTTGCGTTTGCGTAGATGCGGGAACTTCCGGTCAGCTGTTCTGGGTCATTAATCGAACTCATATCGAGTGTTGTCCACGGTAATTTTAAGATACGCGCAACGGCATAAGCAATCTGCGATTTTCCGGTTCCGGCAGGACCGATCAGTAACAGACCATAGGCCGGCAGCGTATGAGTCCGGTTAATCTGAATTATAGTTTCGATAATTCTCTGCTTCACGCGTTCCATGCCGTACAGTTCTTCATCAAGGATCCGGCGTGCTTCTACCGGATCAATGGCTTCAAAATAATTGCTTTTCCACTGGATGTTCATCATCATGGAAAGGGCGCGCTGTGCGTGACGACGCTCCTCCGGAGAAACCTCGTGGGATCGGGCAACAGCGAGATTTCGACGCGCCCAAAGGCGGATATTATCCGGCAGCGTTCTTCCGGCGCAGTTCATAAAATCAGTAATGGATTGGATGCTGGTGAGTTTCATGCTGTCACCGGTTTCTTCCTGGTCTTCATCTTCGATTTCTTCTTCCGGTGCATTGCTGGCGAGGAGACGCTCAATCATAAACTGTAAAAATCCATCCTCAGCCGAAAGCTTTGCGCCGCCACCGAAAGCGATCTCGCGGATTTTGTAAACTGCATAACCGTCGGATGTTTGTGTACCGGAAAGGCGGACATTGATATGGTTTTCACCGAGCCATTTTAAAAGGCTGACAAAACGGGCATCAATCTGAAGAATGTCGGCAATAAAGGTTTCTTCTTCATCTTTAAATTCAAACGAGGTCCGTTTGGATGGGTTTGTGAAAATACCACAGGGATGATGCGGGAAAGCCTTCTCTTTTGTATCCAGAATTAGGATCGGCTGATCCGGAGAAGTAAACGGTGCGTTTGTGCGGAAAACAGTATACGTACATTCGGAAACTTTTGCTTTTTCCGGGGAATTGCTGAAATCAAAAACGGGCATGACAGAACCTCCTAATAAAATAAGTGCTTATTGGTACAATAAAAACAGTGTAGCACGAATTAAAAAATCCTGCAATCAATATACAGAATTTTGTATTTTTATGCTATAAAAATGTTAGGCAAGCGGATGTTCGCAATGGAAGCCAGAGACTTGCTTGATTCGGTTAAATTTTCGAATGGCGTAAAAAAGCCCTCCGGACAGGATCACCTGCGGCGGAGGGGAATTGTGTCATCAAAGCAAGCTGCCGTAAGAAAGAAGCTCGCAAAACAGGAATCTTTCTTACACCAAAACAGGAATGACATCAGGAAACAGCGTTGGTTTTGTGAAAGTCCGGAAGCTGTACCAGCACGATCGCTGCAAACATCAGAATACAGCCGGAGAGCTCGCGAGCGGAGAGAGCCTGATGAAGGAGAATCCAACCGGCAAGAACAGAAAAAACGGATTCCAGGCTCATCAGCAGAGAAGCCATGGTAGGATTTAATCCTTTCTGCCCGATGATCTGCAGGGTATAGCCAATACCTGAAGAGAGAATTCCGGCATAGAGAATCGGCATCCAGGCGTGCAGAAGATCGGAGAAGTTTACGGTTTCAAAGAGAACCATACAGACAGCGGACAGGATCGAACAGGTAAAAAACTGAATGCAGGACATTTTGATGCCGCTGACAAGCGGAGAAAAATGATCAATAACCAGAATATGTACGGTAAATCCGAGCGCGCAGGCAAGCACAAGAAAATCTCCCTTCTGCAAAGAGAAGGAGCCGTCTGTCATACAGAGCAGATAGAGACCAGCGACGGCAATAAGAACTGCGAGCCAGACCTTCGGCTGTACACGCTTTCGGAGAAAAAAACCGCAGACCGGAACAAGTACGATGTAAAGTGCGGTGATAAAACCGGCCTTTCCGACGGTTGTGTACTGGATGCCGATCTGCTGCAGAGTTGAGGCGACAAACAGTGCGATGCCGCAGAGAATACCGCCCGCCCAGAGCGTTTTTGGCTGTGTGCCATTTTCTGACGAAGCATCCGGCGGCAGGGTTCGCTTTTTACGCGAGGAGAAAAAGACAATCAGCGGAAGAAGCGTAAGTCCGCCGAGCAGGTTTCGTGCCGCGTTGAACGTAAAAGGTCCGACATAATCCATACCGGTCTGCTGTGCGACAAAGGCAGAACCCCAGATCGCAGCGGTCAGAAGCAGAAGCGCTGACTGTCGGTACTTATGAGAAACAGTATTCATAATAGAAAAAACCTCCTGAAATTGATACGATATTCATCATAGCACAAAGAGATGGAAAAAGCGAACGGAAAAATGTCGGAAAAGACGGAAAAATAGCACAAATAATCATAATGACGAAATAGTGCAGATGTTGCGAAAACGGATATGTGAAAAATGAGCAGAACAAAGGGAGTTAAAAAGAGTAAAATGAGCAATTTAACCAACATAAAACAAAAAAAGAACACCAAAAACAAAAAATAGACACTGTTTTTCTAACAGTCTTTGTGTATAATGAATTCATCAAGCAAGAACGAAAACCTTAAGGAGGTAAAAAGTATGAAAAAGCGTAACATGAAAGTCCTTGCACTGTTAATGACAGTGACAATGGCAGGAACGATGCTTGCCGGATGTGGAGACAGCGGAAGCACAAGCACTAGTTCAAGCGGAGGAGCAACAGCATCCTCCAGCGGAACAGCAGATGCATCAAGCGATACCACAGCAGCATCTTCCAGCACAGCAGATGCTTCCAGCGAAGATACCACAGGTTCAGATGATGTGGTAGGCGAGCTTCCAAGAAATGAAACTCTTTACTTCGCAGGACAGCAGTGGGGTACCGTCAATGATTACAACCCAATGTCCGCAAACTCAAACAATGCAATGGTTATAGCACAGGGCGATGCTTCACGTGTACTTGTTTATGAAACTCTTTATATGTGGAATCCATTGGATGCAAAAATGTATCCGTTGCTTGCAGACGGAGATCCAGTGTGGAACGACAATCGTACCGAGATCACAGTGAAAATCAAAGCTGACGCAAAATGGAATGACGGCACACCGGTTACTGCAAAAGATGTAGCAGCTACCTATCATGCACATGTAGATTACAATTCTTCTACCGGCGCTGAAATGAAGAGCTACATTGCAGATGTTGTTGCACAGGATGACAGTACCGTAGTCTTCAAACTGACAACCGATGACTCCGGCGAAGCAGTTAACCCGGTTCTTGCGGAAAGATATCTTCCAATGCTTTATATCATGCAGGAAAACTATCTGAAGACCGTAGCTGACAGAAACAACAACGATGCTGAAGCAATTAAAATGGATAAGATGGACGATCTGGTAACTTCCGGACCGTACAAAAAATACTTTGACAATGACCAGAACGTAGTTCTGATCCGCGATGATAATTATTGGGGACAGGCAGATTCCATGTGGGGTAAGCTTCCGGTTCCGAAATATATTTCTCACCCGATCTTTAAAGATAACGCAGCAGCTACCACCGCATTCCAGAATGGTGATATTGATGTGGCACAGATATTCATCACAGACCTTCAGAAATTGTGGTTAGAGCAGGATCTTCCGATTTCTACCTATGTTGATGAAGCACCGTATCAGCTGTGTATGACAATGCCTACCCTGTTCTTTAATACAGAAGTAGAAGGACTGGATCAGGTAGCTGTTCGTAAGGCAATCGCTATGGCAGTTGACTACGATCAGGTTATTTCTTCAGCAATGTCCGGACAGTCTCCTACCTTCGCAGATGTTCCGCGTTCTGTCATGAACCCGACCGATGCTGAGCAGGCTATGGTGGATCAGGATGCCTTAAAAGAGTATCAGTGGTCCAATGCCGATGTAGAAGGTGCTAAGAAGCTTCTGGACGATGCCGGAATCGTAGACACCGACGGAGACGGAATCCGTGAGTACAACGGAAAGAACCTTTCCTATAAGGCTGAGTGCCCGACAGGATGGTCTGACTGGAATGCAACCCTTGAAATCGTAGCAGCAGCAGGAAAGAATATTGGTATCAACATTGAGACCTACTTCCCGGAAGCAGCAAACTACAGCACGGATTACAGTACCGGAAACTTCGAAATCACCATGCAGTCCGGCCCTGGTACATCGGTTGCCAACCCGTACATGAGATGCCGTTTCTTCATGAGCTCTGATTACAACGATCTTGAGGTTAACTTCAGTGGTAACTTCGGTCATTATCAGAACGACCGTGTAGATGAAATCCTTGCAGCAATTCCTCATGAGACCGATGATGCAAAACTGAAAGATTACTATACAGAACTTTCCAAGATTATGCTGGAAGATTGCCCGTGTGTACCGCTGATGTACAGACCGCAGGTATTCCACGAAGTAAACGAGTCCGTATGGACCAACTATCCGCAGAAAGACGATGGAACCAATGTTCCTCCGATGGACTGCACCGATGGTTATGGCGTAGCAGCACTGTACAATCTGGAACTGATTGACGGCTGATTTGCCAAACAGAAAGAAAGCACACACTGAATTGTAACAGAGGCGGCCGGAGCCGGGGTGCTCCGGCCGCTTTTACAAAATCAGAAGGAGGGTTCCTCTATGAAAGGAATGAAAAAGTATTATACGCAGAAGATCATGTGGTATCTTTTGACGTTAGTCTTTGCAGTGCTGCTGAACTTCATTCTTCCGCGTCTGATGCCGGGCGATCCGGTTTCAACTATTGCGTCCAAATCGGTAGAAGGTATGACCGATGCGACTGCAATTCAGAAAGTATATGAAGACTATGCAGCGAAATTTGGTATTAACAAACCAATGTATGTCCAGTTTTTTACTTGGGTAAAAAATGCACTTCGCGGTGATTTCGGCATTTCTTTCAGCCAGTATCCGCGTACCGTATCCGATATTATTTCCAGTTCGGTTCTGTGGACCATATGTTTACAGCTTCCGGCCATTATTGTTGGATGGATTCTTGGTAACCTGCTTGGTGCAATTGCAGCTTACATGAAAGGTGTTTTCGACAAGGCAATCCTTCCGGCATTCCTGTTTATCAGTAACGTACCTGCCTTTGGTATGGCAACCGTACTTTTATTTGTTTTCTCACTGAAATTACATATTGCACCTGCAGCAGGCGGCTATGCGAGCAGTATGATTCCGCATATGAGCCTTGCTTTTATGAAATCTGTGCTTTCACATTACCAGTTGCCGTTCTGGTCTATCGTAATCATCACGATCGGCGGCCAGGCTATTGGTATGCGTTCCATGTCAATTTATGAATTGAATGCCGACTATGTAAAATACAGTCGTTTCCTTGGAATCAAGGATCATACGATTGTGAAATATGTGTTCCGTAACGCAATGCTTCCGCAGATCACCGGTCTTGCAATGTCCCTTGGTACCATGATAGGCGGTAACCTGGTAGCTGAGATGGTATTCAGTTATCCGGGACTTGGAACAACGATGCTCTCAGCAGTTACCGGCCAGGATTATCCGCTGCTTTCTGCCTGTACGTTAATCATTACTATCATGGTTCTGCTGGCCAACCTGCTTGTTGAACTTCTGTATGCAGTCATTGACCCACGTGTCAAAGCATCCCAGCAGGATTAGAAAGGAGAATACGCTATGAAAAATACAATCAAACAGATTTTTCATTCAGGAAAATTCGTGACAGGATTTGTAATCTTCTTGGCAATTCTCCTGACTATTATCATCTATCCGCTTGTTGTGGCAAAAGATCCGCTGGCAATGATCGGAAACGGAAACTTTTTCAAACCGGGTACCTATCTTTCGATTCAGGACACCGTAAATTCCGGCAAAACGTATAAGATGAATGTTGATGCAACCGCATCCATCGTTGAAAGCAAACTGACAATGGACAACCGTTCTATGATGGCAGAATGGCTGGAAAAATACGGCGGTGTAGATGCCAGTGAAATCGATGTTACCGATGCAGAAGGTCTGATTGCTCTCTGGGAGGAAAAATATGACCCAAATGCAGAACAGAAAGGCCTTATCGCAGCAAAAAAGAAAAAATATCAGCGTCTTGACAACGAAATCGACGGTATTTTAGAGGATGTTCCAACCATTATTGCCGAGAAAAATGAAGAGACCGGTGAGCTGGAAGAGGTTCAGAGCATCGACAGCAAGCAGTACATCAATGAAAAAGATGTCATTAACCGTCAGAACTTTGTTCTTGGTACAGATAACTTTGGTCGTGATGTTTTGACTGAGCTGATCTCTGCAACAGGTTCATCCCTGAAAATTGGTCTGGTTGCGGGAATCATTGCAACTGTGATCGGACTGTTCCTCGGACTTCTTGCAGGTTACCTTGGAGGTTTTGTGGACAACCTGATTCTGTTCTTTACCAACTTGTTCACCGTTATCCCATCCTTCGTTCTCCTGATCCTCATCTCCTACAGCGTAGGTGAGTCTCAGAGGGGAATCATGATGGTGGCACTCCTGATCGGAATTACCGCATGGCCGTGGACAACACGTTCTGTACGTTCCCAGGTTATTTCTCTTCGAAACCGTGACCATGTAAACCTTTCCAAACTGTCCGGCCACAGCATGCTGCGGATTGTCCTTACCGACATCCTTCCGTACGTTGCATCCTACGTTGTTATGGCCTTCATTCTCCAGATTTCCTCCGGAATTCTGGCAGAGGCACAGCTTTCTATGATCGGACTTGGACCGGCAACCACAAAGACTGCAACACTTGGTCTTATGATGCAATGGGCAACCCAGTACAATGCGCACTTAAACGGTGCATGGTGGGCATATTTCCCGGTTATTCTTGTAATCGCACTTATTTCATTCTCTCTTAACCTGATGAACACCGGTCTTGACCAGGTATTCAACCCGCAGTTAAGAGACTAAGGAGGCAGCTATGGGAAAAGTAATGCTGGAAGTAAACAATCTGAAAACGAAATATGTAACTCGTTTTCATGAAGATGTATACGCCGTAGACGGAGTCTCCCTGAAGATTGAGGAGGGAAAATCCCTCGGTGTAGCAGGTGAGTCCGGCTGTGGTAAATCGACGCTGGCACTGTCCCTGATGGGCTATTATTTCGCACCGCTTCACTACATCAGCGGCGATATTATCGTAGATGGAAGAAAAATTTCCGGAATGAAACCAGACGATGTCCGGAAAAATATTCTGGGCAATGAGATCGCCTACATTCCGCAGGCAGCAATGAATGCTCTGAACCCGACACAGAAAATCATCCGATTTGTAGAAGACGTTATTCATGCGCATGATCCGAAAATGCCGAGAAAGGATATTTATGATCTGGCAAAAGAACGTTTTCAGATCTTAGGCCTGCCGGAGGAGGTACTGCAGAAGCATGCGGTTGAGCTTTCCGGAGGTATGAAACAGAGAACCGTTATCGCAATTTCGACCATTCTTTCTCCGAAGGTACTGATCGCCGATGAGCCATCGTCCGCGCTGGATGTAACTTCCCAGAAAATGGTTATTAAAATGATGCGTGATCTGATGGAAAAAGGATTTATCAAATCCATGATCTTCATCACACACGAGCTGCCGCTTCTTTACAACGTAACCGATGATATTATGGTTATGTATGCTGGACAGATTGTAGAAAAAGGTACCGCAAAAGAAATGGTATTCGATCCGCTGCATCCATATTCCAAAGGTCTGATGGGATCGATCATCGTTCCGGAGGAAGGTGTAAGAGAACAGAAGCTGACTGCAATTCCGGGAACTCCGCCAAACCTGAAGCATCCGCCGGAGGGCTGCCGTTTCGCAGACCGCTGTCCTTATGCACAGCCAACCTGCCGCGGTATGAAACCAGAGGTCATCGAACTGCCGAACGGAAGAGAGTACCGCTGCCTGATGTCTGAGAGAAAGGTTCGGGAGGTGTATGCAAATGCGTGATGGTAAAGAATTAAAACCATGCCTCTCCGGAAGAGGCGTAACGAAAGTGTTTGGCTTTGGCGATGCAAAAACGGTCGCTGTAGACCATGTTGATTTCGATTTTCATGAAGGTGAATTTGTTTCTATCGTAGGAGAATCCGGATCCGGAAAAACAACCCTTTCGAAGATGTTGCTCGGGCTGATCAGCGTAACGGAAGGTGAAATTGATTTCCAGGGTAAACCAAGAGACATCTCGAACGGAAAGAAGAAAAAAGAGTACTGGAAGGGAATTCAGGCGATTTTCCAGGATCCGTTTGCTTCCTACAATATGTTTAAACGTGTAGATTCTGTTCTGCTGGATTGCATTAATATGCGCGGTGACAAGAATCTGCCGAAAGAAGAAAAAGAACGTCTGATGACAGAGGCCTGCAGCTTTGTAAACTTAAAATACGCAGAACTGACAAACAAATATCCATTTGAGCTGTCAGGAGGCCAGATGCAGCGACTGATGATTGCACGTATTTTCCTTCTGAAACCAAAGATTCTGCTTGCCGATGAGCCGACGTCTATGATTGATGCCTGCTCACGTGCAACGATCCTGGATATGCTGCTGAAGCTGCGTGATGAGATCAATATGACGATTATCTTCATCACCCACGATATTGGTCTTGCTTACTATGTATCCGATAATGTTTATATTATGGAGCATGGAAAATTTGTGGAATCGGGACCGGCAGAAGAAGTAATTCTTCACCCGACAGCAGCGTATACCAAACGTCTGATCAGCGATGTTCCAAAGATTTATGAACCGTGGGATCTGACAACAGTATAACAATGGTACGAAAGCTGTTTCCCTGGAATCATGCTTTGCGTCATATATGAGTCTTGCGAAAAGAGAGACGGTGCACGGAAAAAAAGTGTACCGTCTTCTCTTTTTGTCAATAATTTTTCTGAAAAAATTGCTTTTTAAAGAAAAAACTGGTAAAATTAGTAAGGTTACAGAACCGAAAAGAAAACTGGGGGATGAAAAATGCGAAACTGGTTTCGCGGACTGAAACTGAACCAAAAATTTACCGTAACAACGTTGATCTTTATTTTTATTCCGCTTTTTGGCATGATGTGCTTTGGGTTTAGGAGTATCAAAAAGAATGCCATAGATCATGGGGTAAATGAAGCAGTAACGGCAATAGATCTTACCTGTGCGGAGGTGAATGCAAAAGCGAATGCCTGCTCAATGGTTGTAGATACGCTGCAGGAGTATGAACCGTTGGAAAAATATCTTCTTCATCTCAGGAGGGGAGAGGAGATCTCGGAGAGCTATTATCAGCAATTTCGAAACAACAGCATCAGCATAATCGATAAAATGCAGGAGGCAATGCCGGATCTGTACCAGATCCATATTTTTGCCATGGCAGATGGTTTTCTGGAGCAGCAGCCGATCCTGTATCAGAAGGAAAAGATGAAAAACTGTTCCTGGTACCGAAGCTATCAGGGCGGTGGACAGTGGTTTTTTGACATACAGGAAAAAAATATTATCTCCGGTACAAAAAAAGAAGGTTCCCATTTGATGACTTATGTACGGGAGCTGCGGGATCAAAGCGGAGGAAGGCTTGGCGTGATCGAGGTATCCATGCGTATGGCAGACATATTTCCTGAAATCTATCGATCCGGTGACAGCAGCTGGGCCTGTTTTGTTGATGAAAATTGGAATTTATATGACTGCGGGAAGACAGCGGCAGCCTGCAAATGGCAGTCCTATCGGGGGCTGATTCTGTTCCGGGCAGGAATCCGTGACAGAAAAGAGAGTCAGCAGAGCGCGGTGATTGACCGGAAAAACGTTGCAATTGTGCTTCGGAAAGTCGATAAACTCAATGGAATGTTTGTAACATTGACCAATTTGGATGATGCAACCGGAAACATGATCAAACAGCAGCAGAGAATGCTGCTTGAATTTGCCGGCTTCGGACTGCTTCTGATTGTGGTGGTCAATCTGATTGTGCGTGGCCTGCTGAAGGAGTTTTATGACGTCCTGGGTGAGATGCGTCAGATTGACAATGGAACAACAAAGATAAAGGTTTGTTACAGCGCAGAAGAGATGCGGGAAATGAGCTATGGTATCAACGGAATGCTGGAGAGAATTCAGAAACAGAACGAGGAAAGCATCAAAAGGGAGGCAGCGCTGAAAGATACGGCAATCCGGGCAATGCAGAACCAGATTAACGCTCATTTTATTTATAATGTTCTAGAATCCATCAAGATGATGGCTGAGATTAATGAAGAATATACGATTTCCGATGCAGTGACAGCACTTGGTGAAATGCTGCACTACAATATGCGCTGGAATAAATTCCTGGTAACCGTTCAGGATGAGATGAATTATATTCAGAACTATGTGGAACTGATGAATCTGCGGTATGATTTCACAATAACACTGTCCGTTCAGATGCCGGAAAATTTATATCGGCAGGATATCCCGAAGATGTCTCTTCAGCCGATTGTGGAAAATGCAATTACACATGGAATTGAGGAGCTGGATGCAGACGCTGTCATTGAAATCAAAGGAATAGAGCATGAAAAGAGCTTTGAGATTGAAATCACAGATTCCGGAACAGGCATGTCAGAAAAGCAGCTTGCAATTCTGAGACGTAAACTAAGAATGCGCCTGAATTCAGATACACAGCCGAAACATGGAATCGGGCTTCGGAATGTACAGGACAGAATCCACATTCAATTTGGAACAGAGTATGGGCTGTCGGTCTATACAAAAGAGCATTGCTATACGAAGGTGAGTATTCATCTTCCCATCACGAGGGGGAAATATTCTCTGATGGATCAAGAGGGTGACGAGAAAGAGGAAGAAAAAGAAAATGAATACACTGCTGGTTGTAGAAGATGAAAAATTAATTCGACAGGGAATCGTGGCGATGATCCGGCGAAGCAGCGTGCCGGTGGAGGAGATTCTGGAGTGTCGAAACGGAGAAGAGGCATTGGAGATTTTGAGAAAACAGGGGGTGGACGTCATGTTCACTGATATCCGTATGCCCAAAATGGATGGTCTGACACTGGTCAACAAAATGGAGGAGTTGTCACAGAAACCTGTTGTTATTGTTTTAAGCGGCTATGATGAATTTTCCTATGCGGTTGAAATGATGAAGCATGGAGTTCGGGACTATATTTTAAAACCGATCAAGCGGGAGACGATAGAACAGCTTCTGGAAAATCTGGAACGAGAGCTTTCGGAGACCCGGGAAACGGAAGAAGAGGAAGAACGGTGCTTTTTAAATCAGCTCCGTTATCTGATGATGAATGCAGAAATGGCCGAAGAAAACGAATGGATGGATATGGAAAGCAGGATCCGGCGATACATCGGAAACGACAGCTTCCGGATCCTGCTGACCAGCAAGGCAAATGGGGAACGGTTTTCGAAATGCAGCGGAATTCTGCTGGAAGGCGTAGAAGGAGGAGTTCTGTATCTTTTGCCGGAACCGGAGGCAGAGCGGATCATGAAAGAAAAAGATGAGAGATTTTGTCTCGGAGTGGGAAAAGAACATCATTCTGTGATGGAAATTCCAGAGGCATACCAGGAAGCACTGCTGGCCCGGGAAATGGCATTTATACAGAAAAATCCTGTGGAAGAATATCAGAAAAAATGTTTTGAGGAAAAGCCGGAACTGGCACAGTTTCAGGAAAAATTTATTCTGCAGGTGCCAACGGACCGGGCAGATACTGTGCTGCGAAAAATGCGGAACTGGTATTTTGAGGCAGCACATCAGAGGGTTTCCCCCTATCAGCTTCTGGCAGTAACAGAAGCAATCTGTAAAGAGCTGGATCTTTTTCATCGAGTGGCGGAAAAACAGGAAAAATGTCCGCGCCCTCTGCAGTACCGTGATGCAGATCTGTTTCTGGATGCGTTTGAAAAATGGATACACGTTTACAGGGAAAGCCTGAAAAGTCAGACAGCCGGAAAAGAAAAAATGGAAGAGGCAATTTCATATATTCGGGAAAATTATGCAAAAGATCTGAATATGGCAATGGTATCTAACCATATTTGTATGAATTATTCGCTGTTTTCAGCAGCGTTTAAAGAACATACCGGTGTGAATTTTGTGAACTATCTGAAGGAGATCCGCATTGCGGAGGCAAAGCGTCTGTTGATTCAAACAGAAGATAAAATTACGGAAATTGCCAAACAGGTTGGATTTGAAAATGATAAGCATTTCATGAAATCATTTAAAACGGCATGCGGCGTATCACCGTCTGAGTTCCGAAAAGATTACAAAATGGTTTCCAACGGAAAGGGAGGACAGGATGAGTAAAGAAAAAGAAACCGGAAAAGAGAAGAGAAGAATCCGCCAGCTGGCGCGGTATTACATTCCATATAAGGGATTGTTTTTTACCGACATGTTTTTTGCAATGCTTGGAGCAGCCATTACACTGGTGATTCCACTGATTGTACGGTATATTACGAGTACGGTTGTGGAAAAGCCGCTGGAGCAGGCAACGGGTGAGATTATCCGCCTCGGTATTCTGATGATTGCTATGGTTCTGGTTGAAATGTACTGTAACTTTTATATTGCCTATTACGGCCATGTGATGGGGGCGCGGATTGAGCATGATATGCGGAACGAGATCTTCGGCCATTATCAGAAGCTTTCGTTTGCTTTTTTCGATAACCAGAAGGTCGGCCATCTGTTGTCGCGCATCACAAGCGATCTGTTCGATATCAGTGAGCTTTTACATCATGGGCCGGAGGATATTGTCATTTCGTTTATCAAACTGATCGGTGCGATGATCATCCTGTTTGTGGTAAATCCGATGCTGGCATGTGTGCCGCTTGTGGTTATTGTGGTGATGCTGCTATTTGCCTTGGTAATGAACAGCCGCATGAAGAGTGCATTCAAGGAAAACCGTCGTAGAATTGCGGATATCAACAGTCAGATTGAGGACAGTCTTTCGGGGATCCGTGTTGTCAAATCGTTTGGAAATGAGACAGAGGAGATGCGTAAGTTCAATGCGGGAAATGACCGTTTTGTCGATTCGAAGAAGGTCAGCTACCGCTATATGGGAATTTACAATTCGGGAATGGGAGCATTTTCGACGCTGATTACCGTTATTTCGCTGATTGTCGGCGCATTGCTGATGACAGGTGGTAAGCTTGGGGCGGCGGATCTGGTTACATTTCTTCTGTATATTAACAACTGTACAGATCCGGTGAAAAAGCTGGTGAACTTTACGGAACAGTTCCAGAATGGTTATTCCGGTTATGAACGTTTTCTGGAAATTATGAGCATCGCACCGGACATCCAGGACAAGCAGGATGCGTTGCCACTGAAGAATGTGCAGGGTGAAGTAACATTTGAAAACGTTTCGTTTCATTATGAGGAGTCGAAGGAAAATGTGTTAAGCAATGTGAATCTGCATGTCCCGGCAGGAGACTATGTAGCGCTGGTGGGAAGCTCTGGCGCCGGAAAGACGACGCTCTGTTCTCTGATTCCGCGTTTTTACGATGTGACAGAAGGAAGGATTCTACTGGATGGAAAGGATATCCGCGATGTGAAATTGAAGGATCTGCGCGATGAAATCGGTATTGTGCAGCAGGATGTGTACCTGTTTGCGGGAACGATCATCGACAACATCCGCTATGGCAGACCGGATGCGACCGACGAGGAGGTCATCCGCGCAGCGAAAGCGGCCAATGCACATGAATTTATCATGGAGCTGGCGGACGGCTACGACACCGATATCGGCCAGCGCGGCGTAAAACTTTCCGGTGGCCAGAAACAACGGCTTTCCATCGCCCGCGTATTCCTCAAAAACCCGCCGATCCTGATTTTCGACGAGGCAACCTCAGCGCTCGACAACGAAAGCGAAAAAGTCGTCCAGAAATCTTTGGAACTTCTGGCGAAAGACAGGACAACCTTCGTGATTGCGCACCGGCTGTCCACAATCCGGAATGCAAAGCGGATTCTGGTGCTGACGGAGAATGGAATTGCGGAGGAAGGCACACATAAGGAACTGCTCGCGAAAGGCGGGATTTATGCGCATTTGTATGAGATGCAGTTTTGATGAAAAGTTCATTAGTATGACAGAAAGGCAGCGGAAGAGAAACCGCTGCCTTTTTTGACACTTTCTTATTTTCTTCATACTCTATAAAGAACAGAAAATGAAAGAGGAACATGGTATGGATTCATCCCGTATGAATCGCGGCTGCTGCGGTGCGAACAATATGCAGAACCGCCGCGCCGCTTCAAACAATATGGAACTGAAGATGGAACCAAGGAATTTCCCGCGGAAAATGCAGCATGTAGATCATATGATACCTGCAATGGCGTACGTTCCGATGCAGCGGTTTGAACAGATCTATGATCTTTCCACTGCATTAAAAAATGGAACCTTATTCCCGGAACTCTGTAAACCATTCTGTGGAAAGGGAGGAGGAGAGTGCCTATGATGCCGCAGATGCCATCCCGCGAAAAGCTGCTCGCCTGGATTGATCAGGTCAGCTTTGCTGTTGTTGAAATGAACCTTTACCTCGACACCCACCCGGAGGATGAAGATGCACTTGCCTTTTTCCGGGAAAAAGTGGAGCTTCGAAAAGAAGCATTGAAACAGTACGCCGAACAGTACGGCCCGCTCACGATCGATACCGCCAATGACCGCATGAGCCGTTCTTTCGAATGGGTTATGCAGCCATGGCCGTGGGAAGTCAACCGGAAAGGAGGGTGCTGACGGATGTGGAATTATGAAAAACGCCTCGAGTATCCTGTAAACATCACGACACCAAACCCCAAAATCGCCCAAATTATCATGAGTCAGTATGGTGGCCCGGATATCAATACCAGATGATACGCCAAAAAGCCCAGCGTTTATGCGGGTTTTCGGACTTTCGGAACAAAAATCAGGAAACGAAAAAGTCGAAATACATGGTTCCGGAAGCCTTTTCATAGACGATACGATCCACGATGGAGCGGAGCAGAAGTCCTTTTTTCTCGGCTGGTTCCTCTGGATTTTTCAGAATATCATTGATGTTTTTTATCTCTTTTCGGAAATCTTCTTTCGAGATTGTTTCCGGCGGGGCGGCGGGCGTAAGAACGCGGTCCAGTTCTTCCTGCAGGCTCTGTCGTTCTTCGGCGAGCCTTTTTTTGTTGGCGCCGTATTCTTCCAGCGTATCAATCCCATTTTCGAAAGCAAGTTTAATCCGGGATTCCCGCATGGATAAGTGATCCAGCGCCTGTTGGAGGCGGGCAACGGTGTCATCCTTTTCTACGTCCAGCGTTTTGTTCCGTACCGTGTAGGAAAAATCCGCACCGGCAAGAATTTCATCGAAGTACCGGAAGACGGTTCTTTCTGCCTTTGCCACGGTGATCGAATTGGAAACCTTGTGAAGCCCCTTTGCATACTTCCAGCACTGGAAATAGGGACAGGAGGTATTTCCGGCCGTTATGGTAAGGGTAGCGCCGCAGACGGGGCATTTTAAGAGCCCTGACAGCCAGTGCTTGCAGGAGGACGGGTTTCGGCTCTTCGGGGTTCTTCTGCGAGCGTCCATACGTTTGATCCGGTTGTTGAAACGTTCCCGGTCAAGCCTGGCTTCGTGCGCACCTTCGAACGATATCCCGTTCCAGATCACAGTGCCGGCATAAAAGGGATTCCGAAGAATCCGCTCAACCGATCGGCGTTCCATGAGGTTGCCGCGTTTGGTGTGGTACCCCAACTCGTTACAGCTCCGGGCGATCGCAGTCGGATCGTGATGTTCCAGATCGTACTGATCCATGATAAATTTTACAATGCTGTATTCTGCTTCGTTGATTACAAATGGCTTGCCGCCGCCGGCTGCATCATAGCCCAGGCAGGGAGATGTCTGGTAGCCGTGCTTTAAGGCTTTTTCCTTCATGCCGCGGATCACTTCGCCGGAGAGGCGGATGGAGTAGTATTCGTCCATCCATTCAATGATCCGTTCGATCAGTGTGCCAAACGGACCGTCAATCAGCGGCTCGGAGATGCTGATTACATCAATATTATTCTTTTTGAGGAGCGACTTGTAGACAATGGATTCCTCCTGGTTGCGCGCGAAACGGCTGTATTTCCAGACCAGAATCACGTCGATCGGGTGAGAATCCTGCTTTGCGAGAGCGATCATCTCCTGAAATTTTGGCCGCCGGTCGGCATGCCGGCCCGAAACAGACTCCTCAAAGATAAACTCTTTTGCGATGACAATCCCGTTCTTCTTCGCGTAGTCCAGGAGCAGACGCTGCTGCGCATCCGGAGAGAGTTCGGTCTGATCCGCGGTGCTGACGCGGATGTAGAGAGCACCATTTTTTAGTGCTGACATAATATCACCTTCTTTAAATTTTCAATTTTGGGTATGAAAAAAAACGCCAAAACAAACGTTCTGATTGTTTGGCGCCTCCGAAGATGATACAATATGTTTTGCTGAACAGGTATCATTCTTCGGAATGTTACTGAGCCGTCCTGGTGTTGGGGAATACCGGGACGGTTTTTATTATTTATTTAGATTTTAGCTGTAAAAATTCGTCCGCATTTGTTACAGTGAAATTTTTGTTTCTTCGCAGACTTGGTATTAACAAGTGTAAATGGATGTAATGGATTCAGGTTGACACTTGTTCTTGTTTTTTCTCCAATCTGTGTAACATCTGTGCTTCCACAGAGCAGTCCTGGGCATTTGATTTTCTTTGCCATAATGATTCCTCCTTTTTTCCTTTGAAAATTATTTAGTTAGGGTAAAACACCCCATATATATACGTGTGAAATATTAAAAAATTACACTTTTAAGTTTAAACGGCAAGCAACGTCTGCCACTGCTGATTCTACTTCTCCTGGAGCATATGCAGCAACATTAAGTAAAATTTTCGGCTCCATAATTCCATCTGCATTTTGCTCGTATCTAATTTCTTCAACAGAAAAACTGAATTGCAGGCATTGAGCAGATAAATTTAAAAACACTGGAACAAAGTCTTGTTGACAAATTCCCAGAAGCTGATGATCAAGATTAAAAATCTGAATGACCTGGCGTTCAGAGCTGAATGAAAATAAAAGTGGATCACAGCAGTCAAGCTTTTGAACAGCATCTTGCTGAACTCCGATACAGGGTTCTAATTCTTTAAAAAAAGATTTCATTTTGATGCTCCATAAAATAGTTGGAATAATTTTTTTGATTCTGCAGATACTGTCTGCATGAAGATATTAATAGCAGACATCATCTTTAAAAAAAATCTATCTCTCCGGCAGGTATCAATTCTGACCGGAGTACCGAAATCGACAATTGGAAAGCTGTGCAATGGCAGTATTCCGAGACTCGATACGTTGGAAAAGATCGCCAGGGGACTACAGGTGCGGATGCAGGATCTATATGATAGCCCATACAAATAAGTGTCCACGATTGGAGACGATTTCCAATTTTTGCTAATTTTCGACCTTCTGATCCGTAATATTAATATAGAGAACAATTTGTTCGAGAAAAATATTGAAACCGAACAGATGTTCGTATATAATAAGACCAGATCGGAGGGTACATATTATGGATGATTACAAGAAACTTATAATTGAAATGCTTGATCATGCCGATGATAGGAGATTAATCCTGATCTTTACGTATGTCAAAGCGATCTTGGGGCTGAGGTAATCAGCCCTTTTTTTCTTGCAATAATTCAACCATTTTCTGCAGGGATTCCCAGTCGGATTCATCTAACGCAGCCAGCATTGATATGAACTTTTTCTTAAAAGTGTCTTCTTCATCTTTTAGAATGCCGCCGACGAAAGCGGCGATCTGTTCATCACGGGACGCTTCAATAAACATTTCTCCTTCACCGGTGCGCAGCCAGGTCTCATTGACTCTTCCTTTGGGAAAGTCTGTTTTACATATAAGAGAGATAACGGCATCACTGGGTGCATTTTTTCCTACTTCATAAGCACTAATGTTTCCTCGTGCTGTTCCTAACACATCAGCAAATTCTTGCTGAGTCATTTCCAATTCGTTCCTTAATTTTTTGAGACGTTTATACATTTAAGTGTTCACCTCTTTTCTTGATTTTGATTATAACGCAGGAGTAATAGAAAATCAATATAAAAAGTTGGTAAATCGCAAAAAGTTGGTAAATATCAAAAATACTATTGACAAATGAAATTAACCAGCATATAATTGCAATATACCAACAAAGAAAGGAAGTGAAACGAGATGTCAGAAAAAGAAAAACAGATTCTGGAAACCATCGCAACGGCAATTCCTAAAATGTCTGATTTTGACAAGGGTTATCTCTTGGGTATGGGAGAAGCCATGGTAAGCCAGAAACAGGATGACAGAAAAAAGAAAGAAGGTGAGTTACATGGAAAAGATGTTGATTCCTATTAATTACGATGGAGAACAGCCGACAGTATCAGCAAGAGATTTACATGAAGCATTGGAAATCAACACGAGATTCAATGATTGGTTCTCGAGAATGGCGGAATATGGATTTGAAAATGGGGTTGATTTCAACTTACTCAAAAATGAGAAGGTTCGATTAGAGGGAAATCGGGAGGTCAAAAGAGATATTATGGACTATCAGATTTCCGTAGACATGGCCAAACAGATCTGCATGATCCAGCGATCCGAAAAAGGCAAGCAGTACCGTCAATACTTCATTGATCTAGAAAAAGCCTGGAACACCCCGGAGCAGATCTTCGCCCGCGCCCTGAAAATGGCAGATCAGAAGATCGAGAAGCTGAAAGAAACCAACGCCGGTCTGCTGGAAGATGTCGAGCGCATGCGTCCGAAGGAAATCTTCGCGGATGCGGTGAAAGCAAGCGACAGCTCCATCCTGGTCGGCGACTTGGCAAAACTCTTACGCCAGAACGGCGTGGATACCGGCCAGAAAAGACTGTTCGAACAGCTCCGCAACGAAGGGTACCTCATGAAGACCAGTTCTAGCCGGAACATGCCGAAGCAGAAATATGTAGCGGATGGCCTGTTCCAGATCAAAGAAACCGTAATTTCCAATCCAGACGGCAGCGTACGGATGACCAAAACGACAAAGGTAACTGGAAAAGGTCAGCAGTACTTTCTGAATAAATACCTTAAAAAGGAAGATTCAGTCTAAATGCGAAAAGAAGAGTCAACAACCAAAAGGATCGGAGAATACATTAAGAAAAGCAGTTAAAGGAAGAGGCGGTATGAAAAAGTTCAAAAATATCGAAGCTGAGAGAGTACGAAACGGATACTCAAAAGAACAACTTGCTCAGTTAATAGGAGTTACTACTAAAACCTATTATAACTGGATAAGTGGGGCATATCCAATTCCGAGTAATGCGCTTATTAAAATGGCAGATATGTTTGATGTGACAACGGACTATTTGCTTGGAAGGGAAAGGAGATGAGAAAAATAGATAAAGAAAAAGAGATCAAAGACTTGCGTGATCAAATCAAAAAATTAAAGCATTCGATAATAATCGCGCAAGTCATGACGGCTGTTTTGTCGGTTATTCTGTCAACCCAGTATTTCCTTGCGAAAGTTTGCTATCAGGAAGCTGTACAGATGTATCGTGAGATTCTGAATCTTGTTTTTCAAGCCACTCTTTAAAAGTCATAATAAAGTCTTGCTGTGAAGAATGACTGGCATCCACGGTGTTAAGAATTTGATGCAAAACTTTGTTGCTGTCTTCGGCGCTGGTGTCTTTCTGCAATGGAAGCAGTGCAAGAATAATAGAAAAAAGAAACGAGAGGATCGCAATAAAAGTGTCTGTTTTTATTCGAATTCTGCAATTGCCGATGGGGATAGCAATAGATTCAGGAAAATTATATTCCCGAACAGAATCTTTCGAAATGGTTACATAATCATCTGATGCATAGTCTGTTTCTATAGTCTTATGTTGAATCAGGTTTACCAGTTGTGGTGTACATACAGAGGTAAAATGATTGACATCGAGCTTGACAGAAGCGTCCTTAGGCAAAATATTACTCATACAAAAATTGAGAGACTCAAAAAATTGAGGAGGAATTTGAACATCCTGACGAACGTTTTTCAAAGCTGGTATCAGGGCTTTGGTATACGCATCAGAAATATTTTTTATTGCATCCTCTTGGATAAGTTGGAATGACTCCAAGAGAGGATTCATGAGATCAACGATCTGTTGAATACTTTCTAAAAAGGAATCAGGTATGTAAAAGTCTTGATTTGACATGTAACAAGCCTCCTTTTTGGATAATGAAAAGATGTAAATATTTTATCACTACAAGAAAAATATTACAACAGACAATGAAGTAAAACACTATAAATAAGGAGGAGAAATGAACGAAGTAAAAATTTTCAATTCAAAAGAGTTCGGCGATGTCCGAACAGTAACTATTAATGGTGAACCATGGTTCGTGGGAAAAGACGTAGCTGAGATTCTCGGATACAGCAACACCCGTAAGGCATTGGCTGATCATGTGGATGGTGAGGACAAATTGGATGGGGTAACGATTCGTGACTCCATCGGAAGAGAACAGAGTCCGGTGTTCATCAATGAGTCCGGCCTATACGCTCTGATCTTTGGGAGCAAGCTGGAAAGCGCCCAGCGGTTTAAGCACTGGGTGACATCCGAGGTTCTTCCAGCCATCCGGAAAACAGGTAGCTATCAGGCTCCGCAGGGAAAGGAACTGCTTGCGCTGGCAGTGCTGGAAGCGCAGAAGACCATTGAGGAGCAGAATAAGGCCATCGAGCAGATGAAGCCGAAGGTGATTTTTGCCAACGCGGTAGAAACAAGCCACACGTCGATTCTGATCGGCGACCTGGCGAAGCTCTTAAAACAGAACGGCGTTGAAACCGGTCAGAAACGTCTCTTTGATTGGATGAGAGAAAAAGGCTATCTGATCAAAAGAAAGGGATCTGATTGGAACATGCCGACCCAGAAAGCCATGAACATGAAGCTTTTTGAGGTAAAAGAGTCTACGGTCAACAACCCGGACGGATCTGTAAGGATCAACCGCACGACCAAAGTGACGGGGAGAGGACAGACTTATTTCGTAAACAAATTTTTAGATTCTCGAGACAATCGCGATCGCGATCCCGAAGATGTCCGAATTTGATAAGGGCTGGAAGAGTTCGCTTATGTCAAATCTGAGAAGGGAGGATGATCATGGAAATACGGTTGATTCTTGGAATGGTAGGGGTTGCACTTTTGATTTTGTCGATAATTCTCTGTGCGGTGTTGGATTGCAGAAACCCAGCGTGGAAAATCGTTCAACTCATTGGAGAAATTCTGGCTGCAGTCTGGTGGCTTCCAGAGCTTTTAAAATTCTTTTGTCAATAAAAGAATACATTTTTCGTAAAGCTTGTCGGTCTCTTTGGTAACTTCATGATTAAGAACTTCATTAGCCAGCACAAAAAGGGAACGGCGAACAGAACGATGATGGCAAAGTGCAATTAATTTCAAGGTTTCTTTGTAAAAACTCAAAGCATAGCCGCGTCCATATTCTCCATATTGACATCGAGAATAGGCATCAGAAAAACGTTCGCATAAATTGAGACGTTCTTTGAGTGTATTGTTGAGTTTGGCAATTTGATATTCCTTTATAGAATGAATGAGAGCTGTAATTGTAGGCGCAATAATGGCAGCTAACGCAGTAATTATTGAAGCAATAAAAGTGTAATCAATATTTTTCATTAGTAAAGTTCTCCTTTCTTGGGGGTGGCAGTGCCCTGTATAACCAGAATAGGAGTGGAACAGTAAAAAGTCAATGAAAAAAGTCCCACAGGAAGGACCAGTTCCCGCGGGACGCATAGCAAAAAACAAATTTGCAACTACATAATAGCTCAAAAATGGTTACGAATCAATAGAAAATCATTACGGAGCCGGGTTGCATACGATAAGGAGATAAGGAAGAGGTGGTGCCTTATGAAAGAAATCATGGTTGTTACTCGGATCACAATCGGAGGACAGCAGTATACAGCAGAGGAACTCGGAGAAGAGAAAGCAAAAGAAATCGTCCGCCAGCGTGTGGAAGCCGCGGTGGAGTCGATGGGGTATGAAAGGACGCAGAAATGAAGAGATCAGATAAAGCGGCGCTGGCGGTCGGCGCGGTTGGTACATGGATCTACATCGGCGGCGTGGATTCGGATCTGTGGGGCCGCGCCGCCCTGGGAGCAGGAATGTTTCTTCTTGCGCTCGCTGGTAAGAAGATCGGCGATTACGTCGATACATGCCGCGAGGAGCAGGAAGAGCGGGAAGAAGAGCGCCGGGACGCAGTGTTTGCGGCGTGGATCCGGAGCGGATCACTGAAATAAACTATCAAAATACGAAAGTGAGGAAAAGAAAGATGATTAAATCTAAAGAAGGTATCGTTGAGGTTGAAGGAAGCAAAGAGGTTGTTCTTGCTGACTTTCTGACTCTGGTTATGGGAACCTATAAATCGTTGAAAGAAAAGATGCCGGAAGAAATGGCCGCTCAAAACTTGATTAAGTATACCCAGAAAGGCATCAAGTTTCAGCGAGAAGAGGATGCTGGAAAGGAATTGAGCAAAATTCTCGCGGATGATCTGATGGAGACCTTCGGAAGAATCTTCGAGGCAATGGAAAGAGAGGAGTTATAAAATGTCGGAAATGATGATGATCTCTGTTCCTTTGGATGACTACGAGGAAAAGGCAAAAGACCAGAGAACACTGGAAATTATGCGCGATATGCTGGTAAAAAAAGGCATGATCTACACGGAGACACTGCATACGTTGCTGGGTGTTGCTGAAAAAGCAGAAGAAAAGACGGAGGATGCAAAAGATGGAAGAACTGCAGATTAAGATCAGTCAGGAACCGGCGGTGATCCGGTGCAACTTTGAGGATGTGAAAGCACAGTTGTCTGCAAAGATGGCGGAGTACCAGGGCGCGGTATTCACGGAGGAGTCCAAGAGCGTCGCCAAGGCGGAGCTTGCGTCTCTCCGGAAGACCAGAGACGAGGTGGAGAAGCGCCGGAAAGAGGTCAAGGCGCAGTGCCTGGTACCGTACAATGACTTCGAGGAGAAGGTGAAAGAGCTGCTGGAAATCATCGACGAGCCGATCTGCCTGATCGACAGCCAGCTGAAAGAGATGGAAGCAGAGCGCATCCGAAAACGTCATGCAGATGTTGAGGCGATGTATGCAGATTGCACCGATGAGTGGGCGGAGTACCTGCCGCTCAAAGAGATCTACGTGAAAAAGTGGGATAACGCAACCACCAGCCTGAAGCAGATCGAAAAAGAGCTTCTGGCAATGATTGAAAAGGTTGCTTCTGAGGTGGCAATCATCCGCAATACGCAGTCGGATGTCGTGGAAGATGCGCTGCAGATCTATCAGAAGAACCGTGACCTGGGTGCCGCCCTTACCAGGATCAATACATACGATGATAACAAAAAGCGGGCACTGGAAGCAGAACGCATCCGCCGCCAGCAGGAAGAGGAGCAGCGCCGCCAGGCTGAGATCGAGAGAGCACGGGAAGAGGAACGCAGAAAGCTCGAAGAAATCGCCAAGGCCAGAGAGGAAGAACGGAAAAAGGCGGAAGAAGCGCTGAAAGCGGCGGCAGTGGCAGCACCAGAGCCGGAAGTACCGTTTTCACTCGATGATTCAGAGGACGGCGATGATCTTCCGTTCCCACAGCCGCAGACGGTTACGATGTGGTACAAGGTTATTGCTACACCGGAAGAGCTGGAGCAGACGGAGATGGCATTGAGCAGCCTCGGCATCTATTTCGAAAGGAGACAGGCATAATGGCAGAAACAGAGAAAAAGGAATATCCGATGATTTATCGCTCGATTGCCGGTGTGATTGCGGATGTTGGCGCGGTTGGAAAAGATAAGATGAATAAACAGCAGGGATTTAAGTTCCGCAGCATCGATGATGTGTATAATGCCCTGCATCCGGCGCTGGCGAAAAATAAGGTGGTCATCGTGCCGGATATTCTGGAACGGGAGGTAGAGAAACTGCAGACGGCAAAAGGAACGCTGATGCATCATGTTACCTGCACAATCAAGTTTACGTTCTATGCAGAGGACGGATCTTCCATTGACTCTACACTCGTGGGAGAAGCATTGGATACAGGGGACAAGGCTACCAACAAGGCCATGGCGATTGCATACAAATATGCGTGCTTCCAGGTATTCTGCATCCCAACGTCTGATATGGCAGATCCGGATGCGGAGACGGTAAATGGTCTGCAGATAGCCGGAAACCCGCCGCAGACCCAGCAGACAGAGAATACACCAGCGGCTGATATGCGAATCAGCAGAATCAACGGTGAGATGCTGCGGAGACTGCAAGGAGAGTTGGCAAGAACCGGCGTGCAGGAGGTGCAGATCAACAATACATTCAAGGTCGGAAAAATCAGTGATCTGACCGTGGAGCAGTACAACAAAGCGATGCGCCGCCTGCAGAAAACACCGAACCGGCAGAGTGCTCCGAGAAATATCCCACCGCAGGAAGAAAACCTTCCGGGGCAGATGGATATCACGGATTATCCTGACGCGGTGCCAGGTATGTAACAGGCGTTTTAAACGCCACGTAATAGTATCTTAAGAAAAAGGTACCCGCGCGGCCGGAAAATGGCTGTGCGGGGCAAATAGAGAGGATAGAGCATGAATAAAGTAATTTTGATGGGCCGGCTGTGCGCGGATCCGGAAGTAAGATACAGCCAGAACGAGAATCAGACCGCCGTTGCACGGTACCGTCTGGCGGTGGATCGGAGATTTAAGAGAGAAGGTGACCAGACCGCGGATTTTATTCCATGCGTTGCATTCGGTAAGGCGGCGCAGTTTGCGGAGTATTACCTGCATCGCGGCACGAAGATTATCATCACCGGCCGGATCCAGACCGGCAGCTATACCAATAAGGATGGCCAGAAAATCTATACGACAGACGTAGTTGTAGAAGATCAGGAATTTGCAGAGAGCAAGGGCGCAAGTTCTGGAAATGGCGGAACAGCACCGCAGGCGGCAGACCCGGATGGCTTTATAAGCCTCCCGGATGGCATCGACGAAGAACTTCCATTCAACTAGAGAGAAGGTGCGAAATGGCGTGGAAAAGATATGCCGGAAATAAATACGGCAGCCGAAAAGTGGAAGTGAATGGCATCGTGTTTGACTCGAAGCGGGAGGCGGCGCGGTACCAGGAGCTTCTGCTCCTCGAAAAAGCAGGAGAAATAAAGGATATCCGGCGGCAGGTCAAATATGTGCTGATTCCGGCACAGTACGAGCATCCGGAAAGCACAACCAAGAAAGGGCGCGGAAGATGCGTTGAGCGGGAATGTGCCTACATAGCGGATTTTGTATACAAGACGATTCTGCCGGACGGGGATACCCTTACGATCGTAGAAGACACCAAGGGATTCCGGACGAAAGATTATATCATCAAACGGAAGCTGATGCTTTCCGTGTATGGAATACGAATCAGGGAGATTTAGGGAGGAGAGTAACATGGCGGATATCAAATGGATTAAGATCACGACAGATATCTTCGACGATGAGAAGATTCTGTTGATTGAGAGCCTGCCGGAGGCGGACTCGATTATTGTGATCTGGTTTAAGCTCCTGTGCCTTGCCGGGAAGATGAATAACAGCGGTGTGTTCCTGCTGAGTGATAAAATCGCCTACACGGACAAAATGCTGGCAACCATCTTCCGGCGGAAGGAGTCTACGGTGCAGCTAGCACTTAAGACCTTCGAGCAGTTTGGCATGATTGAGATTCTGGACGGTGTGATTACCATCCCGAATTGGGGAAAGCATCAGAACCTGGAACAGCTGGAGGCCCGGAAGAAGTACCAGAGAGAATACCAGCGGGACTACCGCAGAAAACAGAAGCTTCTGCTGACTGGTGAGCAGGAAGAAAATACAGAGGAAAGTTCATGTGAAGATTCACGTAAACATTTACATAAATATTTACATGAATCCAACGTTAACAGCCTAGATAAAGAGAAAGATAAAGAAGAAGATAAAGATAAGAATAAAGAGAGTAAAGAGAAAGTAACCTGCCAGCAGGTTGTGGACCTCTTCCATTCCATCTGTGTATCTTATCCTGTTGTGAGAACTTTATCCGAAAGCCGGAAAAAAGCCATTCGGGCACGGTTGCGGGTATACAGTCTTGAGGATTTTAAGTCCTTGTTTGAAAAAGCGGAGGCATCCTCGTTCTTGAAGGGCTCGAACGACCGGAACTGGTCCGCAACTTTTGACTGGCTGCTGAAAGAATCCAACATGGTCAAAGTCCTGGAAGGAAACTATGACAACAAAACGCGCAGTCCGGCAGGAGTTGGAACGACGGGGGCCAATAAATTTAATAATTTCCCACAGAGACAGTATGATTACGGCACGTTGGAGGAAATGTTGCTGGCAAAAGAGTGAAAGGAGGAAGAAATGGGAGAAATCATCGGAATTGTAGTGTTTTGTGTCCTGGTGATCGGAGCGGCGGCATGGCTGCTGAACCGCCCGGAATGTGAGAAGGATCCGAGGGAAGATCAGGAGCAGATGGAATACTTGGAAGCATGGAAGAAAAAACATGAAAGGACGGACAAAGAAAAATGATACCGAGAAAATTTACTGGAGAAATGCTGAAAGGAAGAAAAGCAACGCTGGAACGCGATATAAGAAATGTGGCAGGCGTAGCGATAGGGAAAGGGGCGACAGTTACAATCACGGAGGTTGTGCGCGGAAAAGGGCTGACAATTAAAACGGAGAAATGCCCACATTGCGGACAATATTCATACATCACAAGAGTACAGAGAGAGGATTTAACACTGCTACCAAATGTATAGTAGTATTTTGTGCGCTGGTAATCGGAGAAAGTGGAAGGAAAAGCATAAAAAATAACAAGCAAAGAAAGGAGCCAGCCTCCGGCCGGGGCAAGGGTATACCGGGCTTCTGAATGAAAAACATATGAATTTATTCGACAAGGTAAAATGCAAAGGCTTTTATAAAAAATTTAACGACGGAAAATGGTTGCGACTCGACAGAAAAACTTTAACTGCTGATGCAATGGACAATAATCTTGTGAGCATGGGCAATGATGGAACTGTCGAAAAAGACGTTGAGTATATCGAAAAAAACTATTTCAAACATGTTGACAAGAATTTCATCGGCGTAATCGTTGGGTATAAGGATATTGTTATAAAAGGTTATCTCGATTCAGTCTATCAAGAGGAATGTGATATAGGTGTCGGAGTTATTCCGGAAGCGTTTTATGTATCCAAAAGAGCGAAAGAAACTGTAAAATGTGCTGTTGTCTACTATGCGAATAACATGAAACACTATGTCCCTTTGGAAGATATTCTGGAGGTAATTCTATGAAAAAGAATCTTATCGTTGACTGTTTTGCGGGCGGGGGCGGTGCCTCCGTTGGCATCGAGATGGCACTGGGGCGGCCGGTAGATATAGCGATCAACCACGACCCGGACGCTATTCTGATGCACAAGACGAATCATCCGAATACGCTGCATCTGACGGAAGACATCTTCAAGGTCAATCTGCGGAAATACGTCAAGGATCAGCATGTGGCGCTGATGTGGGCAAGTCCGGACTGTACGAGTCATAGTAAGGCCAAGGGCGGTAAACCACGGGAGCGCGGTCTGCGGATTCTTCCGTGGGCTGTGTACAAGCATGCGAAGGAGATTCTGCCAGATGTGATCCTAATGGAAAACGTGGAGGAGATCCAGCAGTGGGGGCCGCTGGACAGTAATGGTCATCCGATTAAGGAACGTCGTGGAGAGGACTATCGAAAATTTATTATGGCAATGAAATCTCTTGGATATATGTTTGAGTGCAGAGAACTGATAGCAGCAGACTACGGAGCACCCACGACACGGAAACGCTGGTACGCAATCTTCCGGAGAGACGGACGTGAGATTGTATGGCCGGCACCGACTCACTTCAAGGATCGAGAGCCACGGTGGAAAGCCTGTGGCGACTACATAGACTGGTCAGATTTTGGACGATCCATATTTGATAGGCCAAAGCCTCTGGCGGACGCGACTATGAAGCGTATCGCGAATGGAATCCGGAAATATATCGTGGAAAATCCGAATCCATATATCGTAAAAGATGGAGAAAAGCTGTTTTTGTCGTATCTGGATAAAGCATATGGTGGAAACTATAAAGGTTGTGGAAGTGACCTGCATTCTCCTTGCAGCACAATTACCACCGTAGATCACAATCGTCTGGTGACTGCTTTTCTCATCCAGTATCACGGCGAGACGAAAGCCGGAGATTCCCGGGGCCAGTTTCTAACGGAGCCGATCAAGACCATTGATACCAGTAACCGGTACGGGCTGGTGACAGCGTTTATTACCAAATATTACAAGACTGGTATCGGACAGGGTTGCGATGAGCCATTGCATACGATTACAACATCGCCGGGGCACTTCGGGCTGATATCCGCATTCCTGATTAAATATTACGGATCCGGCGGAAGCTGCCAAGGCATTGACAGGCCACTGGATACGATCACCACGAAGGATCGTTTTGGTTTGGTTAATGTGGTGCTGGATATTCAGGGAGAAAAATACATTCTGAAGGATATCTTCCTGCGAATGCTGAAACCGGAAGAACTGAAGCTGATGCAAGGATTCCCGAAAGATTATATCATTGATCGGGATTACAACTGGAAACCGTACCCGATTGCAAAGCAGGTGGCGCGGATCGGGAACAGCGTGGTGCCGATTATGGCGGAAAAGTTAGTAGAAGCCAACTGCCCGTACTTAAAAGTAGGGGAGCGGGTGCCGAATCTGAATATCGATGACAGCCAGGAGCAGTTGAGGTTTGTGTAAAATAGGAGGATTGAATATGAACAGTGAAGGCTATCGTGATCCGACCGCAGACAGAGCAATTCGAAATGCCGGCCGCCTGCCGAGACCGATTTGGAACGTGGTCAAGGCTGTGCGGGAAGTCCTGAACGTGTCGCATCTGGAATTGGTCGAGATCAAAATGAGAGACCGGACAACCGGAAGAGAACACAAATGGAAGGGGTGACCTGAATGGGATTAATAGATATACTTATCGTAATTGGCATAATTGCCGTAGCGATAGCTGGTATAAAATGGTCTGATAAAGAGGCTAGAAAATGGGTAAGACTCATTGAGATGATACACGAGGACGACAGAAGAGAACGGGAAAACCAAAAGAAAGAAGGCGATACCAATGGAGAAAAAGATTCTTGAGCAGTACATAGACGCGTGCGAGCTGATAAAGGAGACGGAAAAGGACATTAGACGGTTGAAAAAGAAACGGCAGACTATTGTGCAGACGAATGTATCCGGGAGCAATCCGGATTTTCCGTACAATCCGCAGCACTTCAAAATCGCGGGGACAGCGTTCACTTATGAGGAGGATAGTAGACTGCGACACGAGGAAAAGATCCTGGAAGAACGCCGGGAAAACGCCCAGCGACTGAAAGTGGAGGTGGAGCAGTGGATGAACCACATTCCGCAGAGGATGCAGCGGATCATCAAGTACAGAGTCTTCGAGGAGATGAGCTGGAGCCAGGTGGCAAGTAAACTGGGGCGGAAAGCTACGGAGGGCAGTGTGAAAATGGAATTTCAAAGATTTTTCGAGAAAGAGTAAACTTTGTTACGTTTGTTACATATGTTACGATTCAAAATGTTATAGTGTATCATGGAAGAACGGCAGGAAGGGTTTCATCTTTTCTTTACCTCCTTGTGAATGTATTTTGAGCGGCGACCAGGTGTCACAGCCTGGCCGCTGCTTACGGCAGGCATCAGCCGGGGTGAACGTACGCGCTCGAATGATGCACGAACATGGTATATGGAAACTTCCATATCACCGCTTGGAACGTAGCTCAGTGGATGAGAGCGGGTTGCATCGGGGCAACTGACGTCGGGGGTTCGAGTCCTTCCGTTCCAATTCTCCATTGACTGGAGAGACATCCCCCATATACTTCTTCTAAAACGTCCTGTAGAAATGCAGGGCGTTTTGTAGTATGATGAAAAAAAGGAGGATGCATTAAATTGGAAAATAATGAATTAATTGCAATTCTTAAAAAATGCAAGGGAAGGAAAGCAAAAATAGAATCAGAAAAGGAAATTTTTATAACAATATTTCTGCCAGTTCAATTGGCATTATGGGCATTATCAAGCGAATTGCAGATGAAAAAATTTATGCCCATAATAATGATCTTTTTCTGCTGCGTTTTTGCAGCCTTGATAAGTAGAATGAATAGATTAATATTCGAAATTGAGCAAGATATAGAAGAAATAAATGAAAACCTAAAAGAGAATTAATAGACATTTCAAAAACGAAACGAATGAGAGGTGGTGGGCTGGATGGCGAAAGGAAAATATGAATATTGGCTGACGTCGGAAGGCTTACTGCTGCTTGAAGGATGGGCTAGAGATGGGCTGACAGACGAACAGATTGCTCATAATATGGGCATTTCAAGAAGTACATTGAACCAGTGGAAAGAAAAGTATCCGGACATTTCGGACACCCTAAAAAAGGGAAAAGAAGTTGTTGACCTTCAGGTAGAGAACGCATTGCTGAAAAGAGCCTTGGGTTATCACTACGATGAGGTCACAATGGAAAACGGCATCGAAACAAAGCGAGTGACCAAAGAAGTCATCCCAGACACAACGGCGCAGATCTTCTGGCTGAAGAACCGGCGGCCGGATAAATGGAGAGATAAACAGGATTTGCAGGTATCCGGAGCATTGGAGACAGAACAGAGCAAGCTGGATGATCTGATCCGGCAGATGCGAGGTGGTGATGGATAGTGAGCAGTGAGCGTTTAGTACTGTCGGACAAGTACAAGGCGTTCCTTCAGTGCGATGCTCCGGCGGAGTTTCTGGAAGGAACGACCGCGGCCGGAAAAACGACGGTTGGGCTGTTCAAATTCATCCTCAAGGTAGCCGAGTCGAAGAAAAAGCTGCATATTTTGGCAGCGGATGATACTGGCGCGGCTGAGAAGAATATTATCCAGAAGGATCTTGGAATCCTTGATGACTTCGGACCACTGGTGGAGTACAAAGGCAATGGATCCGGCGAGTATAAGATGCCGCATATCCTGCTCCACACATCCGGCGGCGATAAAATTATCTTTGTTGTTGGCTATGGAAACAAAAGAAAATGGAAAGATGCTCTGGGCGGTCAGTATGGCTGTCTGTACATCGATGAGGTCAACACTGCAGACATCGATTTCGTGCGTGAATCGTCCATGCGATGTGATTATCTGATGGCAACACTTAACCCGGATGATCCGACGCTTCCAGTGTACAAAGAGTACATAAACTGCAGCCGCCCGCTTCCAGAGTGGGAGCAGGACACACCACAGGAAATTAAAAATGAGTTAAAAGAAGAACCAAAACCCGGCTGGGTTCATTGGTTCTTTTCTTTTGACGATAATGCCGGTCTTCCGGAAGAAAAGAAGCGCCAGATCATCCAGAACACGCCGAAAGGCACGAAAATATGGAAAAATAAGATTCAAGGTTTGCGAGGAAAAGCAACCGGTCTGGTATTCAGCAATTTCAATCGGAGCCATCATGTGAAGACAAAGGAATGGGCCAAACAGTTCATCCAGAGTACAGGAAATCAGCCCAAGAAGCCAGAAATTTTCATGTACTTTTCAGCGGCGGTCGATACGGCCTACTCGCAGAAATCTCCGGACACGATTGCAATGTCCTTCCTGGGCATCACGAACAAGGGAAAATGCATTGTCCTGGATGAGAAGGTGTACAACAACGCTGAGATCGGGGTGCCTCTTGCTCCGTCTGACACGGTGCAGAACCTGATTGATTTTCTGGACCGAAACCGGAAAGAATGGGGTCTGGCAAGAAATGCTTTCCTGGATAACGCTGATCAGGCGACTATGCAGGAGTGGAACAAATATAAGCGCCGAAATGGCTGCGTATACACGCTGAATGATGCATGGAAGCGGATGGAGATTATAGACCGTATCAATGCACAGCTGGGCTGGATGGCATACGATGAGCAGGCAGGGATAGAACCCTGCTTTTTTGTATTGGATCATTGCACCAACTACATTGGAGAGCTGGAAACCTACAGCTGGCAGGAAGAAAAAGACAATACGCCGGAAGACGGCCATGACCACATGGTAAACTCCGTGCAGTACGGTTGGATCCCGTATCAGGATAAAATTTATAGAGCAAAAAGAGGTAAGGAATGAACAGAGTGCAGAGTTTTATCGCCCGGTTGTTTCGGATTATACCGGCGAGTGAAAAAAGAATAACGATCATAGAGCCGCATTCCTTCCGGGAGAACGTGATCCGGAACAAAATCTGGTATCACGGAGACAGTGCGGAGCTAGAGCAGTTCTTCCAAAAAACAGCAAAGTGGGATGTGGAGCAGGCGCGGTTCTGGGCCGCACATGCATCCGGAACCGTCCGGAAGATTCACAGCGGCATTGTGCAGATGGTCATTGACCGGTATAGAGACATTGTTCTCGCGGACCTGGATGGAGTCGAATTTGATGATAAGGATCTGGATACTGTGTGGGCGGATCTGTACAAGAAAAGCAAGCTCAACGATGTACTGGGAGAAGCGATCAGCGACGTGCTGGCATCCGGAGACGGTGCCTTCAAGATTACGGCTGATCAGTGCAGTGAGTACCCGATCGTTGAATTTTACGATGCAGAGGATGTGGATTATGTATACGAGCATGCGACGCTGAAAGAAGTAAAATTCTATACCAGTTACTGGCAGAATGAAAAAGAATTCCGACTGGAAGAGACGTATGGTTTTGGATATGTGTTATACAAGCTGTATGACGATGCCGGAAAAGAGATGCCGCTGCAGATGTTTCCGGAAACGGCTCATCTGATCGACTTTGGGATTTCTGGCGACCTGATGCTGGCAGTGCCGATGAAATTCCTGAATTCCACGAAATATAAGAAGCAGAAGCGAGGAAAAGCACTGTTCGAGGGAAAGACAGATGTTCTGGATGGACTAGATGAGGTAATCAGCCAGTGGATCGATGCTATTCGCATGGGCAGAATCAAGCGATATATTCCGGACAATCTGATTCCGAGAGATCAGACCACAGGAGAGCTTCTGCCGGCAAACCCATTTGACAATGATTTTATTGCAATCGGCGACAATATGAGCGAGAAAGCCAACCAGCAGGTGGAAATTTCTCAGCCGCAGATTTCTTGTGAGGCATACGTAAGTAGTTACAGCAGTTTTCTTGACATGGTTCTGCAGGGCGTAATGTCTCCGGCGACGCTGGGCATTGATCTGAAAAAGACAGATAATGCAGAAGCACAGAGGGAAAAAGAAAAAGTTACACTACATGTGCGAAATAAGATCGTCGATGCCCTGAATGAAGTTCTTCCGGAGCTGTTCAAACGGATTTTGCAGTGCTGTGATCTCATGCAGGGGAAAGAGCCGGGAAAATACGAGGTAGCGGTAAAGTTTGGAGAATATGCATCCCCAGATTTCGATACCACGGTGGATACGGTCGGTAAGGCCAAACAGTACGGAATCATGAGTCTGGAAACATCAGTGGATCAGCTGTATGGAGATACCTGGACCGATGATCAGAAACAAGAAGAGGTGCAGCGCCTGAAAGAGGAGCAGGGCATTGCTGCAGTAGATGTGCCGGATATCCGTATGGATGCCGGCAATTTTCATGTCAACGAAGGAGATACAGATGAAAGTAAAGGTAAACAACCGAATGTACCGGATGAACCGGAAGGAGTACCAGGGTCTTCTTAAAGTCGCTGCGGAGCAGGTTCCTTTTGGCGTGTATGCGGTAGAAAAAAATGATTATGCGGAACTCAGATGTGATCGGTGTGAAAGCATGACAAAACTGAAAGAGATGATCCGGGTCTATAAACAGCAGGGATATCGGGTGCATGCAAATGGCAAAGAAAAATCTTGATTATGACATCGGAACTGCCTTCGAGGCGATAGAAAATGAGCTGATGGCATCCATGATCCGGAATATGCAGCGTCATAAGGTGGAAGAGGTCGATGAAGATAAGCAGTGGACCATGTGGCAGGCTGAGATGTTGAAATCTCTGGAGCAGTACAAGAAAAAGAATCAGGCAAAGTACAGCCAGAAATTCAAGGATATCAATGCCCAGATCGAAGCGCTGATCCGCGCGGCCAAAGATGAGGGAGAAATGGATCAGGAGATTCAGATCCTGAAAGCGATTCAGAAAGGCTTCCCGGCAAAGAAGATGAAGGCGGGTGCCACGGCTGAATTCTTCCGTGTCAATGATCGTAAGCTGGAAGCACTGATCGAGGCGACGATGCAGGACATGCAGAAGGCAGAGACGGCTATTCTGAGAATGACCAACGATCAGTACCGAAAAATCATCTACAACGCACAGATGTATGCCAATACGGGAGCAGGAACCTATGAGAAGGCCGTAGACATGGCTACCAGGGATTTTCTCTCGGCAGGCATTAATTGTATCGAATACAGCAACGGAGCGCGTCACACACTGGCAGATTACGCAGATATGGCGATCCGGACGGCAAGCAAGCGGGCGTACTTGCAGGGAGAGGGACAGAAGCGGCAGGAATGGGGCGTTGATACCGTCATCATGAATAAACGTGGAAATCCGTGCCCGCTGTGCCTGCCGTGGGTTGGCAAGGTTCTGATCGATGATGTGTGGAGCGGCGGCTCCAAAACAGGAAAATCCGCAACCACCGGTGTCAAATATCCTCTGATGAGCACTGCGATCGCCGCGGGCCTATATCATCCGCGGTGCCGGGACAGCCATACGACATACTTCGAGGGCGTCAGCACCCCGCCTGATGGAAAATACACCAAGGAAGAGCTGAATGAACTGGCAGAAAAGAACCAGCAGGCAGCCAGACAACAGTACGCGGAGCGGCAGGAAAAGCGCTTCGGCCGTCTGGCAGACTTTTCGTTGGATCCGGAAAACCAAAAGAAGTATGAAGCAAAGCGGGAAGCGTGGCATGATACTGTAGAATATATGTCCAATAGCTTCCGGCCACACTACGGGGATAAACAGACTCTTAGGGTTGAAAGTATTGCCATGGATGTCAGAGAAGTGCGAAATAGCAGCTTCGATATGGTAACAGATACTGAAAATCAAAGAAATAAGGCAGTAAGACTGGCGGAGAAAACTTTTGAAAAGATCCAAAAAGACTTGCCGGAAACATTTAGGCTGCCTAAAATTGCAGTTGTTGATTTCGAAAAGCAGGGTCTGAATGCAAATGCAATCGGAGGATATCATGAAAAAACAGAAACTTTATACATAAATAGCAGATATAATACGAAAGAAAAGATTTTACAGTTTGTGAACCGCGTTCCGGGGCAGTTTGCAAATAATACGGAATATGCTCCATATTTGCATGAACTTGGACATAAGTTTTATTATGACTCCATTAAAAGACTTGCCAATGCTCAAAATATAAGCTATAGTGAAGCTAAGAAAAAAATTGATTACAAGGTCTATCATTACATTGATTCACAATATGATAGCGAATATTTCTTAATGAATAACATTAGCGGATATGCCGATACACAAGAAGTGACAGAGATTTGTGCGGAATGTTTTTCCGTGCGAAAAGAAAATTCGGTTGCATTGCAAATTCTCAAGTTAATAGGAGCGAATTAATATGATGCTGCAAATGAGCGAAAAAGAAATCAGACTTTTTCAAGAATTTAAAATGGAAAAGGATGAAGAAAAAAGAAGTAAAATTCATGCAGAACTTCAAAAAATGAGAAAAGAACGAGAAAAACAGGAGTTAAAGGATTGCCCATTTGCGCATTGAGCTTTGTAAAGGTGATACCATGACAGCCAAGGAATATGAAAAAGTGTTGAAAGATCGAGAAAAAGCATGGACAAACGAAGAATTCAAACCTCATAAATTGACGGAAGAGGAAATTGAAAAATTGAAAAAAGAGGGACGCATCTAAAAATGGATGATTTTCGAATAATCTATAAAATTCTTCGAATCTTGCAGAATTCGATGGATCTCGAAGAATTTGACCGGAATAGCATTTCCGCGGAGGCACTGCGGCAAATATGATTTAATACCACCAGTCGATCGGCCGGTGGTATTTTTGTACTCATTTTTAAGAAAGAGAGGGAAAACAATATGGGAAATGAAGAGTTCCTGAGAATTTGCAAGGCGAAAGTAGCTGAGTATACCAATCAGCATATGGACAAAACGGATCAGAAACAAATTACCGCAAATGATGTGTATGTGGTCTGGATGTGTAAAACACTGCAGAATCACAAAACCCTGCTCAGCACTGCTGTTCCGGATGGAATGTATTATGAGCTGACATACAATGGAGATAAAGCGGAATTGTATTTTGATGCATACAAAAAATTCCAGAATATCTGTTTTAAAATGTAGGAGGATATGGAATGAAAAAGAAAGTAATGGCATTGCTGACAGCGCTCATGTTGGTATGTGTATCTCTTACCGGATGCACTGAGGCGTACAAAGTCAGCAACAATATTTCACAGGAAGCCGACAATTTCAATGTAACCCGCAAACTCACAGTGTTAAATGCCAGAACCGACACGATCCTGCTGGAGCTGACAGGAACCTTTTCTTTGCAGAATAACTCGGAGAATGAACTTGAGGTCATCATCGAAACGGCGGAAGGAAAATACCAGAAGGATCTGGTCTATCTCAATGATTATACAATGTACGTTGTTGAAGACATTTCCGGTTCTGATGTAGATAAATACCATTATGAAATCAATTTTCTTCCGGAGTGGGGCGTAAAAGTTACTCACGAAGATTAATTGCGCCGGCGCAACGAAGGGAGGTGAGAGGGGTGCGAGTAACGGTAACACGAGAATTTAAGGACATTGAAAATGACCTGGTGCTTCGGACGGTTGGCGAAAAACTGAATCTTCCGCCGGCCAGAGCACAGTATCTGGCCGCTGTAGGAGTTGTAAAAATTACAGAACAGGAGAAAGGCGGTGATCCAAAATCTCCCGATGAGACGCAGGGTTAGGCGTCTTATTTTTATGCCCGGAATGGCAGAAAACTACCGGAAAGGAGAACAAAATGACACAGGAACAGTTTGAGGCACTTGGCATTGAAAAGAGCCTTGCGAAAAAAGCCGCGGATGAGTCAAAAAAGGAGCTTGAGGGCTATGTGCCGAAAGCAGACTACGACACGATGGAGCAGCAGAAGAAACAGCTGGAAACCACGGTGGGAGACTATAAAACGCAGATGGAGTCCTTGAAGACGGCAGCAGGCGATAATGCTGATCTGAAACAGCAGATCGCAGACCTTCAGGAGCAGAACGCCAACAAGGACAAGGATCACAAAAAAGAGCTGGATGATCTGAAGGTGACCAACGCAATCAAAATGGCGATTTCCGCGTCTGCGCAGGACAGCGACTTGGTTGCAGGACTTATGGACCGTTCGAAACTGATCCTCGGCGAGGATGGAAAAGTAACCGGTCTGGATGAGCAGATCAAATCACTGAAAGAATCCAAGCCATTTCTGTTTAAACAGGAGGAATCAAAACCGGCGCAGAAAAAGGGATTCTTCCCTCTCAAACCCAAAGAGCAGGGCGGCCAGTCGAAAGAAGACGGCCATGTGTCCATGAAGGATGCTATCGCGGCAAGATTAAATCTGAACGAAGGAAAGGGTGAATAAGTATGGCAATTACACTGGAAGAAGCAAAGAAAAACGTGCAGGATGATCTGCAGATGGGCGTCATCGACGAGTTCCAGAAATCGAACTGGATTCTGGAGCATATCCCATTTGATGATGCAGTATCTCCGACCGGAGGCGGCGCAACACCGACTTACAGCTACACACGACTGAAAACACAGCCGACAGCAGAGTTCCGTGAGATCAACAAAGAGTACACCCCGTCGGAGGTTACAAAAGAGAGACATACCGTAGATATCAAAGTATTCGGTGGTTCCTACGAGATCGACCGTGTGATCGCCAATATGGGCGGTATTGTGAGTGAGGTAGAGCTGCAGCAGGCGCAGAAAATCAAAGCGGCGCAGGCTCTGTTCAACGATACTTTCATCAACGGCGATACAGGAGTCAATACGAAATGCTTTGACGGTCTTGATAAGGCACTGACAGGAAGCTCTACGGAATATAACACCACAACAGCGATCGACCTTTCGACAGCCGATATGGTTACGAAAAATTATCAGTATTTCCTTGATATGCTGGATGAGTTTCTGGGCGGCCTGGATGGCACACCATCGTTCATCGCCGGTAACAACAAGCTGATTTCGAAGATCCGTGCCTGCGCAAGACGTGCCAGCATGTACCAGATCACGAAGGACAACTGGGGAAATCAGGTGGAAAGCTATGCCGGAATCCCGTTTGTAGACCTCAAAACCAAACCGGGAACGAACGATGAAGTTGTTGAGATCGACGGAACCGAGGGAACCACATCTCTGTATGTTGCGCGCCTTGGAATAGATGGTCTGCATGCGGTTTCCTTTGCCGGTGTTGCACCGGTGCAGGTATGGGTTCCGGATTTCTCGACCGCCGGAGCAGTTAAAAAAGGCGAGGTCGAGATGAATGCAGCGATCGCACTGAAAGCATCCAAAGCGGCCGGCGTATTCCGGAAAATCAAAGTAAAATGATGGAGGTAAAAAGAGAATGAAAGTATACAGCCCGAACAAATCCTATACCGGCGTAACGGCGTCTGTTCCTTTCTGCAACGGGCAGGGGGAAACTGATGATCCGTATCTGCTGAAATGGTTTGAAAAACACGGATATGAGGTAGAAAAACCGGCTGCACCAGAACCAAAGGAGCTGCTGGAACCAGAACAGCCGGTGGCAGAAACAATGGAAGAGCCTGTTCCGGAGCCGGTGAAACCTGCGAAAAAAGCGAAAGGGTGATACCATGGGCTATGAACCATACGTAAGCCCGGAATATTACCGGGATACTTATCAGGACGGCGCTTTCGAGGATGATGCAGAGCTTGCCCGGTATCTCCGTCAGGCATCCCGCCATATTGATTCCCTGACCTACAATCGGATTGTAGGCCGGGGATTTTCTAATCTTACGGCGTATCAGCAGGATCTGATCCGGGAGGTAATCTGCCAGCAGGCGGAATTTGAGTATGAGTACCGCGACGAAATCAATTCGGTGCTTTCCAGTTACAGCATTAACGGCGTATCCGTGCAGTTTGCGGAGAATACGTGGAATGTATTTTCCACAAAGGGCGTGGCCATGCGCCGGGATGTGTACGCAATGCTGTGCCAGACTGGATTGTGCTGCCAGGTACTGAGGTAGGTGATGAAATGAAATATCCATGTTTGGTGCCAAAATCACTTTGTAAGACCAAGATCAATCTGAGCATGGACAGAGAGGGTACAACAAAATATGGAGATCCGCTTCCGGCGGTGGAGTACGATGGCAATTGTAATTACCAGGACAGCGCCAAAAGCGTGATGACGTTCGAACGAAAGCTGGTGCAGATCTCCGGCACCGCCCTCTTTCCGGGAGACATCTGCCCGGAACTGCCGGCAATCTACGGCGGATCGGCAGAAGTATTCGGAATGAAACGAAGAATCCTACAGGGGCGGAAAGCCAGAAATCCGGATGGGACAGTTAATTACACGGAGGTGTTGCTGATATGATCAAAGTCAATTCGAATGTAAAATTGGATTTTGGAAAAATTCAGATGCTGACGGATGCACAGGTCAAAGCAATGGAGATGACTGCAGAGGCGTTGCACAAAGAAGTGGTGCAGGCGCAGGTAATTCCAAGGAATACCGGTAATCTGCAGAACGAAAGCATGTTTTTGGACTGTACGCAAAGTCATCAGGGAGTCGTAACGCTTGCATCTACAGCACCATATGCCAGACGTTTGTATTTCCATCCGGAATACCATTTCAAGAAAGACGAAAATCCAAATGCCCGCGGTGAATGGTATGAAGATTGGCTTCCGGGCGGAAAGAATGCGGATTTTTGTGCAGAAGCGTTTAAACGGCTATACAGGAGGTGTGCACGATTATGACACTGGTAGACGTATGTGACTTTGCGGAATCTCTTGCGATTGCAGATCATGTATACATGGGAGATCTCCCTGAGAAGGATGAGAAGTCCATTGGCGTGTATAACAGCAAGCACCAACAGGTGTACCACACTGCGCTGGGCGGTGCTTCCGGATATGGGCAGAAATATGTTACTTTCCTTATACACTGGAATAAATCTTTGCGTGAGACAGAAAAGGCAGCCACGGCCTTATTTGACAGGCTCTGTAAAGTGAGGGGCAGTAAAATCAATCAGGAAACCATACAATTTATACAGCCGCTGTATGATCTGCAGGACATCGGAAAAGACGATAACGGTATCTGCGAAATGGTCATCGAAGCGGCTGTGATTTATAAGAAAGGATAAGAAGCATGGGAAAAACAACGAATGTATATCCGGTTCTGGATAACAAGTTTAAGGTTGGCGCCGCAAAAGAGAACGCAACCATAATTGCCGATATGGAGCAGTTTTCTGTGTCCGTATCAAACGGTGTGGAAACATGGACTCCAATGGATACAGAAGGATGGCAGCGGGCGTTGATGACCGCAAAAGCGATGACCATTTCCTTGACCGGAAAGAGAAACATTGGAGATACAGGAAATGATTTTGTGGCCGATAAATTGTTCAAAAATGGCCATGAAGCCGAAGGATATTTCGAGTGGGAATTCCCGGACGGAACTTCGGTTGCATGGAACAGCGCGATTTTTGACGTCAAAAATATGGGCGGCGGCGATTCAACAAATGTAGCACCGCTGGAATTTGATGTAATCAGCAACGGGAAACCAACCGTAACACCGGCATTATAAGGAGAAAAAGCATGAGTAAGATTGTGAATATTACAGATAAACTGAATTTTGAAGAAAATCCAGCGCTGCAGATCGGAGAGATGCAGGTAGAAGTCCATGCGGATGCAGAAACAGTTCTCCGACTGATGGGAACCTTTAAAGACAAGGATGAGGCTGATATCAATACTGTGACAGAAATGATGGGTCTTCTTTTTGATCCGGAAGCAGTAGAGCAGCTGTGTGCGATGAAAAAGGATGGAAAAAAACTTTCTGCGAAATCTTTGATGATTATCGTACAGGAAGCAATGAATCTGGTTATGGGAGAAGATTCCCAGGGGGAGCAGTGACCCGTACTATGACCTGATCGATGATTTTGACTTGATTGTATCATCGTTTCAGTCACAGTACGGGATTCGATTATCAAAAGAGTTGCCACAGGGCATGAAATGGGATGAGTTCAGAGATCTTCTGATCGGCATCGGGCCGGATACTGCACTTGGCCGCGTGGTGGAAATCCGGTCTGAAAATTCGAAAGAAATCCTGGAGAACTTCACGCCGGAGCAGCACCGCATCCGGAATGAATGGAGAATCAAACATATCCAGGATCTTGCGAAAACGGTATCCAAAGAAGAGATGGATACTGCGATGAATGGATTTAAAGGCATGTTCCTCAGTATGGCAGGGCTACATGCCATTTAGGTAAGAAGCAAAAAAATGACAGGAGGAAAAAACTATTGAAAAAAGAAAAATAAAATGTCCTTACTGCGGGCATGAGCAGAAGGTACAGTGTGTTCCGGATGCAATATGCCGGGGCGTTTTTATCAAGTGCCAGGCGCGGCACTGCAAGAAAGAATTTGAAATAAAAATCAACCAGGACAAGTAGTGCCACTGTGCCGATGTCCTCGAGAAGAGGCAGGTGGTATAGATGGCAACTACAATTGGCGAGATCGGTCTGGATCTTGTCGTAAATCATAATCAGTTTAAAAGCCAGATGGCCGGGATCAACGGACTGGCGAAAAAAGCCGGGGCGACTCTTGCAGCCGCTTTCGGCGTAAAAAAATTAATTGATTTTTCCAAGTCCTGTATTGAGCTGGGTTCCAACTTGGCTGAGGTGCAGAACGTGGTTGATGTTACCTTCCCGTCTATGGCGGAGCAGGTAGATAAATTCGCAAAATCGGCTGCCGGAAGCTTTGGTCTGTCAGAGACAATGGCCAAGAAGTACACGGGTACTTTCGGGGCGATGGCAAAAGCATTTGGCTTTTCCGAGAAGCAGGCGCTGGATATGGGTGCTACACTGACCGGTCTGGCCGGAGATGTGGCATCTTTTTATAATCTCAGCCAGGACGAAGCCTACACAAAGATTAAGTCAGTCTTTACAGGCGAAACAGAGTCCTTAAAAGATCTTGGTGTTGTCATGACCCAGACAGCGCTGGATTCTTATGCGTTGGCCAATGGGTTCGGCAAAACGACAGATCAGATGTCGGAAGCCGAAAAGGTGGCGTTGAGGTATTCCTTTGTTCAGAAACAGCTTTCTGCAGCAACCGGGGATTTCTCACGGACATCCCAGTCCTGGGCGAACCAGGTTCGAATCCTGTCCCTGCAGTTCCAGTCCTTAAAAGCAAGTATTGGTCAGGGACTGATCAATATTTTTCTGCCGGTCCTGCGTATGATCAATACGCTGATCGGTCGGCTGGTTACGCTGGCGGATGCTTTCAAGAGTTTCACGGAGCTGATTACCGGAAATAAGTCATCAGGGCAGTCAGGTGTCGGAGCAGTTGGGGCGGATGCTGCCAGTGCGGCCGCCGGTCTGACGGATGCTTCGAGCGCTGCGGATCAGCTCGCAGACAGTACTTCTGGCGTGGGAGATGCAGCGAAACAAGCGGCCAAAGATATGAAATCCCTGATGGGATTCGACAAGATCAATAAGGTCAGCAAAGACAGCAGCACTTCTGATTCTCAGAATTCTTCCGTTCCGAACAATGTTGCCGGCAGTATTGATTTTGGTTCGCTTGCAAGCGGAGAGACAGTAATTGATGACGTAAACAAAAAGTTTGCGGACCTGTTTGGAAACATCACCAAACTGTCAGAACCTGCGCTGCGGTCGGTCAAGCGGCTCTGGAATGAGGGGCTTGCAAGACTCGGAAACTTTTCCGGTCAGTCGTTGAAAGATTTTTATCAGCATTTTCTCGTTCCGGTTGGGAAATGGACACTGGGAACAGGAATCCCGCGTTTTATTGATGCCCTGAATGATGGGCTGATGAAAACCGATTTTCCCAAAATCAATGATGCGCTGAACGATCTTTGGGATGCGCTGGCTCCATTCGCAATCAACGTTGGAGAGGGGCTTCTGTGGTTCTGGGAGCAGGTCCTTGTACCACTGGGAACATGGACCGCGAATGAGATTGTTCCACGATTCCTGGAGACGCTGTCCCTTGCAATACAGCTTCTAAATGCTGTCCTGGTGGCGTTGCAGCCGTTGTTTGAGTGGTTTTGGGAACAGGTACTAAAACCCATAGCACAGTGGACGGGCGGTGCCTTTCTCGTGGTATGGGATGCAATTATTGCCGTCCTGAAGGTGTTTTCGGATTGGTGTGCAGAAAATCAGGATGTGCTGCAGGAGATGGCTTTTGCCATTGGACAATTGTTTTTATGCTGGAAATCAGCAAAATTGTTCATATCTGCAGTTGGATTAGCCAAAACAGCAATTGGAGCCTTGGTGTCTGTGTTAGGCGGACCGCTGACCGTTGCGATAGCTGCAGCAATTGCGATTGGTGTTCTGTTGTGGAAGAATTGGGACACAGTCAAGGAAAAATGCGGTCAGTTGCGTGATTGGGTTGTGCTGAAATTCAATTCCTTAAAAGATGGAGCATTAAATGCAATCACGAGCTTATGCGATGGCGCGCAGTACGGCTGGAACGTATTCAAAGACGGACTGAGTTGGTTGTGTCAGATTGCTTTCGGGAAAATTACAGATCTGAAGAACAATTTCCTCGATTTTGTTTCTTTCTTGAAGAACATTTTCGCTGGAAAATTTGCGGATGCGTTGAAGATTCCGGTAAACAATCTGATTGGTATGCTGAATCGCATGCTGACCGCGGTCGAAAAAACGGTGAATTTTGCATCCAATGCTCTGAACAAACTAAATGTCAAAATTCCGAGCTGGGTGCCGGGAGTTGGCGGCAAGAAGTTAGGCTTTCAGATTCCGACCGCATCCATCGCCAGAATCCCGTATCTTGCGGACGGAGGATACGTGGCACGAAACACGCCGCGTCTTGCCGTGATCGGAGATAACAAGCGTTATGGAGAGATTGTGGCGCCGGAGGATAAGCTGCAGAAGATGGTAGATCTGGCAGTCAGCAAAGCCAGCGGTGGCAGTGTGACGAAAGCGGAGCTGGAAAGCATTGTGAATTCCGCCGTGCTTCGGATTGTCGCAGCACTGTCTGCACTTGGCTTCTCGATCGATGGCGAAACTCTTGCCAGAGCTCAGCAGAAGGTGCAACAGGAAATGGACCGGAGATACAACACGGTACAGATTAATTAGGAGGAAATGCATGTTACTGAGGGCAGGAAAAACAAACCTTCCTGCCCCGACTTCGATGACCGTAAACGATGAAATCATCTGGTCAGAGGACACGGGGCGGACGCTGAACGGAACGATGATAGGAGAGGCGATTGCCGAAAAGAAAACGGTCGGTCTGAAATGGGAATGGCTGACAGAAGATGAGGTAAAATTGCTGAAAAACAGCCTGGTAATTGGTTTCTTTCCACTTACGTTCCACGATGCGGGAAAGGATCATACCTTGACAACGTACCGCGGTACACTGTCCAAGGAGCATGCCGGGGAGATCTCCGGTGTGTATTACTATAAAAGCGTCAGCGTTGATATTGTACAGAGGTAACTATGATCAAAACAAGTAAAGAATGCAGAAAAAAGCTGCAAAGCGAAAACCGCTATCTGGAAGTTGCGGATAAAATCATATTGGCCGATGGAACAGAGTTGCAGCTTAATAATGGGAAGATATTGTCCTACAGCATCTCAGATGCAACATCTTCCACCAACAGTTTTGACATCGGTGCTGCCATTATCGGGAAATGGACGGCTACGCTGAATAATCAGGATGGTCAGTATGACAGCATGACTCTGGAAGGAGCATCAGTTGCTTCCATTGTATCGATTGATCTGGAAGAGGAGCCGGAACTGCTGCGGAAGGGCACGTATACGATATACAATGCAACACGCCAGGGAGCAGGCCTGCGCCTGGAAGCTTATGATAATATGGCTTGCTTCGATAAAAAGTATGACAGTATCCTTACCTATCCGGCGACAATCCGCCAGATTGTGCAGGATGCCTGCCGGAGCTGCGGCGTCATACTTGCATCCAAGAGATGGGATAACGATGACTATGTTGTAAACACACGGCCGGAAAGTGACGCGTTGACGTACCGCGATGTGATTTCCATGGCGGCGCAAATGTGTTGTAAATATGCCCGGTGCAACGCAGACGGAGAGTTGGAATTGTCCTGGTACGGGGAGGCTCTTGAAGAGCAGGTGCTTCTGGATGAGAACGATGAGCCGATTTTACTGGATGGCGATGATGAGATTCTTCTGTGGGACACGGTATCAAGAGAAGAAATGCTGAATAATACCATTGAGGATGATGCCTATTACTGCCACCAGATCCCGGAAAAATACAGCTTGACAGCCGGAGAACAGGATATCAGTATCACCGGTGCGGGTGTGGTGTATGATCAGACAACGTATCTGTGCGGAGATACGGACTACAGCCTTGTGATTGAGGATAATGACCTGATCCAGAGCGAGGAGCAGGCGAAGGAGATCGCGTCTTATCTGTACAGCAAATTATATGACATGCAGTTTCGAACTATTTCTTCGAGCATCCCAAGCGACCCATCCATCGAAGCAGGAGATGCCGCCTGCGTGACAACCAGGAAGGGAGAAAGGTATTACACATACGTTACCAATACCACCTTCGCAGTCGGCGCGGCACAGAGCATTTCATGTGGAGCTGAGGCCCCGGAAAAGAACCGGAGCGATCAATTCTCGGCAGTGACCAAGGCGTATATCAAATCACAGAATTATACAGATCGGGAGATATCAGACTACGACAAGATGGAAAAGCAGCTGTGGAATCTGATGACAACGGCATTCGGTGCATATCAGACCGAAGAGGTGCAGGAAGACGGTAGTAAGATCTTCTATATGCACAATAAGCCGCGGCTGGAAGAATCATCGACGATCTGGAAACGGACCATTGATGCAATCGCCGTTTCGACGGATGGTGGAAAAACCTGGAATGCTGGCGTGGACAAGAACGGAAACGCAGTGCTGAATATCCTTTCTGTGATCGGTCTTAATTTCGATTGGATCAAGGGCGGAACTGCCGTATTCGGTGGAAAAGATAACGGAAACGGCAGTGTAAAGGTTCTCGATCAGAGTGGAAACGTAATCTGCCAGATGGACAATAATGGAGCAGCGATCAACGGAAGAGTAACCAGCAAAAATGAAGTGGATGGATTTTCCGTGTCTCTGGAAAATGGAAAAATGGTTGTGACGGACAAGCAGGGAGCGCGGATCTGTGAAATCTACTTGATGCAAATGATCGAGAGCGATGGCAGCCATTGGGTTGCCACGATAAGTGGTAATGGACAGAAACAGGCGTACATCACACTGGATGGCAAGAATGGAGAAATCGCGGTCCAGACAGATAAGTTCCGCATGGGATCATCGGCAGGAGTGTCTGGGAAAGTTGTGTTCTCAAATGGAACATTCTTGACGTTAAAAAACGGAATCGTAATCGGTGGAAATTCGCAGAACGGCAGTTTTTGACAGACAAACAGACAAAGGAGAAGATCATGGCAGTAATCAGCAGTAATGCATACCTTACGGTAGCGCAGATGACAGGCAATGCGCAGTACATACTTAATTATCTGATGGCGCGGGGCTGGACCAAAGAGGCCGTATGTGCGATGCTTGGAAATATGCAATCGGAGTCCACAATTAATCCGGGAATCTGGCAGGGCTTGGACAGCAGCCGTGTTGATCTTGGATACGGTCTTGTTCAATGGACGCCATCGACCAAATACACCAACTGGGCAAACGGAAGGGGCTATGCGATCGGGGACATTGATGGACAGCTGGAGCGCATCATATATGAGAAAGAAAACAGCATCCAGTGGCAGCAGGTGACAACGACGATGACCTTCGCCCAGTTTTCAACTTCTACAGCATCGGTGGAAACTCTGGCCGAGTTGTTTGAGCTGAATTATGAACAACATGCCGGCAGTGCACAGCCTGCACGGAAAACACAGGCAAGGTATTGGTACAACAATCTTTCCGGAAGTACGGATGACGGCTCGGCCGCAGTGATCGAGAAGGTTTGCAGCTGGGAAATAGCGATAGCCAATGACAATTCTCACGGTTATGATCAGGCATACAGAGAAGGACCGGATTACGACTGCAGTTCCTTCCAGTACCATGGCTGGAAGCAGGGTGGCATTGATATGATTTCAAGCCGCGGATATTCCGGCACGACAAGCACCATGCTGGCAGACTTCACGGCCAATGGATTTCACGATGTCATCGGATCTGTTGATGTAAGTACCGGAAATGGTTTGAAACGTGGGGACGTGCTGCTGCGTAGCGGTTATCACACGGCTCTGTACCTGGGGAACGGTCAGATTGTCCACGCATCGATCAATGAACACGGAGATGTGGTAGGCGGCACAACAGGCGATCAGACCGGAACGGAGATCTGTGTCCGGAGTTATTACAACTACAATCCGTCTTGGAATCATGTTCTACGCTATAAATCAGGAGGTTCAGGAGGCGGAGGAGTATCCACGGATTTGTATATCGTGGAATTTATACCAGAATAAGGAGGAGAGATTATGGGAAGACATACTTATGATCTTACGGAAACGGATACAGTTGATGACAGCGAGCTATTCCTGATTAATCCGCCGGATAAAGACGGAAAGAATAAAAAACTTACGTGGAAAACACTCAAGTCATTGATCGGCGGAATGATGGTAGATCTTTTTTATCCGATCGGAAGCCTCTACATCACTACGAATCCAAAAAATCCAAGCAAAACTTTCGGGAAGGGAACATGGGAGGCATATGCTGCCGGCCGTGTGCTTATTGGAGCAGATGCCGATGACAGTGATTTTTCAACGGCCGGAAAAACAGGAGGCGCAAAAATAATAAATATAAGACACCATCATACACAGACGGTTGGTGTTGATTCCAATAAAATGTACATGGACACGACAGGGCAGGACGTTGGAGATATGACGTCAGGAAAGAATGGTTCTGTTGTGTACACAAACAATGATCATGTTGAGTGGAATTTACCAACATCCAAGACGGGAGCAGCAAGATACAACTTTACATCGAACGAAGGCGGAGACAAAAATATTATGCCACCTTATATTGTCTGCTATATGTGGAAAAGGACTGCGTAGGGTAGGAAAGGAGTTCTATTATGAGGACATTAAAGTTTCGGGTGAAAGGGCAGAAGCTGGAGCAGGAAGGGGATTTTTCGGATATCATTCCAGGATCGAGCGAATATCTGCAGGCGGAATTCGAGTTCGATCAGGAATGGAGCGGGATGGCCAAAGTGGCAGAGTTCCGTCGGCTGAATCTTCCGGATGCAGCATGTTGGCCTGCCAAAATATCGAACAACAAGTGCATGGTGCCGGCAGAAGTGCTTTCCGGAAACAGATGGTATATCAATATAATCGGGCAGAGCAGAGAGGGAATCCGGATCCCAACGGGACGGGTGGAGGTGAGACAGGATGGCTAAAACAACAGACGAATTATTTGCCGAAGCAACAGAGGCGGACTACGAAACGGCAGAGCCTGTGACGCTGGCAGCTTCAGATACGGAAGAGGAATTCCAGTTCCGTATCGATGAACATCTTCGAACAATCGCGATCCCGGAAAAGGGCGTTGTCGCTGGTGTAGAAGGAGATTTGAATGTCAATATTGCACGATTCACAATGACGCGATACTATCATGGCCGCGATCTCTCGAAACTGAACATCAGGATTAACTACAGAAATGCCAATGGACAGGTCAACTACTATACTGTCAGTGATGCCACAGCGTCCGGAGATAGCATTATATTCTCGTGGGAGTTCGCCGCAGATGTGACTCAGTATAAAGGAAATGTGCAGTTTGTTGTATATTTGTTCTCTGCCACAAATGCAGTGCTGAAACAGCGATTCTTTACAACGCTCGGCACGCTGGAGGTTCTCGAAGGGTTAGAGGTGGATTCTTCTATTCCGGTGAGTGAGCAGACAGATATTCTGCTACATCTGAAAAAAGATCTGTCTGCATACGCAGAGGAAGTCAAGAAAAGTCTGCCTGCCGACTACACGGCGATGACGGAGCAGGTTAATTCCCTAAAGGAAGATATTGAGGATATAAATAATGTGATTGCTGTAAATAAAACAGAAATCAAAATAACTTCTTCAAATATGGAAAGTGGAACTATTGACAGCTCAACTGGTGAATACGAAACCAGTACGAATAGTTTGAGAAGTATTGACTTTATCGGATTAAATAGAGTTACTCATTTTTCCTATATTGGAAAAACGTCAGCAAATTATTATGTTAGATTTTGTTACTACGATAAAAATTATAATTTTATCGGCAGTACAGAGGGAATTTTGGCAAATTCAGAAGAGATTATTTGTGAGCCGGTGGCAAATGCTATGTATTTTAAAACAGTAATCACTTATATTTCTGCTAGTGATGTGGATTATATAAAACCTACAATAACATTAACAGAATATGTCAACATTGAACAAATGATTGCTGATATTAATAGTTCGGTTTCTACCACGGCAGATGCTTATACTATAGCATCAGCAGACATGGAATTAGGAACAATCGACAAAACAACAGGAGTCGATGGAGAATCAAATAATACGATTCGCAGCAAAGATTTTATTGACATATCAAGTACAAAATCTTTTGTTTTCTCTGGAATTTCCGCAAATGATTATTATGTAAGGATTGTATATTATGATTCTAGCAAAACTTTTTTAATATCCACAGATGGCATTAAGGCAAACGAAGAAGCTGTCGAATTTGTCAAACCAAATAAAGCAAAACATATGCGAATTATTATGGCGTACATTACACTTGATAGCGTTGGTTACATCAAACCTGTCATCACATATACAAATTTGATTGATGGAGATACCATCACACGCTCTGTAAAAAAAGGAAAATTTAAAACATTTCAAAACGATTGGGAAATACTTGAAGGAAAATGGGCTGATATTCCATCTGGACAAGCACTTAAAAGAACTGACAGCAGAAATTCCTGTACTGCGAATTTTCTACACGCAAAAAAGGGCAATGAGCTGATTCTTCAATCTCCTATTTCTTTCTCTATCATGTTGTTCAGTGAAGCTGATGAAACAACTTGTTTTTATAACTCGTATAAAGATGGTGTTTACTATTCTGCTTATAAATTCAATTCAGACTGCTACTTCTTATTAAATTTTACAAATCAGCAGGACTTATCTGCTGAAACAAAAGCATCTGATATTGTGTGGACAAAGAAAACTGTAAAAGACACACAGACAGTTTTCGTAATTCCGAAAGCAGATTATAGCACAATCCACGTCGCATCTGCTTGGGCACCAGATGAAGAAAAATTAGGTGCCGACTATGTTTGTGATGGTATAAATGATGGAGAAGAACTTCAACAGGCAATTTTCGATTTACGAGCAAGAGGTGGTGGAGTTCTGAAGCTATCAAATGAACGCTATATCATTGATACATTATTTGATAGTGGTAATACTTCTGTCGGAAAATATGGAATATATATCCCAACAAATAATTTCAACGTATCCCTTATTAAGATTGAGGGAGTTAATTTTCCGAATGTAATTCAGCCGATGTACTTTGGTCATTGTGCAAGGTTGGATATGTCACAGGATTTGTATGATTCACTTGGCGAAAATGAGATTGTAAACGTAATTGGCGTTAAACCTGTAATTAGTGGTTCTGGCAAGGTATCACGTTCATCTGTTGGCTGCACTTTGAACATTGAAAATGTAGCCATCAATATTCCAGCCCCACAGAAAAAAATTATTGGTGTAAATTGTGAGTATGCCTATAATATGCAACTCAAGGGTATACACTGTGGTCTTACAGAATATGCAGGAGACCCACAAGAACCGAATGGAAAGATTATCAACTCAAATATTGATTGTATCGGTATTCGCACGCTTTACGGCTACAACTGGGGTAGTGGATACCATATTGATGATTGCAACGTGCGAGGTTGGGGTCTTGGTTTCGATATATCCGGCGAGCATTTAATCATGCAGAACGCTTGCGCACGTTTTGTAAATACTAGTTATCGTTTTGGACATTTTGGTGATGATACTATGATGTCACATCCGAACACGCTTATTAACTGTTGCGAAGAGTGGTTACTACATGGAATGGTTTTTGAAGGCAATGGTTTGGGCCAATCGGTGAATATCATTGACTTTAATATTGAGGATATGACTAGCAACGGATGGGGACGGAAAACCTATGCTACGGAATCAACACCAGGTAGTTATCACGGGACTTTGACTTATACAACGACACGCGACAGTTACAAAAATGCTCCGCACAAGTTCTGGGAAGACGGAAGTGGTATAAATGTATTGACGCGTGACATGAACGACAAATTCAGTGGAACGACAGAAAATCGTCCGCAAAGCCCACAAAATAACCAACAGTATTTTGATACAACGCTGAACAAGATGCTGTATTACATTAACAATAACTGGGTCGATGCTATGGGAGAAGTAATTAACTAAAGCAGACTATGGTCTATGCTCAAGTGTCGCGTGCCAATGTCAAACGAGATCATAGGAGATGCATTGTGTGAGAGCGGGAAACCGCTCTCATTTTTATGGAGGAAACATGATAGAAATTCGAGCGGGACCGAAACGGTCCTATTTTTGTACTTAATTATTGGAATTTGAAAAAGGAGAATATAAAAATATGAAAATTATTGATTCTTATAATGCATTAGCCGGTGCAATCGTTGCGGTATTATCGTACATTTTCGGAGCGCATTGGATTCTTTTTGTGATGTTTCTGCTTTTTAACGTTCTCGACTGGATAACCGGTTGGATGAAAAGTCGTATTGCTCACAAAGAAAGTTCCAGTGCCGGCTTAAAAGGGATTTTTAAAAAAATGGGATACTGGATGATGATTGCAGTTGCTTTCGGCTCCAGCGTGGTATTTGTTGAGATCGGCAAGACTATTGGCGTAGATCTCGGCATCACTACATTATTAGGCTGGTTTGTCCTTGCATCTTTACTGGTCAATGAAATTCGGTCAATTATTGAAAATTTCGTGGAAGCTGGATTTAATGTGCCGGTTGTTTTGACAAAAGGGCTGGAAGTCGCAGATAAAGCAATTAATCAGGAACAGGAAAAGAAAACAGAGTGAGGGCGGCTAACAACCGTCATTTCTTTGCGCCGGCGCAATTCGCCTGGCAGAAGGAGCTAACATGAAAATTGATAGATCGTACATCAGCAGCCAGAACACCTATCCGTACAACAACCCACAGTGTATCGTTGTACACAATACCGACAACTTCGAGCCAACCGCCAACGCTCGCGCCCACGCAAGAGCGCAGCATGACGGGAATTTCGAGAGTATGTCGGCTCATTACTACGTGGATGACGGAGACACCGCTTATCAGGCGGCACCGCACAGCCGGGGGTGCTGGCATGTCGGTATCAACTATGGAAACGGCAACTTGTTTGGCAGCTATGGCAATCGTAACAGCATTGGCGTGGAAATGTGCGTACAGGGCGGATACGATTACGAAAAGGCATTCCAGAACACCGCGGCGCTGGTGCGGCAGCTCATGAAAGAAACAGGCATCCCAGCATCCAGAGTTTACCGCCATTTCGATATCTGCAGCAAAAACTGCCCATCGCAGATCATTGCAAAAGGAGATTGGACAAGATTCAAGAAGTTGATCAGCAGCGGTAGCTCCGATTCTTCTGGAAACGGAAATACATCCGGCGAGGAGATATATAAGCCAGGAGTTTACAAGGTCAATGACACGGAATTAAACATCCGTATCGCGCCGAATGCAGAATGTAAGATCGTCGGAGTAATCCGGGATCAGGGCAGCTATACTATCACCAAAATCCAGAATGGAAGTTGGGGAAAACTGCTCTCGGGCGCAGGATGGATCAATTGTCATAAAAAATACTGTACCTACGGCGGTACAGCATCCGCTCAGAAGCCGGACGCAAAAGCGATCTCAGTTGACGGGGTATGGGGATCGGAACTGACACGCCGCCTGCAGGAGATCTTCGGGACACCACAGGATGGCAGGATCAGTAATCAGCCAACATCCAATCGGGAATGCTGTGTCGGCATTACAGTTGCTGAGTGGTCCACAAAACTGTCCGGCGGATCCGCGCTGATCAGAAAGTTGCAGGAATGGGCAGAAACCACAGAGGACGGCTACATCGGGCCGCAGACCATCCGCGCGCTCCAGAAAAAGCTCGGCACACCGGTAGACGGCGTGATCAGTTACCCGTCGGCTATGGTCAAGGCTTTGCAGGAGTGGTGTAATCGGCAGTAATTAAAAAGCCCCGGAAATTTCCGGGGCAAAAAGAAACGCCGCAGCTACGCGGCGAAAAGAATGATTCTTTTTTCTGGCCTTTTTGGATGTTCTGACCATGTGTTATAATAACATGTATATAGAAGAAAAGCAATAAAAATTCCTAGGTAAATTATCCGGGAAAACATATTGTATCATCGAAATTTTTACAGTTACAACATATCATCTGGTATTGCATTCCGGTGGACCGGATGGAGAGATGGGCGCATCCATGCGGTATCTCTCTCAGCGTTTCACAGCACCGAACCGAATTGTAGCGGGGGTGTTGAATGATGTTGGTACCGAGGAATTAGCTCATCTCGAAATGGTATCCACGATCGTTCATCAGCTTACCTGTAATCTTTCGCTGGAAGAAATTCAGAATTCCGGTTTTGCCAATTACTATGTAGACCACACAACTGGCATCTGGCCGCAGGCGGCCGGCGGAGTTCCGTTTAATTCCTGTGAGTTCCAGTCGAAAGGTGATCCTTTGACAGATTTGTTCGAAGACCTCGCTGCGGAGCAGAAAGCCCGGTCAACGTATGATAACATCCTTCGTTTGGTAAAAGATCCTGAAGTTGCAGATCCGATTCGTTTCCTGCGGGCGCGTGAAGTTGTGCATTTCCAGCGTTTTGGTGAAGCACTGCGTTCTGTACAGGATGAATTGAATTCGAAGAACTTTTATGCGTTTAATCCGTCGTTTGATGCAAAGACTTTCTGTGCGGCACCGCAGCCAGGGGCAGGTCAGGGGAATTGCTGCACAAGATAGTAAATTAAAAATCAAAGAACAGCACACCACTGGAAAATCCCATCTGAAAAACAGGTGGGATTTTTTGGGTTTACAGTAAGAAAATCTTATCCAGTCGTAAATCATTATCCCATCATAATATAGAAAAAAGACTTTCAAAAACAGAAAAGTCAGAAAGGATGTTCCATGGAAGCAATGAATTATGTAAAGCCCGAACTCATCGTCGTTGCGTTCGTGCTGTATTTTTTCGGTGTTGCTTTGCGGCAGGCGCAGGCGGTGAAGAATAAGTACATTCCGCTGATCTTAGGCGGCATCAGCATGGTGCTGTGTGCGGTTTGGGTGATGGCGACGAGTGAGATTGAGACGGCGAAGGAGGGGGCGATGGCGGTTTTTACGGCGGTCACGCAGGGGATTCTGGTGGCGGGGCTGAGCAATTATGTGAATCAGATTATCAAGCAGATCCATAAGCCGGAGTGAACGGCGCTTCAAAAAATCTGTGTTATGCCGGAGCAGTCGGAACCGTCAGAAAGGGGAGAATATGAGAATTGATCGGTCGTATCTTGGCAATCAGAATACGTATGCGGAAAACAATCCCAAATGTATCGTAGTCCACAACACCGACAACTTCGCAGCAGGTGCCGATGCGCGGGCACATGCGAGAGCACAGCATGACGGGAATTTCCAGAACATTTCCGCACACTATTACGTCGATGACGGTGACACAGCCTACCAGGCGGCACCGCACAGCCGGGGGTGCTGGCATGTCGGCATTAATTACGGCGGAAAAAATCTGTTTCAGCAGTACGGCAACAAGAACAGCATCGGTGTGGAGATGTGTGTGCAGGCCGGGTATAATTATGAAAAAGCATTTGAGAATACTGCGGCACTGGTGCGGGAGATCATGCGGGAGACGGGGATTCCGCTGGAAAGAGTCTATCGTCATTATGACATCTGCAGCAAATACTGTCCGAGCCAGATCATGAACCGCGGTGACTGGGACCGCATGAAGCGGATGATCGGAAGCGGTGCAGGGAGCACAGGAACGGGAACAGCAGGCAGCGGAACAGGAAAAACGTATGCGCCCGGGATCTATCAGGTGCAGACAGCGGCCCTCAACATCCGTCAGGCACCGGATGCGGACAGCAGGATTGCCGGAACGATCCGGGATCATGGAAGCTACACGGTGACGGAAATCCAGAACACAAGCTGGGGACGGCTTCTCTCAGGGGCAGGCTGGGTCAACTGCCATACAGCGTATTGCCGTTATGCCGGTCCCGCAAAAGAAAAATCGGCAGAGACAGCAAAGTCATCCGGAAAGACAGTCGCAGAGGACGGAATCTGGGGCGAAAATCTGACGCGCCGTCTGCAGGAACTTTTCGGCACACCGCAGGATGGAAAAATCAGCAATCAGCTGGCCGTCAACCGGAAATTCTGTGATGGCATCACAGCCGCCGAGTGGGACAGTACGCCAAAAGGCGGATCGGCCCTTGTAAAAGAAATGCAGAAATGGGCATCGGCCGGCATGGACGGCTATATCGGTCCGCAGACAATCCTCGCCTGGCAGAAAAAACTCGGCACGCCGATCGACGGCACAGTAAGCAGCCCATCCGCCATGGTAAAAAAACTGCAGAAGTGGTGCAACCAGAAATAGAAAAAAGAATACTCAAAGACCCGGTTTTGTGTTATACTGGAAGATAGTTTAAAATGAACAGAAAGAAAAAGAGCTTCAAAAAAGACTCGAAGTGTCAAATGTAAAATACAAAAGAGAAAAAATAAAGGTAATTTTTGCATACAGATTCATCGGGGGGAATTGCGGCTGACAGGAGAGAACAACAGCAGATGAGAAAAAATGCAGTAAAAAATGCAGGAATGATACGAATTTATCTGAATATGGCATGGAAACTTTTGCAGAAAAACCTGCTTAGCATCGTGATATTTGAGACGGTCTACCGCCTGTTTTCCAACCAGCTGGTTTCAAGACTCGCCAATGCGGCGATCAACTTTTCCTTAAAACAGCTGGGAACGAGTTATATGACATCGGAAAACTTCAACAAGATCATGCTGCATCCGCTGACCCTTCTGCTGATTTTTGGAATTCTGCTTGTTTTCTTTTTCTGTATGCTGTTTGAAATCTATGCTGTCATGGCGGCTCTGGAGGCCTCCTGGAAACGAAAACGGATTTCCGTTCCTGTCATGATGCTTGCCGGCGGAAGAGGAGCCGCACAGTTTGTGCGCGCCCGCCCGTGGACCTGGTTTTTCTACATGGCAGCGAGCTTCCCGTACCTTTGGCTGCACAGCAGCTACAGCGCCATCCGCAGTATGAAACTGCTTCAGGTTTCCCTGACGAAGATTTTCAATGCCTTCCCGGCATACTGGATCCCGGTGGTGCTGACGATTCTGCTTGTCGCGTTCTCGTTTGTGTTTTCCTACACCATCCCGTTCCGGTGCATGATGACGGAAAAAGAGAAAAATACCCATCTGCGGGTGCGCCAGACACTGGAAAAACGCGTGCTGCGTGAGCTTGGCATCAACGTCTCTTTCCAGGTGATGATTTTTCTGATTACGTGGGTTCTGTATCTGATTTTCGGAACGGCTGTCGTTGCCTATGCAAAGCTGGTGAAAACGCCGTCTACCGTTGTCAGTACCGTCATCGTCTACGGTGACTGGGTCAAATCGACGATGAGCCTGATCGGCGGAGCGTTCGGCCTTGTCGGAAGCATTACGTATCTGTATCTGATTTTTATCCGTTCCTCCCGAAAGGGCTACCAGAAGAGCCGGACAACGAAAAAGCCGAGCTCGAAGCTGGTACGCACCTTCTGTGGTCCGGTAACGGCGGTGGTTCTCACGATCGCCATGCTGGCGGGAGAAACGGTTTATCTTGTATATGCCATGCGCGCAACACGTGCAGAGGCAACGGCTTCCTCCCAGTATATTTCGGTGTCAGCGCACCGGGGCGGAGCCAGAAAAGCACCGGAAAATACGATGAGCGCGATCAAATATGCAGTGGACAGCATGTCGGATTACGCGGAGATCGATGTACAGGAGACGAGTGATGGTGAGATTGTCCTTATGCACGACACAAATCTGAAGCGGACAACCGGTCTGAATGCCAGCATCTGGACCCTGACCTACGATGAAATCAGCCAGCTCGATGCCGGTGTACGATTCAACAAAAAATTCCGCGGCGAGCAGATTCCGAAGCTGGAAGAAGTCATCGCGTACGCGAAAGGAAAAATCAACCTGAATATCGAAGTAAAATACAACGGCCACAACCAGAATATTGTCAAAAAAGTGGTGAAAATCATCGAGGATAATGACTTTGTGGATCAGTGTGTGCTGACTTCCATGAACTACAATTTCCTCAGGCAGGCAAAGAAAATCAATCCGGATATCAAGACCGGGTATACGATGAAAATGTCGTACGGAGGCCTGGAGGATATGGACGCGGCGGACTTCTTTTCTGTAAAATATACGTACATCACAGAAAGCTTTGTAGAGCATGCGCACAGTCTTGGTAAAGAAGTCTGTGCCTGGACGCTGAATTATCAGGGAGATATGCAGCGGATGGTCAACTGCGGCGTGGACAACATTATCACGGACGATCCGGAGCTGGTGCGTAAGGTTATCCTCGGAACGACCAACCGAAATCCGGGCTTTGTCAGCCTGCTTGGCTATGCACTGAAATAAATGGAGTAAAACAATGGAGGTGGAAACTTCATGGCAGAGAAAGTAAACATGCCATCCCAGAAGAAAGAAAAGAAGAAAAAGAGGAAGAAAAAACTTCCTTCGGATTTTTATGATTATAACCTGCTGGCCTGCACTATTTTGCTGGTCAGCTTCGGACTGATTATGCTGTACAGCGCGAGCGCCTACGAGGCGGCCAGTACATTCAAAGGAAATGATATGTATTATTTCACGCATCAGGCGGGACTTTCTGCTATTGTTCTGATGGGGATTGTGATATTGTCGAAGTTTGTAGATTATCATAGTGTATGGTTCCAGCGGATTGCAGCACTGGTATACTGGGGAAGTCTCCTTCTGATGGCGGCGGTAAGGTTTACGCCGCTTGGTTATGAAGCCTACGGGGCGAGAAGATGGCTCCGGATCGGCGGTGTCAGTCTTCAGCCTGCGGAGATTGGAAAGCTGGGGCTGATTCTGTATTTGCCATACATTATCCTGAAGATGGGAAAAAATATGCGTACCATCCGCGCAAAAGCGATTGTCCTCGGACTTGGCGTGCTGCAGGCGCTGGCTGCGTGGATTCTGACGGACAACCTGAGTACCGCCATTATTCTGGGACTCATCGCCTGCGTCATTTTGTTTCTGGCGGACCCGGAGGTAAAATTTTATGCGCGTGTGATTCCGGGCGCGGCGGTAATTGGCGTTTTTGCGATTATCATTTTAAAAAATAATCTGCAGATCTTTGAAAGAATAGGCGGTGACTTCCGGTCGAACCGTATCTATGAATGGCTTTCCGGAGGCAGCTATCAGATTCTGCAGGGACTTTATGCGATTGGCTCCGGTGGATTTCTCGGAAAAGGACTTGGCAACAGTACGCAGAAGATTACAACAATTCCGGAAGCACAGAACGATATGATCTTCTCGATCATCTGCGAGGAGCTTGGAATATTTGGCGCGCTTCTTGTATTGTTGCTGTTTGGCTACTTGCTGTACCGTCTGTTTGTGGTTGCACAGAATGCGCCGGACGCGTATGGAATGCTGATGGTGAGCGGCGTTTTTGCACATATTTCCATTCAGGTTATTCTGAACCTGTGTGTCGTTCTGAAACTGATGCCGGCAACGGGAATTACCCTTCCATTTATCAGTTACGGAGGAACATCGGTGCTCTTTATCCTGACGGAAATCGGCATTGCCCTGTGCGTCTCCCGCTTTATTGTGTTCCAGGATGGAAAGAGCGGAGAAGGAGAGGCACAGGCGGAAGAACAGTAAAAGTAGAAAAATCTATTGACAAATGCCGGAATAACAGATACACTTTTTTCGAAAGAAATACTGGCTGCCGGGTAGAGGCAGAAAGGAGCAGAACAATGTTAGAAAAGATAAAAGAAATTTTAGTAGAACAGCTCAACTGTGATGCAGACAGCATCAACGAAGATACTTCTTTTAAAGATGACCTGGGTGCAGATTCCCTGGATCTCTACGAGATGGTTATGGCATTAGAAGACGAGTACGGAATTGAAATCGACACCGACGAACTGACAGACCTTTCTACCGTCGGCGACTTTATGGAATATTTGAAACAGCACGGCGTAGAGGTCTGAAAAAGAGCATTGCCGCTGGCAAAAGTGGAAGGATGGTGCAGCTCGGAAGAAACGCCGGGCTGTTTTCCATTCTAAATAAATGGTGGAAGGGAACAGACAAAAGGATTGTTCCAGAAAAACCAGAAATCAGGAGAAAAGAAAAATGAGCAATGTAAAAACAAGATTTGCACCGAGCCCGACAGGCCGGATGCATGTAGGAAATCTGCGTACTGCCCTGTATGCGTATCTGATCGCAAAACACGATGACGGAACCTTTATGCTCCGTATCGAGGATACCGACCAGGAGCGTTTCCAGGAAGGCGCACTTGATATCATCTACCGTACCTTAAAAGAGACCGGCCTGGTACACGACGAGGGACCGGACAAAGACGGCGGCTGCGGCCCGTACGTACAGAGCGAGCGTAATGCAGCAGGTCTGTACTTGAAATACGCAAAACAGCTGGTAGAGCAGGGTGACGCTTATTACTGCTTCTGTGACGCAGAGCGCCTGAGCCAGTGCAAGCGTAACGTAGGCGGAAAAGAAATCTCGATCTACGACAAACACTGCCTTGGTCTTTCCAAAGAGGAAGTAGAGGCCAATCTGGCAGCCGGCAAACCGTACGTCATCCGTTTCAATATGCCGACCGAAGGAACCACAACCTTCCACGATGAGATCTACGGAGACATCACCGTAAACAACGAGGAGCTGGAAGACCTGATCCTGATCAAATCCGACGGATATCCGACTTACAACTTCGCAAACGTCATCGACGACCATCTGATGGGTGTAACCCACGTTGTCCGTGGTAATGAGTATCTGTCCTCATCCCCGAAATACAACCGTATTTACGAGGCATTCGGCTGGGAAATTCCGGTTTACGTACACTGTCCGCTGATCACCAACGAGGAGCATCAGAAGCTGTCCAAACGCTGCGGCCATTCTTCTTATGAAGACCTGATCGATCAGGGCTTTTTAAAAGATGCCATTGTCAACTTCGTAGCCCTTCTTGGATGGAGCCCGGAAGGAAACCGCGAGATCTATTCTCTCGAGGAACTGGTAAAAATCTTCGATTACCACCACATCAGCAAATCTCCGGCCGTTTTCGATATGACAAAACTCCGCTGGATGAACGGCGAGTACATGAAGGCAATGGACGACGAGAAGTTCTATGAGATGGCGCTTCCGTATATCCAGAAGACAATCCACCGTCCGCTCGATTTTAAGAAAATTGCAGCCATGGTAAAAACAAGAATCGAAGTATTCCCGGATATTGCAGACCTCATCGACTTCTTCGAGGAAGTTCCGGAGTACGACGCTTCGATGTACACTCACAAAAAGATGAAGACAAACGAGGAGACCTCCCTTGCACTTCTTCAGGAAGTAAAACCGCTGCTGGCAGCGCAGGAAGATTTCAGCAATGATGCTCTCTTTGAGATGCTCAGCGCATTCGGAAAAGAAAAAGGATACAAGACCGGTTATATTATGTGGCCGATCCGTACCGCTCTTTCCGGAAAACAGATGACACCGGCCGGCGCAACGGAAATCCTTGAGGTTCTGGGAAAAGAGGAGTCTCTTGCCCGCATCGACAAAGCGATTGAGAAATTATCCAAATGATATATAATGATTCACAAAAAAAAGCGGTGATGCATACCACCGGCCCCATGATGGTCCTTGCCGGACCGGGGTCGGGGAAAACCGCAGTGATTACGGGGCGGACCTGCCAGCTTGTAACGAGCGGCATTTCCGCCTCTCGTATTCTTGTCGTAACATTTACGCGTGCGGCGGCAAAAGAGATGAAGGAGCGGTATTTAAAGGCGATGGGAAAGACGAGTACCCAGGTCACCTTTGGAACGTTCCACGGGGTATTCTACGCGATTCTGCGCCATACGTACCGCATGTCCGGCAACAATATTTTAAGCGAGGAAGAGAAAAAGCGGCTGATGCGCGAGCTGGTCAACCACTATGCCAGAGACCTGGAGGAAGAGGATCTCGAGGAAAATCTGGCGCGCGAAATCAGCACTGTGAAGAACAATCAGATCCCGCTGGAACATTACTATTCCGCCTGCATGCCGCAGGAAAAGTTCCGCGAAATCTATGAGGCGTATGAGAAATGGCGGAAGGAGAACAAAAAACTCGATTTCGACGATCTGATGGTGCAGTGCAAACGTCTCTTTCTGGAGCGGCCGGAGGTCCTCCGCGCCTGGCAGCAGAAATTTCAGTATATCCTGATTGACGAGTTTCAAGACATCAGCCCCGCGCAGTATGAGATTGTGCGGATGCTGGCGCTGCCGGAAAATAACCTCTTTATTGTCGGGGATGACGATCAGTCGATTTATCAGTTCCGCGGGGCCAAGCCGGAGATCATGCTGAATTTTCCGAAAGATTACCCAGGCGCGGCGCAGGTAGTGCTCGATAAAAATTACCGTAGTACGGAATTTATCGTGAAGCGGTCCCAATGCCTGATCCACCACAACAAAAAGCGGTATGAAAAGGCGATTTCCACCGACAACGAGAAAGGCGCTCCGGTTGCAATCCGGGGATATAAGAACCCGCGCGAGGAGATGCGTGCCGTTGCCGAGGAGCTGCGGGAGGCGGAGAAAAACGGCTGTCCGTATGAAGAGATGGCGCTTTTGTTCCGCACGAATCTTGGCTGCCGGACAGCAGTAGAGGAACTGATGGAAGCACAGATCCCGTTCCAGATGCGGGATGCCCTGCCGGATCTCTATGACCACTGGATTGCGAAAGATCTGCTGACGTATCTGAATCTTGCGATGGGAAGCCGGAAGCGCGGCGAGTTTTTAAAGATTGCCAACCGCCCGAACCGTTATCTGTCGCGGGATGCCTTTGAGGAGGCGACTGTTTCGTTCGATGCACTTCTGGAATATTACGAAGAAAAAGACTGGATGTGCCAGCGGATCCGCAAACTGGAGCAGGATATCACGACACTGACGCATTTATCGCCGTTCGGCGCGGTCAATTACATCCGCTATGCGATCGGCTATGAACAGTATGTGAAGGAATATGCGGCATACCGCCATCTGAAAGAGGATGATCTGATTTCTGTTTTGGACGAGCTGCAGGAGGCGGCAAAGAGCCAGAAAAGCATCGAGGGCTGGTTTGCACATATTGAGGAATACCAGCAGAAGATGAAGGAAAAACAGAAGCAGCGCGCAGAGAGTGCGGAAGGAGTTACGGTTTCCACCCTGCACAGCGTCAAGGGACTCGAGTACGACAAGGTCTATCTTCTTGACGTCAACGAGGGCGTAATGCCGTATCAGAAAGCAGTCCTTGCGGAGGCGATCGAGGAGGAGCGGCGGATGTTCTACGTCGGAATGACGCGCGCCCGGAAAGAGCTGACGCTCTGTTATGTGGAGGAACGGTTTGAAAAGAAAGTCGAGCCGTCCCGGTTCCTGGACGAGGTGATCCAGTAAATTTGTACTGTTGTGAAAGATGTTGAAAATAAATTTACTAATTGATAAAATTTTAACAAATAATATATTGACAAAGTTTTAACAATGAAGTATAGTAATGCCTGTAAGCGGGAACAATAAGATGACCGCAAAGCGAGGAGGAAAAACATTATGAAAATTTTATTTTACGATACCCAGAACTACGACAGAGAATCTTTCGACCGAACCAAAGAGCAGTTTCCAGAAATTGAAGTGGAATATTTAAAAACCGGCCTTGCTGCAAGAACCGCTTCCCTGGCAAAGGGCTACGATGCCGTGTGCGCCTTCGTAAACTCTGATGTCGGAACAAAAACCGTAGAAGCACTGCATGAGGCAGGCGTCAAGCTGATCCTGATGCGCTGCGCAGGCTTCAACAACGTAGATTTAAAGACAGCTGCAAAATACGGCATTGATGTACGCCGTGTACCGGGTTACTCCCCGGAGGCTGTAGCTGAGCATGCGATGACACTGGCCATGACGGTCAACCGCCACATGCACAAAGCATATACGAAAGTAAGAGAAAACGACTTCAGCCTGGGCGGACTGATGGGATTTAACTTCTATCAGAAGACCGCCGGAATCGTCGGAACCGGAAAAATCGGTGCGGCTATGGCAAGAATCTGCCGCGGTTTCGGCATGAAAGTCATTGCTTACGATGTGTACCAGAATGAATCCTTAAAAGATTTTGTTACGTACGTAACTCTTGATGAATTGCTGGCACAGAGTGATCTGATCTCCCTGCACTGCCCGCTGATGGACAGCACATACCACATGATCAACCGCGAGAGCATCAAAAAGATGAAAGACGGCGTGATCCTGGTCAATACGTCCCGCGGAGGTCTGGTAAAGACAGACGACCTGATCGAGGGAATCCGTGCAAGAAAATTCTTCGGCGTCGGCCTTGACGTATACGAGGAGGAAACCCCGAACGTATTCGAGGACCGTTCCGATGAGATTCTGGAGCACTCCACCACAGCACGTCTCCTGTCCTTCCCGAACGTTATGATCACTTCACATCAGGGATTCTTCACCGAGGAAGCACTGCGTGCGATTGCAGAGACCACACTGCAGAATGCACTGGATTTCGAGGCAGGAAAAGAGACCCCGAACATTGTCCGTGCATAATGGAAATCCACTAGAAAACAGTTATCTTATAAGAGAACAAGAGACAACCCATTTTCGGCGGGTTGTCTCTTTTAAATTATGAGAAAATAGTGTATGATGGTAGATAGCAGAAAAAACGGCCAGAGAAAAACACTGGCCGGATACAAAAGGAGAGCAGGATTTTATGGACTGTAAAGAAGCAGAAAAATTAATACAGCCATACGTGCAGGGAAATATGCCGGAGAAAGAGATGGAACCGTTTATTTCCCATATCCGGAAATGCCATACATGCCACGAGGAACTGGAGACATATTTTATTGTGAACCGTGCGATGGCATATTTCGAGGATGACGCGCCCGATTCCTACAATCTGACAGGACTTCTGGAACGCGATCTGGAGAAAAAAGAGGAAGAAGCGAGACACCGCCGGTACAAAGATACGTTTTTCCGGGTGCTGATGCTGATTCTCGTTCTGTTTCTGGTGCTCCTGTCTCTGCACTATTTTGAAGTGATAGAATTACCCTGGCTGAAAGGATTATTATGAGTGATAAAATCGTATTACTGGACGGACACAGTATTCTGAACCGGGCTTTTTACGGCGTACCGGATCTGTCCAATGCAGAAGGACTGCACACGAACGCCGTATATGGATTCCTGAATATTCTGTTTAAAATTCTCGATGAGGAGCAGCCGCAGTATCTTGCCGTGGCGTTTGACCTCCATGCACCGACATTCCGCCACAAAATGTATGATCAGTACAAGGGAACGAGAAAGCCGATGCCGCAGGAATTGCGCGAACAGGTCCCGGTGATCCAGGAAGTGCTCGCAGCAATGGACATTGAGATTGTCACAAAAGAGGGCTATGAGGCGGATGATATCTTAGGAACGCTCGGCCGCAAATGCGAGGCGGAAGGGATGGAAGTTACGATCGTATCCGGAGACCGCGACCTGCTGCAGCTTGCAACGGACCACATTCTGATCCGGATTCCAAAAACCGTAAAGCGTGTGACGACGATTGAAAATTACCACACGGCAGAGGTGCTGGAAAAATACAGTCTTCTCCCGAAACAGATCATCGATCTGAAAGCGCTGATGGGCGATACCGCAGACAATATCCCGGGTCTGCCGGGTGTCGGAGAGAAAACCGCGACGAAAATCCTGCTGCAGTACGAGACACTGGAAAATGCGCATGCACATTTCGAGGAGATCAAACCGAACAAGGCAAAAGAGGCGATGCGAGATCATTATGATCTGGCGGAATTAAGCAAAAAACTTGCAACGATTGATACCGATGCGCCGGTGGAGCTCGACCGTGAAAAAGCGGCACTCTCGAATTTTTATACACCAAAAGCGTATGAGATGTTCAAACGTCTGGAGTTTAAAAACCTGCTGGGCCGCTTCGAGGAGACGAATGCAGAACCAGAGGATGCCGTCTTTCTGCGCACCGTAACGGATTTTTCCGAGGCGGAAGAACTCTTTGGAACCATCGCGAAGGAGGAGAAGGCAGGAGCCGCTCTTCTGACAGAAGAAACCCCGAAGGACGGACCGATGGCAGATCGGAGCCGTTCACTTGTCGGTATGGCAGTTACGTATGGAAGCGGAGAGCCGGATGTTGTTTACTTCCCAGCAGAAGGTTTCCTGACCGGAGATTATTTAAAAGAAAAATTGACTGAGCTGCAGAAGCAGATTCCGGTTTTCTGCGTCATGGACGGAAAAGAATTTCTGAAGGATATGCCGGACGCCGATGAAGCCCATCTGTTTGATGCCGGAATTGCCGCGTATTTATTAAATCCATTGAAATCACAGTATTCGTACGATGATATCGTAAAAGAGTACGTACACCGCTATGTGCCGGCAGTGGAAGAGATCTTCGGCGGAAGCAAGATTCCGGCCGCAGGAAAGATGACGCCGGAACAGCAGGAGTCGTATGCAGGTCATCAGGCGTATGCTGTATTTGCCGCACAGGAAAACATGGAAAAGCTGCTGAAGGAGCAGGGCATGTGGGATCTGTACCGGAATGTGGAGATTCCGCTGGTGTTTACGCTCCGTCAGATGGAAGCGGATGGAATCGCCGCAGAAAAAGAAGCACTTTCCGTTTACGGAGCTGAGCTGGCGGAGCGGATCGGAGAGCTGGAGGCACAGATCTACGAGGAGGCCGGCGAGGAGTTCAACATCAATTCCCCGAAGCAGCTCGGCGTGATTCTGTTTGAAAAGCTGCAGCTTCCGGGCGGCAAAAAGACCAAGACGGGTTATTCCACCGCCGCCGATGTGCTCGAAAAGCTTGCACCGGATCACAAACTCGTTGCCGATATTCTGGAGTACCGCCAGCTTGCCAAACTGAAATCGACGTACGCCGACGGTCTGCAGGCCGTGATCGGGAAAGATGGAAGAATCCATTCGACATTTAACCAGACCATCACCGCGACCGGCCGCATCAGCAGTACCGATCCGAATCTGCAGAACATTCCGGTGCGGATGGAGCTTGGCCGTCTGATCCGGAAAGCCTTCGTGCCAAAGCCTGGCTGTGTCTTTCTGGATGCCGACTATTCCCAGATTGAACTCCGCGTGCTGGCCCATATGTCGGGCGATGAAAACCTGATCGAGGCGTACCGCGAGGCGGAGGATATCCACCGCATGACGGCATCGAAAGTGTTCCATGTGCCGCTTGAAGAGGTAACACCGCTGCAGAGAAGAAATGCGAAGGCGGTCAACTTCGGTATCGTATACGGTATCAGTTCGTTCGGTCTGGGCCAGGATCTCGGTATCAGCCGGAAAGAGGCAGAGGCCTATATCCAGCAGTATTTCGAGACGTATCCGGGTATCCATGAGTTTTTGAACCGCTGCGTAGAGGATGCCAAAGAGAAAGGCTATTCCGTGACGATGTTCGGACGCAGACGGCCGATGCCGGAGCTGAAATCGAGCAACTTTATGCAGCGGTCATTCGGCGAGCGCGTTGCGATGAATGCGCCGATCCAGGGAACGGCGGCGGATATTATTAAAATAGCGATGATCCGCGTGGCGAAACGGCTGAAAGAGGAGCAGTTAAAGACCAGACTTCTTCTTCAGGTACACGATGAGCTGCTGCTGGAAGTGCCGGAAGACGAGCTCGAAAAGGCAGAAAAGATCCTGGAAGAGGAGATGACCGGGGCAGCACATCTGGCTGTCAAACTCGAGATCGATATGCACACAGGAAACAACTGGTACGAGGCGAAATAGTGCACTCATACCAGGAGCGAAAGGATACAAAAGAATGAAAGTTTTTGGAATTACAGGCGGCGTGGGCGCCGGAAAAAGCGAAGTGCTCACGTACCTTGGACAGAATTATGATGCAACGGTGATCCAGGCGGACGAGGCAGGTTACCTTGTGATGCTGCCGGGCGGCGAATGCTATGGAGAGATTGTGAAGCTGTTCGGCAGACAGATCACCACAGAGACCGGCGAACTTGACCGGAAACGGATTGCTGAGATCGTTTTTCAGGACGAAGAAAAGTTAAAAGCCCTGAATGCGATCGTTCATCCGGCGGTAAAACGGTATATCAAAAAAGCCATTGCAGCCGCGGAAAAAGCAGGGACGGAATACGTCTTTGTGGAGGCCGCACTCTTAATCGAAGAAAAATATGATGAAATTTGTGATGAACTGTGGTATATTTATGCGGATGAAGAAGTCCGGAAGGAGCGATTGATCGAAGGACGCGGCTATTCCGAGAAGAAAGTTCGCGAAATCATGGCAAATCAGCTTTCCGAGGATGAATTCAGCAGCCACTGCGATTTTGAAATCGACAACAGCGGCGATTTTGAGGAAACAAAAAAACAGTTAGACCATAGGATGAAAAGATATGAAACTTTGTAGTATTGCAAGTGGTTCGAGCGGAAACTGCATTTTCGCGGGAAGCGAGACCACAAGCCTTCTGATCGATGCGGGCATCAGCGGAAAGCGCGTGGAGGCGGGACTGGCTGTTCTCGACCGCAGCGCGAAGGAGCTGGATGGCATTCTCGTGACACATGAGCATTCCGATCATATCCAGGGTCTTGGCGTGCTGGCGCGCCGGTACGGTATTCCGATTTACGCAACGGATGGAACAATTCAGGCGATGCAGCAGACGAAGAGCCTTGGAAAGTTCCCGGAGGGGATTTTCCACACGATTCACGCGGATGACACGTTTACGCTGGGTGATATCGCCGTACATCCGTTTACGATCTCCCACGATGCGGCAGAGCCGGTCGGCTACCGCATGGAATCCGGCGGGAAATCGATTGCGATCGCGACGGACCTTGGTGTCTACAGCGATTACACGGTTCAGAATCTGACCGGGCTGGATGCCGTTTTGTTGGAGGCAAATCATGACGAGAACATGCTTGCGGTCGGACCGTACCCGTATCCGTTAAAACAGCGGATCGCCGGGGCGAAAGGCCATTTATCGAACCTGGCGGCAGGCCATCTCCTCTGCGAGATTCTGCACGACAATCTGCAGGAAGTGCTGCTCGGCCATCTGAGCAAGGAAAATAATTATGAGGCACTGGCCTTTGAAACCGTGGCCTGCGAGGTCACAACGGGTGATAATCCGTATCACTCGGGTGATTTTCATCTTGCTGTCGCTAAAAGAAGCGAAGTATCACCGTTAATTGAGGTTTAAATATACATTTTTAGAGCTACATACCATGTTTTTCGCAAGGCCGCCATTACCGGTTTTTCCGGGGCTTTGACATAAAACCAGAAAAAGGAGAATGGAAACATGAAGAAGACAATTATCACTGTCGTAGGCAAGGACACCGTGGGCATTATCGCAAAGGTATGTAATTATCTGGCAGAGAACCAGGTAAACATCGAAGACATTTCTCAGACGATTGTGCAGGGATATTTCAACATGATGATGGTAACGGACGTCTCCAAGAGCGAGAAATCCAACGCAGAGCTTGCAAAAGATCTGGAGGAGCTTGGAAGTTCCATCGGCGTTGTCATCCGCTGCCAGCATGAAGATATTTTCAATATGATGCACCGTATCTAAAGCGAAGGAGAAAAACGACATGATAAATCTGTTTGAAGTAAAGGAAACGAACGAGATGATCGAAAAAGAGAATCTGGACGTTCGTACCATTACCCTTGGAATCAGTCTTATGGACTGTATCGACTCCAATCTTGACAAGCTGAACCGCAAAATCTACGACAAAATCACGACGACTGCCAGAAATCTGGTTTCCGTAGGTGAGGAGATCGAGGGCGAGTTCGGTATTCCGATTGTAAACAAGAGAATTTCCGTTACCCCGATTGCCTTAGTCGGCGCAGCAGCCTGCAGAACGCCGGAGGATTTCGTGACGATTGCACAGACTCTGGACCGTGCGGCAAAAGAAGTCGGCGTCAATTTCCTCGGCGGCTATTCCGCTCTGGTAAGCAAAGGTATGACGACAGCAGATGAGCTTCTGATCCGTTCTATCCCGCAGGCACTGGCTGTTACGGATTTTGTCTGCAGTTCCATCAACCTTGGCTCCACCAAAACCGGTATCAACATGGATGCTGTCAAACTGATGGGTGAGATCATTAAGAAGACGGCGGAGGCAAGCAAAGAGAACAACTGCCTTGGATGCGCAAAACTCGTTGTTTTCTGCAATGCACCGGACGACAACCCGTTCATGGCAGGCGCTTTCCACGGCGTAACCGAGGCGGATGCCATCATCAATGTCGGCGTTTCCGGTCCTGGTGTTGTCAAACATGCTCTGGAAAAAGTACGTGGCGAGAACTTTGAGGTACTCTGCGAGACGATCAAGAAGACCGCATTTAAGGTAACGCGTGTCGGCCAGCTCGTTGCACAGGAGGCTTCCAAGCGGCTGAACATTCCGTTTGGTATCATTGACCTTTCCCTGGCACCGACTCCGGCGATCGGAGATTCCGTTGCGGATATCCTTGAGGAGATCGGCCTCGAGCACGCAGGTGCACCGGGAACGACAGCGGCGCTGGCACTTCTGAACGATCAGGTGAAAAAGGGCGGTGTTATGGCATCTTCCTATGTCGGCGGCCTCTCCGGCGCATTCATCCCGGTTTCTGAGGACCAGGGTATGATCAACGCAGTCAACGACGGCGCACTGACCATTGAAAAACTCGAGGCAATGACCTGTGTCTGCTCTGTAGGCCTTGACATGATCGCCATCCCGGGAGACACGAAAGCATCGACCATCTCCGGAATCATCGCAGATGAGCTTGCCATCGGTATGGTCAACCAGAAAACAACGGCAGTCCGCCTGATCCCGGTCATCGGAAAAGGCGTGGGCGAGACCGTAGAATTCGGCGGCCTCCTCGGCTATGCACCGATCATGCCGGTCAACAACTTCTCCTGCGAGGCATTCGTCAACAGAACAGGAAGAATCCCGGCACCGATTCATTCGTTTAAAAACTAAAGAGAAAGCTGAAAAGCCGGCAGTGATCCTGAATGGAAAGGATCGCTGCCGGCTTTTTTACCATCTGCGCAAATAAAAATAGTAATTTTAAGGAATGTATAGTATGATATATTACATACTGATAATTTTACTTGCAACCCATAAAAAGTGTAAGAAAAAATGAATTATTACGGGGAACTTCAGCGATAGCAGCCGTTGTTCTAGCAATACCTCTGCGGATGTGCATGTGAAGGCCGCCATAGAAAACACAAAGTATTATTTGAACAAAAACGGCAAAATGCAGACTGGCTGGCAGAAGATCGGTGGAAAATGGTATTACATGGATAAGAACGGAGCGCTGCAGGAATCTAAATGGATCAGCGGAATTTATTATGTAAAAGTCGATGGGCAGTCCGTTCGTCTGATGAAAGACCGGAAAGCTTTCCTTCCTCCCGGTAAATCGCACGGATCGGGTTCATGATGAGGTACAAAACAGACTGTTTCCTCAGATCTTTCGGTATGACCTCCAGTGCCTCATGGAACTTGCGCCTGTAATGTACCCAGCACCCTGCGATCTTCAGATCTCCAAAATATGATGTTCCTCAACTTCGACTTTTCAGGCACAAAGCGGTAACATCTTGATATGGCATCTGGAAGCTGTTTTCATTCTTTTTGCCGATCTGTTTTTTCTTTTTGGCTGCTCTTATTGGACAGCACGATCTGTTCCATCATCAGCTGCATCTTATCATTGCGGGTCTGTGTCTGTTTTGTCAGTTCCTCCATCTGATCCTGAAGACAGAGAAACAGAAGAAAATATATCTGCCGAAAGTCCATTTCCGTTTTTGATACACATCACTGGAACTTCGGGCACAGTTGCTGTTCTTTTTTTGCCTTTTAACGCTAAAAGGTAATGTTTTTCTTGTGTGCAGTAAAGTGTTAGAGTATAATAAAACCAGTTTTTTTGCATAAGTTTAGGCGGAGAATCCTGCCGTAGCAGGATCCTTTCTTACGGTGTTATTTCACAGACGTAACCATAATAGTTTTACTGCAGGGGGGGATAGAAAATGAAAACAAAAGAGATTCAGGAACTCTATCAAATAAAATTACATAGTATGGACACGATCCTGCATCAGATATCGCTTATGGATCAGGTGGAAAATGAGCAGGAGCTGTCAGAAATTATTCACTCTTTGTTGCAGGCGATTGGAAACTATACAGGGGCAGACCGGGTATATGTTTTTGACTGGGAAACTGATCAGAAGGACAGTCTGAGCAATGCATTTGAATGGTGTGCCGATGGAGTGGCACCAGAGATAGATAACCTTCAGGCAATCCCGGTCAGTTCGATGCCGAACTGGGTGAAACGATTTGAAAACAAGGAAGTAATCGTGATTCATGATCTGGAAGCGACAAAAAATTCTGAACCGGAAGAATATGAATTGTTAAAAACACAGGAAATATGTTCCTTGATTGCGGTGCCGATTTATGCCAATCATCAGATGAATGGATTCATCGGGGTAGATAATCCTGATTTGAGGCAGAATGAGATTTCCATTACACTGCTGTCTGATGTTGGCGGACATCTTGGATGTGTGAGGGAAAATCTGAAAAGTACGGTACTGTTGAAAAAGGCTCTTGATGAGGCGACAAAGAGGTCAGAGATTATTGCCGCAATTGCTACGTTGTATGTAACAATCGTACAAGCCAATGTTAAAGAGCGGACATATGAGCTTTTGAAAGGCCATGACCTTGTGCAAAAAATCCTTGGACAAAAGGGGAAAATTGATGATGTTATGGAAAGACTTCCAACAGCATTTGCCGCCTAGGAAGAGAGAAAAAAATACCGGGAGTTTCTTGACTTTGATACATTGACAGAGAGACTTCGTAATACGAATTTTGTTTCGATTGAATTTATGGGAGTAAACGGAGAATGGCGGCTGGCCAGATTTATTGTAAAGAGCAGAGATGCACATGGAAACGCTGTGGATGTGCTTTATGTCGTACGAGATATTACGGAAGAAAAATCACGGGAACTCATGTATCAGAAACAGCTTAAGGAAAGCATGGAAGATGCTCATCGCGCGAATCTTTCAAAAACAGCCTTTCTCCGGCGTATGAGCCACGATATCCGTACACCGCTAAACGGAATCGTGGGGATGATCCATATCGCTGAAAAATATAACAATGATGTGGTCAAGTTAAGGGAATGCAGGAAGAAGGTACTTCAGTCCGCCGATTATCTGCAAAATCTGATCAACAATGTCCTGGATATCAGCAAACTGGAATCCGGTTCCCTTGTGTTGGAACATAAATCCTTTGATCTGGCAGAACTGTTAAGGAATAATCTGACGGTTGTTGCAATGAGTGCTTATGAGAATGGTGTAAGATTTGAAGGCGGCGTGGAAGCAAGCACAATCCGCCACAGATATTTGATTGGAAGTCCGGTACATCTGAGCAGGGTTTTAATGAATCTTTCTTCCAACGCGATTAAATACAATCATTTTCATGGAACAGTGAATGTTCATTGCGAAGAATTATCGGATGATGGGAATATAGCTGTTTTTCAGTTTGTATGTTCAGATACCGGTCTTGGTATGAGTGAAGAATTTCAAAAACATGCGTTTGATGCTTTTGCGCAGGAAGGCAAACAGTCAACTACAACATTCAGTGGCTCCGGTCTGGGACTTTCGATTGTCAAAGATATTGTTGAACGGATGGGTGGAACGATAGAACTGGAAAGCGAAGAAAATGTAGGAAGCACGTTTACGGTTACGGTTCCATTTGAAATAGATTATTTGGTTGAAAATAATGATTCACAGAAGGACAGCTACTCACAGGATATGGATCTGTCAGGAAAACGGGTGCTTCTTGTTGAAGATAATGTCATTAATATGGAGATAGCCCATGAAATCCTGGGGGAGGAGCATCTGAACATTACAGAAGCGAAAAACGGAAAAGAGGCACTTGAAATATTTCAGAATTCCAGGTTGGATGAGTATGATGTCATCATCATGGATGTGATGATGCCGGTCATGGATGGGCTGGAAGCAACAAAAGCAATTCGTATGCTGGAACGTGAAGATGCCAAAAAGATTCCAATCATTGCCATGACGGCAAATGCTTTTGAGGAAGATCGGAAAGCATGTCTGGAGGCCGGGATGAATGAACATATTGGAAAGCCGATTGATATTCCGCGATTAAAAAGAGCGATCACAAAACTGCTGACAAAAAAGGGGTAGTAAACGCAAAAACATAATCATTCATTGAAATTAAGAAAAACTATAGTAATTTTATTAGGACTTTTGATATTTAGCAGTCACCCTGGCAGGGTGCAAAAACACAGATAACACGAAAGAAGAAACCGAAAAGCCTGTTATTACCCTCGGCAGCGACAGCTATCCACCATACAATTATCTGAATGAGGATGGTGTACCGACAGGAATTGATGTAGAACTGGCTACGGAAGCATTCAAAAGAATGGGATAACAGGTGAAGGTTGTCCAGATCAACTGGGAGGAGAAAAAAGAACTGGTGGAGAGCGGCGAGATTGATTGTATCATGGGCTGTTTTTTCTATGGAAGGACGTCTTGACGATTACCGCTGTCCAGTCCACAACCAAACCGGAAAGCATCTTTCTGAACCGGACGGATGAGAGGATCCCAAAGCTGGGAAATCTGATCATCCTGGGACACCGGGAGCTGATCTATACGTTTCTGGGAAAAGGATATGTAGATGCGGTTGCTGCACACGAGGAATCTATCGTTCAGTATAGGAAGGATTATGATGCAAGCTTCCGTATCCTGGAAGAGCCTCTGATGATCACCGGAATAGGCGTTGCTTTTGCAAAAGAGGATGACAGGGGAATCTGTGAGCAGATGGGCCAGACACAGGAAGAGATGCGTCTGGATGGCACATCCCTGAAAATCATTGAAAAATACCTGGATGATCCCCAGAAGTATCTGGAGGTGGAGAAAAACGGATCCAGCTGCTCGGCGGTCTGATAGGAATCTGTGTAGCTGTAGTCTCTCTGTTTTATTTCTTCCACGCAGAAAAAGCAGAAGCAGAGAAAAGAATGGTGGAGATTGTAAACTATGTGAAAGTGCAGTGTTCCACTACACCCATTATAATGAATCTTCGGAATCCAAAAGTCTCCTCCGTGCCATTGAAAGTGCCAGACAAATGAGTACAAATATTAAAATGGAAACAGAAAACGGCGGGCAGCTAAGAGAGGATTTCCTGAAAGAAAAAAGGTGCCGACGTGACAAAAACATGGGATGGTCAGGAAGCTGTTGAACTGTTCAGAAATAGTGAACCTGGTGAATTTGATGTCATTCTTATGGACATTATGATGCCGGTCATGAATGGTTATGAAGCTACAAAGATGATTAGGTCTCTGGACAGAGAGGATGCAAAGAAAATACCGATCATTGCAATGACAGCAAATGCGTTCACGGAGGACAGAATAAGGGAAAAAGAAGCAGGGATGAATGAACATGTTGCTAAGCCTGTTGATGTGGAATTACTGATGAAAGTAATTTATAGCGGGAGTGCTATGAAGCATTAATAGTACATGAGAAAACAAGGAGGAATTCAGTTGTTGGAGAAAGCGGTTCAGGCTGCAATATATGAAAAAGCTCTTAAAAATCATTATATAGAAATCCTGTACATTGATTTTGAAGATACTCATGCGTTATGCATCTGGCAATATAGATGATCTTAATCGGATAAAACAGCAGATGACGATGGAAGCAATCACACAGGGAACAGCAGAACACATCATGCATCATGTTATGATCAATTTTATACTGAATGGTGAGATGCGTTTCATGCAGTTTGACTTTACAAGAGAAAGTGCAGATACAAAAAATGTTTTCCTGTTTGTGGAGGACTATACAGTTCCACAGCAGCAGATGATGCTGCTGCTGGAAAAAAGCTGGTTCTATAACAGAACCAGCTTTTTTGTGTATTCATGGACGAACTGTGTCCCTGTTTTGTGAGAACGGACAGTCTCGTAAAAAAGAGAGGCCTGTATATCGCTCTCAAAGGCGGCAAGTGCATCGCCGGTAAGAAGCCGCGGGGCGTCGGCTGCCTTGGCAATGAGCGGCAGAGAAGAACGTCTTCTAATCTCTTTTAACAATGCACCGGCACTTTTTCGGAAACCGAGAACACGGTTATAGCCGGCCGGGTACAATGTTTTCTGGTTCAGAAGCAGATGCATCAGGGCACGGCTGATGCGGGTGTAGGTCATCTCTTTTGTTTTGAGCTGCAGGGCGAACTCCGAGAATGAGGAGCATGCGTGGCGCTGGCGGAGGATGCGGTTGGCAAGATCCGGCGAAAGATCAAGATAAGAGGAAAGGGATTCCTTCGTTTCTGTGAGGAGCCGCGCGGCGAGGAGCAGGCTGAAATCATCGCTGGAAAGCAGGCCGTGTGCGGTGACGGCGTCCTGGAAAGCGGGATAGACTGCTTCCGGCATGCAGGAGGCGAGCGCGGACAGTTCCGGATCCTTATGCGGATTGGAAAAAAGAAGATTCCGCATTGCTGTAGCAGAAGGGAGTGCCTGTGTGAAAAGCGCTCCTTCGTGGTAGCCGCTGCCCTCCCGGCGGATCGTTACCGGCCGAATGCGGCTTTGTGACAGCAGAAGTGCCTGGACATATTCAATGCCTAAAATATTGTTTGGTTCTTTTAAAAAGGTATCAAGTTCTTCTTTTGAAAGCGAAGAGAAGGAAGCGCTGTCAGAAAAATAAGCGGAAAGTGCCTGTGCGCGCGCCGTCGGGAAGGAAAGTCCGTTCCGAAGCAGACCGGAGAGCAGCTCGCGGTATTCCTCCGGCTCGTGGAGCAGAACATCAGCGAGTTCCAGAAACGGCGCCGTGTCTCCATATTCACTGCCAAAGCAGAGAAAATCGACACAGCCAAGCGCAGTAAGAAGCGATACCGCCCCGCGTGCGAAATGCTGTGCACTGCCGAGTGCAAAGTGACACGGAAGCTGTAAGATAAGGTCCGCGCCGCCAAGAAGCGCCAGCTCCGCACGGTCGTGTTGGTCAAGAATCGCAGGTGCGCCGCGCTGGACGAAATCGCCGCTCATAATCACGACAAGATAGTCCGCCCCGGTCAGCTCCCTGGCTTTTGCCAGCTGATAAGCATGGCCATTATGAAAAGGATTATATTCTGCAATGACTGCGGTAATGGTCATAAAACGTACCTTCTTTCGAAAAAAATAGCACGATTCCAAACAGAGAGGAACCGCGGATCACATAGCCCTATCGTAACAAAAACAGAAAAGGAATGCAAGAATTCCTCCGTTTTGGATTTTTTGTCCAGTTGTTTTGAATTTTATACTTGCGAAAGGGCAAAAAGCGTACTACAATGAGAATATCGAGTAAATTTATCGAAAGGAGTCAAAAGATCATGGGATTTATTGACACAATTAAAGCAAGAGCAAAAGCAGACAAAAAAACAATTGTACTGCCAGAGTCAGAAGACAGAAGAACATATGAGGCTGCTGCACAGATCCTGAAAGAGGACCTTGCAAATCTGATCATCATCGGAAGCGAAGAGGCAGTAAAGAAAGGCAGCGAGGGACTGGATGTCTCCAAAGCTACTATTGTAGATCCAGAGAAAAACGAGAAAACACAGGCTTATGTAGATAAGCTGGTAGAGCTTCGTGCAAAGAAAGGCATGACTCCGGAGAAAGCAAGAGAGACCATCCTGAATGACTATACATATTATGGCGTTATGATGGTTAAAATGGGAGATGCAGACGGACTTGTTTCCGGTGCCTGCCATTCTACCGCAAACACCTTACGTCCATGCCTGCAGATCTTAAAGACCAAACCAGGAACAAAACTCGTATCCGCATTCTTCCTGATGGTAGTTCCGGACTGCGAGTACGGCGATGACGGTGTATTCGTATTCGGTGACTGTGGTCTGAACCAGAACCCGAATCCGGAAGAGCTGGCTGCAATCGCAGAGTCTTCCGCAGAGTCCTACCGCATGCTGACCGGAAACGAGCCAAGAGTTGCTATGCTTTCCCACTCCTCCAAAGGAAGTGCAAAACATGCTGATGTAGACAAAGTTGTTGAGGCTACCAGAATTGCAAAAGAAGCAAACCCGGATCTCGCTCTCGACGGCGAGCTGCAGCTTGATGCAGCAATCGTTCCGAGCGTAGGTGCATCCAAAGCTCCGGACAGCAAAGTAGCAGGAAAAGCAAACGTTCTGATCTTCCCGGATCTGGATGCCGGAAACATCGGATACAAACTGGTACAGAGACTGGCAAAAGCAGAAGCATACGGCCCGATGACGCAGGGTATCGCAGCTCCGGTCAACGATCTGTCCCGCGGATGCTCCGCAGAGGATATCGTTGGTGTTGTAGCAATCACTGCTGTACAGTGCCAGGCACAGTAAGCACGAAATAAAACCAATTACAAGCGGTTTTCTGGCCGGCTGCGGAGAACAGGCCGGCCAGAAGTTTTAATAAGACTTTTAAAATAGGAGAATTTAGAAATGAACGTATTAGTAGTAAACTGCGGAAGTTCCTCTCTGAAATTCCAGCTGATCAATTACGATAACCGTGACGTCCTGGCAAAAGGACTCTGTGAGAGAATCGGTATCGACGGACGCCTCGTTTATGAGCCAAAGAACGGCGAAAAAGAGGTAACAGAAGCAGCAATGCCGACACACGTAGAGGCAATCCAGATGGTTCTGGACGCTCTGGTAAACGAGAAGAGCGGCGTCATCAAGAGCCTGGAAGAAGTAGATGCCATCGGACACCGCGTTCTGCACGGCGGAATGAAGATCACAAACTCTGTTATCATCGATGACGAAGTAATCAAAGTTATCGAGGAGTGCGCTGACCTCGGTCCTCTGCACAATCCGGCAAACCTGATGGGAATCAATGCCTGCATGAAACTGATGCCGGGCGTTCCAAACGTAGCAGTATTTGATACCGCATTCCATCAGACCATGCCTCCGAAAGCATATATGTACGGTATTCCGAAAGAGTACTATGAGAAATACGCAATCCGTAAATACGGCTTCCACGGAACTTCTCATAAATTCGTATCCAAGAGAACCGCAGAGTTCCTTGGCAAAGACTACAACGATCTGAAGATCATCGTATGCCATATGGGAAATGGTGCTTCCCTTTCCGCTGTAAAGAACGGCAAATGTGTAGATACCTCCATGGGCCTTACCCCGCTCGAAGGTGTGATCATGGGAACCCGTTCCGGAGATATCGATCCGGCTTTTGTTGAGTATCTGTGCAACAAAGAGAACCTGACCGTATCCGAGGTTCTGAACATTCTGAACAAGAAATCCGGTATGCTCGGCATGACCGGCATCTCCAGCGATTACCGTGATGTATCTGCAGCAGCAGAGGCAGGTAATCAGGATGCCATCAACTGTCTGGAAGCATACGCTTACCGCATTATCAAATACATCGGTTCCTACATCGCAGCTATGGGCGGCGTAGATGTGATCACCTTCACCGCAGGCCTTGGAGAGAACGCTATTCCACTTCGTGAGACCATCTGCAAAGCATTTGAGTTCATGGGTCTGGAATTCGATTCTGAGGCGAATAACTGCCGCGGCGTTGAGAAGATCATCACCAAAGAAGGCTCCAAGATTACAGCATGCGTGATCCCGACCAACGAGGAAATCGCAATCTGCGAGGAGACTGTAGAGTTAGTAAAAGGAAAATAAAAAATAATTCAAAAAGCAGTTGACAATTCTTACCTTCCCGGGTATAATTGGTAAAGTGTGATTAGGAGAACAATATGAAAATCAGTCTGACCAAGTTATTTGCGCAGGACGGAAAGTCCGAAAAGTATGAAATTCCGCTTACATCCGAAACTTTTTCGATCGGCGGGCAGGACTATCGGGTAATCGAAAAACATCCTGTTATCCTTGGCCTTACGCATGAAGGCAATCGTGTGATCACGATCACCGGCAGTGCAGACCTTACAATGGAGATTCCATGTGCAAGATGCCTGACACCGGTAGCGACTCCGTTCTGGCTCGAGTTCGATCTGCAGATTGATCTGAATCTGTCAGAGGAAGAACGCGAGGAAAAAGAAGAGGACTCTTCGTTTGTGGAGGGAGACGAGCTCGATGTGGAAGAACTGGTTCGTAATGAGCTCATAGTCCAATGGCCGATTCGAGTGCTGTGTAAAGATGACTGTAAAGGAATCTGCAGCCGTTGTGGTGCGAATCTGAATATTCAGACCTGTGATTGTGATACCACAGGGCTAGACCCCCGAATGGCTGCAATCAAAGATATATTCAGCAAATTTAAGGAGGTGTAACTATGTCCATTTGTCCTAAGAATAAATCTTCCAAAGCAAGACGCGATAAGAGAAGAGCAAACTGGAAAATGTCTGCTCCGAACCTTGTAAAATGCAGCAAATGTGGTGCTCTTATGATGCCGCACAGAGTTTGCAAAGCTTGTGGTTCTTACAACAAAAAAGAAGTCGTTGCAATGGACTAATATTCATAAATCGGAATCAGTTCCGATGTGCAATGCAGCAAAAGGCTCCCGTCACCGGGGGCTTTTTTGTTGTCTCTGCGGGTTGTCTGGAAGCGTCATATAAAAGATTTGACGTGGTGTGTCGTGATGTGCTATAATGGTCTCGGTGAGAATTGAAACAATATTGCAACATTTTCGTAACAATTATAAAAAAGGAGTGCAAAGCATATGAAGAATAGACGAATCATATTTCTGGCAGCATGCATGTGCAGTGTAGTATTCCTCTCAGGATGTTCCACAGACAGTCTGATGGATAAAATGATGGGAACTGAGACGACGGTTTCGTCTTCGGCCAGTGTAGATATTTCAAAAGAGGACAGCGATGCTGTTCATGTAGATGCCAATCTGGAAAAGCCGGTTTTTTCGGTAAATCCGGTGGAGAGCCTGCAGATTCCCGTTGGAAATACATCTGGAAAGCTGACTTGTGAGGCAGGAATAACGGGAGAAGGCACAGTAACATATCAGTGGTATAAGAACAACGTAAATTCCAACGGCGGAGGAACGCCGATTGAAGGCGCAACAGAAGTGACATACCAGGTCGATACTTCGGCGGAGGGCAAAGATTACTATTACGTTGTGGCAACAAACACGGTTGGAAATACTGTTTCCATGGCGACGAGTACGGTAACAGAAGTTACGGTAATTCCGGCAGGGAAATGGGTTCAGAATGAAAACGGATGGCAGTATCAGAATAATGATGGAAGCTATGCAACCAATACCTGGCAGAATATCGACGGCTACTGGTACGTGTTTGATGAAAATTCATACATGGTGACAGGATGGTACTGGAGCGGAGAAGAATGGTATTATCTGGCGGACAACGGTCAGATGCAGACCGGCTGGTTCACGCAGGATGGTGAGGAATATTATCTGGATCCGGATACCGGTGTCATGGCACGGAATACAACCATAGACGGTCATGAGATGAATTCGAGCGGAGTCAAGGTTTCTTAAGAAAAATAAGACAAAACAGAGCGGGTGGATTTTGGAAAGATAAATCCACCCGCTTTTTTGGAATACAGGAGAAAGCGCGGATGGGCATTTGTGCTTGATTTTTGCAAAGGAGTTTAGTATAGTTAATACAGCACTTGCATGAGTGCTTTTAGAGCGTGGTTGAAAACGGTTTTTTGAAAGAAAAAGAGTTTTCAAACGCGCTTTAGAAAAGAGAAAAGAGGAAAAAACATGAGTGACTTAGTCAGAGTTGCAGTGGACGCGATGGGCGGCGATTATGCGCCTGCGGAGCCGGTAAAAGGCGCCGTTGAGGCCGTAAACGCAGATGAACGTGTCAAAGTACAGCTGGTCGGCCAGGTGGATGTCATCGAAAAAGAACTGCAGAAATATACGTACCCGAAGGAGCGGGTTGAGATCGTTCCGGCAACCGAGATCATTGAGACGGGAGAGCCGCCGGTCAATGCGATCCGCCACAAAAAAGATTCTTCGATCGTTGTCGGCATGAAAAAAGTGCGCTACGGAGAGGCAGACGCGTTTGTCTCATCAGGAAGCACCGGAGCAGTCCTGGTCGGCGGACAGACGATCGTAGGACGCATCAAGGGCGTAGAGCGCCCGCCGCTGGCTCCGCTGATCCCGACGAAAGACGGTGTATCCCTTCTGATCGACTGCGGTGCGAATGTTGATGCAAGACCGTCCCATCTGGTGCAGTTTGCCATGATGGGTTCCATCTATATGGAACACGTTGTCGGCATTAAAAATCCGCGTGTGGGAATCGTGAATATCGGTGTGGAAGAAGAAAAAGGAAACGCGCTCGTCAAAGAGACGTATCCGCTTCTGAAAGAAAACCCGTATATCAACTTTGTCGGCAGTATCGAAGCAAGAGAAATTCCAAACGGAGCCGCAGACGTTGTTGTCTGTGAGGCGTTTGTCGGAAACGTTATCTTAAAGCTGTATGAGGGCGTCGGCGCGACCCTGATTTCCAAGGTAAAACAGGGCATGATGACATCTCTGCGCAGTAAAATCGGAGCCCTTCTTGTGAAACCGGCGCTGAAAGAGACACTGAAGTCTTTTGATGCCAGTGAGTACGGCGGAGCACCGCTGCTTGGCTTAAAAGGACTCGTTGTAAAAACGCACGGAAGCTCAAAAGCCAACGAATTTAAAAATTCCATTCTCCAGTGCATTTCATTTAGCGAGGAGAAGATTCCGCAGAAAGTGCAGGAGCATCTGGCAGACTATAAGAGCAGCAGGGAGGCAGCGAAAGATGGAGTTTGAAAAATTACAGGAGATCATTGCGGATGTATTAAACGTAGATCCGAATGAAGTAACCATGGAGACAACCTTTGCAGATGATCTGGGAGCGGATTCCCTGGATGTATTTCAGATTGTGATGGGAATTGAAGAAGAATTTGATATCCAGATCGAAGCAGAAGAAGCAGAGCACATCGTATCGGTTGAGGATGCGGTGGAAGCGATCAAAAAGAAACTGGCAGAATAATAGAAAATGGCGAAGGGGCTGTTTGCTACAGGACAGCCCCTTTGTTACCGTCCGCAGAACACCTGCAAACGGTAACTATGAGGAAGGACAGGCTTAAAACAGGTTATGAATAATATTGATAAACTCGTGGATTTGGAAAAGAAGATCCAGTATAAATTTCAGAATTTCGGACTGCTGGAGATGGCGATGCGCCATTCTTCCTACGCAAATGAGCACCATATGGAGCGCCTGGAGTGCAACGAGCGTCTGGAGTTCTTAGGAGATGCCGTGCTGGAAGTTGTATCCAGCGAATTTTTATACAAGACATTCCCGCGTCTCCCGGAGGGCGAGATGACGAAAAAACGCGCCAGCCTCGTCTGTGAACCGGCACTGGCATTCTGTGCCCGTGAGATTGACCTTGGCAGCTTTCTGCTCCTTGGAAAGGGCGAGGAGGCAACCGGCGGCCGTCACCGCGATTCCATCGTTTCGGATGCTATGGAGGCAACGATCGGTGCGATTTTCCTGGACGGCGGCTTTGAACCGGCAAAAACGTTCGTTCTGAACTATATCTTAAACGATATCGAACACAAACAGCTTTTCTACGACAGCAAAACGATTCTGCAGGAGCTGATCCAGGGTGAGACGGATGAAGAGATTGTTTACACCATCTTAAAAGAAGAGGGACCGGATCACGACAAGAGCTTCTGGGCACAGGTCAGCGTCGGAAAGAAAGCGCTCGGTACCGGAAAGGGCAGAACGAAAAAAGCGGCAGAACAGGCAGCGGCATACGATGCAATTCTTGCCAGAAAAAAAGCGTAGGTGAATTATGTATCTCAAATCCATTGAAATGCAGGGATTTAAGTCGTTTGCCAACAAAACCATTCTGCAGTTCCACGACGGTATTACCGGCGTTGTAGGGCCGAACGGCAGTGGAAAGAGCAATGTTGGCGATGCGGTGCGCTGGGTGCTCGGCGAACAGAGCGCCAAGCAGCTCCGCGGCGGAAATATGCAGGATGTTATTTTCTCCGGAACCGAGACGAGAAAGCCGCTCGGCTACGCGTCGGTTGCAATTACACTTGACAATTCCGACCACAAGCTGAATGTCGATTTCGAGGAAGTCACGGTGACGAGACGGCTCTACCGCTCCGGTGAGAGCGAGTATCTGATGAATGGTGCATCGTGCCGGTTAAAGGACATCAACGAGCTGTTCTACGATACCGGTATCGGAAAAGAAGGCTATTCCATCATCGGACAGGGTCAGATTGATAAGATCTTAAGCGGTAAGCCGGAAGAGCGCCGGGAGCTGTTTGACGAGGCGGCAGGAATTGTCAAATTCAAGAGAAGGAAGGCCGTGACCGAAAAGAAGCTGGCGGAAGAGCAGCAGAATCTGGTGCGCGTCAACGACATTCTCTCGGAACTGACAAGGCAGTTAGAGCCGCTGGAACGCCAGTCTGAGACGGCAAAGATTTATTTAAAGAAGAAAGAGGAATTAAAGCTCCTCGATATCAATATGTTTCTGCTCGAGATGGAGCGCATCCGGAACGATCTCGCGAAAGTAGAAGACCGGTACCGGATTACAGAAGAGCAGTTAAAGAGCACGAAAGAGGCTTTTGAGCATACGAAACAGGAGTATGAAAAGCTGGAACAGGAGCAGGAAAAACTGGACCAGACGATTCTTTCTGCGCGCGATCAGGCGGGGGAGAATGCACTGAAACGCCAGCAGCTCGAAAACCAGATCGAGGTGTTGAACGAGCAGATTCATGCATCGGAGAGGAACAGCGACACATTAAGAGAACGTCTGGAGGCGATCCGCGCGGAGAGCCGCACAAAGACGGCAGAAAAAAATACATATCAGGCAGAAAAGGACGGGCTTCATGAAGCACTTCTTGCGTCAGAGACGGAAAAGAGTGAGAAAGAGGCCGCTCTCTCGGAATGCCAGGAGCAGATCCAGGCAGTCGAGCTGCAGAGTGAACAGGATAAGAGCGAAGTCATCGGCCTTCTGAACCAGCGGGGTTCCACGAAGGGAAAAATGCAGCGCTACGATGCGATGCTCGAGCAGATCGGCATCCGAAAGGCAGAATTAAGCCAGAGGGTGCTGCATTTAAAGACGAGCGAGTCCGAACAGAACGGGCAGATGGAAGAACTGCAGAACGCGTTTGAAGCGCTCGAAGAGACGGTAAGCAGCCTGAAACAGCAGTACCAGGAGGCAGATCAGAAGATTACCGCGCTGACGGCGGATCTCTCGAACCAGACGAAAGAGATGGAAGCCGGCCAGACCAATTACCACAGAGAAGCGTCAAGGCTCGAATCCTTAAAGAACATCACCGAGCGGTACGACGGCTATGGAAACAGTATTCGGAAGGTCATGGAGCAGAAAGACCGGAATCCCGGCATCCACGGCGTTGTGGCGGATCTTCTGCAGGCGGAGAAAAAGTACGAGACGGCGATCGAGACCGCACTTGGCGGCAGCATTCAGAATATTGTCACCGACAATGAGGCCACGGGGAAATACCTGATTGAATACCTGAAACGGGGTCATTTCGGCCGTGCGACGTTCCTTCCGCTCACCAGTATGCGCGGGAAAAAAGCGCAGGTGAATGAGGATGCGGCAAGAGAAACCGGTGTGCTCGGTGTGGCAAATGCACTTGTTTCGTACGATCCGGTGTATGAGGGTCTTGTGGCACAGCTGCTTGGAAGAACGCTGGTGGTCGACACGATCGACCATGCTATTGTGATCCAGCGGAAATACCGTCAGACGCTCCGCATGGTAACCCTCGAGGGCGAGCTCTTGAGCCCGGGCGGTTCCATGACAGGAGGTTCGTTCCGGAACAACAGCAATCTGCTCGGAAGACGGCGTGAGATTGAGGAACTCGAAAAGAGCGTACAGGGTCTTGCGAAGGAACTGCGGGAAATCCAGCAGGAACTTGAAGAGAAGAAAAATAAGCGGAATGAAATCCGCGATCTCCGCACCGAGCTGAATGAAAAACTGCAGCGGCAGTACATCGAGCAGAATACGGTGCGCCTGAATCTGGAAAAAGCGCGCGAGAAAAAGACGGAAATCCGTCTGGATTTTGAAGCGCTTCAGAAGGAGAGTCTCGAGATTGAAAATCAGATCGCCGAGATTGAGCGGAACCGGAAAGTCATCGGTCAGGAAATGCAGGAATCGGTGGAGCGGGAAAGCACGCTGCAGGAGAATATCCAGAAGGCGCAGGAAGCGCTTACAGGGCTTCGCCGCCGGGAAGCAGAATATACGAAGGATCTTGAAGAAATCCGGTTAAATTACGCAAATCTGTCCCAGAAGGATGGATTCCTTGCCCAGAACATCCGCCGTCTTGAGGAAGAGACGGGAAAACTGGAAGCGGAAAGCCGCACCATGCTGGAAAAAGCGGCGGAGGAAAAAGACGATGTCAAAAAGAAACAGCAGGACATCGTGGAGATCCAGAAGACGATTGCAGCAGCAGTGCAGGCAAAAGAAGAGGAAGACCGCCGGATTGTGGAACTGCAGGAGAAAAAAGAAGCATTAAGCGCAGATCACAAAGAATTTTTCGAGAAGCGGGATCAGCTCTCCGACCATATTTCCCTGATGGACAAAGAGTGCTTCCGTCTAAACAGCCAGAAAGAAAAGCTGGAGGAGACAAAAGAGGCACAGACCTCGTATCTCTGGGAAGAGTACGAAGTGACACCGGGCCACGCAAGAGAGTTCCAGATGGAGGAAATTCCGGAGCGCAGTGAATTAAAGCGGCGTGTGCTGGAAGTAAAAGATGCGATCCGGAAGCTTGGCTCTGTCAATGTGAATGCGATTGAGGAGTACAAAGAGATTTCGGAGCGCCACGCCTTTCTCGATGCACAGCACACCGATCTTGTCAAAGCGGCAGAGACACTGCAGGGCATCATCGATGAGCTGGATGCCGGTATGCGCAAGCAGTTCACGGAAAAGTTCGAGGAGATCCGGAAAGAGTTTGACCGCGTGTTCCGCCAGTTGTTCGGCGGCGGAAAGGGAACGCTGGAGCTCGAGGAGGACACGGATGTACTCGAGGCAGGTATCCGCATCATTTCCCAGCCGCCGGGAAAGAAACTGCAGAATATGATGCAGCTCTCCGGAGGCGAGAAGGCACTGACCGCGATTGCGCTGCTTTTTGCAATCCAGAACTTAAAGCCGTCCCCGTTCTGTTTACTTGACGAGATCGAGGCGGCGCTCGACGATTCCAACGTAACGCGTTTTGCGCAGTATCTGCACAAGCTGACAAAAAATACCCAGTTCATCGTCATCACCCACAGGCGCGGTACGATGACGGCGGCAGACCGTCTGTACGGCATCACGATGCAGGAGAAGGGTGTTTCTACCCTTGTTTCTGTCGATTTGATTGAGGGAGAACTGGACAAATAGAAACGAATAAGATACAATACGAAAGAAGTAAGATAGAAAAGATAAAGGGAGGCGAACGGTATGGCGGAGGAGAAAGTAGGCTTTTTCAAACGTCTTGTCAACGGTCTGACGAAGACCCGAGACAGCATTGTAGCTGGAATTGATTCTATTTTCAGCGGCTATTCCAATATTGATGACGATTTTTATGAGGAGATCGAGGAGATTCTCGTCATGGGAGATATCGGCATCAATACAACGACCAAAATTATTGACCACTTAAAAGAGCGGGTGGCAGAAGAGCACATTACCGATCCGGCAGAGTGCAAACAGCTTCTGATCGAGAGCATCAAAAAACAGATGGATGTAGGCGATACAGCCTATGAATTTGAAAACCGGAAATCGGTAGTGCTGGTGATCGGTGTCAATGGAGTCGGAAAAACGACCTCCGTCGGAAAGCTGGCCGGCCTTCTGAAGGATCAGGGCAAAAAGGTTGTTCTTGCGGCAGCAGATACGTTCCGTGCAGCGGCAGGCGAGCAGCTCACGGAGTGGGCGCACCGCGCCGGCGTGGATATCATCGGCGGACAGAACGGAGCAGATCCGGCGTCCATCGTGTACGATGCAGTCGCAGCGGCAAAAGCCAGAAATGCGGATGTGCTGATCTGTGATACGGCAGGAAGACTTCACAACAAGAAGAACCTGATGGAAGAACTCCACAAGATTTACCGGATTCTGGAAAAAGAGTACCCAGAGGCATACCTGGAAACGCTGGTGGTGCTGGATGGTACCACGGGCCAGAATGCGCTGCAGCAGGCAAGACAGTTTGCGGAAGTGGCAAATGTCACCGGTATCATTCTGACGAAGCTGGACGGAACTGCAAAGGGCGGTATCGCCGTTGCCATCCAGTCCGAGCTTGATATTCCGGTCAAATACATCGGCGTGGGCGAGAGCATCCACGATCTGCAGAAATTTGATGCAGACCAGTTTGTAAATGCACTGTTCCATACATCCGAAGAGAATGCTTAAAAAGACAACAAGGAGAAAAGACTATGGCAGAAGAAATGCTGACACTCCCGAAATTTGAGGAAGCGTCTGAAATTGTAAAAAAAGTAACACAGGAGACCAAACTGGTTTACAGCAAATATTTCAGCGAGCAGACGGGAAATAAAGTCTACTTAAAACCGGAAAATATGCAGCTGACCGGCGCCTATAAGCTGCGCGGTGCCTATTACAAAATCAGCACCTTAAGTGAAGAGGAGCGCGCAAAAGGACTGATCACCGCATCTGCAGGAAACCATGCACAGGGCGTTGCGTATGCGGCAAAATGCTACGGTGCAAAGGCTGTCATCGTAATGCCGACTACCACACCGCTCATCAAAGTAGAGCGTACCCAGAGCTACGGCGCTGAGGTTGTTCTGTACGGAGATGTGTACGATGAGGCATGTGCAAAAGCATACGAGCTTGCAGCAGAGCATGGCTATACCTTTATTCACCCGTTCGATGATCTGACCGTTGCAACCGGCCAGGGAACCATCGCTATGGAAGTGATTCAGGAGCTTCCGCTCGTAGATTATATCCTTGTTCCGATCGGAGGAGGCGGACTGGCTACCGGTGTTTCCACACTGGCAAAACTGCTGAAACCAAACATCAAAGTCATCGGTGTTGAGCCGTCCGGAGCAGCCTGTATGAAGGCTTCCTTTGAAAAAGGCGAGGTAACGACCGTATCTCCTGTCAGCACAATTGCAGACGGTACTGCAGTACAGACACCGGGATCCAAGATTTTCCCGTATGTAAGACAGAACCTGGACGAGATCATTACTGTGGATGATGATGAACTGATCGTAGCATTCCTTGATATGGTAGAAAACCACAAGATGATCGTCGAGAACTCAGGCCTTCTGACTGTGGCGGCATTAAAACATCTGGATGTCAAAGGTAAAAAGATCGTTTCGATCTTAAGCGGCGGAAATATGGACGTCATCACCATGTCTTCCGTGATCCAGAACGGACTGATCCAGAGAGACCGTATCTTTACTGTATCCGTTCTTCTGCCGGATAAACCAGGCGAGCTGGTACGCGTTTCCCAGGTGATTGCAAACGAGAACGGAAACGTCATCAAACTGGACCACAACCAGTTCTTCACAACGAACAGAAGTGCTGCAGTAGAGCTCCGCATCACAATGGAGGCATTCGGCACCGATCACAAGAATCGTATCGTCAAAGCACTGGAAGAGGCAGGCTATACACCGAAGATTGTAAGACCGAATCTGTAAGAATAAAAATTGCAGAGAAAATTCTGAAAAAAGGAAAAATAAAAATCAGAGGAGATCCGAAAAAGAATTTCCTCTGATTTTTTTGAGAAGGAAAAAACCCTTGCATGCACAAGGGTTCTCATTCTGCGGAAGATGGGACTTGAACCCACACGATCGCAATGACCACCAGATCCTTAGTCTGGCCTGTCTGCCAATTCCAGCACTTCCGCATGTTCTTTAAGTTTTTGTCATCTCGCTGACGACAAGATGTATTATAGCACCAGAGTTGTAAGCCGTCAACACTTTTTTTGAAAAAATTTGAAAAATTTGAAAAATAAAAAAGGAAATCGGAATCGGGCACCGAATATAGGAAATAGGAGGACAATGAAAAGAACTGTTACAGGCATATTACCGGGAAAGAGGTGGTCTTCGTTTGAACTTGAGAGAATCGTTTGAAGAACGGGAATTTCAGGAGCTGAGTCCTTATGCGGCGCACAGCCGGAATTCCAGAGGAAGGGACCGATATGAACCGGAGTGTGACATCCGCACCGTCTACCAGAGTGACCGGGACCGGATTCTCCATTCCAAAGCCTTTCGCAGGATGAAAGACAAAACACAGGTGTTTCTCGCTGCGCAGGGCGATCATTACCGGACCCGCCTGACGCACACACTCGAGGTGTCCCAGATTGCCCGCACGATTGCGCGGGCGCTGAATCTGAATGAGGATCTGACCGAAGCCATTGCGCTCGGCCACGATCTCGGACACACGCCGTTCGGCCATTCCGGGGAAGCGGCGCTCAATGCGGTGCATCCCGGGGGCTTCCGCCACGCGGAACAGAGCGTCCGTGTCGTGGAGGTTCTGGAAAAGGAAGGACAGGGCCTGAACCTGACCTGGGAAGTGCGGGATGGAATTCTGAACCACCGCACGGCGGGAAAGCCGTCGACCCTGGAGGGACAGGTTGTGCGTCTCTGCGACAAGATCGCCTACATCCACCACGATATGGACGATGCCATCCGTGCCGGCATTTTAAGCGAGGATGACATCCCGATTACGATCCGCGTCGTCCTTGGCGATACATGCCGCGAGCGGCTCAATACGCTGATCCACGACATTGTGGAACAGAGCCGCGGAACGGAGTATGTGCGCCAGTCGGCGGAGATTGCCGAGGGAATGCGCATGCTGCGGGAGTTGATGTTCGCGAACGTCTACCGCAACCAGGAGGCGAAAAAAGAGGAGGAGAAGGCAAAGAAGATGCTGATTTCCCTCTACACCTACTACCAGGAGCACCCGGAACAGATGTCCCGCGAGTACCGGAATCTGATCGGGTGCGGCGAGGACAAGACACAGGTAGTATGCGATTACATTGCCGGTATGACCGATCAGTATTCCATGCACAAATACGAGGAGCTGTTCGTGCCGAAAGCCTGGGCGGTTTATTAGATACAGGGAGGAAAAAATGCGATATTCCGATGATTTAGTGGAAGAGATTCGTATGAAAAATGACATCGTAGATGTGATATCCGGCTACGTAAAGCTGACAAGAAGAGGAAGCTCTTACTTCGGGCTCTGCCCGTTCCACAATGAGAAGTCCCCTTCCTTTTCCGTCAGCCCAGGAAAGCAGATGTATTACTGCTTCGGATGCGGAGCCGGAGGAAATGTCTTTACGTTTTTGATGGAATATGAAAACTTTACGTTTGTGGAAGCTTTGAAATTTCTGGCGGACCGGGCCGGGGTGGAGCTTCCGCAGATGGAGTATTCGAAAGAAGCAAAGGAGCAGGCCGATTTAAAGAATACGCTGCTGGAGATCAATAAGCAGGCGGCGAAATTCTATTATTACCAGCTCCACACCGAGCGCGGAAAGCAGGGCTACGATTACCTGAAGGGGCGCGGCCTTTCGGATGATACGATTCGAAAATTCGGCCTTGGCTATTCAGATAAGTATGGAAGCCTGCTGTACCGTTTCTTAAAAGAAAAAGGGTATGACGATGAAATCCTGCGTCAGTCGGGCCTTTTTCTGGCGGACGAGGTGCATGGCATGCAGGACAAGTTCTGGAACCGTGTCATTTACCCGATCATGGATGCCAACAGCCGTGTCATCGGCTTCGGAGGCCGTGTGATGGGGGATGGAAAGCCGAAATACCTGAACTCGCCGGAGACAAAGATCTTCGACAAAAGCCGCAACCTCTATGGGCTGAACCTGGCGCGCTCTTCGCGGAGGAAAAATCTGATCATCTGCGAGGGCTATATGGATGTCATCTCCATGCACCAGGCGGGCTTCAACAACGCGGTGGCATCTCTTGGAACGGCGCTCACCTCGCTGCAGGCGGGGCTCATGAAGCGGTACACCGACGAGGTCCTTGTAATCTACGACAGCGATGAGGCGGGTGTCAAAGCAGCACTCCGTGCGATCCCGATGCTGAAGGGCGTCGGTCTTACCACGCGTGTCGTCAATTTAAGGCCGTATAAGGACCCCGATGAGTTTATCCAGCACGAAGGCTGTGAGGCGTTCGAAAAACGGCTGGAGGAGGCGGAAAACAGCGTTCTGTACGAGATCCGTATGAAGGAGCGTGACTTTGACCTTGCCGATCCGCAGGGCAAATCCGATTTTCTTCATGAAGCGGTGCGCCGCCTTGTGGCAATTGAGGATGAGATCGAGCGGAACAGCTATCTTGAGGCTGTGGCGGGAAAGTACGGCATTGCTGTCGAGGTACTGCGCAAGCAGGTCGGCCAGATGGCACTCTCGGGAGCCGGAAGGACGGAGAGCGTAAAGCCGCGGAATACAGCCTCAAACAAAAAAGAAAAAGAGGGCGGCGTCGAAAAAGCACAGAAGCTGATGCTGACGTGGATGACCTCTTATCCGGCGCTCATTGGAAAGCTGGAAAAATATATTACGCCGGCGGATTTTACCACCCCTCTCTACCACCAGATTGCAGAGATGATTGTGCTGCAGTACCACGAGGGCGGCGTAAATCCGGCAAAGCTTTTGAATCAGTTTGTTGATTCCGAGGAGCAGAAAGAAGTTGCGGGCCTTTTTAATGCCAGAATCCCGCTGGAGACAGAGGAGGAAAAACGGCGCGCGCTGCACGATGTGATCTGCAATATGAAAGAGAACAGTATTGCATATCAGTCGGCGCATATGAATGTGACCGATATGGCGGCGCTGCAGAAATTGATGGCAGGTAAAAAAAGCCTGGAGCGGTGGAAAGCAGGGGAGCTTCCGGAATTCACTTTTTAAGCAAAACTGGATACCCAAGAAAAACCCTGGAATCTTCTGTTCTGTGTGTTTAATTTCGCAGGGCAGGGACAGAATATATACAAGCTATGGAAGGATGGACAGTCAATGGAGTTCGATAAAGCAAAATTTATGGAAAAATTAAAAGAGCTGGTAGCATACGGCAAAAAGAAAAAGAGCGTCCTGGAATATCAGGAAATCAACGACTTTTTCCGCGATATGCCGCTGGACGCGGAGCAGATGGAGAAGGTATTTGAATACCTGGAGGCAAGCGGCATCGACGTACTGCGTCTCTCAGACATGACCGAGGATCCAAATGCGGCAGACCGTGATCTTCTCCTTCTGGACGACGATGACATCGATCTTTCTGAAGAAGAAGAGATCGATATGGAGAACATCGACCTTTCCGTTCCGGAAGGCGTCAGCATTGAGGATCCGGTCCGCATGTACTTAAAAGAGATCGGTAAAGTGCCGCTTCTTTCTGCAGAGGAAGAGATTAAGCTGGCACAGAGAATGGAAGAGGGAGATGAGGAAGCAAAAAAACGTCTGGCAGAGGCAAACCTTCGTCTTGTTGTTTCGATTGCAAAACGTTACGTAGGCCGTGGTATGCTGTTTCTGGATCTGATTCAGGAAGGTAACTTAGGTCTTATTAAAGCGGTGGAAAAATTCGACTACCGCAAAGGATACAAATTCTCTACGTATGCAACGTGGTGGATCCGCCAGGCGATCACAAGAGCGATTGCAGATCAGGCGAGAACAATCCGTATTCCGGTTCATATGGTAGAAACGATCAACAAGCTGATCCGCGTTTCCCGTCAGTTACTGCAGGAGTTAGGCCGCGAACCTACGCCGGAAGAGATCGCAGAGGAGATGCATATGTCTGTGGAGCGTGTCCGCGAGATCCTGAAAATTTCCCAGGAGCCGGTTTCTCTTGAGACCCCGATCGGCGAGGAGGAGGACAGCCACCTCGGTGACTTCATCCAGGATGACAATGTGCCGGTACCGGCAGATGCGGCAGCATTCACGATGCTGAAAGAGCAGCTGGAGGATGTCTTAAGCACACTGACCGACCGTGAGCAGAAGGTTCTGCGTCTCCGTTTCGGACTTGATGATGGCCGTGCGAGAACCCTCGAAGAGGTTGGTAAAGAGTTTAATGTTACAAGAGAGCGTATCCGTCAGATCGAGGCGAAAGCGCTCCGTAAACTGCGCCATCCGAGCCGTTCCAGAAAGCTGAAAGATTACCTGGACTAATCTGCGAGGAAGAAAAGGACGACAGGAAAATGCAGTTATCAAAAAGACTTTCCGCGGTAGCGGAGTTTGTCACCCCGGGCGGCTGCCTGGTCGATGTGGGAACAGATCACGGCTATGTGCCGATTGCGCTGCTGGAACAGAAGAAGATTTCCTCCGCAATCGCCATGGATGTGAACCGCGGACCGCTGGAGCGGGCCAGGGAGCATATTGCGCAGTACCAGATGGGGGACTACATAGAAACAAGACTTTCCGACGGACTCCATGCCCTGCGTGCGGGAGAGGGTGATTCTCTTCTCATCGCGGGCATGGGCGGCGGGCTTACCATAAGAATTTTAAGCGAAGGTGAGCCGCTGCTGTCCGGTTTTCGGGAGCTGATCCTGGAGCCGCAGTCGGATATCGACCGCGTGCGTGCATGGCTTCTGGAACACGGATTTTTCCTTGCACAGGAGAATTTTGTAGAGGAGGATGGAAAATATTATCCGATTCTGCGGGCAGTGCCAGGGGAAAAGGAGAATCTGAAGGCGGAGGAGCTTTTCTATGGACCGCGCCTTCTGGAAAAGGAAAATCCGGTGCTGAGGGAATACCTTCTGAAACAGCAGGAGCAGAACCAGACGCTGATCCGCCAGCTTTCGGATCACTCCAGTGAAAAGGCAGCACAGCGCCTTTGGGAATTAAAAGAAAAAGAGGCAGTACTGGAATCTGCGCTTGCGCGTTTCCATACGATGTAACGACAGCGTTTGCACAAGAGGGGCGTGTCTGAAAATTTCAGCAGTTGTAATTTTCGGGCGCGCCTTTTCTGTCACTTCTGAATTTTCAGAAAGTTTTGCAAGAAGGAGGAATTACAATTGATTCAGGTAACAATTGATGGAAAAGGATACGAATATCCGGAAAATTGCTCTTATTATGAGATTGCAAAGGATTTTGAAAAAACAATGGACGCGCCGATTGTCCTTGTGAAAGTGGACGGACGGCTGCGGGAGCTGCACAAACAGCTGAAAAAAGACTGTGAACTGGAATTTGTGACAACGGAGGATGAGATCGGACATAAAACGTATCAGAGGAGTCTTTCTCTTCTGCTGGTAAAAGCGGTGTATCATGTGGGAGGCTACGATAAGATCCGCCATGTGATGCTGCATTTTTCGGCGGGTTCGGGCTTTTTCTACACGGTGGACGGCGATATCACGCTGAATCAGGCGTTTTTGGACGAAGTAAAAGCGTATATGCATGAACAGGTGGAAAAGGCGGTGCCGATTTATAAGCGGAGTGTCGATACGCACGAGGCGAGAGAACGGTTCCGGCTGCATGGCATGACGGATAAAGACCGCTTGTTCCGTTACCGCCGTGTCTCCCGTGTGAATCTGTACAGTCTCGGGGATTTTGAAGACTATTATTATGGATTTATGACGTATGATACGAGTTATCTGAAGTATTTTGATCTCTATTTATACGATGACGGCTTTGTGCTGCAGATGCCGGAGAAAAAGGCGCCGGAGACGGTGCCGGCGGCGAATCTCTCCCCGAAGGTGTTCCAGGTGCAGCGGGAATCGGAGCGCTGGGGTGAGCAGATGGGAATTTCCACGGTTGCCGACTTAAATGAACGCATCACGAAGGGCAATATTCAGCAGATGATGCTGATTGCGGAGGCGCTGCAGGAGCAGAAGATTGCGAAGATTGCGGAGCAGATTGCGGAAAGAAAGCAGGTTAAATTTGTGCTGATTGCGGGTCCGTCTTCCTCCGGAAAGACGACGTTCTGCAACCGGCTGTCGATCCAGCTTTCGGCGCATGGTCTGACGCCGCATCCGATCAGCCTTGATAATTACTATGTGAACCGGGTAGATACGCCGCGGGATGAAAACGGCGACTATGATTTTGAATGCCTGGAAGCACTGGATATCGAGCTTTTGAACCGGGATATGACAGCACTTTTGAACGGAGAGCGTGTGGAACTGCCGTATTTTAATTTTAAGACGGGCAAGCGCGAGTACAAGGGGAATTTTATTCAGATGAAGGAGACTGATGTGCTGGTGCTGGAGGGGATTCACGGGCTGAATGAAAAACTGACGTGGTCGCTTCCTTCGGAAAGTAAATTCCGGATTTATATCAGTGCGCTGACGCAGATTAATGTGGATGAACACAACCGGATTCCGACGACGGATGGCCGGCTGATCCGGCGTATGGTGCGTGACAGCCGGACACGGGCGACGTCGGCGAAGGAGACGATTGCGATGTGGCCGTCGGTGCGCCGCGGGGAAGATCGTAATATTTTCCCGAATCAGGAGAAGGCGGATGTGATGTTCAATTCAGCGCTGGTGTATGAGCTTTCGGTGCTGAAGCTGTATGCGGAGCCGCTTTTGTTCCAGATTGAGGAGGGAGAGCCGGAGTACCAGGAGGCAAAGCGGCTGCTGAAGTTTTTGGATTATTTTGTCGGGGTGCCGATTGAGGATATTCCCAAGAATTCGATTCTGCGGGAGTTTGTGGGGGGAAGCTGCTTTGATGTGTGAAAGGCTGTTTTGTATGGCTTTGTGGGATCTGCGATTTGGGGATGGACAAGAAAGAGAGTTTGTGGTATGATTATTAACTGTCTGATGTTCCGTTTTTGACAAAGTAAGATATGTAATCGCGGCTGGCAGGACCGAAAGGGGCCAGGTGAGGAAAGTCCGGGCTTCGCAGGGCAGGATGCCGGATAACGTCCGGCGGAGGCGACTCCAGGGATAGTGCAACAGAGAGATACCGCCAGGTTTTTCCTGGTAAGGGTGGAAAGGCAGTGTAAGAGACTACCGTTTCTCTGGTAACAGAGAAAGCCATGTAAACCCCATCCGAAGCAAGACCGAATAGAAAACGTATATGGCTGCCCGTCATGTTTTCAGGTGGGTCGCTTAAGGGGACTGGCGACAGTTCCATTGGATAGATGATTACACACGACATAACCCGGCTTATCGTTTTGCTTTGCATAAGACGGAAATTCAGGCATCTGGATAAAATAAGTACGCCGGGAACGGACACGAGTGGATTGTGTTTGTTCCCGGCGTACTTATTTTATCCGGCCATCTGGCGCAAGCCGCACATTCCCGCGGACCGCTGCATGGTGTGAAAAAAATGCATGTCATGAAAGAAAAAATAAAGGAGACAGCAGGATGAAAGTGATATTGGCTTCGGGGTCACCCAGAAGAAGAGAGTTGATGGAGATGTTGGGAATACGGTGTAAGGTTCAGGCTTCAGGGGCGGAAGAAGTTGTGACGTCTGCGGAACCGGAGAAGGTTGTGGAGGAGCTTTCACGGCTGAAATGTCTGGATGTTGCGGAGATTACCGAAGGGGATGCCGTTGTGATCGGGGCGGATACGGTTGTGGCTTTTGAAGGGGAGATCCTTGGCAAGCCGAAAGGGATAGAACATGCCAGAAGCATGATGCAGCAGTTGCAGGGAAGGGTGCATCAGGTGTATACTGGAGTTACGATTGCGGTAACAGAGGGGGACGCAAAGCGTGTGGTATCGTTCTGTGACCGTACAGATGTAGAGTTTTATGCGATGACAGAGGAGGAGATAAACGGGTATCTTGCTCTTGAGAAAGAGGGGGAGGCTCCTGTGTGGTCGGATAAGGCTGGAGGATACGGAATTCAGACGGTGTTTGGGACAAAGTTTGTGAAAGGAATCCAGGGAGACTATTATAATGTGATGGGACTGCCGGCGTCCCGGGTTTATCATGAGTTGAAAAATCTGGGCGTTCTGGAATAGAGGGAGGTAAGAGAAGATGAAAAAGTTTTCGGAAATTGAATACGTAAGGCCGGACATGGAGGCAGAGCAGGAAAAAGTAAGAGCGTATACGAAGGCGCTCAAAGAGGCAAAATCATATGAGGAGCTGCGCGGACTTTTTATGGAAGAAAAAACGCGCGAGGATGCCTGGGCGACAATGGCGGAAGTGGCGCAGGTAAGATATACGGTGGACACCAGAGATTCGTTTTATGAAGGAGAGGTTCAGTTCTGGAATGAGACGATTCCGGCGATCCATCTGCTGATACAAAAGGCAGAGAAGGTGATTCTGGAGTCTCCGTTTATCAAAGAGTTTGCAGAGGAGTTCGGGGAATTCTTTGTGAAGAATATGGAGGTTGGCCAAAAATTAGCGGACGACTGTATCGTGGAGGATCTGATCGAAGAGGCGAATCTGACGCAGCAGTACAGTAAAATTACGGCGAATGCTTCGACGGAATTTAAGGGCGAAACGTGTAATTTTTATGGATTGCTGAAGGCGATGCAGAGTACGGACCGCCAGATGCGGAAAGAGGCGATGACGGCATGGGGAGATTTGCATGAAGAGATTTCCGGGGAGCTGGATGCGCTGTATGACAAGATGGTTCCGCTGCGCGATAAAATTGCGAAGAAGCTGGGATTTTCTTCTTACATTGAATTTATTTACCTGAGCTATGGAAGATACGATTATACGGCGGAGGATGTTGCAAGGTTCCGTGCGCAGGTGAAGGAGAAGATTGTACCACTCTGCCTGGAGCTTCGGAAGGAGCAGGAGAAACGGCTTGGAGTGGACAGGCTGCATTATTACGATGAGGAGCTGATTTTCCCGGAAGGAAACGCGGTTCCGGAAGGAACGACGGAGGAACTGGTTGCGAAGGCGCAGAAGATGTACCATGAGCTGTCGAAAGAGACGGGTGAGTTCTTTGACTTTATGGTGGAGCATGAGCTGTTTGACCTGGAGACGAAGCCGGGAAAACAGACAGGCGGTTACTGCACATTTCTGAATACGTTCAAGACGCCGTTCATCTTCTCCAACTTTAATGGTACGAGCGCGGACGTTGATGTTCTGACTCATGAGGCGGGCCATGCATTCGAGGCGTATACGGCGGCAAAACAGATTCCGTTTATGGATATGGTATTCCCGACAAGCGAGGTGGCGGAGATTCACTCGATGACAATGGAGCATTTCGCATACCCCTGGATGAATGCATTCTTTGGAGAGAAAGCAGATGATTACCGTTATGCGCACCTGATGAGCGCGCTGGAAGTGATTCCGTACATGGTATGTGTGGATGAGTTCCAGCATAAGGTATTTGAAAATATCGGCATGACGGCCAAGGAGCGCCGTGCGATCTGGCATCAGTTAGAGCTGACCTATATGCCATGGAGAAATTATGACGGCCACAAGTTCCTCGAGGAGGGCGGTTTCTGGATGCAGAAGCAGCATATCTTTGTGAACCCGTTCTATTATATTGATTATGCGCTGGCACAGATCTGTGCTTTCCAGTTCTTTGAGCGTTCCAAAAAAGAGCCGGAAAAGGCGTGGGGCGATTATTACCGTCTCTGCCAGGCAGGCGGAAGCAAGGGATATTTTGCACTGCTGGAGCTGGCCGGACTGAAGAATCCGTTCGTGGATGGAACGGTGGAAGAAGTCGTTGCGGGACTGAAGCCCTATTTAAAACGAAAAGTAAAGTATACGATCCGTCCGGTAAAAGAGGAAGATCTGAAAAAGGTAGCCGAGGTGGAGGCGCTATGTTTCCCGGCTGCCGAGGCGGCAGGTTATGAAGACTTCATGGAGCGGTACAAAACCTGCAAAAACAGCTTTTTTGTAGCGGAAACTGAAGACGGCGAAATCGCAGGCTTCTGCAATGGCTGCTGTGCGGATACCGATTATCTGGCGGATGCACTCTACCATGACGCCACGCTGCACAACCCGGACGGTGATTATCAGATGATTTTCGGACTGGACGTCAATCCGAAGTTCCAGAAACAGGGCATTGGAGAAGCACTGATGCGTCATATGGTAAAAAGCGCAGGAGAGCGTGACAAAAAAGCCGTTGTTCTTACGTGCAAGGATCATATGATTCCATTCTACAAAAGGATCGGATACGAATATATTGAACTTTCCGACTCGACACATGGCGGTGCAAAATGGCATAAGATGATGTACCGTTTCTAAAAAAAATGGAAAGCAAAAAGGGCAGAACAGGGAGATACGAAATTTCTCTGTTCTGCCTTATTTTTCAAAAAAACAGGGCCCTTAACGAAGGCTTTTTCTCAGTAACGGAGTAAATTTCAGAAAAAAATACAAAAAAATAGTAAAAAAGCAGTTGACATCTAACGTACGTTAGCATATACTAACAACTGAAATAGAGATGAAACTCATTATCATACACAGGAGGTAATTGACTATGCCTTTAACGATGGCAAATCCAGGCGAATGTTACACAATCAGAAAAGTTGGCGGAAAAGAAGAGACCAGAAGATTTCTTGAAAATCTTGGCTTCGTCGTTGGCGGAAACGTGACAGTCGTATCGGAAATCGACGGCAATCTCATCGTGAATGTGAAAGATTCCAGGGTAGCCGTTGGAAAAGATATGGCAGCCAAAATCCTGATTTGATAGGAAAGAAGGAGAGAAGATGAAGACTTTAAAAGAGACTTCCGTAGGAGAAACCGTTAAAGTTGTAAAACTCAACGGTTCCGGTCCGGTCAAAAGAAGAATCATGGATATGGGAATCACCAAGGGTGTTGACGTATTCGTGCGCAAAGTTGCTCCGCTCGGCGATCCGGTCGAAGTAACCGTCAGAGGATACGAATTATCCTTAAGAAAAGCAGATGCCGAAATGATTGAAGTAGAGTAAATTTTTTTTGCCTGCTTGTTAGCGGATGCTAACAAAAGCAAGCTGTAGCCAATATTGGTAAGGCTTGTGAAGTTATTAAAATCAGTAAAAATCAAAGAAAGAGGGGCATGGAAAAAATGGCAATTAAGATTGCACTCGCAGGAAACCCGAACTGCGGTAAGACAACATTGTTCAATGCACTGACAGGCTCCAACCAGTTCGTAGGAAACTGGCCAGGTGTAACCGTCGAGAAAAAAGAAGGAAAGCTCAAAGGCCACAAAGATGTCACCATCATGGACCTTCCGGGTATCTATTCTTTATCTCCGTATACACTGGAGGAAGTGGTAGCCAGAAATTACCTGATTAATGAAAGACCAGATGCGATTCTGAACATCGTAGATGGTACCAACATTGAGCGTAACCTGTATCTGTCCACACAGATCATGGAACTTGGTATTCCGGTGATCATGGCTGTCAATATGATGGATATTGTTGAAAAGAACGGAGACAAAATACATATCGACAAACTGGCGAAAAAGCTGGGCTGTGAAGTTGTAACCATCTCTGCGCTGAAAGGAACCGGAATCAAAGAAGCTGCTGATAAAGCAGTGCAGATTGCACAGAAAAAAGGTGCTGCTGTACCAGTTCATGAGTTTGACAAGGATGTGGAGGCAGTCATCCGCACCGTTGAGAGCAAACTCGGAAGTGATATTGTAAATGAGCAGAAACGCTTCTTTGCAATCAAACTTCTGGAGAAAGATGATAAGATCACAGAGCAGATGAAATCCGTTCCGGATGTATCTGCCGAGATCAAACAGCTGGAAGACAAATTTGATGACGATACCGAGAGTATTATTACAAACGAGCGTTACGTTTATATTTCCAGCATCATCGGTGACTGTGTCACAAAGAACAAGAAAAACGCCATGACAACATCGGATAAGATCGACCGGATCGTAACTAACCGCTGGCTGGCACTTCCGATCTTCGCGGTTGTTATGTGGGTTGTATATTATGTATCTGTCACAACAGTAGGTACTTTTGTAACGGACTGGACCAACGATGTACTCTTTGGAGAGATCATTCCGCCGGCCATTGAAAATCTGCTGAACGCGATCCACTGCGCTGACTGGCTGCAGGGTCTGATCCTGGATGGTATTGTTGCCGGTGTTGGTGCCGTACTTGGATTCGTACCGCAGATGCTGGTACTGTTCCTGTTCCTGGCATTTCTGGAGTCCTGCGGTTACATGGCGCGTGTTGCATTCATCATGGACCGTATCTTCCGTAAATTTGGACTTTCCGGAAAATCCTTCATTCCGATGCTGATCGGAAGTGGTTGTGGTGTTCCTGGTATCATGGCTTCCCGTACCATCGAGAATGACCGTGACCGTAAAATGACCATCATGACAACAACGTTTGTACCTTGTGGAGCAAAACTTCCAATCATCGCCCTGATCGCAGGCGCTCTGTTTAATGGAGCTTCCTGGGTTGCACCAAGTGCTTACTTCGTTGGTATCGCAGCAATCATCTGCTCCGGTATCATCCTGAAAAAAACAAAACTGTTCGCTGGCGATCCGGCTCCGTTTGTTATGGAGCTTCCGGCTTACCACTGGCCGACGGTAAGCAACGTTCTCCGCAGCATGTGGGAGCGTGGCTGGTCTTTCATCAAAAAAGCCGGTACGATCATCCTGATGTCTACCATCGTTCTGTGGTTCCTGATGAACTTCGGATGGGTTGACGGATCCTTCGGAATGCTGGAAGCTGAGCAGTTAAATGACAGTATCCTGGCTTCCATCGGAAGCGTGATCGCTCCTCTGTTTGCACCTCTTGGATGGGGCGACTGGAAGATGGCTGTTGCAGCTGTTTCCGGATTGATCGCAAAAGAGAACGTTGTTGGTACCTTCGGTATCCTGTTCGGCTTTGGTGAAGTTGCAGAAGACGGTGCCGAGATCTGGGGACAGCTCGCAGGAAGCTTATCTACGGTAGCAGCTTATTCCTTCCTGGTATTCAACCTTCTGTGCGCACCGTGCTTCGCAGCAATGGGTGCAATCAAACGTGAGATGAACAATACCAAATGGTTTTTTACTGCAATCGGATATCAGACACTGCTTGCCTATGTTGTATCCCTGTGCATTTATCAGATCGGTAACCTGTTCATCGGCGGCGGTTTTGGAATCGGAACGGTAGTTGCTGTTCTGCTCATCATTGGATTTGTATATCTGCTGGTAAGACCTTACAAAGAGAGCGCAACTCTGAGCGTTTCCACCAACAAAATGTTCAGCAAATAATTGCTGTGACAGATAGAGAACATGTATCTGATGAAGAGTCCGTATCCGGCATCCGCTGCAGGATGCGGACTCTTTTGAAAAGAAAGGAGTTGTTTCTATGGGAACTTTTATCACACTTGTAGTCGTTGTTGGTCTGGTAGGACTTGCAGTACGCAGTATGATTAAAGATAAAAAAAGTGGCAAGGGAAGCTGTGGTGGTAACTGCGGGCAGTGCAAGGGACATTGCGACTGACAGGACAGGAATCATCATCAGGAGGTAGAACGTATGCCGCAGGAACAGACAAAGCATGAAGCCAGAAATTATCACAGAACACAGATGAAGCGAGAACTGATTATTCAGAAGCTCCGGGAACAGGGATGCAGAATAACCAGACAGAGACGGATTCTGCTCGATATTATCCTGGAAGAGGAGTGCTCCTGCTGTAAAGAAATTTACTATAAAGCTCTGCAGAAAGACAGCAGCATCGGGCCTGCTACGGTGTATCGCATGGTGAATACACTGGAGAGCATCGGTGCAATCAGCCGCAAAAATTTTTACAAGATTGCCTGTGGAGAAGAATGCTTCAAAGATCAGGGCTGTACCGTAGAACTGAGCGATCATACCATCTGCCGCTTAAGCGGAGAGATGTGGATGGACGTGATGAAATCCGGACTGAAGGCAAAGGGCTATATTCAGAATCAGGATATTGAAAATGTGATTGTTTCAGCGGTGGAAGGCTGAAAAACGGGGAAAACGGGTGAAAATTCCTTCCGTTTTCCCTGTTTTAATGAAAATAATTATCAAAAAGAACTGTACGTATTGTCTAACCGAGCAGGTGAGTGCTATACTGTGAACCACAGCGGGGGAAAATGTAAAATTCAGGAAAAATTTATTTTAACAATAGGAGGAAATGTAATATGACAATCAAAGATTTAAAACATCCAGGACTTTTCGCAGCAGGAGTATTATTCGGAACAGCAGGTATCAAAGCACTGTCCAGCAAGGATGCGAAAAAACTTTACACCAACTGCACCGCAGCTGTTCTTCGTGCAAAGAAAGTTGTTATGGATACGGTAACGACCATCCAGGAGAATGCGGAGGACATCTATGCTGACGCAAAACAGATCAACGAAGAGCGTGAAGCAGCAGAAGAGGCAGTAGAGGATGTAGCTGAAGAGACAGCAGAGGAAGCTGTTGAAGCAGAAGCAGAGGATACGGTTGAGGCATAAGCTGTACACAGCAACATCTGATTTACGTCGTATTCATACGGAAAAAACAAAACGCCTGCAGAATTCTCTGCAGGTGTTTTTCTAGGAGGCATAAGATTTGAAATTTTATATTAAACACGAAAGCAGAGGCAGAATCCGAATCCATCTGGCACAGAAGCGCATGTCCTCCGTACAGGCAGAGACACTGCTGTACTATCTGCAGAATCAGAACCAGGTATCTTTCGCGAAGGTATATGACAGAACCGGCGATGCCGTGATCTGTTACGAGGGAGAACGAGCCGCTGTGATTCGGATGATACAGCTCTTCCACTACGAGGAAGTAGAGCTGCCGACCGGACTGCTTGAGAGCTCCGGCAGAGCGTTAAACAACGAATATCAGGAAAAGCTGATCAGCAAAGTGATTTACCACTTTGGAAGAAAATGGCTTCTTCCGGCACCGATCCGTGCCATCTATACTACGGTTGTTTCCGTAAAATATATCTGGAAAGGAATCCAGACACTGGCACAGGGAAAGATCGAAGTTCCGGTTCTTGATGCAACCGCAATCGGTGTTTCGATGCTCCGCGGCGACTATGGAACCGCAGGCTCTGTCATGTTCCTGCTCGGCGTAGGAGAGCTGCTTGAGGAATGGACGCATAAAAAATCCGTCGGAGATCTGGCACGCAGCATGTCGCTGAACGTCGGAAAGGTATGGCTGAAAAAAGACGGCCAGGAAATTCTCGTTCCGTCTGAAAAAATTGTTGCGGGCGACGAGATTGTCGTACATATGGGAAATCTGATTCCATTCGACGGCGAGGTATCCAACGGCGAGGGTATGGTAAACCAGGCTTCTCTGACCGGAGAATCTGTTCCGGTACGCCGTACCTTAGGTTCCGTTGTCTATGCGGGAACGGTTCTTGAGGAGGGCGAGCTTACCATTCTTGTGAAGCAGACCGGCGGATCCAGCCGTTACGAGAAGATTACCGCGATGATCGAAGAGTCCGAGAAACTGAAATCCGGACTGGAGAGCAAGGCAGAGCATCTGGCAGACCGTCTTGTACCGTATTCCCTTGGCGGAACGGCGTTGACGTATCTTCTGACCAGAAATGCAACGAAAGCACTCTCTATTCTGATGGTAGACTTCTCCTGTGCGTTAAAACTTGCCATGCCTATTTCCGTTCTCTCTGCAATCCGCGAGGCAAACCAGCACAAGATCACCGTAAAGGGCGGTAAATTCCTGGAGGCTGTGGCGGAAGCGGATACGATCGTTTTCGATAAGACCGGAACACTGACAAAAGCGCAGCCGACCGTAGCAGAGGTGGTATCCTTCAGCGAAACAAAGAGCCCGGATGAGCTTCTGCGCATCGCAGCCTGCCTGGAAGAGCATTTTCCGCATTCCATGGCAAAAGCCGTAGTAGACGCGGCAAAAGAGAAACATCTGGATCACGAGGAGATGCACTCCAAAGTAGAATATATCGTTGCACACGGTATTTCTACAACGATCAATGGAGAAAAAGCGATTATTGGAAGTTATCACTTCGTATTTGAGGATGAGAACAGTATCATTCCGGAAGGAATGGAAGAGAAGTTCCGTCATCTGCCGGAGGAGTATTCTCATCTCTATCTTGCCTTAGAAGGTGTACTTGCAGCAGTTATCTGCATTGAGGATCCGCTTCGTCCGGAGGCGGCCGAAATTATCCGTCAGCTGAAAAAAGCAGGTCTGAAAAAGATCGTCATGATGACCGGAGACAGCGAGCGCACGGCAAAAGCGATCGCGAAGAAGGTCGGCGTGGACGAGTACTATGCTGAGGTACTGCCGGAGGATAAGGCAAACTTTGTGGAGAAAGAAAAAGCAGAGGGACGTAAAGTCATTATGATCGGTGACGGTATTAACGATTCACCGGCACTTTCTGCCGCAGACGTTGGAATCGCCATCAGCGAGGGCGCAGAGATTGCGCGTGAGATCGCGGATATCACCGTTGCCGCAGACGATCTGGCAGAAATTCTGGTGCTTCGTATGCTGAGCAACCGTCTGATGAAACGGATTCATAAGAATTACCGCTTTATCGTTACGTTCAATGCCGGACTGATTCTGCTCGGCGTGGGCGGTATTTTACAGCCAACCACTTCCGCACTGCTTCACAATACATCTACTCTTTACATTGGCTTAAAGAGTATGGGCAACCTGCTGGACGAGCCGGTATAAAAAACAGAACAGAATAGCAACGGGAAAGCCGCTGGAGTCTTCTTCTTAAGATTCCAGCGGCTTTTTAACAAAAGCAGGGAAAGCCTCTGCTTCCATTGCGAATATTCTTTCACCAGTGTGATGTGAAAAAGAAAATGATACAATTTTCTCAAGAAAAGCTGGAAAAATTTGCAGGATATCCTTGACAAAATCCGACAAAAACGGTATGATATACCTAACAGTTAGATGTAGCTAACTAAAGTACAACGGATAAAACCAAAAATCATACGGGATCCCGGTAGAGGGATTCTTTCTTAAAACACGGGAGTTAGAATAAACTAATTTCAAGTAGCATAAGATAACAACAGAAAGGCAGGTAGAGAAGATGAGTGTCGTAATTATCGGTGGAAATGAAAGAATGGTGTGTCAATATACAGATATCTGTAAAGACTATGGATGTAAAGCAAAGGTGTTCCCGAAAGAGCATGGCTCCGTTAAGAAAAAAATCGGGAATCCGGATCTGATGATTCTCTTTACCAACACCGTATCCCACAAAATGGTCATCACTGCTTCCCAGGAAGCAAAGAAAAACAATATTCCGATCGCAAGAATCCATACCAGCAGTGCCACCGCACTTCGCTCGGTATTAGATGAGCACTGCGCAGCAGCAATGTAAGAAGGAGACGTAAAAGGCATGATTGAGAGATTTCTGATCGAACACTGTTCGGCAACGCTGGCTTCCATCAAAGCCGCAAATTTATGTAATATGACATTTTCATCCAAAGAAGAACTGGAAGATCAGATTTCATACTGGAGTGCCTGTCTGGAACCAAAAGGAATTCACATCTTTGTATTGCGGGAGCATGAGACGAGAGCACTGGTCTATGTGTACCGTGAAGGGCTTCTCCAGAAGGAGCTGGAAAATCCGGAGAATGCAGTGTTTTTAAAATCCTATGGATATGAAAATACAGACATTGCCTATGCACTGAATCGCCTGAAAACCCGGGTAGCAGAGTGTAAAGAAGGATTTCCGCATGAGATCGGTGTGTTTCTCGACTATCCGCTCGGTGATGTGATCGGTTTTATTGAGAACAAAGGCCACAATTATAAATGCAAGGGATGCTGGAAGGTCTATTGCAATGAGTGCGAAGCACAGAAAACATTTCAGCGCTATCAGAAATGCAGAAACGTGTATCTGCGTCTCTGGAAGCAGGGAAGAAGCGTTTTACAGCTCACCGTAGCTGTTTAACATAAAATCCTGCATACCATAAAAAGGGCAGTAGGATCGGGGAAAGAAAAATCCCCCGGAATTAGAAAATAAAGAAAGAAGGATTTGAAACATGAGCAAAGTAGCAGTAGTTTATTGGAGTGGAACCGGCAACACAGAAATGATGGCACAGAAAGTAGCAGAGGGAGCAAAGGAGGCAGGCGCAGAAGTTTCTGTTCTGACTTGCGCAGATTTCTCTGCGGATGATGTAGATGCATACGATGCAATCGCTTTCGGATGCCCGGCTATGGGGGCAGAAGAGCTGGAAGATACCGAGTTCGAGCCAATGTTCTCCGCATGTGAATCCAAACTCTCCGGAAAGAAAATCGCTCTGTTCGGTTCCTATGGATGGGGAGACGGCGAGTGGATGCGCACCTGGGAAGAAAGCTGCAAAAATGATGGCGCCGAGCTGGTATGCGACAGCGTGATCTGCGCAGACGCGCCAGATGATGAAGCTGAGGCAGCATGCATTGCACTTGGGAAAGCACTCTGCTAAGCATAAATAAAAAGGAAGAAAAAGCGGCAGCCCTTTTGTCTGGGACTGCCGTTTTTTTTCGGACAGGGAGAAAGACTCGCTGTCATTTGGCTGTTAAAATTCGGTATCATCCGCATCGGATGGCCGTGACGGTTTTAAAAGAATTCCGTTGATTTCCACTTCATCGGCTGCCTCGATCAGAATATACGGTGTTCCGTCGATCGTACGGGTTTCGATGAGCTGGGCCTTTTCCGGGCTGACTTTGATGATAACATCCGGGGTGCGGATCTCGTAGTTCCGTGTACTGGCCACGTTCGAAGCAACGAAGCTTGCTTTCTCATCCGCAATGGATTCGTACTTCTCGTCGAACTCGTCAAGCTGTTCATTCGGTACGCCGCTGCTGGCGAGCAGACGTTTTACCTCGTGTTTATCGAGCACCACCGGTTCCGGATCGTCTTTCCGCTCTTCAATCATGGTATTTAAGTTCTCCTGAATGGTCATAACAGTAGAAAAATCACAGGCGGAATCGAGAGTTTCTTCTATAATAGACTGAAACGTTTCTTTCTGAGATTTCGCGGAAAGCGGCGCCTGACAGCCCAGAAAGTGGTCGAGAAAGTCCGGCTGATCCATCTCTGCGTTTTTCGTGAAATACAGCAGATTGTGGATATCCGTGTTGCGGTCTGTGAAGGCCGGGAAGAGAAAACCGTTTTCCGGTGCGCCGACCACCCAGTCCTGCACGCGGTTTTCAATCGTATTGTGGGACACATTGTAGCAGAGACCCGGTTTGTCGAGTTTTACCGGGCAGATGCTGCAGAGGATAAATTCATAGACGTAATCGGAAGCATCGTCCATATCCAGATTATCCGAAGCGCGTCCCGGTACATCGTAGGCACCATGAATCAGAATAATATAGTAGTTTTCCGGATAGAGATAATCCGCCATCACCTTTTCATAAAATTCATCAATCAGCGCTTCGTCCTTCAGCTCACTGTTGCGGAGTTTTAAGAGAAACTCCTGTGTGCCGCCCTCACTTTCCTGGGAGAGCGGGAACTCCATATTCAGCAGATTCTTTCCGATGGTACCGGAGAGGGTGCTTTTAAAAATCTTAAAATACTTAAACATTTCTTCCTCTTCGAGAGAGAGAAACGCTTCTTTTAATTTTGTCTTAATATTCTTTTCCGCATCCACATAGCATCCGCAGATTCGCGTGATCGCACAGTGGGATGGGGTAAACAGTTTTTTAATTTCAGCAATTTCCTTTTTGTTCATATAAAATGCTCCTTTATCAGCAATTTCGTATCTTAGACAAGTACTTTCTATTATAGACCATAGGGAAGGGAAAAGGCAAGAAAGAAAATGGCGACTATATCTTTTTACACTTTAAATCACAAAGTAATTTTTGATTATCTTTTCAAAAGTTCTTATATGCCGGTATAGCCTATTGTTACAGGCTTTTCCGGCATTTTTTGTTATGGAAGATACTCTCAAATCTTCTTATATCCCCGTATGTTTTGATGTTCAAAAGTAGTATGTGGAGTAGTAAATTCTCCGTTTACTACTTATGCAATTAGCCGCTTCATTTCTGTTATCGACGTTTCGGAAGTCGTATGCGCGTAATAGTTCAGCGTCATATTGATGTTGGAATGTCCCATGATGTACTGCAATGCTTTGGGGTTCATTCCCGCATTTGCTAACGTGGTGCAGAATGTGTGGCGTAAGGTGTGCGGTGTCATTACTTTTGGCAATGCTACCTTTTGCGTTTTGTTGTATTTCCTCACAAGTCCTCGGAACATACTTTCATAGTTGACCGCCACTTTTGGCAAGCCGTTCCGGTTAAGGAACAGAAATTTTGTGTAGCCCTCTAAAATAATAGGCTGTGCATATTTCCGTTTGTTCAGCACCCGCTGAAATGCTTCCAACACTTTTTCACTCATAGGAATAACCCGGTTGCCGCTTTTCGTCTTAGGTGTTTCCACATAGTAGCCCACGTCTGCAATTTTCAAAAGTTGGTGGTCTACATTGATAAGCTGTTTGTCTAAGTCAATGTCAGCTTCCGTCAGTCCGCAGAGTTCCGAAATGCGAAGCCCTGTCCCTAACAGTATGATAATCTCGTCGTAGTATTTCTGATAGACTTTATCATGCTGCACAAAGGACAGAAAAGCCGCTTCCTGCGTAGGGGATAGAGGTTCCTTTGGTTCCGTATCATCTTCAAGGACGGTGTTCAACTGGAAGTCAAATGGATTTTTACGAATACAATCGTCCTGTATGGCTGTGTAAAAGGCAGCCTTTAAGGAACGCTTGTGGTTGTTAATAGTCTTGAAGCCGTAACCTTTTTCTTTCATGCGTAACGCCCATTCCTTTGCGTCGGAGAGCTTCACATTTTCAATCCGACAGGCTCCAAGTTTATCCTCCTGCAAAATCCGCATGAGCTGTTTTCGCCCCTGCTTTGTACCATGCCGCACATTTGCCCGGTGGCGTATCTGCTTTGCGTAGAGTTGGCAGACCGTCATTTTCTTTCCGATATGGTCGATACCGTCGTCAAGGTCTTTTTGGATTTCTTTCTCTTTTTCCCTCAACGCTATATCGTCGCGCTTTCCTGCCGGGGTTTTGTCCGTAGGCACTAACTTCCAAGAATAAACAAACTGCGGTTTCCCAAAGGTATCTATATATTTGTAGGCATATCTTCCGTCTTTTCTCTGGCTCTCTCCGGTTCGGAGAATACGATTTTTATTATCCCGTCTTTTTTCCGACATCGTTATGCTCCTTTCCATAATGGAAAGAGCCTTGATATGCTTGACTACATTGTACCACATTCAAGGCTCGATTTCACTATCAGATTGCGTCCACCGTATCAATCATTTTTTCAAACTGCTTACGCTTAATCTGAATACGGTTTCCGTTCATCATTACCCAGTCCGGGACGGGATTTTCTTCTGCCAGTTTCCGCAGCTTGCTTTCTCCGATACGGAAATATTTTGCTGCTTCTTCTATGGTAAGCGTGTACTTTTCCCAAATCGGCACGTCGTTATTGTTCAATTTGTCGTCCCCCTTTCTTAACGGGTCAAAAATCAATCTGTGACATAGGCTTTAATCGGACGGCTATTAGCGTAACCTCATGGGAGTTGCACCCCTCCGGCGGTCTGCCGAAGCCCTACCCATTGCCTGCGACGCTTCTAACGCTCGGACTATGGCTGTAAGGAAGTATCATTATATATTCTGTGCGTTATCGCCCGCAGGGTGCTATCCCTACTTTACGGTGTGGTATTTCTCGCTCGCTTTTCGGTTAAGAAAAAGGTCATGGCGTACCCACCGCATGGCTCGGCACAAAAGGAACGTATCCGATTTGCCTTATGCTGCGTCGCCGTTCTCTTGCGTCGCTTTCTTTGTCAAGGTTCAAAATGGCTGTGCTGCCGCGTCAGCAGCGGAACGGAAAAGGGGGAGTAAAGACGTTCCACCGCCGATTGCGGTTATTTCTCTGTTCTAAAATTGAGGACAGCCATCATCAGTTTGGCTTGCAGCCGTTCCCGAATGTCGTTGTCTATACCAAAATAAACATTTCCACGCTCGTCATATAACTTTCGCATGGATAAACGGGCTATATAACCGCTGAAATGCTGCAAGACCATTTTCATAGCGCCCGGGTCGCCCTTTGTCGCTGCCACAATGACAGGATAAGGAACAAGGGCATTTTCAGGGTAGCCGGGTTGATTACCATTCGTCCCATTCATCAGCATTTTCCTCCAAATATTTTCTTAATTGTTCAAAAGAGCTTGTCCGTCTGTACTGTATTGTACTTCTCGGTGTATTGAGCAACTCTGCAATTTCTGTATCGCTCATTCCCTCGAAATAATACAGCAATATGGCTTTGCGCTTTTCTTCCGGCAAAGTACGGATTGCTTCAAGAAGCAACTTCGGCGTGATTTTCTTTCCGGCTTTTTCAAAGACGGTTTCAGCAGTTTCCCGTTTGAAATATTCATCAAAGGTATGTAGCTGTCGCGCTTCATCTAAGGTCATGTCGGAAAAGGTTACTTCCTTTGCCTTATGTGTACGAAGCTCTCTATGAGCGTCGCACGCTTCATTGTGCAATACCGCATTGCAATACTTCTGAAAAGAACATTGCTTATAAAACTCCCTGCTATTAGGTTCCACATTCTCACCTCCTTTCTCGTTGAAAGTTGGTGGTGCTTCCCCCTTTTCGCGGGGTAATACGGAGCTTTGAAAAAATGCCAAATATTTTCGGAAATTTTTTCAAAAATTTTTTTAAGCATACAAAATGCGCCCGTCCGCAAAAAAACGCGGACAGGCGCATAGGAATAATAAAAAGTATTTAGATGATTTAATAGTTCATATCTAAGGGTAGGAATATCCCCGGTGGCGGTCGGGCTTTTTTTGATAAATCAAAGAATGTAAGAATTTGTTGTTGTGGTTTATAACTCATGGCGGCTACCTCCTAAAGCCGCCATGTCTACATGGTTAAGGGTCGTCGTACAGACAAAAAGAAACGGCGGCTCTGAAAATCAAAGCCGCCGAAATAGAATAGGCGCGTGAAAATATGGCTGCTCTGCGACGGCTTTTTTTCTTTGCCGTCGTCCGGCAGATGTTGGTTGTATCATTACTTATTTTTGATTGTTTTTTTAGATATTAAAATCAAGACAGAAAACAATCCACAAAAGAACAAACTCATAAGGCTAATAATGATTTCTCCAAAGGTGGCAGAATAATAGCCGGAAATATTGAATGTAGCAGTAATAGGATAGCAAGCCGAAAGAACATCGGATATACTTGTGAATAATCCTGCAAAAGAATAAATTACTGTAAAAATCAAAGCAAGCCAATAGCCTTTCTTTATTCTTGATACAACCGCAATAACAGGTGCAATAGCAAAGAAAATCCCAATGCCGTCAAGTAAATAGATTTTGAAAAAACTTAAAATCATTTTGATAGACAAGCCCCTAAAATGTAAAATAACTTCAACTAAAAATGTAATGCCGAAAAGCAGCAAATAAAAGAGTACGCTAAATGCAAAAGTAATAAGTAATTTTGCAATCGTCATTTTAGCTTCACTTATAGGAATTAAACGTAATGATTTAATAGTATCTTCTTGTTCCTCACGACAAATCATATAGCTCCCCAAAAGTGCAATAACCGCAGGAAGAACAAAAAAAGTTGCTAAAGACTGTGCTGCGTTCATAAACCACCCTGCGTCATCTATATAGCGTTTTTCCCCAAAAGAAAACTGCCCTTGAGTAAAAACAATAATTGCAACCATAATAACTGCGAATATGGCGACCAACACAATTTTTGAACGTCGGAGTTTTTGATGTTCTGCCCAAATCAATTCTTTCATCATTCAATCACTCACTTTCTATGCTTTAAGGAAATGTACGCAAATACGATAGAAACAATAGTCCATATACCGATACAAAAAAGTGCAGCCGGAATATTGACTTCCTGTGCCAAAATAACACCGGGAATATCTCGCATGATAATTGCTGTTGCACTGGATAGAGGGTGTAGGTACATATTAACCATAAGCAAAATAAAGCTAAGAAAGGTGTAAACCAGTGTCACACATACAGGGAGTATATAGTTCTTCCCGGCAGCTGCAACCGCTAAAAGTGGTAATATGGAAAATGCGGTAAGTATGGCGATTTCAATACATTTCTTAAATAGATAACTGATACTATTCCATTCAAAGGTTATATAACCGGGAAGCATACCGAAAAATACAGACGCTATGGCTGTAAGCAACATAAAACAAACGGAATAAGACAGTACAACAATAAATTTGCTAAAAAAATATCCTGTCTTGCTAATCGGTATAATCCACAACTGTTTGAGCATATCGTTTTGATTTTCGTCATACATGAGCATAGTAGAAACCAAACCCAATACAACAGGAAGTATAATCCAAGCTGTATAGCTGAATGTAGTCCACTTATAAAATTGTAATGGTTCAATAACTGTTTTATCAGCACTTCTGAAATAAAAAACTGCAAGAAGTGGCATGAAAAGAGCGGATAACAGCATTAACACAATAAATTTTTTTCGACGCAGTTTAAGAAACTCTGCCTGTATCAGCCTAAGCAATTCCTTCTCCTCCTGTGATTTTTTTGAAATAGTCCTCTAATGTATCATTGCATAGCTGAGAACTGATAACAGCTATATCCTGTACCACAAGAGCTTTATTGACAGCAGCCATATCCAACGAAGTGTCATAAATCCGCAGGGTGTGTTCGTCCTGTACGGAATATTCGGTAACCCCAAACTGCCTTTCCAAAACAAGAGAAGTTTTCGGTATATCAGAAACTTGCAGAAGTATATACTTACTGTTTTTCTTTTGTAGCTCATTCATGCTGTTTTCTTCCAGTAGTACACCATGGTCAATAATGCCGATGTCATCAGCCAGTAGTGCAATTTCGGACAGAATATGACTGGAAATAAGAATTGTTTTTCCGCGCTCGATACTTAAAGTCTTAATAAAGTCCCTTACTTCTGCAATGCCTATCGGGTCAAGACCGTTTGTGGGTTCATCTAAGATTAGCAGTTCAGGGTCATGTAAAATAGCATTTGCTATTCCAAGACGCTGCTTCATTCCAAGAGAATACTTGCTAAACAATTTTTTGTCCCGATAAGGCAGACCGACAATCTCCAAGGCGTTTTTTACTGCATTTGGCGCAGCAGTACCGCGCAGTTTTGCAAATATCTCCAAGTTTTCCGTACCTGTTAAATTCGGATAAAAGCCGGGTGTTTCAATAATAGCACCAATCCGGGGATATACTCTTTTTTCCCTCCCTTTGATATTTTGACCGAATACGTCTACTTCGCCGGAAGTAATATCGGTCAACCCCAAAATCATTTTCATAATTGTGGTTTTACCCGCCCCATTACGCCCCAACAGCCCATATATCTGTCCTTGTTTCACATGGATATTAACAGAATTGACTACCGTTTGCTCTCCATAAGTTTTTGTCAGTTGTTTTGTTTCAATTACATATTTATTCATCATATATCCTCACTTTCAATAGGTCTGTTTCCGCAATGCAAGTACGGAAACAATGGCTGAAATACTTCCAATTACCAAAAGAGAAATTAAACAGATATTCGGAGATATAGTTATTTCTATTCCTCCCGCCCATTTCTTAACCATTTCTGCTGCGTCAGATGAAATATAGGGATAAATTCCCATAACACTCGCCAGTGGGTGCAGTCCCATAATCCCCGACGGAATAAGCACGACAGGCACAAGATAAAGTAATGCAGCCCCAATCGGTAGAACATATCCCTTTGCCAATGTTGCTAAAAAAATAACGGGGAGCATTGCAAGTGGAACTAACACGCCACCGGCTAAAAATAATAATCCCGCCTGTAAAATTGTTTCCGTATTCAAATCTGTAAAGCCGCCTGCAAGAAAGCCGCCAAGAATACAGATTGCAAAAGTAAGCAGACATAGTGCTAATGACATAAAAATTACCACTGCTATCTTTGAAAAATAAAGTTGCGTTTTGGAAATCGGAATAATCAGAAGTCCTTTTAAGGTATCATTTTTCTGTTCATCAAAGAACAATGTGGTTGCAAACATACTCAACACAATAGGCAGAAACAAACTTGTAAGGTTCTTAAATGCCAATGTGTATAAATCACTAAAACTATTCATTAGTGAGCTACTTCTTGATATACTGAAAGCACGTTCAACTGCGAATATTCCTAAAATTGCAGTTAGAATAAAGATACCTAAGACTGTCTTATTGCGTTTCCATTTCAGCATTTCAGTAGAAATGATAGTCATTGTCTTTTCCTCCTTTCTACCTCCCATTATATAGTATCAACCTTGCCATAACCTTGCCGAAACCTTGCTTTTTTCTTGTTTTATAGCAGGAAAGCCCCGCATTATTTACAGGGCTTTGGGAAGCAATATAGTAAATACAGTCCCTTTATCAGAGCTGTTTTCAGCGGTAATGGTTCCTTTGTGAACACTGATAAGCTCTTTAGCAATCGCCAGTCCTAAACCATTTCCCTTTGCAGACCGCGACTGGTCGCACTGGTACATTCTTTCAAAAATATGTGGCAGCTTATCGGGAGCTATTCCTTTTCCATTATCTGAAATTATAATTTTAGCTTGTTGTATATCTTCACAAATATGCAGTGCCATTTTATCTCCCGCACTATGGATAATAATATTTTGAAAAAGATTGTTAAGTACGCGGGTATATGCGTTTACATCTATGTGAATAAAATACTCTGTTTCGGGTATGACAAACTCATATTCAAAATGATTGCTTTCTAAGACGGGAATCCAATCCGCTATAATGTTGCGGGATAACTCGTTAAGGTCAAATTTTTCAAAATGAAAAATCTGCTCTCCGGAATCCAGTTTTACCCATTCAAACAAATTTTCCACAAAGGATTTCATATAGTGGGCTTTTTCATGTGCGACATGGATATATTCGTCCTTTTCCTCTCCAATAACAATTTTGTTTTCAACCGCTTCCAGATAACCTACAAGAGAAGCAAGCGGGGTCTTTACATCATGTGAAAGACTTGTCATTAGCCGTTTATATGCCTGTTCAGATTGTCTTTGCCGTATAAGCTGCGCCTGACTGTTTACTGCTATTTTGTTAATGTCATAGCAAATTGTTTTTGTCATATCGTTTTCGCCTGCTAAAATACGTCGGTTCAAATTCCCGCCCTTTATATCCTCTAAGGCGTCTTTTATCAGCGCAAGCTGTGTCCGCACACGCCGTAAGACAAAAAGGAGATACATAATAATAAGCAGCATAAGGGCTATCACTATGAAAAGATAAACATTTATATCCATGTTACGCCTCCTTGTTAAAACGGTAGCCGACACCCCGGACAGTTAAAATGTAAAAGGGGTGGTCGGGGTCTGGCTCAATCTTTTTCCTTAATTTGCTAATAAAAGACATAATATTGCTATCATCAAAAGCGTATTCTTCCTCCCATACCTGTGAATAAATTTGTTTTTTGGTAAATACTCGTCCTTTGTTGGAAGCAAGAAAGAGAAGTAAATCAAATTCTTTTCCTGTAAGCAAAACGGGAATATCTTTGACCGTAACTGTACGATTTAATTTGTCAATTACCATATCTTTCAACGATATGCTGTCTATGTCTGCCGTAAAGGGGTTTAAGGTGGTATATCGCCGGATAAGGGAATTGACACGCGCCAAAAGCTCGTTAATACCAAATGGCTTTGTCAAGTAGTCGTCTGCTCCCAGTCGCAGACCGAAAACCTTATCTTCTTCGCTGCTTTTTGCAGTAAGCATAAGCACCGGGATATTGCTTGTATCTCTAATTTTTTGGAGAATCTGAAACCCGTCTATATCCGGCAGCATTACGTCCAAAATAATAAGGGAATAGCTATCTTTATTTTCATCAATTAGACGAACCCCCTCAATACCGTTATATACAGTTACGGCTGATAATTTTTCCTGCTCTATGCACTTTTTCATAAGAGCGCAAAGCTCTTTATCATCATCTATAATCAAAACTTTATTCATGGTGCAGCTCCTTTCCTCGTTTTGTTCTCCCGTCAATCGGTTTTTCAGCGTCCTTTGGTATCAGCCACATATATCCAAGTTTTGAAACACCCGGTATGCGGTTTTCTCTGCAAAGTACCTGTACCCGCCTTTCAGAAATTCCCCATTTCTTCGCTGCTTCGGGGCAAGACATATATTCCATAACACCCAAGTCCTTTCTACAAATCATATCAGTATAATTATAGTCGGACATACGAATAATAGCAAGTATATAAATATGAATTATTATGGCTAATTAGTGGAACTGTATAGACATATCCAAGAAGAAAGGGGAACAGTAAAATGTAACTGGGTGAATAAATATGGCAAAAAGACCAGTAGAAAAATATGACTTCAAAGCCTTTGGAGAAGCGATAAAAGCTGCGCGGACAGGACGCAAGGAAAGCCGCAAACAGGTAAGTGATGAAATGTATATTTCCCCTCGCTACCTTGCGAATATTGAGAATAAAGGACAGCACCCCAGTCTGCAAATCTTTTTTGAGCTTATGCTCCGTTACAATATATCCGTAGACCAGTTTCTTTTAGATACGCCGCCGGAGAAAGACACAAAGCGGCGGCAGCTTGACGCGCTTCTTGATGATATGAGCGATACAGGCTTGCTCCTGTGATGTGCTATACTGGTCTTATCCGCAGCAGCTAAGAAGCATATCAAATCTCTTTCCGTTCTCTCTGTTAAAAGTAGTAAATTCAAGCTGTTTTCCTGCGGAAATGCCCGTAAATCAAGGGTTCTGGGCGATAATCAATTTATTTTGTGTTACTTTTCTGCCTAAAACCAGTCATCCAGCGTTTGCGTTGGAATCGCATTGATATTTTGCAACTCATTTTGTTGACCAGTCTACGTCAGTCTTTAGGTGTAATCCTAAAAATCATTCGGATACCAAGCAGGCAGCAGAAGACGACATGCACAAAATTATCCCTTGTATTTTGTTCATGTTGTCGGAACTCTCGATCTTTTCACTTCTTCGAAATAGAAGCCATTGATTTTGTGCATGTTTAGTGCAACACTGTTTATGGTTTATTTTGTATGAAAATCGTATAATCTTTGTAAGAAATCTGTACAAATCACAGGAGGGAAACAGATGATAATCCCATGCTATTACGAGAACCCGCACACACTGCATGTGGGTACTATGCCGAATCGTGCCTATTACATTCCGTCATCCCGGCGCAGCGATGCCTTAGTCGAGCACCGCGAGACCTCGGACCGCTTCCAGCTTTTGAATGGAAGCTGGAAATTTCGGTACTACGCCAGTATTTATGACTTGCAGGATGCTTTCTATGAGGTCGGCTATGATGCCTCCTCTTCTGACAACATTCCGGTCCCCAGCGTGTGGCAGAACCACGGCTACGACCACCACCAGTACACCAACATCCGCTATCCATTTCCCGCTGATCCGCCGTATGTTCCTAAAGAGAACCCCTGCGGCGCTTACCTCTACGACTTCACCTACCAAAAGGATGCCGCTGCCCCGCGCGCATTTCTGAATTTTGAGGGCGTTGCCTCCTGCTTCTATGTCTGGCTCAACGGTCAGTTTGTCGGGTACAGTCAGGTCGCCCATTCCACAAGCGAGTTCGATGTAACGAAGTTTTTGCAGGACGGCACCAACCATCTGGCGGTCCTCGTGCTGAAATGGTGCGATGGCAGTTACATGGAAGATCAGGATATGTTCCGCATGAACGGCATTTTCCGTGATGTCTACCTGCTGCACCGCCCGGAACAGTGCATCGAGGACTATTTCATTACCACCGACATCCACGGCAGCACCGCAGAGGTTGCTGTCCGCCTGCGTTACTACGATTGCGCCGTTGCCACCCGCATCACCCTCTACGATGCAGCCGGCACGATGGTCGGCAGCGTAACGCCCGTGGAAGCACCGGATGATGCGGCATTCCCCTATCATGCAGAAATCACCATTGTTGACCCGACACTCTGGAATGCAGAACAGCCCTACTTATATACCCTCGTGTTGGACACACCCTGCGAGACCATTACGGACCGTGTGGGCATCCGCGAGGTTCATGTTGCCAACAACCAGATTTATGTCAACGGCCAGTCCATCAAGTTCCACGGTGTAAACCGCCACGAATCCGACCCCGTCACGGGATATGCTGTTGGCTTTGAGCAGACGAAAAAAGACCTGCTCATGATTAAAAAGCACAACTTTAATGCCATCCGCACCAGCCATTACCCGGATGTGCCTTACTTCTATCAGCTCTGCGACCAGTACGGCTTCTTTGTCATTGATGAAGCCGACAACGAGAGCCACGGTGCGTCCGAATACTATTGCGAGGGCAACGAAAGCTGGCCCAACCACGTTGAAAACTGGAACAAGCCCATCGCAGACAACCCGGAGTTCACCGAGGCCACCGTAGACCGCACCCGCCGCTGCGTGGAGCGTGACAAGAACCGTCCCTGCGTCATCACCTGGTCGATGGGCAACGAGAGCGCCTACGGCTGCACGTTCGAAGAAGCGCTGGCATGGACAAAGAGCTTTGACCCCCGCCGCCTGACCCACTACGAGAGCGCCCAGTACCGCAGCAAGAACCGTAAATACGATTTCTCGAACATTGATATGTTCAGCAATATGTACCCTTCTCTCGAAAGCATTCAGGAATATCTGGACAACGGGCCGGACAAACCCTATATCATGTGCGAGTACAGCCACTGCATGGGCAACGGCCCCGGCGATTTGGAGGATTACTTCCAGTTCATTCAGAGCCATGACGGCTTGGTCGGCGGTTTCCTGTGGGAATGGTGCGACCATGGTATTTATAAAGGGAAGATGCCAGACGGCCGCGACATCTACTATTACGGCGGCGACCACAATGAGTGGCCGCATGACGGCAATTTCTGCATGGACGGCCTGGTCTACCCCGACCGCCGCCCGCACACCGGGCTGTTGGAGTTCAAGAACGTCTATCGCCCGGCGCGTGTTGTGAAGTACGACCGGGAATCCGGCATGCTCACGCTGCACAACTACATGGACTTTGTTGATTTGACCGAGTATGCCGCACTAACCTATCAGGTAAGCTGCGACGGCGAGGTCATCGACAACGGCTTCATCCCCTACCCTGACGGTTTCACCCTGCCGCCGCACAGCGAAAACGCCTTGCCGTTGGCCGTCCATATTCCCGACAAAGGCAAGTGCTTCCTGAAAATCTTCTACCATTGCAAAAAAGACATGCCCTTGCGTTCGGAAGATCATCTTCTGGGTTTTGATGAAATCCTGCTGGAAAACGAAGACAGCCGCAACCAGAAAACCTTGGCTATGTGGAGTGATGCCCCCTCCAACAGCACAATCACTGTTCAGGAGACGGACCGCCATTTGACGCTGTGCGGCAAGAACTTCACCTACAACTTTAATAAGCTGACGGGTCTGTTCGCCGCGATGCAGTACGAGGATGCAGTCCTGTTGGACAAAGAAATGGAGTTCAACATCTGGCGTGCTCCTACGGACAATGACCGCAAGCTGAAGCTGGATTGGCTGGCTGCCCGCTATGACCACTGTATGACCAACGCCTATCGCACCGAATATCAGGTGACGGACAGCGGTGTGACTCTGCGCGCCAAAGTCGGCATTGCACCGATCAGCTTGCAGAAATTCCTTGATTTGGATGTCTGCTGGACGGTTTCCAACAGCGGTGCAGTAACGCTGGCACTGCACGCTGAGCGCAACACGGTATTCCCCGAACTGCCGCGCTTTGGCCTGCGCCTGTTCCTGCCAAAAGAAATGGCCCGTGTCAGTTACTTCGGCATGGGTCCGATGGAAAGCTACTGCGACAAGCACCATGCTGCCAGCCACGACTACTTCAGTTCCACCATCTGGCAGCAGCACGAGGACTACATTCGCCCGCAGGAGAACGGCAGTCACTATGATTGCGATTATGTCCAGCTGGATGGTGCCGGCATCAAGCTTACCGCTGTCGGTGCAAAGCCGTTCTGCTTCAACGCCTCGCACTACACGCAGGAAGAGTTGACTGAAA
>ENA-OQIH01000034-OQIH01000034.1-human-gut-metagenome-genome-assembly--contig:-NODE-34-length-131234-cov-17.439832_pt1 | contig 131234 bp, 108 predicted proteins | sample MGYA00242575_ERZ504740 | MGnify/ENA primary metagenome ERZ504740 (study PRJEB26092, sample SAMD00036192) | human gut metagenome | host: Homo sapiens | study: EMG produced TPA metagenomics assembly...
TGTTCTCAACCGCAAAGTGCATTTTCAGCCCAATAACGACGCGGGTTCCAGAGCACAGGGTTTAAAACTAACCCCGTTTATAGGGGACGGAAACAAATTGTTAGAAATTTTTGAATTAGTTAATAGCATGGTAGTTTAAAACTAACCCCGTTTATAGGGGACGGAAACCCATAAGGATCATTTTCATATCCATATGCACTGCAATAGTTTAAAACTAACCCCGTTTTTAGGGGACGGAGACACTGTGTCAGGATTACTAAGACGGAAGTTGCAAGGGTTTAAAACTAACCCCGTTTTTAGGGGACGGAGACATGTCTGTTAAAAGGATATTACGGGAAATGGATATGGAATTTAAAACTAACCCCGTTTTTAGGGGACGGAGACTAAAGCTACATTCTTTGTTTTTAAATATATATCCATAGTTTAAAACTAACCCCGTTTTTAGGGGACGGAAATAAAAAAGTCGCTAATTATGTTTAGCGACTTTTTTTCTTTAATAAATATTCTTGTAGACGTACAAAAATAGCTCTAGTCAAAAGACTAGAGCTATTCTTATATTATTTCTAAAAACTCTTTATCACATAAAAAATCCAACATTGACAAAAATCCCACTATTATATATTACTAAACCGAAAAATTTACCTTCAGGGAAAATTTTCCATTCTACGGAAAAAATCCCTGAAGGCTTTATTTTAACTATATTTTTGATGGATTTATAATATCAAAGTATTTCTCAAAAAAAGCTTTTAGTTTTTCAATAACACTTTGCTTTTTCTTCTTTCTATTTCCACCACCACTGAAACGTGAAATCGGTGGTAATATTTTATCGATATCTGTACCAAGTGTTTTTAAAACTCCATCACGAAAAGAATTTTCTACGAATTTTTTAGCTTCAACAGGTTTTAATTTTTCTAATGAAATAATAATATATTATGACAACTCAAACTTAATAACAATAGATGAGCTTTACGAAATATTAATAATAGGAAAAAACACTGCTTATAGTCTTTTAAAAAGTGAAGCAATTAAAAGCTTTAAAATTAATCATATATGGAAGATACCACGAGTTAGTATTGATGAATATATCATGAAGCAAGTAAAAAAATAAAAAGGTATGGCAATTATGCCATACCTTTCACTTTTATCCTATTGTCCTTTCTGTCCTTTAAATAAATATATCCTATACCCTTTTATCAATATTCATTTTATCAAATAATGAGACAGGTTAATTTTCTATAAAACTATACTAATAATTTTTTATATTATAGATTGTATTATTCAATAAAATTCTCTAAAAAAAGTTCATATACCCAAAATGTGCCCAAATCTTAAAAATTTACTTTTTTAGACAATAAAAAAGACTTTACGGAAAACCCATAAAGCCTTGAATTTACTAGTGGTGCCGAAGGCCGGACTCGAACCGGCACGTAGGGGACTACGCTTGATTTTGAGTCAAGTGCGTCTGCCAATTCCGCCACTTCGGCATGTTGTGCTAAACAACAGTAATATTATATCATTCTATAATTATACTGTCAATATAAATAATTATCTTAACTTAATTAAATATATCTATTATAATGTTAATATATTTTTTAATATGAAAGGAATTTTTTATGTCACCAAAATCTGTTTTTCTTACTTTAATAATTATTTTATCTTGTATTATTTACTTACCTTCTATAACGTATGCTCAAAATAATACAAATACCCAAAATACCACAACTAATACTACTACTTATTTACATTTACCAGAAAAAACTACTATGCAAATAATAAATATAGATAATTTAGACAGTAAAACTAATCATAAATACGATTTAATCAACTTCCGTCTTTATCAGGATTTAGTTGTTAACAACGAAATCATTTTGCCTAAAGATACAAAACTTCAAGGTATGATTACTAAAATTCACGGCAGTAGATTGCTTGGGGAAAGTGCTATTATCCGCATAAAATTAAATAACATCACCTTAACTGATGGCAGTATTTTAGAATTTCCTTGCGATTTAAAATTAAAAGGTGGCAAAAATTATGCCAATATAGCAAGTAGTATTATTGTTCCTTTTTCAGGTTTACTATTTAAAGGAAAAGAAGTTTCTTGTCCATCTGGTAGCATAATTGAATACAGTTTTGAAGAATAAAAAATGGCAATAGGCTTATCATGAAATAAAGTCTATTGCCATTTTATTTAAATATCTAATTCCAAACTAACTGGACAATGGTCACTGCCAAAAAATTCATTGTGAATACCAGCTTCTTTTATATTTTCTTCAATATCTTTAGATACGATAAAATAGTCAATTCTCCACCCAGCATTATTTTCACGAGCTTTTCGCATATATGACCACCATGAATAAATGCTTGTTTTATCCGGATAAAGATAGCGGAAAGTATCTACAAAACCTGCTTGTAATAATTCAGTCATTTTACTGCGTTCTTCATCAGTAAAACCTGCACTACGGCGATTTGTCTTAGGATTTTTTAAATCAATCTCTTTATGAGCAACATTTAAATCTCCACATATCACGACAGGTTTTTGCTTATTTAATTCAACTAAATAATTGCGAAAAGCATCTTCCCATTGCATACGGTAATCCAAGCGCTCTAATTCTCGCTTAGAATTTGGTGTATATACGCAAACCATAAAGAATTTATCAAATTCTAAAGTGATTACACGACCTTCATGGTCATGTTCTTCTATACCTAAACCATAACTTACATTTAATGGCTCTACTTTAGTAAAAATAGCTGTACCTGAATAACCCTTTTTTTCTGCACTATTCCAATACTGCTTATATCCAGGTAAATCTAATTCTAATTGATGAGGTTGCATTTTTGTTTCTTGTAAACAAAAAATATCTGCATCTAAAGTTTGAAAAGTCTCCATGAAACCCTTATTCATACAAGCACGAAGACCATTTACATTCCAAGAAACAAATTTCATAAATTATGCCTCCTGTTTTGCCATTTGTGCCAAAATATTAGCAATAGCTCCAAACTCTTCCATTGTCAAAGTTTCTCCGCGACGAGTTGCTTCTATTCCAGCTTTATCTAATACATCAGCAATGATATTTTTATCTACACCCATGGATTTTAAAGCATTATTTAAAGTCTTACGACGTTGACCAAAAGCTGCTTTTACCACTCTAAAGAACATTTTTTCATCAATAAGTTCTACGGCAGGAGTCTGTCTAACTTTACAGTTCACTACTACAGAATCCACTTCTGGAGGTGGCATAAAAGAACGTGGTGGTACATATAAAGCTATTTCAGGCACTGTATAATACTGCACTGCTACAGATAAAGCACCATATGTTTTACCGCCTGGCTGTGCTGCCATACGTTCTGCTACTTCTTTTTGTACCATTACCACGATATCTGTTATTGGCAAATGTTTTTCAAGTAAAGCCATGATAATAGGTGTAGTAATATAATACGGCAAATTAGCTACTACTTTAAATGGTTTATCTCCCATGATTTCTGGAATATTTACTTTTAAAATATCTCCTTGAATAATACGCACATTGTCATAAGCGTCTAAAGTATGTGCTAAAACTTCTGGCAATCTTTTATCTAATTCTACACAAGTAACCTCTGCTCCAGTTTCAGCTAAAGCTTGAGTCAAAGTACCGATACCAGGGCCGATTTCTAATACTCTATCATTTTCCTGCACATTTGCTGCATCTACAATTCCCTGTACAATATTAGCATCTATTAAAAAGTTTTGTCCTAAGCGTTTGCTCATATGAATGCCAAAACGCTGTAAAATATATCTTGTAACCTTCTTATTAGCAATAGTAGGTTGCTTCATTAATTAAAATTCCTCCAATTTTTATTATTTATTTTCAACTTCATTAGTATCATTTTCTGAATTTAATTTTGCTAAAGCTTGATTAAATTCATCTCTAGTAATCCCATAATTATTTAATCTACGTAAAAAAGTTTTAGCATTGGCAAAACCAATTCCTAAAATAGCACCTAATTTTGCCCTGCGAACACCAGAATTTGCAAAACCATTTAAGCGATTTAAAATTAAATCAGTAGCACTAAATTCATCACTAGGTTTCCAATTCATTGTACGCACTTTAGCCAATGCTTTACGAATAGCCTCAGGACTTGCCTGCTCTATACCGATATCATCATTTGCAGTAGCTTCTTCACAAGGTACAAAAGCGTGCTTTGCATTAGGAAATCTTCTTGTTAAATATGTGCGAATTCGCTCTCCAGCTGAATCTGGGTCAGTTAAAATAATAATGCCACGTTTTTCATAAGCAGCTCTAATATTTTTTATAGTCTTAGGCAATAAATTAAAACCTTCTGTGATAATACAATCAGCTTCAACTGCTTTATTAATGGCTACAACGTCCATTTTTCCTTCTACAACTAAAACTTCTTTTATCATTAAAAACCTTCTCACTTATTTTTCAACTAAACTAAAATATTACAAATAAACTCATATTTTTTTAGTATAACAAAAATATATCAAAAAACGCAAGTAAAAAGCCATATACTCTAGACAAAAAGAGCCTGTAAACTTACAGACTCTTTTTCATCTTTATATATAATTTTCTATCTATCCTACTATTTTAAATCAATTTATACAAATATCAATCTAAAATATAAACTTCTACACCACGACGACCAAAAGCTATAGCTTGAGTATAATCTTCCATACATAAATCAATCATATAGCCATTAATCGCACCGCCAGTATCTGCTGCAATAGCTTCACCATAACCTGGAATATATACACGTGTTCCAAGTGGAATAATATCTGGGTCTACAGCTACTACACCATAACGAGCAGGAATACCAAGCGCCGTATATCCAGCACCGCCACCATCATAAGGTAAATATGCACTAGCTTCCATATACAATACTTGAGAATATGATCTCAAACCAATAGTATTCATCGGTTCTGCTGTGCCTTCACGAATAACCTGATTTACAGGACGAACTAATTGAGAAGTTTGTACTACTTCTTCTCCCACTTTAATACCTTTATGATATTTTTCTCTAACTAATAATCTATTTAAACCATTTCTTCCAGCTTGAATTACTTCTTCATTACCACGGATCATAGAGCTATCTGGCTCTTTTATCACCTGATAATTTTGTACTTCATCTCTTAATACTAATTTACTAGAAACATTTAAAACTTTTACTTTTGCATCAGTATGTAGTTGAGTATCTTTACCGCCCTCAACAAAATACTTATCTTCATCTAAATTCATTGAAGATATCAATTCTCCCACAGTTTTCTTTGTGGTTTTTACTACTTTTGTATCTCCATCAATTTCTACAGTTACTGGCATTGCACGATTGATTGTAATTACAGCATTATCAGTTATATTACCTGTAGATACTGTATAATCATCTCCATTATCTAACTTTATACCAGCTTGCTTCAATATATTCTTTGGATTATCATAGACCGTATTGACTACCATTTTATTACCATCTGCTACAATTGTGACATTTTTATTTGCTGTTACAAATCCAGTTAATGTAGCCATTGCAAAACATAAAACCACTACTGCAGTTAGTTTACATTTTGTTAAATTGTGGCTTAATAGGTTTTTAAAATCCATTGAATTCCTCCTTTACGAAAAGATATTATACCAAGTATTTACACTTGTGTCAAATTTCTTCATAAATATGTAACATTTGTACTTGTAAAATTGTAAATTGTAATCTAGTAAAAAACCTTATAAATAAAGGATTTTTCTATGTGTTTACACCTAAAATATGATGTATTTCATGTAAATAAATAAGGCATTTAAATGCAAACGGCTCATAAAAATAAATACAGAAATTTTACTTATAATTAATCTATTTCACATATATATCATTTATCGTGTTTTTTGTATAATTATTAATTACATATATAATTTCATTCTATAAAAATTAATATTATTTATATAAAAACAAGATAAAAAAGCTTTTCTTTAAAGGAATTTTACTTCCACTTAAAGAAAAGCTTTTCTTTTATAAATTAAATACTTCTATAGCATTTTTAGTTGTTTGATTTGCTACTTCTTCTAAAGAAATATTTCTAATCTCTGCTACTTTTTCTGCTATATATTTTACATATGCTGGTTCATTACGTCTGCCACGTTTAGGAACAGGTGCTAAATATGGGCAATCTGTTTCTAAAAGCAATCTTTCCAAAGGAATTTTTGCCACTATTTCTGGCAATTTTGCTGAATTTTTAAAAGTAAGTGGTCCATCAACACCTAAGAACCAACCCATTTTTAATAATTCTTTTGCCATTTCATAGCTACCAGAAAAACAATGTATTGAGCCTGTAAGCCCTTTTCCTTCTTTTTTCAAGATTGCCATAGTATCACCATGAGCATCACGGTCATGTATGCTAACTGGCATATGCATTTGTCTTGCTACATCTAATTGACGAATAAATACTTCACGCTGAACTTCACGAGGAGCATTTTCATAATAATAATCTAAGCCAATTTCACCTAAAACTTTAACCTTTGGTAAAGTCATAAGTTCTGCCAAAGTATCATAATCTTTACTGCTTTGTATGCTCAAAGCTTCTTGTGGATGTACTCCAGCTCCTGCAAAAACACCATCAAAATTATCTGCAATTTTAATAGCATTAAATGAAGACTCCATAGTATCACCCATAGTGATAATTCTTGTTGTGCCTTCAGCTTTTGCTCTAGCTATTACTTCTTGTCTATCTTCTTCGTATTTTAAATCATCAAGATGTGCATGTGTATCTACTAACATTATTTCACCTTACTACCTACAGGCATTGTAGTTTCTACTATTTGAAGTTCATCGCCTTTAGAAGCAGCTAAAAGCATACCATGGCTCATTACACCACGAAGTTTTGCAGGTTTTAAATTAGCAACTAAGACTACATGTTTGCCAATTAAATCTTCTGGTTTATAGAATTTAGCAATACCAGATACTACTGTTCTTTCTTCATCGCCTAAAGAAACTTGTATTTTCATAAGTTTATCTGTTTTTGGCACAGGTTCAGCAGCTAAGATTTCTACTACACGTAAATCAATTTTACTAAAATCTTCTATGCCAATCATACCATCTTCATTTTCTTTAGCTTTTTCTGGAGCTTTTTGTTCTTCTTTTTTAACTTTTTTATTTTCTTTTACTTCTTTTTTAGCTTCTGGTTTTTCTTCTTCGATTTCAATACGAGGGAATAGTTGTTCTGGTTTATTAATTTGAATACCTACAGGAGTTTTGCCCCAACCTTCGATATCGCTGATGCGAATTTCATCAAAGTTTTGTGGTAAATTCAATTGAGCCCAAATACGGCGAGCTGTAGTAGGAATGAATGGCTCAATCATTACACTGATTGCACGTAAGCTTTCTACTAAATCATAAAGTACACGATTTAATTCAGCTTTTCTAGCTTCATCTTTACCTAAAACCCATGGAGTAGTTTCATCAATATATTTATTTGTACGGCTGATAAATGACCATACAAGTTTGATGCTATCGCTGAGTTTCATATTATCCATGTAGTTTTTATATTCAGCAATAGTTTTTGTAGCATCATCGATTAATGCTTGGTCTACTTCACGAATATCGCCAGGCTGTTCAATAATTCCTTTATTATATTTATTAATCATACTGAGTGTACGATGTAATAAGTTTCCAAGATCATTTGCAAGGTCAGAGTTAATGCGAGAAATCAAAGCATCACGAGAGAAGTTACCGTCTTGACCTAAATTGATTTCACGAAGTAAGAAATAACGGATAGCATCTGCGCCAAATTCATCAATTAAGCCGATTGGATCAATTACATTTCCTTTAGATTTACTCATTTTATCGCCATCAACTACAAGCCAACCATGACCATATACTTTTTTAGGAAGTGGTAAATCAAGTGCCATTAAGATTATTGGCCAAATAATTGTATGGAAGCGAACAATTTCTTTACCTACAAGGTGAAGGTCTGCTGGCCAGAATTTGTTGAATTTTTCTGGGTCATCTAAGTATCCAATTGGTGTTAAATAGTTTGTAAGTGCATCAAACCATACATAAATTACATGTTTTTCATCAATTGGTACAGGAATACCCCAGTCAAAAGATGTACGAGAAATACATAAATCTTCTAAGCCTTGTTTAATAAAATTAATCATTTCATTTCTGCGAGATACTGGCTGAATGAAATCTGGATTTGCTTCAATGTATTCAAGTAAGCGATCAGCATATTTAGAAATCTTGAAGAAATATGCTTCTTCTGCTACTTCTTTTACTTCACGACCGCAATCTGGGCATTTACCATCAACTAATTGACGTTCGAGCCAGAAGCTTTCGCAAGGTGTGCAATATAAGCCTTTATATGCACCTTTATAAATATCACCTTTTTCATAAATGCGTTTGAAAACTTCTTGTACTACTTTTTCATGACGTTTTTGTGTAGTACGAATGAAATCGTCATTGGAGATATTTAATCTTTTCCATAAATTTTGGAAGCCTGCAACTATTTTATCTACATATTCAATAGGTGTAACACCTTGTTCTTCGGCTTTCTGTTCAATTTTTTGACCGTGTTCATCAGAACCAGTTAAGAAAAATACATCAAAATCGGATAAACGTTTATAACGAGCAATACTATCTGCAATTGTTGTACAATAAGCATGACCGATATGAAGTTTTGCACTAGGATAATAAATTGGCGTAGTTATATAAAAAGATTGTTTAGCCAACAATAATTCCTCCTTTAAAAATTTGTATCTAATTTATTATACAACAAATACAAAAAAATCCATAATAAAAATATTAACCTACTAATAATCTATGGTATAATTAAAGAAAAAGTATAAAGGTGGCGATACTATGAATACTATGAAATCGAAGCATTTATTAATTTTACTATTATCTTTATTTGTATTTTGTTTTAGTAGCACAGTTTTTGCTAATAAAGCACAAGATGAAGCCATTGATTACCTCAAACAAGCTGTAGAAAATACTGCTAATGCTAAAAATTTAACTTATAAAATCAATTTATCTATGACAAGTCCACTTGCTGATGGTGATATCATTGTCGATGGTAAATACTCTGAATTGATGAATACATCTGGTAATATGAATATTTTTTTTAATAGCTGGATAGATACTATTAAATTTGAAGCTACAACTCAATTTTATACTGAGATTGCTGATAATAATTTAAATCAATATTTAAAGATGAAAACAACTCCTCTCATCAATGATATAAATCCTGACCAATGGTATATATCTAGTACAACACTTGCTGATAATGCCAATGAATTATTCCTCCAAAAAAAACAATTTAATTTAGATAAATTCACTCAAAATATCACTAATATATTTATGTATGATGTGAATAAAAATACTGCTAAAATCTATGTAACTTATACTAGACCAATTTTAGATGAAGGCATGAAGGCAGAATTAAAAACGCTTTATGCTAAAGATGATAAACAAAAGCAAAATTTAGAAAAACTAGATAATCTACTAGCCAAAAATCCTCAATTAGTAGAAAGTCTTGCTAAACCTAGAAAGATTTCTTATGAATTGACCATTGATAAAAAATCTCTATCTATAACTAATTTAAAAACAGATTTCTCCAATAATATTCAAGAATTTGGTAATGAAGTTTTAGATAGTATTCCTGATGAAGAATTTTCTGATGTGAATGGTTATGTATTGCGCAATACATTTAAAAATTATCTAAATCTCAGCAAATTCAATTTAAATATTAGAATTTCTCATCTAAATAACACTACAGTTGATGAAATTCCTCAAGAAGTAAAATCTTCTGCAATTCCACTTCCTGAAACAGATTTACCTCAACCAACACAAACAACTCTATTATCTAAGCTTTAATAAAAAAACTCTGTTATATCCAAAATATCAATTTAGATATAGCAGAGTTTTTATTTTATATCAAATACATAAAATATCAATCATCTTTTAATAATGCTTGATAAATATCTCGTCTACTCATATTTAAAGCTTTTGCAGCCATACGCATGGCTTCTTTTTTATTTATGCCTTTTTCCATTAAGTCCTGCACATATTTCACAGGAGAGATATCTTCTTTTGTATCTTCTTGTTCATTTAACATTTCTTCAGTAATTCCAGATACAATAACTACAAATTCACCACGAGGTTCATTTTCATGGAAGAAATTTACTAATTCTTCTAAAGTGCCACGATTAAATTCTTCAAATTTTTTCGTAAGCTCTCTACAAGTTGAAGCCTGTCTATCTTTGCCTAAAACATTCATTAATTCTTTCAACATATCTTTTAAATGATATGGTGTTTCATAAAAAATCAATGTTTCTTCTCTAAGTTTTATAGACTCTAATAATTCTTTGCGTTTTTTACTTGTCTTCGGCAAAAATCCTATAAAAGTGAATTTTCTTGTATCTATACCAGAACAAATAAGTGCTGATAGAGCTGCATTTGCTCCAGGAATAGGCATTACTTTTATACCTTCCTGTATCGCTAGTTGTGCTAAATGCGTACCAGGATCAGCAATTCCTGGAAGACCTGCATCACTTACTACAGCGATATTTAACCCTTCTTGAAGTTTTGTTATAAGCTGTGGCCCTTTTTCAAATTTATTATGTTCATGATAGCTTGTAAGCGCTGTATGAATATCATAATGTGATAATAATTTTCGTGTATTTCTTGTATCTTCAGCTGCAATTAAATCTACTTCATTTAAAATCCTAACTCCACGATAAGTCATATCTTCTAAATTTCCAATAGGAGTAGCTACTAAATATAAACAGCCATTTTTATTTTCTACCATATATATTCACCTCGCCTCTTACAATTTATCTGGATAATAATATTCCATTAATTTTCTTGTATAATCACCATTATCTTCATGGACAATAAGCGCTGGCTCTACACTCAATCCACCTGGAGCGCCTTCTTTGACACCTTCAATCAAAACTATATTCGGTGCTTTATCTCGTTTTGGTTGTACTAATTGCAGTCTTTTCGCTTCAATATTATATTTGTGAAAAGCCACCATGATTTCACCTAGTCGCTCTGGCAAATGTACCATGGCAAAACGACCTTTTCGCTTCAATACAAAACTACCTGCACGCACTACATCATCAAGTGTAGCTGTTATTTCATGTCTAGCTCTTGCCACTCCATCTAAAATATTTAAATGACCTTGATTTATTTGACGATAAGGTGGATTGGATACGACAAAATCCATAGATTGAGGTTTATAATATTCTTTTATCTTGCATAAATCGCCTTCTTGAACGCAAATCTTATCTTGAAGCTTATTCATGACCATATTGCGTTTGGCAATTTCACAGGTTACAGGATTTATCTCCAAAGCGTCCATTTTCATTGCTCTATTGGATAACAATAAGGGGATAACACCTGTTCCTGTGCCTAAATCTAAGCCTTTAGCATTTTTACGTACAGTTACAAAATGTGCTAATAATACAGCATCAATGGAAAAACAAAATTCTTTATTGTTTTGAATTATTTTCAATCCACCAGCTAATAAATCATCTATACGTTCATTTTCTTTTAAATTTAAATTCCAATCAGATATCATCGTCATCTTTTTCTACAACATCTTCCCATGAAGCCACAATAGTTTTTTTAGAGTCTAATAATACAGTTACAGTACGTTTTTGCATATTGATAGAAATAGCTTTTCCTTCGCCTTCCATAGATACTACACGACTTCCTTGTTTTGGCGGAGCAATAATACTATTTTGTTTGCAACAACCTTGATATAAATCATTTTCATATTTTAAGCAACACATCAAACGACCGCAAATACCAGATATTTTTGTTGGATTTAAAGATAAACTCTGGTCTTTTGCCATGCGAATGGATACTGGCTCAAAATCACCTAAGAAAGTGGCACAGCAAAGTGGTCTACCACAGCAACCTATTCCACCTAATAATTTTGCTTCATCACGTACGCCAATTTGACGAAGCTCAATGCGAGTATGGAATACTGCTGCCAAGTCTTTTACTAATTCTCTAAAGTCAATTCTACCTTCAGCAGTGAAGTAAAAAATTATCTTATTCACATCAAGAGTATATTCTACGCTGATGAGTTTCATTGGCAATTCACGCAAGCGAATTTTCTCTTCACAAATAGCATAAGCTTCTTTTTCCTTTTCGCTGTTTTCTGCCAATTTATCAATATCTTCTTGTGTTGCTTTTCTTTGTACATCTTTTAATGGCTGTACAACTTCTGAATCTGGTACATCACGAGGTCCTATAACAACTGTTCCAAATTCAACACCACGAGCAGTTTTTACTACTACGCCATCACCTTGGGCTAATTCCAATCCACCTAACCCAAAATAATATATTTTACAAGCTTTTTTAAATCTTACACCTACAACGGTCTGCACAAAGTGCCCTCCTGTCTATTTCTCGTTTATTTATTTTGCCAATCTAAAATAAATTTCTGCAAGATGAGTTTTATATCTGCATTAGAATTTAACCGTTTTAAAATCTCTTCTACTAAGGTCAATTTAGTTAATAGATTAACTTCATCATACTTGTTTTGTATATTCAATAAATCATCTTTTATATCCTGATTATAAATAATATCACTATCTTTATTAACCTTCATCAGTAATAAGTCTCTCAATAGCATTTGTAAATGACTCATTATATCATTTATTTTATTTCGCTCAAAACTTGATAATTCATCAATAAATGACCATATATCTTTTATGGAAAAATTATCTTGAAGACAAGATAATGCCTTTTGTCTTAAGGCTAGAGCATCATCATCAATAAATTGCATAGCTTTTAATATACTGCCACCAGACAATCTAGCAATGATTTTAGCTTTATCTTCTTCAATCTGTATTTTTTGTTGTAAAACCTTCGCCACATCTAGATAAGAAAGAGGCGCAAAATATATCTTCATACAACGCGATAATATAGTAGGCAGTATCATATCTTTATTAGAAGTGATTAAAATAAAAAACACTTCGCCTATTGGCTCTTCTAGAGTCTTAAGCAAACTGTTTCCTGCTGTATCATTTAAATATTGAGCATCATTTATAATTACCACTTGTTTATCTGACAGATATGGCGATAAAGCTATTTTTGCTTGTATTTGACGAATTTGCTCAATCTTAATCAATTTTCTTGTTTTACCTTCTGGCTCCAAATAATAAAAATCAGGGTGATTTTGTTCATCAAACATCTTGCAAGAATTACAATAACCACAAGCCATATTGCCTTGTTGCGAATTACAGCAAAGTAGCGATTTAGCTAACATCTTAGCCGTCAATAATTTACCAATACCATCAATTCCTGAAAATAATAAGGCATGAGGCAATTTATTTTCTTGCAATAATAATTGTAAATCCGCTTTTATTTGCTCATGCCCATAAATATTTTGCCAACTAATCATCTTAATTTATGTAGATAAACTTATCTAAAAGTTCATCTATTTGCTTATGATATTGTGCCAAAGATACTGTATCTTCATTTTCAATACATTGATTGATATTTAATAATAAATCATCTACTTTATTTGCATAATCGTATAAATTATATTGTGGTAATTCTTCTTTAGCAGAACTCATTACTACAATATAAAATTGTTTTACAGCCATAGTTACAAAATCTTTAATGAGTGTTTGATATACTTGCATCTGTTCATTATTAGGATTTTGCAATAACAATTTATATTCATCATCTACTTTTACGCGTTGCATCTGTATCATGGAATAGAAATCATCTTTCAATATGCTATTCTTCTCTTGACTCATACTGAACATCCTTTACTCTTACATATATTTAGATAGCAAAATTTTCATTAATAAAAAAGTTTTAGCCATAATTTATTTTTTATGACTAAAACTTAGTATATCATAAAGCTATTTAATTATAAAGTTTATAGACTTTTATCTACTATTTTTATTTAATCAGACCTTGAATTTTTTGCCAAACATCTTCATGAATTTCTTCTATAGTTCTTAACTGATTATCCTTTGCACATTCTACGATATCCCAATCATAGCGATTTGCCATTTCTTGATAAACTTCATGACATTTTTCTAAATAATTTTTATCCTGTTCATGAATATCTTTTTTGCGATTATCTTTTTTTGCTCTATTATCAATCAATTTATTGCTGATATCTGGTGGCATATTCAAGAAAATAACTTTATCTGGCACAGGAAGCCCCATTTTCGTAAATTCTGTATCCCAAAGCCATGACAAAAATTCATCACGCATTTTACTATCTTCTATTTTTACAGCTTGATGAACCATATTAGAAGTAGTATATCTATCCGCTAAAATAATAGTGCCTTCTTCATAATCTTTTTTCCATTTCATGCGATATGAAGCATATCTATCCACAGCAAATAATACAGAAGCAGCATAGGCATTTACATCATCTACATGACCGCCAAACTCACCTTGCAAATACATTTTTACCGGCGTACATGCTGGACTTTCATAATCTGGATACTCTATTTTTTTTACCTTATAACCTGCTTGATTTAATCTATCATATAAAAGCTTAGTCTGTGTAGCTTTACCACAACCATCACCAGCTTCAATGATTATGAGCTTTCCTTTCACCATTATTCCTCCACTATATTAATATTTTCTAAATTCATATCTTCTGGGCCTATTATATTGCCCCCATTTTGTTTTTGCAACAATACATAATCAATAATTTCTTGACTTATTTCTTCCCCTGGATAAATTACAGGTATTCCTGGTGGATAAAATGTAATCAATTCCCCTGCTATTTTACCTACACTTTGTGCAAATTTTACTTTTTTCGTCTTAGCAAACATCGCTTGTCTTGGTGATAAAACATAACGAGGAATACTTGGCAAATTAATCTGTACTAAAGGATTTGTTTCTTTATCTTGAAAAGATTTTGCTAATTCTTGTAAAGCATTTAATAAATACGCACATTCTTTTTCACTATCAGCGTAGGAAATAATAAACAATAAATTATACATATCGGATAATTCACATTGAATTTTATATTTATGTCGCAAAATCTGTTCTGCCTGAGCTCCACTTATCCCCAATTTACGCACACAAACAGTTATTTTTGTTACATCTAAATCATATTTGCCTTCACTATTCATATATTCACGACCAAAACAGCTTAGATTTGGAATTTTATTGATTTGCTCACGTAAATCTTCCGCTAATTGCACAGCCCTACCGACTAAATCTTTACCTTCCATTGCCATCTGTTTGCGTGCTATATCAAGTGAAGCTAATAATAAATAATTAGGGCTTGTCGATTGCACTAAACTGCACATTTTATTAAAACGCTCTACATCTACGCGTTGTTTTTTCATATGCAATAAAGAAGTTTGTGTCATTGAACCAACTATTTTATGCGTACTTTGCGCAACAATATCTGCTCCTGCTGATAATGCTTGTATTGGCAATTTATCACAAAAAGCTAAATGTGGCCCATGTGCTTCATCAACTAATAATAACATATTATTTTCATGCACTAAATTAGCTATGCTTTGTATATCCCCTGCTACTCCATAATATGTAGGATAAACCATTACTACAGCTTTAGCATCTTTATTTTCACGTATTACTTTTTCTAATTCAGTTTTCGTAATGCTCATAGCGATACCTAAATTTTCATCTATTTCTGGCTGAATAAATACAGGTATTGCCCCTGCTAAAACTAAACCGCCAAGTACGGAACGATGTGCATTTCTAGGTATTATTATCTTATCTCCAGGATTTACAGCTGTTAAAATCATCGCATGAATAGCACCTGTTGTTCCATTGATAAAAAATCTAGTTTCATCTGCACCATATAAATCACTTGCCAAATCTTGTGCCTGTTTTATACAAGTAGAAGCTCCATGTATATCATCTAATTCTTCCATCAAAGATACTTCCATCTTAAGACCTGTATCTGTTATCATTTCATGAAGTTCATTTGCAGCACCTTTGCCTTGTTTATGTCCTGGTGTATGAAAAGCCATTGCTTTATCTTCAATATATTTTTTCATTGCTGTATACAAAGGTGTATTATTTTGCTCCATCAAAAAACCTCCTTTTAAAACTAAATCTAGTATATCATAAAAAAAATTCCTATATAAAAATATAGGAATTTTAATCTCAATATTAAATAAATTAATTTTAACTATTTTACTTTATTTATTTCTTTTATTTGCCACTATCATTCTAACGACAGTTACAACTACAAATACCCCTACTAAACCTAACATTATTTCCATAAAAGAACTATATCCTTCTTGGCTTTCAGGAGACATTGTAAAAAATATACCACATAAAACTAAAACAATCACTAATAAATTGGCAATAGATGCTTTATTTATGGTATTTCCTCCTCTCAAAAATACTATTCTAATGCCACTGTTTTTGGTAAAGAAAAGCCATTAAAAGTTGTAGCTGATACTTTACTATAAGCCCCAGCATTTAAGGCTATTAATAAATCGCCCTCATCTAATTTAGGGCAATACATTTCTTTTTTTACTATATCCAACGAATCACAGCTTGGACCTGCTATAGTGGCTTTTTCATAAGTATTATCTTCATCTTTCAATGATATTATATCATAATCCCAATGGTCAAATAAAATTCCCGAAAAAGAACCATATATACCATCATCTATATAATACCATTGTTTTTCATCACGCATTTGTTTACCAATTATAGAAGTAATCACATTTACTGCACTACCGCAAATATATCGACCAGGTTCAGCCCAAACTTCTACATCTTCAAAATCAGCTAAACAATCATTTATATTTTTCATGATTTTTTCTGCATCGACATCTTTATCTAAACATGCTACAGGTAAACCGCCACCAATATCCATATATTTTATATCTAGTCCACTAGCTTTTAATCTATCTATTAAACCTCGTGCTAATGAAAATGCCTTTTCATATGATTTTGTAGATAAAACCTGACTACCTACATGAAAACATATCCCATTTGCTTTTAAACCATTAGCTTTTGCATAATTTAATAAATCTAAAATTTTAGTTTCATCTGCACCAAATTTTATATTTAAATTCACAATAGCATCAGATTGTTTAATCTTCACACGAGCTAAAACTTCTGCATCTGGTACATATTTTTTTATTTTATCAATTTCATTTTCACTGTCAAAAGTAAATCGCTTTATACCTACCTTACTAGCTTCAATCAGCCCTTCTATCGTCTTTACAGGATTAGCATAAATCATTTTTTCCCCTGATACACCCATTTTAGACAATAGCCTTATCTCTCCGGCTGAAGCGACATCAAAATTAGAGCCTAATTTTATCAGCTTTTCTAAAATACATTTCGCTGAATTAGCTTTGATTGCATAAAAAACCTTCAACCTCGGTATATGTTTGCACAATAAATTATAATTTTCCTCAATATGCTCTAAAGAAATCACCTCTAATGGTGTAGCATATTTTTGTGCTAACATTGTAGCTTCTTCTTTTGTCAGTTTAAAACTTTTCATAACACTCCCCTTATTCTTCGCACAGTATCTTTGATGTGCATTAACAAATGATGTTTATAAAACGCATTTTATAAACTTACAACATTATACTACTTTTTAACTAAAATTGTTATAAAATTTTATTATTTTTATGTAAAAATACAAAAAAGACGATTGCCATAGACAATCGTCTTTTTCTATAAAAATATTTACTGTTTATTAAAGAACAGATTTAACAGTATTTACTACATTTTCAGTAGTGAAGCCGAATTTTTTGAATAAGATACCAGCAGGAGCAGAAGCACCGAAACCATGCATAGTTACAACAGCACCATCTAAACCTACATATTTACCCCAACCAAAATCAGTACCAGCTTCTACAGCTACACGAGCGCGGATAGCTTTTGGAAGAACTGCTTCTTTGTATTCAGCAGATTGTTGTTCAAATAAGTCTACGCAAGGCATACTTACTACGCGAACATCAATATCTTCTTTTGCTAATTCTGCTTTAGCATCTAAAGCTAAAGATACTTCAGAACCAGTTGCGATAATGATTGCATCTGGAGTTTCTTTAGTGGAATCAGCGATTACATAACCACCTTTTAATGCTTCTTTGGAGCTACCAGGAAGCTGTGGTAAGTTCTGACGAGTTAATACAAGACCTGTTGGAGTAGTTTTGCTTGTTACAGCTAAATACCAACCAGCAGCTGTTTCTGTAGCATCAGCTGGACGGAATAAGTTGAAGTTTGGTAAAGAACGAAGCATAGCATATTGTTCAATAGGTTCATGTGTAGGACCATCTTCACCAACACCGATACTATCATGAGTGAATACCATTGTTACAGGTAAGTTCATCAAGGAAGCTAAACGAAGCATTGGTTTTGTATAATCGCTAAATACGAAGAATGTAGCACCATAAGAAATTAAACCACCATGTAATTGAATACCATTTACAATAGCTGCCATAGCGAATTCACGAACACCAAAGTGTAAGTTTCTGCCAAGATAATCATCTTTGCTGAAATCACCAGCATCATTCATATGAGTTTTGTTAGAAGGTGCAAGGTCAGCACTACCACCGAAGAGATTTGGTAATCTATCTTTTAAGCGGTTAATCATTGTACCAGAAAGAGCACGAGTTGCTACTGCTTTATCTTCATAAGCCCAGAATTCTTCATCTTCAAGAAGACCTTTAGCATCAACTTCACCGAAGTATTTATCCCAAAGAGCTTTTAATTCAGGGTATTTTGCACAGTAATCAGCAAAGAGTGTATTCCAAGCTTCTTCAGCTTTAGCACCATTTTCAGCTAATTTATTGTAGTTATCATAAACTTCTTGTGGAACATAGAAAGCTTCTTCACTTTCCCAGCCTAAGAATTCTCTCATAGCTTTTACATTGTCTACACCAAGAGGTTCACCATGAGCAGAAGCTTTACCTTGTTTTGCAGGGCAACCATAACCGATTTGAGTTCTAACAGTGATGAAAGAAGGATGAGTTTTATCAGCTTTTGCTTCTTCAATAGCTTTGCCGATAGCTTCTAAATCGTTACCATCTTCAACAGTGATAGTTTGGAAACCAAATGCTTCCATACGTTTTTGTACATTTTCAGTGAAAGCAATATCTGTGCTACCTTCAATGGAGATTTTGTTGCTATCATAAATAACGATTAATTTGCTAAGACCTAATGTACCAGCTAAAGAAAATGCTTCAGAAGAAATACCTTCCATCATGCAGCCATCTCCACCTAATACATAAGTGTAGTGGTCTACAACAGGGAATTCTGGTTTATTGAAAGTTGCAGCTAAATGAGCTTCAGCCATAGCCATACCAACAGCCATACCCATACCAGCACCAAGTGGACCAGTAGTAGCTTCAACACCAACAGTATGACCATATTCTGGATGACCTGGAGTTAAGGAACCATCTTGACGGAAATTTTTAAGATCTTCTACAGTTAAGCCATAACCAAATAAATGTAAAAGAGCATAAAGCATAGAAGAACCATGTCCACCGGATAAAATGAAACGGTCACGATTAACCCATTTAGGATTTTTAGGATTGTGGTTCATATGTTTGCCCCAAAGTTCATAAGCAACTGGTGCACAGCCAAGTGGAAGACCTGGATGTCCAGAATTTGCTTTCTGTACTTCATCTGCTGCTAATACACGAATGGCATTAACTGATAAATTATTAATGTCTGTCATTTTTTACTACCCCTTTTTTAATTTTAGGATTTATATATATTTTTATATATTTTTAAATATTTTATATAAACCTATATACTTCCTAATGTTGTATTACAACTTTCTTTAACAAAAATACAACTTATCTAATCAAACAAATTTTATTATAATGGATATTTCATTTTTTTTCAACAAATAGATTTATAAAAACTATTATTTTACTATCCCTTTACTTATATAATTAAATAGATAAGGTCTTTACTATTAAAAAGTAAAGACCTTATATTATTTTATAATCTTGTTTTATATTTTAGGGTATAGTATATTAATTATTGTAACAAATTTATTTTTTATTTATATTTTTCTTTTAAATACTTATTAAAATTTATATTTTAGTAAGTATTATTTTTTTCCATACATAGCATCTTGTTCTTTACGTACATGATAAAGTTGAGTGCTTGTATCAAGTTCTACCATATCAAGTGTTAATAATTGACCTTTTTTAGCATCTTTTAACATACGAGCTTTTTTATTAACTAAGCCATAAAGTACATATCCTTTTTCATATGTTTCTTTAGATGTTGCAATGGAACCATATGTTGTATATCCACCAATACCATCAATATATTCGCCAGCTTTAAGATCACGTTTAGCAACAGTAATACATTCACTTACAGGGCCATCAATAGGAATAATAGTAGGTTCTTTATCAATAACTGCTTTTGCTACTGTTAATGGTGTTTCAAGGTTGCATAAATGATATGGACGATATAATGTCCAAAGTGGACCAGGGCCCATGCTATGATATTGCATTTGATATGCAATTTCTTCATTTTCAGTGGAAACTGTTACGAATACACCAGGAGCAATACCATTTACATATTCAACTACACCATGTTTATTTAAAATACCGCCATCTTCTTTTAATTTGAAGATTTCATTTAATTCTTTACAACGTTCAGCTGGACTTGCAGCAGGACCATGACCACCGATAACATCTGGAACTAAACCAGTTGCATTGGACATTGCAGTCATTTCTACCATTGTTTTTGTACCATCTTTAAATGCGCAAAGCATTCTAGGGCTCATTTTACGACGAGTAGCTTCTTCTAATACTGTATCTGGATTGCAATCATAATCAAGTTTGTTATTTTTACCTTTACCCATTACTTTTACATCCATACCCATAGCTTTAGCAAAAGAGTAAAGTTCCATTACAGCACCTGGTTCATCACCAGCAGAACCAGTATAAACTACACCATTTTTATCACCGAGTTTTTTCAAATAAGAACCAATTACAACATCTGTTTCTACGTCCATCATTACTACGTGTTTTCCATTATTCATGGAGTCAATAGCAATTTTTACACCAACTTCAGGCACACCTGTAACATCAATAGCACATTCTACTAAATTTGCTTGAGAAATGAGATCAGAATTATCTGTTGCTACAAATTTACCCATTTCCATATATTTATTTGCATCTTCTAAAGTTTTAGCGATAGCAATTTGTTCATCACTAATACCTGCATAATGGAAAGCATTGATTACATTTTCAATTTTAATATCAGATACGATTGATGGACTGATACCTTTCATGATAGCCATTTGAGTAACCATACCTCTACCCATTTGACCTGCACCTACGATACCAGTGCGAATAATTTTTCCTTCTTCTTCACGTTTTAAAAGTTTTTGATCCATATTAAGCATTGAAATTCACACTCCATAAAATATTTTGTTATATATTTATATTGGTAATTAATTATCAATATATTTCAATTTTAGCGCCTTTAACAATATCATCTTCTGTTAAAGCTTCATCACCTTTTAACATGATATGTCCTGGTAAATCTGGTACATCTCTACCTGCAAAATTAATAGTAGCATGACCTAATTCTTTAAAAGTTTTTTGAGCTTCATCACCAACAGCTGTTACTTCAAAAGCCTTTTCTGCAATAATGATAGTATCTCCAACTTCAATATCGCCTTTCATTTCACCAATAGAATGTAATATAGATATTTCAGCAAGTTCTGATGGAGCATTATCATTGAATAAAATTATATAATTCAACTCTTTTAAAAAAGCTTTTGCTTCGTCGCCCCAACCTGTTATTTCTGCGTAATATTTCATCTTTAAGTACCTCTTTTTCTCTTTTTACTTAAGCATATAAACCAATGCTAAATACATAAGCAATTAAAACAGCTACAGGTCCAGTGATAAGTCTGGAATATAAAACTGCTGGAACACCAAGTTCAATAGTTTCTGGTTCTGCTTCACCTAAACTTAAACCAACTGGTACAAAGTCAGCACCTACTTGAGCATTGATTGCAAATAATGCTGGAAGTGCATATTGTGGAGGAATATTTCCTAAACCAATCTGTACACCTAATAAACTACCAACAACTTGTGCAATTACAGCACCAGGTCCAAGTACTGGAGAGATAAATGGTAATGCACAAATAATAGAAATACCTATCATACCAGGTAATGTACTTGCAAATGGAGAAATAGTATTTGCTATTACATCACCAATACCAGAAGCACTGATAATACCTAAAATCATACTTACGAAGGCCATGAATGGTAAAATATTTTTAATTACCATCTCAATAGTTTCACGACCAGCTTGATAGAATTTATTTACAATAGCACCTACACCAATACCCATACGAGTTATGATGTTTTTCTTTTTCCCTGCATTCATTTCAGCTAATTCAGCTCTAGCTTGAGCTTTAGTTTTTGGTGCTTTTTGACTATCATTACTTTCAGAAGCTTTTTGTGTAATTACTGCATTTTCATCTGCATATTTTAAACAATTTTCTGTAACATCTGAAACATACAAATCTTCTGTTATAAATTTAGCAAGAGGACCAGATTTTCCCACTGCAGTTAAGTTTACAGTAAAAATTTTCTTTTTAGGATATACGCCACAACGAGCTGTACCACCACAGTCAACTACAGCAATCATTACTTCTTCATCAGGAACACCAGTTGAAAAACCATCAACAGCTTCTCCACCTGTCATTTCAGCAATTTTAGCTGCTACTGGATGTATACCACCACCGGTAACGCTTATTACTTTATAACATTTTTCTGTAGGTTTAATAGTAAGTGGACCGCCCCAACCAGCACTACCTCTTGTAATTGTTATCGCTCTATACATATGGATTAACTCCTCTCTTATAACTTTAATTTCTAGATTTCATAATCGCAAATATTTTTTCTGTAACGACACCACGAATAAATATTACAATCACACCAACTATAAAATAACGTACAGCTAAATCACCAAGTGGCAATCCCAATGTAGTAATCCCTGTTGCTATTCCCATATATACAAACAATTCACCGCCATTTGCATGTGGGAATAATCCTGTTACTGGATGAAGAAAACTTACTGTTGAATCATAAAAACTTGGTTTATGTTTTTCTTCAACAAATCTACCAAATGTATAACACATAGGATTTGCTAAGAACAATACAGAGATAACTGGTAATAATGTATATCTAGTAAAAATGCTTTTAGTTAATACACCAGCCACATTGTAAACTTTTTCTTCACCAATCAATTTGATACAAGCGCTAACAGCTGTCATTAAAACCACTACAAGAGGTATAATATTCACTACCCAGCTCATAAACGTAGCTGCACCTGCTTTAAATAATTCAATAAAACCGTTTGCCAATCCCGCAATTAATTCCATAATTTTGTTCCCCCTAAAAAAATTCATGTATTTTCAATAGAGCTAAATCGATTACATAAAGCTTCTACTGCTTGCAGATGACCTTTAAATTGTTTTTTCTCTTTTTTAGATAAAGCTTCATATTCTTCCTTTAATAAAAATATATCTTTACCTATAATATCTGGAATTTGTTTAAACTTTGTAAATACAGTTAAACCTTCCATTAACTCTCCATCAACAATTTTCCCTTGATTATCACAAGCAATAATTACAATATTATTTCTTATTCTTGAGCGTTTACTTCCTATACCAATATTGCCTTTTTTATGTAAACGACGCACAGCTTTTTTATATTGTTGCACTTGAACATATGTTCCTAATGCTTGAATCACCATAAATGCTAATAAACAAACAAATAACATTGTAAAGTCCATCATCATCATTCCTCGTAGTTTAATAACGCTTGAGCACATTCCGAATCAATTATTAAGATATTTACAAAGCCACCTTTTATAGCACCAACAACTGAATCTGCTTTTATTTTTCCTGTTGCTACGCCTATTCTACGTCTAATCTTTTTTAACTTTTCAATAGGCATACCTGATACCAATTTGTTAAAAACATTAAACCTTTCTACATTTCCATCTTTATCAAAAAACTGCATTGCTATATCTCCGACTGCACCTTGTTTAACAAAAGTATCAAACATTTCTTCATTGATATAACCAGCCTTTAAGATAGTTGAATGAGCCCTATCTGGTATGCCTATCCCCATAATTACAGTAGAAATTTTATTGAAGCTCTTTAAAATTCCCTGCATTGATTCTTCTTGTAAAAAATCATTCAATAAATCTGGTTTGGAAAACACTAATGGAGCAAAAAATTGTAAACAATCTGCCTTAAATATATTAGCAAAGGCCATTGCTATATAATTAGAATGAATGTCATATCGGCTTTCACCAATACCACCCACAATGGGAACAAAAGTACATTTTAATTTTTCTATATTAGATAAATTTGCATGAGTCAAATTTCTAAGAGTCATACCCATGGTCACACCTATATATTCTCTGTCTTCTGCTATTCTAGTTAAAAATTTTGCCATCTCCTGTGCTAAATTTTCATTTATAATATTTGGTCCTATCTCTGTAGAATTAGCTGCTGCTATTACCACTTCTTCTAGACCAAATTTCTTCTCTAATTCACGTTCCATATTGGCAAACATCAAATTATCTGGATTTTTTATCTCAATTTTGACAATTCCACTACGTCTACCACTTTTTATCATTCTAGCTACAGAAGGCCGAGAAATTTGCAAGGTTTCTGAAATTTCTTGTTGACTCATATTATCTTCATAATATAGACTACAACATTTGTAAATTAATCTAATATCATCAATTATCTTCTTCATAATAGCACCTATAAAATAAATAGAATATTTTGTATAAACTGATGTTTCTTAATTTATTAACTGACTTTATAATACACTTAAACAATTATTTTTGCAATACTATTAGACTAGAACAAATGTAAAAGTAATTGATGATAGATTTAAATGTTCTGATTTAGAACATTTTATCATATTATTTTGCAGACATTCTTGCAAAAATCTTTTCTGTTACAAAACCTCTAATAAAAATAACTATTACACCTACGATAAAATATCTTACTGCCAAATCGCCAAGTGGCAAGCCTAATGTTGTAATACCTGATGCAATTCCCATATATACAAACAATTCTCCGCCATTTGCATGTGGGAATAATCCTGTTACTGGATGAACAAAACTTACAGCTGCATCATAGAAAGCAGGTTTATATTTTTCCTCAACGAAGCGACCAAAAGTGTAACACATTGGATTAGCTAAAAATATAACTGCTAGTACTGGAACAATAGTATATCTTGTAATCGTATATTTTGTTGCCTTCTGTGCTACACTATATACTCGTTCCTCACCGATCAGTTTTATCAATGCACTTACTGCAGTCATCAATACTACTACAAGTGGAATAATCCCCGTTACCCATCCCATAAAGGTTGTAGCACCTGCTTTAAATAACTCAATAAAACCGTTCGCTAAAAATGCTATAAAATCCATAAAAAACTCCCCCTCTACATAAATTTATATTTTTATTTTTTTATAACAAATAGTATAAGAAAAAATCTTATACTATTTATTAAAATCCCTATTTTATCCTTTTTCTTTAACAGCTTTTTCTATTGCATCTAACATTTCTTTCACCATGGCTTCAGGGTCTTTTGCACAAACTATACCGCTTGTACAACCTGTTCCATCAGCTCCACTTATAATTGTTTCATAAACATCTTTTCCTGTACTAATACCAGCTGCTTGCATAACTAATATATCAGCATCAATACTGCGAATAGCATTATTTGTAGCTTCAATATAAGATTTATCACTTACTGTACCTGTACCGATTAATTCAGTTGGTTCACATAATAAAATATCTGGTTTCAATGTTGCAATAGCTTGAGCTTCTTTTACCGAATCAGCACATACTACTGTATACATATCATTTTCTTTAGCTCTATTAATAACTTTTACCAATTCTTCTAATTTCAAAGAATGCTCTGCATGATTTAAAAATACAGCTTTTACGCCAGCTTCTGCCAAAGCTTCTGATACAACATAACCCATACCTCTGCCAGCTTTTAAACTATCCATATGTTGTGCTGTAACTATCAAATTAGTTGTATTTTCAGCAATCATTCTCAAATCTACAAAAGGTGCTGTAAAAAATACATCAAAATCTTTTTCCTTAGCTATAGCATCTGCCGCCAACGCCAATTTTAAAAGTTTTTTCCCATATAAATATGATTTAGGATTTACCATAAAAAACGGTGTTTTTATTTTTCTCAAAATAATCTCCTCCATATTTTTAGTCTGTATTAAATATTTTGTGTACTAAATACTTTATAATATCTGCGTAAAATATCTTTTATGCCATCTTTTAATAATGTTTTAACAGCAAAATAGTCTTTAGCTTCATTTTCTTGTAAATTTTTATATGCATTTAAAATAAAATCCGTATAAATATTTATCTTTGCTATACCTTCTTTAGCACAACGAGATAAATTTTCATCACCTGATGAAGAACCTCCATGTAACACTAATGGAACATCTAAAGCTTCTGATAATTCTTTTAAACGTTCAAAGTTAATTACAGGTGTTCCTTTATAACTTCCATGTGCTGTACCGATAGATACTGCTAAAGAATCTAAATTTGTTTCTTGCGTCAATTTTATTGCTTCTTCTACAGAAGTATATACTGACTTAGCTTCACTCAATGCATCTACACTTACACCTGTACCAACATGTCCAATTTCAGCTTCTACACAAACATCATGTGCATGTGCATAATCTACTACCTCTTTTGTAATTCTAATATTTTCATCTAATGTTTCATTTGAAGCATCAATCATTACAGATGTAAAACCTAAATCAATAGCTCTTTTTATAAAATCAAAATCTTCACCATGGTCTAAATGTAATACTACAGGAACTTTTGCTTTATTAGCATAATATTTTCCTATATTAGCTGCTTCTTCTAGACTTTGATATTTACTATGCACCTGAGCAAAAGATAAAATCAATGGTAAATTCATTTCTTCTGCTACTTCTATATGAGCTTTTGCTGAAATTTCATCTACAAAATTAGCAGAAGGTATAGCAAAATGTTTTTGCTTTGCAGTAAGTAATAATTCTTTTGAAGACACTAACATATAAAAACCTCCTATTATTCACCCATAATAATAATTTTACATTTTCTTGTACGTGAACGAGTTCTGTCAAAATCTACAAAATAAACGTATCCTGTTGTACCTACACCTAAAGCACCATTATCAACTTCAAAAGTTTCGCTTGAACCAATTAAAGTAGCTTTTAAATGAGCTTCACAATTTAATAATGCTGTTCTATCACCATTAGGTAAATAATCTTCTGCATTTGGCCAAGAAGCAACTGCTTCATAATGTTTTTCACCTGGATAATTATATTGACCTTCAGCTATATTATCAGGAATGAGTTTTTGCAAGATATTATTTAAATCAGCTTGTAAAAATTCATCGCCATTTTCTGTATAATCATGCACAAATTCTTCAAAAAATACAGCACATGTTGTATGTGGGGAAATAACTGTACATATGCCATTTTTAATCTTACTGTTAAGTATTGCTGTTTTTACTTGTGGTGTAATATCAAAAAAAGTCGGTGTTTTTCCATGAGATGTCAATTGTATCGTCTCTTTGTAAACGGTCATAATATCCCCTCCAAAATATTAAAAATTTAAAATTAACTGAAATTTACTTCAATTAAATCTTATCATTTATATAACATTTAATCAATATTTATGCATTAGAACATTTGATAAAGATACTCATCTTGCTATTCCAATTTTTATATTTGTAAAAAATCTTCTATTTATACAACTAAAAAAGAAAAGCAAGATACAATAAAGTATCTTGCTTTTTATTAATCTTATTCAGTAACTGTAGTTTCTTCTTGTGCTTCATGTTCAGCAGCATCTAAATCTACTACATTGATATTTCTATATCTACTCATACCAGTACCAGCAGGAATTAATTTACCGATGATAACATTTTCCTTAAGACCGATAAGTGGGTCAACTTTACCTTTGATAGCTGCATCAGTAAGAACACGAGTAGTTTCTTGGAATGATGCTGCAGATAAGAAGGAATCTGTTGCCAAGGAAGCTTTTGTAATACCTAAGAGGATTGGACGAGCAACGGCTGGAATACCGCCTTCTTCAATAGCTTTAGCATTTGCAGATTCAAAGCTATTGATATCAATATATTCACCAGGGAGGAAATCAGTGTCACCAGAATCTTCAATTTTAACTTTATGAAGCATCTGACGAACCATAACTTCGATATGTTTATCGTTGATACCAACACCCTGAGATTTATATACTTTTTGTACTTCGTATACGAGGTAACGCTGAGTTTCACGTAAACCACAAATACGTAAGATATCATGTGGATTAATAGAACCTTCAGTGATTTTATCACCAGGTTTAATTCTTGCACCATTTTTAACAATGAGACGAGAACCATAAGGAATTAAATATTCTCTAGATTCGCCTTCATCTGGTGTAATAGTAACTATGCGCATTTCTTTATCTTCGGAAATGAGAACAGTACCTTCGATTTCAGCAATGATAGCATGATGTTTTGGTTTTCTTGCTTCGAACAATTCTTCAACACGTGGAAGACCCTGTGTGATATCTTCGTCACTGGCAACCCCACCGGAGTGGAATGTACGCATTGTAAGCTGTGTACCAGGTTCACCGATAGATTGAGCAGCGATGATACCAACTGCTTCACCAACTTCAACCTGATTAGCTGTAGCAAGGTCTTGACCATAACATTTAATACATACACCAAGCTGAGATTTACATGTGAGTACGCTACGAATAGAAACTTTTTCACGTACTTTACAAATTGCTTTAGCAAGAGCTGGTGTAACAGTTTCGTTAAGAGAAGCGATTTTTTCACCAGTAGCAGGATCAATGATATCTTCAGCTAATACACGTCCTACGATACGATCTTCAAGAGATTCGATAATACCGTTACCTTCTTTAATAGCTTCAACTTCAATACCACGAATGTTATTATTGCGAACTTTAACTTCTTTCGCATCGCTATTTAATACAGCTTCGATATATTCTTCTGTAAGTGGTGTATTTGCAGGAATGATTTCTTCACCTGTGCTATCATAAACAGCATCAGTTGTATTTTTGCCAAGCATTTCATGCATCATAGCATGTTTAATGGATTTACGTACATTTTCTTCAGGAGCACCAAGAGCTATTGTTTCAGTGGACATAGAGTTGAGTCCTTCATAAATAGCGGAACCTTTGAGTACGATTTCGCTAACATTATGTTCACCAATAGTATTGAGAGCTTCTTCATCAAGTGTAGTATCTGCAGCATAAAGAACTTCGCCTGTTTTTGGACTAACGATATCATTTGCAAGCACACGGCCTTTTAAGCTATCGCCAAGTTCTTTGATTGCAGCGCTAGAAGATGCAGCGAGTTTTGCACGTTCACGTACGAGATTAATACCTACAACGTCACAGTCATCTTCACGAACGATAACGTCTTGAGCAACGTCAACAAGACGACGAGTGAGGTAACCAGAGTCAGCTGTTCTAAGTGCTGTATCGGCAAGACCTTTACGAGCACCATGAGAAGAAATAAAGTAATCAGACACTGTTAAGCCTTCACGGAAGTTTGCTTTGATTGGTAAGTCGATGATTTTACCAGATGGATCAGCCATAAGACCACGCATACCAGCGAGCTGACGCATCTGCTGTCTGTTACCGCGGGCACCGGAGTCAGCCATCATGAAGATATTATTGAATGTATCCATGTTAGCCATCATCGCATCAGCAACGTCATCTGTAGCATCGCTCCAAAGTTTTACAACTTTCTTATAACGTTCGTCTTCAGTGATAAGACCACGATTATAGTCACGTTCAACACGGTTAACAACTTTTTCTGTAGCTGCCAAAATTTCTTTCTTTTCTGGTGGAACAATGATATCGGAGATAGCAACTGTCATACCAGCAAGACAAGCATAATGGTAACCTAAGTTTTTAACATTATCAATTACTTCAGCAGTTTTAGAACCACCAAATGTTTCAAAGCATCTAGCAACTAATTTACCAAGTTCTTTTTTACCTGTTTTGTAACCGAGATACCATTGTCCAGAGTTACCACCATGAACAATAGCTTCTTTAGCGTCACTAGCAAGTAAGTTTTTAATATAACCAGCATCAACAGCTGTATCAGCTGGAACGATTTCTTTACCTTCGCTATTAACGATTGGCTCAGCCATCTTTTTACCTTTTAAGCCTTTAATTAAAGCTTCACGAGCTTCTGGTGTATCAGCTTCTAAGGAAACTTTTGTTACTTGATAGAAATCGCGAATTTCAGGAGGAAGAATTTCATTGAAAATCATACGACCAAGAGTTGTTTTTACAAGGCCATATCCTTCCATACGAACCTGAATTAATGCTTGTAATTGAAGATTTTTATGTTGATGAGCTAAAATAGCTTCATTTATACCAGTAAATACTTTTCCTTCTCCTTGTGCATTTGGACGAAGGATTGTTAAATAGTAAGAACCAAGTACCATATCCTGAGATGGAGTGATAATTGGGCCACCATCTTTTGGTGCTAAGATGTGGTTAGCAGCAAGCATTAAAATACGAGCTTCTGCTTGAGCTTCTGCTGAAAGTGGAAGGTGAATAGCCATCTGGTCACCATCGAAGTCAGCGTTGTAAGCTGTACAAGCAAGTGGATGTAATTTAAGTGCACGACCTTCTGTGAGTACAGGTTCAAAAGCCTGAATACCAAGACGGTGAAGCGTAGGGGCACGGTTTAAAAGAACTGGATGTTCTTTAATAACTTCTTCTAATACATCCCAAACTTCTGGACGAATACGTTCAACCATGCGTTTTGCAGATTTAATATTGTGTGCAAGTCCAGAATTTACAAGTTTTTTCATTACAAATGGTTTGAATAATTCAAGAGCCATTTCTTTTGGTAAACCACATTGATGAAGTTTAAGTTCAGGACCTACAACGATAACGGAACGACCAGAGTAGTCAACACGTTTACCTAATAAGTTCTGACGGAAACGACCTTGTTTACCTTTAAGCATATCACTTAAAGATTTAAGTGGACGGTTACCAGGGCCTGTTACAGCACGACCACGGCGACCATTATCGATAAGTGCGTCAACTGCTTCTTGAAGCATACGTTTTTCATTGCGCACGATAATATCTGGTGCACCTAAGTCTAATAAACGTTTTAAACGATTATTACGATTGATAACACGACGATATAAATCATTTAAGTCAGATGTAGCAAAACGACCACCATCTAATTGAACCATTGGACGTAATTCTGGTGGAATAACTGGTACTACATCAAGAATCATCCAAGATGGTTTATTGCCAGATTTACGGAAAGCTTCTACTACTTCTAAGCGACGAATAGCACGAACTTTACGCTGACCGCTAGAAGTACGAAGTTCTTCACGTAATTCTTTATTCATTTTATCTAAATCTAATTCTTCTAAAAGCTGTTTTACCGCTTCAGCACCCATGCCTACTTTGAAGCTAGAGCCATATTTATCATAATACTCACGGTATTCATTTTCGGATAAAAGTTGCTTTTTAATAAGAGGTGTATCACCTGGATCTAATACTATATAAGAAGCAAAGTATAATACTTTCTCTAAAGAACGAGGTGATACATCTAAGATAAGACCCATACGACTTGGAATGCCTTTAAAGTACCAAATGTGAGATACTGGTGCAGCGAGCTCTATATGACCCATACGTTCACGACGTACTTTTGCACGAGTTACTTCTACGCCACAACGGTCACAGACAATACCTTTATAACGAATGCGTTTGTATTTACCGCAATGACATTCCCAGTCACGTGTAGGACCAAAAATTCTTTCACAGAACAAACCATCACGTTCAGGTTTTAAAGTACGATAATTGATAGTTTCTGGTTTTTTTACTTCGCCATAAGACCATTCACGAATCTTTTCTGGAGAAGCTAGTCCTATGCGCATAGAATCAAAATTATTTACATCTAACAAGGGGCTGTCACTCCCTTTCTTTAAAATTCAGCCTTGCATCTGTTAAAAAACTTTTATTAAACAAATAAAAGTTACCTACATTACTATATCACTATTTCAATTTATTGATTAAGAGCATTTATAATTAATAAATGCTCTTAAATCGATTAAATTAAACCATTATATTATTCGTCAAAATTATCTGCACCAAGATCAGCAATGATATCATCTGTTGGTTCTTCAGTAGTATAATCATCTTCTACTACATTTTCTTCAGAAACATCTGTTGTTACTGCTTGACCATAAGATTCTTTTGTTGCTGTTGCATCCATATCGAGTTCTCTTGCAGTTTCATTGATATCATCTTCAATATCATTAATCATAATTTCCTGTGCATCTTCGGAAAGAACTTTGATATCAAGACCAATACTTTGTAATTCTTTAATGAGAACTTTGAAGGATTCTGGAACACCTGGTTCAGGAATGTTTTCACCTTTTACAATAGCTTCATATGTTTTAACACGTCCAACAACATCGTCAGATTTTACTGTTAAAATTTCTTGAAGTGTATAAGCTGCACCATATGCTTCGAGAGCCCAAACTTCCATTTCCCCGAAACGCTGACCACCAAATTGTGCTTTACCACCAAGTGGCTGTTGAGTAACGAGAGAGTATGGACCAGTTGAACGAGCATGGATTTTATCATCAACAAGGTGATGAAGTTTAAGCATGTACACGCAACCTACTGTAACAGGATTTTCAAATGGTTCACCTGTACGACCATCATATAAAATAGTCTTACCATTATCAGAGAAACCAGAAGCTTTGAGTGTTTCAAATACTTCGTTACCTTTTGCACCATCGAATACTGGAGTTGCAATGTGAATACCAGCAACGTCTGGTTTTGGCATACCATTTTTATCAAAATCATAACCAATTGCACGTAAACGAGATTCTACTGTTGGATCTCCTGCTTTAATCTGCATACCAAGTTCACGAACAGCCATACCAAGATGTGTTTCAAGTACCTGTCCAATGTTCATACGTGAAGGCACGCCTAATGGGTTAAGCACGATATTTACTGGAGTACCATCTGGTAAGAATGGCATATCTTCTTCACGCATAACGCGGGATACAACCCCTTTGTTACCATGACGACCAGCCATTTTATCGCCGACAGAGATTTTACGTTTTTGAGCAATATATACGCGTACTAACTGATTTACACCAGGTGGTAATTCATCATTATTAGCACGGTTGAAGATTTTAACATCAACAATTCGACCAGCTTCACCATGTGGAACACGAAGAGAAGTATCACGAACTTCACGAGCTTTTTCACCAAAGATAGCGCGTAATAATCTTTCTTCTGCTGTGAGTTCTGTTTCTCCTTTTGGAGTAACTTTACCAACTAAGATATCACCTGCACGAACTTCTGCACCAATACGGATAATACCATCAGCATCAAGGTCGCGAAGAGCATCTTCTGCTACGTTTGGAATATCTTGTGTGATTTCTTCTGGTCCAAGTTTTGTATCACGAGCATCGCATTCATATTCTTCAATATGGATAGATGTGTAAATATCTTCTTTTACAAGTTTTTCACTTAATAAAATCGCATCTTCGTAGTTATAACCTTCCCAAGGCATATATGCTACGATAACGTTATAACCAAGAGCTAATTCACCATGGTCAGTTGCTGGACCATCAGCGATAGGTTCTTTTGCTTCTACATGATCACCTTTGTACACGATTGGCACTTGGTTCATACATGTACCTTGGTTGGAACGTAAATATTTTTGTAATTTATAATGGTCGATTTCACCCGTTTCGTCTGCACGAACTTCAATGAAATCTGCTGTTACTCTAACAACTTCACCTGCGCGTTTTGCAAGTACCATAACACCAGAGTCGCAAGCTGCTTTATATTCCATACCAGTACCAACAAGTGGTGCCTGTGTTCTGAAAAGAGGTACAGCCTGACGTTGCATGTTCGCACCCATTAAGGCACGGTTAGCATCGTCGTTTTCTAAGAATGGAATCATTGCTGTCGCAATGGATACAATCTGTTTTGGTGATACGTCCATGTAATCTACACTATCTGCATCAACAAGCATTGTTTCTTCATGAACACGTGCTGTTACACGCTGAGCTTTGAACCAGTTATTTTCATCTAATGGTTCGTTGGCTTGTGCAATTACTAAATCATCTTCTTCATCAGCTGTTAAGTAACGAACATCTGTTGTTACTTGTTTATTAACTTTATCGACTTTACGATAAGGTGTTTCCATAAAGCCAAATTCATTAATACGAGCATATGTTGCAAGAGAACCGATAAGACCGATGTTTGGACCTTCTGGAGTTTCGATAGGACACATACGACCATAGTGAGAGTTGTGTACGTCACGAACTTCGAACCCTGCACGTTCACGGCTAAGACCACCAGGACCAAGTGCAGATAAACGACGTTTATGTGTAAGTTCACTAAGTGGATTGTTCTGGTCCATGAACTGAGACAACTGGCTAGAACCAAAGAATTCTTTGATTGCTGCCACAACAGGACGAATATTTACAAGAGCTTGTGGTGTAATTACATCATTATCTTGTGTATTCATACGTTCTCTGATTACACGTTCCATACGGGATAAACCGATACGGAATTGATTTTGTAACAATTCACCAACAGAACGGATACGACGATTTCCTAAATGGTCGATATCATCTTTATGTCCATGTCCATCCATTAAGTTTAATAAATAACTAATAGATGCAATAATATCGTTAATAGTAATTGTACGATGATTGTATGGTAAAGTACGAGAACAAATCATCTTAATTCTATTATTGTTTTTATCTTTAATATAAACAATTGCATGTTCATCTTCACCGAAGATATTATTTTCTTGTTCGATAGTAATATCTTCAACCATAGATGCTTCAATTGTAACATCAGCAGGAACTAAAACTTCACCAGTTTCTTTATCTACTAATGGCTCAGCTAATTGTTTGCCTAAAAGACGACGTTTCCAGCCTAATTTTTTAGTTAATTTATAACGACCTACAGTTGCTAAATCATAACGTTTAGGATCAAATAAAAGCTGTTCTAAAAGTTGTTTAGCATTATCTACAGTAGGTGGGTCACCTGGACGCTGTCTTTTGTAGATTTCTACTAATGCTTCTTCTTTTGTTACTGTATTATCACGGTCTATAGTGTTTCTAATGCGTTCATCATTATCAAATAAAGACATAATAGCATCATTTGTACCATAACCTAATGCACGGATTAATACTGTAGCTGGTAATTTACGATTGCGGTCAAGACGAACAGAAATAACATCATTTAAGTCTGTTTCAAACTCTATCCATGCACCACGGTTTGGAATAACTGTGGCATTATATAATCTTTTACCAGTAGGATCAATATTTTCACCGTAATAAGCACCAGGAGAACGAACGAGCTGACTTACGATAACACGTTCCGCACCATTGATGATAAATGTACCTGTTTCTGTCATGAGTGGGAAATCACCCATGAAAACTTCCTGTTCCTTTACTTCGCCAGTATCATTATTAACCAGGCGTACATTGACACGTAAAGGAGCAGAATACGTAGCATCGCGTTCTTTACATTCATCAATATCATATTTAGGTTTTCCTAAAGAAAAACCTTCAAACGATAACACAAGATTTCCTGTAAATCCCTGAATTGGAGAGATATCATGGAAAATCTCCTGTAATCCTTCCTTCATAAACCAATCATAAGAATTTCTCTGGATATCCAGAAGATGAGGCATATCCATAACCTCTTTGATTTTGGCATAGCTATACCTGGTCCGTTTACCAACTGAGACAGGATTGAACATTAAAATCTTCACCCCTCAAACCGAATTGAAACTAAATATTAAACATATGAATAAAGTGTTTTCTTATCTTTTGTCTATACGCTTTGATATGTTTTCACTATCAACATACATTAAACGTTAAAAAGGCAAGGCACTTTTTCTCTTTAAAGACCTTGCTTTGTAATTGACAAAGATATTCCTTTGTACACCTCATTCACTCCAAAATATATAAAGCTATAGAAAAATATTTTCTATAACGTAATCAAATATATTGACATTCTTCGCTCAACAATGATAACTACAGTACTTAAATACTTAACAGTTATAATTGCCAATAGAAGATTTTTAAGAAGTATATCCTCTTAAAGGAACTGCCAAAACTCCTTTGTAGCTTCTAAAATATGAAGTCCTACATTTTGTGTTTTTAAAGAACAACTAACTTTATAGGCTTGCTATTTGCTTACCTAAAACTTAACATAAAGCTTTATTTTCTTTGAAATAAAATCAAAAGAATTCTCGCTTTTTATGTTAAAAATTTTGAACGTTACTCATCTCAAACTAATTTTTATTTAGTTTTTTTACGACAAATAATCGCACGTCCGGTAATAATAAATTATAGCATACTACCAGATGAGCGTCAATCAAATATTCTAGCTTAAAATGCGATTTAAACTAGAATATTTGATTTTAATTTTAAAGAATTTTAGATAAGAATAATTTTGTACGTTCTTGTTTAGGATTTTCAAAAATTTCTTTTGGTGTACCTTCTTCAATGATACGACCTTCATCTACGAATAATACACGATCCCCAACTTCACGAGCAAATCCCATTTCATGAGTAACTACAACCATTGTCATACCTTGATTAGCTAAGCTTTTCATAACATCTAATACTTCTGTTACCATTTCTGGGTCAAGAGCTGATGTTGGTTCGTCAAAGAGCATAACTTTTGGTTTCATTGCAAGAGCTCTTGCAATAGCCACACGTTGTTGTTGCCCACCAGATAACTGACTTGGATAAGAATTAGCTTTTTCTTTTAAACCAACTCTTTGTAATAAATCCATAGCTGTTGAAATTGCTTCATCACGTGAAATTTTCAACACTTTTGTTGGTGCAAGTACAATATTTTCTAATACTGTCATATGTGGAAATAAATTAAAACGTTGGAATACCATACCGATATTTTCACGAATTTTATTGATATCCGCATGTTTATCGAGTTTCATATTATCTACAGTGATATCTCCACTTGTAGGCTCTTCTAAATAATTCATGCAACGAAGTAGTGTAGATTTACCAGAACCACTTGGCCCAATTATAACTACCACTTCTTTTTCTTCAATGGAAACATCTACGCCTTTTAATACTTCTACATGACCAAAAGACTTATGCAGATTTTTAATTTCTATCATCAATTTGATACCTCCGCTCTAAATATGCTACAAAACGAGAAATAGATAATGTCATTATTAAATAAATTAAAGCAACACAAACCCAAATTTCTAAAGAAGCATATGTTCTAGCAATAACTAATTGACCACGACGAGTTAATTCTTCAAAGCCAATAACAGACACTAATGATGAATCTTTCAATAAAGCGATAAATTCATTTCCTAGTGGTGGTATTACACGTTTAAAAGCCTGAGGAATAATTATATATCTCATTGTCTGGAACCAAGATAAACCTAAAGAGCGACCTGCTTCCATTTGACCATTATCTATAGATTGTATACCTGCTCTAAAAATTTCCGCTACATATGCACCACTATTGATACTACAAGCAGCAATAGCTGCTACAAATGGGTTCATTTTTATACCTGTTAATACAGGTAGTGCAAAATATATCAAGAAAATCTGTACTAATAAAGGTGTTCCACGTAAAAAGTCAACGTAGATAGCTGCTAACCATTTAATTATTCTAATTTTACTAATGCGAGCAACACCAACAAATAAACCAATAATAATACCGATTGCAACACTTAGTGCTGTAATTTGAATTGTGAAAATAGCACCTTCAATAAGTAATGGAAAAGCATTGATAATAATATCAAATCTAAAATCCAAAAATAAAACCTCCTCACTTTCTTCTATTATAGAAAAAGGACACTGACCATCAGACAGTGTCCTTCTAGGTTACTATGTTAAATACAAAATCTATTATTTAGCAGGTTTTGTACCAAACCATTTTTCATAGATTTTGTCATATTCACCATTTTCTTTAAGTGTTTTTAAAGCTGCATCTACTTTTTGTTTTAATTCTGTATTACCTTTTTTCATTGCAAAACCATATTCTTCAGATGTAAGTTTATCATCTAAACGTTTTACATCAGTAGCTTTAGTTTTTACAATATAATAATCATTTACAGGAAGGTCATTAATAACTGCATCAACGTTACCTGCTTTTAATTCCATAAATGTATCAGCAGAACTATTTAAAGCTTTTACTTCAGCACCTTCGATTTTCTGTGCTTCTTCCATGCTAGTTGTACCGATCTGTACAGCTATTTTTTTGCCTTTTAAATCAGCAAAACCATTGATATCAGTGTTATCTTTAGGAACAACGATAGTAAGACCAGAAGTATAGTAAGGATCAGAGAATTCTACCTGATTTTTACGTTCTTCATTAATAGTCATACCAGAAGCAATTATATCAATATTGCCAGATTCCATAGCAGGAATTAAGCCATCGAAGTTAACATTTTGAATTTCAGCTGTGTAACCCATTTCTTTAGCTACAGCTCTGATTAAATCCATATCAAAACCTTGATATTCTGTGCTACCATTTTCGTCTTGGAATTCAAATGGAGCAAAGTCAGCATTAGTACCTACACGTAATACTTTTTCTCCGCTAGAAGCTGCTTTATCAGAACTATCTTGTCCACAGCCAGCGAAAAGTGCACTTACAGCAAACATACAAAGAGCACATAAAGTTAATAGTTTCTTACTCATTATGTAACTTCCCTTCTTTAAATTTGTTTATAAAATTATAATTACATCTAACCTTAAAAAAGGCTCGGAAATATCCAAGCCTCCTTGCCGATTAAACTAAATTATTTATTGCGTCTAGCGTTGAAGCAATCACGACAATAAACTGGACGGTCTCCTTTTGGTTCAAAAGGAACCTGTGTTTCTTTTCCGCATTCTGCACATTCTACAGTATACATCTGACGCTGTTCTTTTCCGCCTTCACGTTCGCGACGTCTTTTATCACGGCATTCATGGCAACGTGCTGGTTCATTTTCAAAGCCTTTTTCTGCATAAAAAGCTTGTTCTCCTGCACTGAAAACAAATTCCTTACCACAATCTTTACATACTAGTGTTTTGTCTTGAAAATCCATTTGTAAAACTCCTTAAAAAGTTCAATTAAGCCCAAGCCGTTTCATCCCATAAATGCATGATTTTCCACGTCATTTTTCATGTCAGAACAAAAAAGCTGTTTGCTTCTTTTAGTATAAAGTTTTATTCAACAAAAATCAAGCAAAAATTAACTATATATTGTAAAATTATAAAAAATTTTCTCCCTTTATTCGTATATTTATACACAATATTTATAAATATTTATTTTTATATAAATTGAAATGATAATTTATATTTGATATACTAACTTAGTTAGCATAATGTATAAATAAATTAGTAGGAGTTTTTTATTTTGGAAAATAAAATTGATGATACAAATAAACACGATACAACTAGTGATAACGATAAAAATGATATTGATACATTAAATACTCCAGATTGGCTCAGCAGGGAATGGCGAGAAAAAAATGATCCACCCCCTCCTCCTCCTCCAAAAAAAATATATAAAAAGAAGAAAAACTATAATCGTCTTATTGCTCTAATTATTATTCTATTATTAGTATTAGTTGGATTTGTCTTTGCTAACTCTGATTCTTCCTCTGATAATCCTCCAACTATAACCACAGAACAAACAAACGTTCTTAATATCATGATAATGGGTGTAGATAGACGCGCTGATGATGTCGGTCGCAGTGATACATTAATGGTTTTAACATATAATCCAAATGAACAAAAAGCTTCTTTATTATCTTTGCCACGTGATACTAGAGTACATATCGAAAAAAATGACTATGACAAAATAAATCACGCTTACGCTTATGGTGGTCATGAGCTTACGCAAAAAGTAGTGGAATCATTTTTAAATGTACCGATTAATTATTATGTTCTTATAGATATCCAAGCTTTTGAAAAAATCATCGACGCTGTTGGTGGTGTTGATATTGATGTAGAAAAACGCATGTATTATGAAGACCCTTGGGACGACAATGGTGGTCTTGTTATCGACCTTCAACCAGGACTTCAGCATTTAAATGGTAAGACAGCTATTCAATATGTTCGCTATCGCGATGGTGAGGGCGATATCGGTCGTATAAATCGTCAGCAAAAATTTATGAAAGCTTTCCTTGCACAAGCAATATCACCATCTATCCTACCAAAACTACCAGATATTTTAAGCAATATTTCCTCAGCTATTCAAACTAATATGCCATTGAGTGAAATGATTGCCTTAGTATCCAATTTGCCTACAATCCAACAAAATGGCTTATCTTCTAGTATGGTTCCTGGACAACCTGCTTATATCGAAGATATCAGCTATTGGATACCAGATATTGCCAAAACACGAAATTTAATAGCGCAAAATATGGGAATTACCTTAAATGAAACTGCTCAAAAAGATACTGAATCTACAATAAAAGCATATGAAAAATCTTTGCCTAAAGGTTTAAAAATGGGCGATATTACAACAGAAACTCCTTCAACTGAAGAAAAATCTTCAACTCAAGAAGATAACACAGCTCCTGCTAAAGAAAAAGTTGAACCTGTAAAAAATGAAGATATAACCGTTTTAGTCATCAACTCTAGCGGTATCAATGGAGCTGGTGCAGAAGTTGCAGATATTTTAAAACGCAAAGGTTTTAAAATTTCTAGTGTTGAAACAGGAAATACATCTTCTCGTGAACATACAACTATTACAGCAAATGAGCATGAAACAGATTGTTTCTATGGTATGCCATTTACTTGTACTATTATGTCAGGAGGAAGCTCTGGTCAGGCAACAGTCAATATTGGCTTAGATTATCAAAAACAAAATTAAATTATTTTAGATTAAATCTTGCTATATCTTCATGGAGTAGCAAGATTTAATTATATAGGTCTATAAATTTAAAATTTAAATTACATTATATAGTTATAAATTATAAAGGAAGTGTTATTTTGGGAATTTTACGCATTCAAGATTTAGGAAAATCCTTTGGCATAGAAGAATTATTTCATAATGTCTCCTTTGATGTAGCTCGTGGCGATAAAATTGGTTTTGTTGGCCCTAATGGTGCTGGTAAATCCACTTTAATGAAATGTCTTTTAGGTATTGAAGAATATGATACAGGGCGCATCAGTATTGATAGTGTAGATACTATTGGCTATATGCAACAGCAATCAGATTTCACTCATGATAATTTATATGACGAACTCTTATCTGCTTTTGCTGATATCATTGCTCTCGGACAGAAAAAAACTACATTAGAAAAACAAATCGAAAACTTAGACGATGATGATAAACTTGATGATTTAATGAAGGAATATAGTCGTATTTCTGATAAATTTGAACAATTAGGCGGATACGATTATGAAAGCCGTCTTCGTCGCGTTGCTTTTGGTCTTGGCTTTAGTGAAGAAGACTTTCCCAAAAACCCAACATTATTTTCAGGTGGTCAACGTACTCGCATTTGTTTAGCTAAAGCATTACTTCGTGAGCCAGATTTTCTCTTTTTAGATGAACCGACAAACCATCTAGATATTGAAATGATTGAATGGCTCGAAGGCTTTTTGAGCAATTATAAAGGTGGCGTACTTTTAATTTCCCATGACCGCTTTTTCTTAGACAAAGTTGCCACTAAGATTTTAGATTTAGAAAATAAAACAACTGTTTTATATGATGGTAACTATTCTACTGCCATGAAAGTAAAAGCTCAAAGACGAGCTGCCTTAGAATCCGCCTATGCTAAACAGCAAGAACATATTCGCGAAACAGAAGAATATATTCGTCGTTATAAAGCAGGTGTCAAAGCCAAACAAGCTAGAGGTCGTGAAAAACAATTACAGCGTTTAGAACGCATCATCTTACCTCCACAAAAAGCAGGCTTTAATTATTTTATGTTCCATAAACCAGAAGAATGTGCTCAACGCGTAGCTGAACTTGATGATGTATCTGTTAGCTTTGGCGATCATAAAATCTTTGAACATCTATCTTTATTAATTCGCAAAGGTGATGGTGTCGCTATTGTAGGCCCTAATGGTGCTGGTAAAACAACTTTATTGAGATTACTTTTAGGCGAATTACAATCTCCTACAGGAAATATTAAAATCGGCAGTCGTGTAAAAATCGGCTATTATTCCCAGCAACATGAAGGTCTTTGCCCTAGCAATACTGTTTTTGACGAAATCTTATCTTCATTTGGTTTAAATGATGAACAGGCTCGCCACTGTCTAGGTGCTTTCTTATTCAAAGGCGATGATATTTATAAATTAATCGGCGATTTATCCGGTGGAGAAAAATCTCGCTTGGCTTTATTGAAATTGATGTTGACTGGTGCAAATTTCCTCGTAATGGACGAACCTACAAACCATTTGGATATTCCTGCTAAAGAAGCTATTGAAGAAGCGATGATGGCTTTTCCTGGTACATTTATCGTCGTTTCCCATGACCGTTATTTCTTAGATAAAGTTACTAACTTCACTTGTGAATTAGAAAACGGACATTTAACAGAGTATAATGGAAATTATAGCTATTATCGTGAAAAAAAATTAGAAATGCAAAAAGAACTTGAGTCTACTCAAGAAACTTCAAATAAAAAAGCTACTGTTGAAAATAAAACTACGCCTAAAACAAAACAAGAAAAAGCAAAACCTAAAAATACACATGTAGCTTCTGCTATGAGCAGTGAAAAATTAACCATGATGATACAGCGTTGCGAAGCTACTATCGCTATGTTTGAAGCTGAATTAAAAGGTTTAGAATATCAAATGAATGATCCAGCATTGCAAGCAGATCCTAATAAAAGTCATGAAATAGCTACAGCTTATGCTCAAAAAGAACAAGAACTCGAAGAAAAATATATCGAATGGGATAAATTAACCGAAGAATTAGCAAATAAAGCATAGAATAATAAATTTATCATAAATAATAGAAAGGCTTTACTTATGGAAAAAATATGTGGAACAGTAGATACGATTATTTTTGCCAGTCAAGATAATCGCTTCACTGTTTTAAAATTATCACCAGAAAAACTTTCTACACAGATAACAGTTACCCTAAACGGCATAGCTCCACTCATTGGGCAACTATTAGAAATCGAAGGGGAATGGGTAAAGCACCCTAAATTTGGGCAACAATTTAAAGCTACGACTTACAAAACTGTTGCTCCTACAGAAATATCCGGCATTGAAAAATTCTTAGCTTCTGGGGCAATCAACGGCATTGGCCCTGCCATGGCAAAGAAAATAGTCGCTGAATTTGGCGAAAAAACTTTAGAAATAATTGCTAAATCACCAAATGAATTATTAAAAGTTCCCGGTATTGGCAAAAAAACAGCAGAAAAAATTTCTACATCTTATCTTGAACAAAGTGAACTCACTGAAATCATGGTTTGGCTAGAAAATCATGGTATATCCAATACCTATGCAGGTAAAATCTTTGCTAAATACGGTTCTTTTGCAATAGATATCATGGAAAAAGATATCTATCGCTTATTTCAAGATATAGAAGGCATCGGCTTTTTAACAGCCGATAAGCTAGCTTTTAATCTTGGCATACAAAGAGATGATAAACGGCGCATAATCTCAGGCATAGATTATGCTTTAATACAACTTTGCAACAATGGTCATTGCTGTATTCCTGAAATGGCTCTTGTTGATAAAACAGCCAAAATATTGCAAGTAAATAATCAAGTCATCTTCACTATTTTAAAAGAACGCATTGATAATGGCTCTTTAAATACTGAAATAGTCGGTGATGAAACTTTAATTTATCCGCCATATCTTTATTATGCCGAAAAAAAAGTCGCTACGCGTCTACTTCAATTACAACAAGCAACTGAGCCTTTATCAAAAGATAATCTATCTTTATTTATCAAAGTATGGGAGAAAGACAATCAAATCCAACTTGCACAAAAACAAAAAGAAGCCATCAAAGCTTGTCTTCATCACGGAGTTTTGGTTCTCACTGGTGGCCCTGGTACTGGTAAAACGACTGTAATCAAAGGCATCTTATCCATTTTAAAAGCCCAAGGATTAAAAATTCGCCTAGCAGCACCAACTGGACGAGCTGCAAAACGCTTAAGCGAGACAACAGGGCAAAAAGCTTTAACTATCCATCGCTTGTTAGAAGCAAATAATTTAGCTCAAGATGATAATTTACAATTAGGCTTTAGCAAAGATATCGATGACCAATTAGATGCTGATGTCATCATCTTAGATGAAGTTTCTATGGTGGATATAGTCCTCATGCACCATTTTCTAAATGCTGTACCAGATGGTTGTCGCATCATCTTAGTCGGTGATACAGACCAACTCCCTGCTGTAGGCCCTGGCTCTGTGCTTAAAGATATTATCCGTTCGCAAAAAATCCCTGCCATTCGCTTAGATGAGATTTTCCGCCAAGCTCAAACAAGCATGATTATCCAAAATGCACATATCATAAACACTGGTAGATTACCTGACCTTCGCAAACAATACAGCGATTTTGTCTTTTATGAATTAAATGATGATACTTCCATTACACAAAAAATCCTTGATTTATGTACTAAAGATTTACCTCATGAAGGTTTTGATGTTCTCAAAGACGTACAAATTTTATCTCCTATGCATCGCTTTTTATGTGGCGTAGAAAATTTAAATCTAATACTTCAAGAACAATTAAATCCTAAGAAAAATCAAAATGAATTAAAATATTCTTCACAAACATTCCGTGTTGGCGATAAAGTCATGCATATTCGCAATAACTACCAAAAAAATGTATTTAATGGCGATATTGGTTTTATCCAAGATATCAACAACGAAAAATTAACTGTAGATTATTTTGACCATATTGTTACCTATGAAAAAAATGAACTAAACGAATTAACTCTAGCTTATGCCTCAAGTGTGCATAAAAGTCAAGGCAGTGAATATAAAGTAGTCATCATTCCTTTATCAACTAGCCACTACATCATGCTCCAACGAAATTTACTCTATACAGCTATCACCAGAGCCAAACAAAAAGTCATCATCATTGGCTCAAAAAAAGCATTGATGACTGCTATTCAAAGCAATCGAACACAAAAAAGATATACTCTACTTGCTGAACGTTTAGCCCATAAATTAATTTAAGCTATTTTATTTTTAGAAAAGAGTTTTTTATCATGTTAAATAATATCTATCAAGCTATTATGCAATTTCTATTTCCTAGTCATTGTCCTTCTTGTAATGCTTATGTAGAACAAAAAGGTATGTGGTGTCCTTCTTGTTTAGAAGAAATTATCCGCAATGAAAATCTAGCTTATGATGAAGATATTCGGCAATATATTTCACCTATTATAGCTATAGGTAAATACGATAAAGGACTTAAGAATTTAATTCACGAATTAAAATATCAAAATAAATTTGCTACTTTAGCTTATTTAAAACCATTATTTTCATATTTAGATGAAGACTGGGATTTTTCCACTTACGATATGATAATCCCAGTACCCCTACACAAAAATAAATTAAAAAAACGTGGTTTTAATCAAGTTGAAAAAATTTTTAAACCATGGATTGATAAACATCATTTTAATTATTGCGATATTCTTGAGCGTACAAAACAAACTAAATCACAATATCAATTACTACGCCATGAACGTCAAGAAAATTTAGCCAATGCTTTTACCTTAAAAGATTATGTTGATGTAAAAAATCGCAAATGTTTATTGATTGATGATATATTCACCACAGGCAGTACACTAAAAAATTGTGCTATGGTTTTAAAAAATCATGGCGCTAAAACTGTAAGCGGTCTAGTATTAGCTAGTCAAGCCAATATCAATTTACCTACAAAGCCTTCAAAGGAGGTATTTTTTTGAAAAAACGTCCAAAATGGTTTCAACAAACCTCTTTTAATCAACCAAACACTTCTGATACTTCTTACTGCGTATTTAAAAATCTCTATCCATCTTCCTCAGAAGATACAACTACAGAAGAAATATCAGCTCAAAATATCACTACCGATAATAAGCCATCTTCAAATGAAATGACTAAAGATGATTTTCTCTTGGAAATCCATCAATTCAAACAACAAAAACTCTATGAAGAAGCTCTATCTTGCATTCAATTATTATTTGAAAAAAATATCATAGATAGTAATATCATCTACGAATTAGCTGATACCTATTTATGTTTACATGATTATGAACGCGCTTTCAATTGGACACAAAAGTTAAAAGCTCAATCTCCACAAGATTGCCGTAGCCTACTTCTAGAAATCCAACTTTTATTAGTTCATGGAAAAAAAGAAGAAGCTTTAACTACATTAAATCATCTATTATCCAATAAAATCACTTTAAAAAATGAAAAAGATTATCAACTTTTAGATATGCTTATTGAAAAACTCAAAAAAATATTTAAAGCTGATAAATTAATGCGCCGTTGTCCTAATCTAAATACTTATCAAAAACAACGTAGACAGTCTTTAAAAACACAAAAGCAAAAAAATCCTGTTAATCACAATTTAACTGTTCATCAATCCACTGTTATCAATAGTGCAAAAGGAGTCATCATGCCTGATACTAATACCAATATAAATCCAGCTCTACAAAATACAATCAATCAAATTTGGGATATGCAAATAGCCAATAAGGAAAATATTTCTACTATTTTAGCCACACCTTGCGAGCAAGTGAGTCAATGCATCATGTCTCAAGTTTTATCTTATAAGAAAAAAATTTGGCTATTTAATTATCTAGCTGATATTTTCCGCACACATAATAATCTTCAATCAGCTATTTTTTTATTACGCCAAGCTCTACTTTTAGATGATGAAAATGACTTCATCTTAAAAAATCTTGGCTATCTACTCTGTCAAAATGGCGAATATCCAAATGCTTTAGTAGTGTTAAAAGATATTAAACATAAAGATTTCGCTGTACTTGATTTAATCGCTAAATGCCAAGATTTAAAAAATTAATATTTCCTTTTTGTTTTTATAATTAGAAAGAATGATTTATATGCCTATGTATAAAAAATCGCTACTTGTTTTATTTTGTATAGCTCTATTTGCTAGTGTTTCAACTTTTTATTATCTTTACACGCAAGAAGATACTACTCCTATTATCACCGATAATATGCAAACACAGACTCAAGATAAACAAGAAGATACTACCATCACTGTTTATGTCTCCGGCGAAGTCAATTCTCCTGGTTTAATTGAATTGCCCAGTGATAGTCGCATTGCTGATGCAATTAAAGCCTGTGGCGATTTTACACCACTTGCAGATAAAACTAATATCAATTTAGCTCAAAAATTAACTGATGGTATGCAAATTCAAGTAAGCAGTAAGGCACCTGTCATCAATTCTAATGAACAGGTAAATGATACTAATTCCAACAGTCCTAGTAATAATAATTCATCTTCTAATTTAATCAATATAAATACTGCAACAAAAGAAGATTTAGATACTTTACCTGGAATTGGCCCTGCAACTGCTCAAAAAATCATTGATTATCGCCAAGAACATGGTAATTTTTCTTCTATCGAAGATATCAAAAATGTCAAAGGTATCGGTGAGGCTAAATTTAATAAAATGCAAGATAAAATTTGTACTTAAAATCTTTTAAATCTAACAAATGATTTATTTTATTATTTAAGAAGGCATATTATGATTAAGATACATTATGGGCAATCGCCCTTACTTTTCATTAATTTTATAATTCTTTTCTACAGCTTAGGTGTGTATATGACGATGAAAACTCCTGAATTTTCTAAGTCATATACACACCTTTTTTGTTTAATTATAGTAAATCTAATACTAGCCTTCTATTTTACTTTGCGTAAATATAAACTTACATTTTTACTATATCTTATTTTATTTTTCCTTTTAGGTGTGATGCGTTATCTTTCTTTTACCTTCATTGCTAATGACAATATAAAAAACTATGACAATCAAGAAATCACTTTAACTGGCATTATCTGTCAAATGCCTAAAATCCGCCAAGACAGTGCTGGTATATATCATTTAACATATGTTGTTAATACTAAATCTATCAAGCAAAAAGAAGAAAAAACTGCCACAGGAAAAGTTTATCTCTACCAAAAACAAAAAAATTTAACTAATCTTGCTAAAATCAATGATACGATTTCTGCCACAGGTGCTATCCGCTTAATCCAAAATTATCACAATCCCAATCTAATTGACCGTGAACTTTCTGCCCAAGAAGAAGGTATCTATGCTACTTTTTCCATTGGCAAACAAAATTTAAAAATATTGAATACATCTGATAAATTCTCACTTCAAGAATTTTGCTATCAAATAGAGCAATCTTTTTTGCAATCTATGTATCAAGTAATGCCTGAAAATGATGCTAATATGATTTTTGCTATGTTATTTGGTGGCTATAATAATATCGAAAAAGATATCTTAAAAGCTTATTCCATCACTGGAATTATTCATATTCTTTCCGTATCAGGTTCTCATATCAGCTTGATTTCCCTATTTTTATTATCTTTGGGAAAGTTTTTACATCTGCCTCGCTTTTTTAATCTAATCTTATTATTAATCATCATTATTTTTTATACTATTCTATGCGGTGCTAGTGTACCTGTTGTGCGTGCTAGTGTAATGGGATTACTTAGCATTATCGCTCTATATCTTGAGGAAAAATCTACGGCTCAACATTTATTGAGTATCATCGCTTTGATTTTATTACTCTTTGATCCTTTATTATTATTCAATATAAGTTTTCAGCTTTCATTTGCCTCTACATCTGGTCTTGTCTATTTAATGCCCATATTACGCTCTAAATTAAATAAATTAAAATTACCTTCACTATTAACAGATAATCTAGCTTTAACCATGAGTGCTCAAATCTTTGCTTTTCCTATTATTGTTTGGTATTTCACCAGTTTATCTCTTAGCTCCCTACTAGCCAATTTAATCATTATTCCCCTATTGGAAATTCTCATCATCTTGGGTTTAATTGCCTTTATCTTAGGATTTATCTTTCCTTTTATCACTAAAATTTTATTTATTTTTGCCAGCTTAATTTTAGGCATAAGTAATGAAGCAACTTTTTTACTCACCAAAATTCCCTTTGCTAGTATTTATGTACCGCCATTAAATTTTCCAGCTATTTTAATTTATTATTCCCTTATTTTTATAACTTTAAATATCAAAATTCGCAAATACTTATATTTACTTTTACAAAAATATAAATTTATCACGTATATATGTAGTATTAGCCTGATTATTTTTTCTTGTTATTTAATAATAAAGCCTTCTCCTCTACAAATACACTTTATTGATGTAGGTCAAGGTGATGCTTGCCTTATCATCACGCCCCATCAACATAGTATACTCATTGATACAGGTGGCTCTATTAATTCTGATTTTGATATTGGCTCTTACGTAGATTTACCTTATTTACGTCATTATGGTATCAATAAATTAGATTATTTAATTTTGAGCCATGCTGACGCTGACCATAGTGGTGGAGCTAGTTCCATTTTACAAAAAATACCCGTAAATCATTTAATTATTGCTGATGAAGATAAAGATTTATATGCTAAAATTTTAAAATTACCACTAAATAATCCCTTATTAGCCAAAGCTATTGTAGCCAAGGAAAATACTGCTTTTAATTTAGAAGATATTCATTTCCAATTTCTTCAAAATGATGAAAAAGAAAATTTAAAATCTAGCAATGATAGTTCAAATGTACTAAAATTAACATATCATAATTTTTCTGTGTTATTCACAGGTGATTTACCGCAAACACAGGAAAAATATTTGTTAAATAAAAATATAGCCTCTACAATTTTAAAAGTTGCTCATCATGGCTCTAAAACATCTTCTTCACAAGAATTTCTAGAACATGTACGACCTCAATTAGCTATCATCTCTGTGGGCAAATATAATAGCTTTGGTCACCCTAGCAAAGAAGTTCTTGATAGATTGAATAACCTGCCTACAAAAATTCTCCGCACAGATGAAAAGGGGGCTATAGTAATTTATACTGATGGCAATAATTTTTCTTTAAAAACATTTTTAAATTAATATATTTTAAGCAAAGGATTTCCTATGAAATATAATGACGCATTAAAACAATTACAAACTAAACAATTTAAATCAGTCTATTTAATCACTGGTGAAGAATTATATTTAGCTGAAAATTATCTCAAAAAATTACTGACTTTATTAAATCCACAAAACGATGAAGAAGCTGTTCAATATTTTGATAGTACAGCTGATACAAAAGCTATTTTACAAGCATTAGATAGTTCTCCTTTTTTCAGTGAACATAATATCATCATTGCCAAAGACTTAAAGATATTTCAAGATAGATTGTCCGCTAAAGATAAAGAAGATGAACAATTATTTTTAGATTATATCGCCAATATGCCCGATTATAGTATATTGATTTTGCAATATAACTTAGGCAAAATTGATAAACGCAGAAAACTCATTAAAACTATTGAAAAATTCGGCACTATCGTAGAATGTGAAGCTATCGCATATTGGAATATCAATGACTGGCTCAATTCTCGCCTCCGTGAGTTAAATCTCCGCTTTGATCGAGAAGCTTATGCTTATTTTTTAGAAGCTATAAAATCTATGGAAAAAATCTCCCTTGGCTTTTTAGACCAAGAATTACAAAAGCTCACGCTCTATCCGCAAAAAACACTTATCAATCGCCAATTTCTTGAAGATAATTTTTCTAGTATTCCTGAAATTTCTACATTTCGCCTTTGGGAAGCTTTAGGCAATAAAGATATTGCCACTGCCTTAGAATTATTTACCATTCAACAACAAGCAGGCATACATCCACTGCGTTTATTAAAATTCTTAGCTCGCCAACTAGATCAGCTTTGGCATGTAAAAATCTATCTCAGTGAAGGTCAATCTACAAAACAAATAGCTTCTATTTTAAAATTACATCCATTTATCACTGAAAAAATCATCAAACAAACTCAAAATTTCAGTTTAGATAAAATTCAACAAATGATCATAGATATAGCTGATGCTGATTATAAATTAAAAACAGGCTCTAATGAGCCTGCTTTAATCGAAAATCTTCTTATAAAATTTTGTCTTTAAAATCTAATAAAAATAATTTATTTTACTCTTAATATACAAGATTATGCCATTATTTTAATGGCATTTTTTTATTAAAAAATATTCTATATTCATCTTTAATAAAACTTTCTCCTCAAAATAAATTAATTTATCTATAAAAACGAAAAAGGACTGCTTTCTTTTGGAAATCAGTCCTTACTTTGATTAGCAATTATTTGCTTAAGCTGTTTACTCGGCGAGCTAAACGAGATTTACGGCGAGCTGCGCAATTTTTATGGAATAATCTGTTAGCAGCAGCCTGGTCTATTTTTTTGCATGCGATTACAAGTAATGCTTTTGCTTCTTCAGCATTGCCAGCAGCAACAGCATCAAGAACTTTACGAGAAGCAGTTTTTATAGCAGATTTAGCAGAAACATTTTTTGCACGACGCATAGCATCTGTTTTTACGCTGAGAATAGAAGATTTAATGTTTGGCAAGAAATTCACCCTTTCATCATTATAATTGTACCAAAATAGTTTATCATGTTATAAAACAATTTGCAAGATGGCTAGATTAAATACTATGTATTCAATAGCTAGACGCGATATATATTGTACCACATAAAGCTCTAAAAAATCTAGTCTTTCTTAAAAAACATTTAAAATTTTATTTTTTTCTTGACTTAGAGTCAAATCCTAGGTATATAATCTTTTTAACTATTTATTATTTATATATGAAGGATTTTTATTTATGAACAAAAAATTTTTATTTATCATTTTAATTTTAATAACTTTAAATTGGCATTTATCCCTACAAAATAATGATACTATTGATGCAGAAACAAAAAATACAGCCCAAATATCAACTTCAGAAAAAACTCCATTAGCACCAGCCTTAATAACTTTATCTCACTTTCCTCTACAAGACCCTAGCAATAATATGCCTCTTTTAGAATGGAGGGAAGATTTAAATGCTGTTTATTATGAATTAGAATTATTTGATACCATTCCTGATGATTTAAGTGATGAAGAATTATCTTCTGAACATTTATATTATACAGCCTCTGTTTATACAAATGCCAAACAACTTGATTTAACTCAAATTGCCCCAAATGCACTGAACGGAAAGACTCCTCTTTATTGGCGTATTCGTTCTATGGATATAGACCACAATCCTATCACTAAATTTTCAGCTCTAGAGGAACTATATGCCACTAACCAAGCACCTCAAATGAATGCACCTATACCACATGTTATTTATAATGAAAAAAACGGCACTACACTTCTCTATCCTGTTTATTCGTTTATTCCTAATGCAAATGCCACTCAATTTGAAATAGAAGTTACAGATAACATTCCAGAAAATCCTAATGGCACAACACCTTCTAAATATCGTATTTATGCCAAAACAATCACAGGTGGTGAGCTTTATGATGAAAAACCTCGTATTGGCACTTTTTATTGGCGTGTACGCGGTTTAGATGATGAAGGAAATCCTGTTGGCGTATATTCTGATGCTCAAATTTTCAAAAATGAACCTCAAGACAATTGGAAAATCGCAATTTTTGGCGATAGTATCAGTCATGGAGGTGGGCATTTATCTTTTGGCCCAGCAGATTGGGCATATAGCTATGCTTATTATTTAGACTTTCCTACTATTAATTTATCTTGTAGCGGAGATACTAGTGAAACTATGGTACAGCGTTTTGATGATGATGTACTGCCTTTCCACCCACAATATTTATTAATCATGGGAGGAACTAACAGTCTTCGTGCTGGTATGCCTGCCGAAAATGTAATCAATGATTTAAAAACAATCCAAGAAAAATGTTATGAAAATAATATCACACCTATACTGCTCACTTTAGCACCTATAAATCCTTATAATATAAAAAAGGTATTCAATGAAGAAACCTCTGAAGTATGGCAATATAATTTAAATTTAGTCAACGATTTCATTCGTACACAACCACATATTGATACAGCAAAAGCTTTGAATAGTCCACCAATATTGCCAACAGAATATGCTATGGACGGATTACATGGTGATGTTATCGCCAAAAAAGTCTATGCTCAAGAAATCAATGATAACATTTCTCAATTTATTGCTAAATAACCATACCTATATGTTGTAATTATAGTTTTGAAATTGTATAATAATTACTGTAAATAAAACAGCTAATTTTTAATTTCTATAAAACTATTTTTACAGGAGGAAGATATCTTGAAAGCTACTAAAATACGTGATGATATTTATTGGGTAGGTGCCATTGATTGGTCCGTTCGCAATTTTCATGGTTATGAAACTGGACGCGGTAGCACTTATAATGCCTATTTAATACTTGATGAAAAAATCACTTTAATTGACGCTACTAAAAAAACTTTTAGTGATGAAATCTTAAGTCGTATTTCTTCTATCATTGACCCAGCAAAAATTGATTACATTGTTTGCAATCATTTAGAAGCTGACCATTCTAGTTCTTTAGATGCAATCGCTCAAAAATGCCCTAATGCTACTATTTTTGTCAGCCAACCAAATGGTTTAAAAAATATTGCTAAATTCTGCGGTGAACATACTTACCAAGGCGTAAAAGCTGGTGATAGCATAAATATTGGTAAACGCACTTTAAAATTCGTTCCTGTACCTATGCTTCATTGGCCAGATAGCATGGTTACTTATTGCCCAGAAGAAAAAATTCTTTTCTCTAATGATGGTTTTGGTCAACATCTCGCTACTAATGAACGTTTTGATGATGAAGTTGATTATGCTGTTTTAATGCATGAAGCGAAAAAATACTATGCTAATATTTTAATGCTCTATGGTCGTCAAGCTCAAACTGCGCTTAAAACAGTTTCCACACTTGATATTGACATGATTTTAACAGGTCATGGCATAAGCTGGCGTAAACATATTAAAGATATTTTAGATTTATACGCAAAATGGAGCAATTTTGAAGCTGATGAACATAAAGCTGTTGTAGTATTTGACAGCATGTGGAATTCTACAGAAATTATGGCTAAAACAATCACAGAAGCATTCCAAGCAAAAGGAATTTGTGCAAAATTCTTCGATTTAAAAACTAATCATTATTCTGATATTATGACTGAAGTTCTTGATAGTAAATATATCGCTGTTGGCTCTCCTACTTTAAATAATGGTATGATGCCAAATGTAGCTGCCTTCTTATGTTATCTTAAAGGTCTAGTACCTAAGAAAAATGACCGTCAAGCTTTAGCTTTTGGTTCTTATGGCTGGGGTGGACAAAGCATTGCTCTCGTACAAAAAGAACTTGAAGAAGCAGGACTCAATATCTTCCATGATATGATTCGTATTGCTAATCAACCAACACAAGAAGATTTAGATAATATTTATAATAGTCTCATTGAAAAACTTTAAAATCTAAAAAAGACTGTGCTTTAAAATAAAAATTAAAGCACAGTTTTATTTTTTATTCAAAATAAAAAATAAAAAAAGCGAAGAAAAATTTCTTCGCTTTTTATTTCTATATTATCATTTATTATATTAAACAGCTTCAGACTTAACTTGTTCTGTAGATAGAGCTGGTTTTCTATCTGGAACAATAAAGCAAACTATTTTTACCATTATTGGAATAAGTGGTAACCATAATAAAGTATTTATTAAATTAAATGAAGTATGTGCATTTGCAATTTGACGAGAAATAACTGCTGTTTCTGGTCCAACAGGAGAAATATACATTACAAACTGAGCAAATAATGGTAATACACATAAGAACACGATACTACCTGTGATATTGAATACACTATGAGCTACAGCTGTACGTTTTGCATTTTTAGATTGACCAATAGAAGCTAATAAAGCAGTAATTGTTGTACCGATATTATCACCTAATAAAATAGGTAATGCACCTTGAAGACCGATGATACTGTTACCATCTACACCAGCTTGAGCTGCAAAGTTCTGTAATACTGCAATTGTAGCACTAGAACTCTGTACAATTACTGTCATAACTGTACCTAATAATAAACCTAAAATTGGATTATCATGTACACTAGCGATAAGTTCTGTAAAGATTGGTGCATTTACAAGAGGCTTCATAGTAGAGCCCATGATTTCGATACCTGCGAATAATAAACCAAAGAAAAATACTGTCTGACCAATATTTTTTAATTTATCACTTTTAGCAAAGAAATAAACCATAAAACCGATAAATACGATTGGCCAAATATAATCGCTAAGTTTAAAAGCAATTAATTGCGCAGTCATTGTTGTTCCGATATTTGCACCAAAAATAATGGAAATTGCTTGTGGTAATCTCATTAATCCAGCACTAACAAAACCGATAGCCATTACTGTTGTAGCACTAGAACTTTGTAATACACATGTAACTAATGCACCAGCTAATACACCTACAACTGGATTTTTAGTTAATACGCTAAGTACATAACGCATTTTTTCTCCAGCCATATTCTGTAAACCTTGGCTCATCATGTTCATACTGTAGATAAATAATGCCAAACCGCCTAATAATTCAAAAGCAATTTTCAAACCCTCACTCATTAAATATTCCTCCAAAATAATTTTCTAACACATATTTTCAAAATAAAATTCGCTCGATTGCTATTTAATTATATAAATAAGTGAGTAATGCTTTCTAGTAGAAAAAAGTAAAATGAATGTAAAATATATGTAAAATCTTTTTCATAATATCCAGATAGAGATTATATCTTTATATAAAAAAACTGGTGTAAATTAAGTAATTACACCAGTTTCTTGTCTTTTTATCAAACGAAATATTTTGTTTTGAATTCTTCGATTTGAGCTTCATCTAATGGTCTAATTTCACTTAAATAAGCGATTTCTACTTTACTACCATCAGAATGTACACCTTCTAAATAAACAACGCCATAACCTTTAGCTAAATATTGTATCATGCCTTCGCCAGTTTCTTCATTATAAATTTTGATACCTATGCAATCATCAAAAGTTCCCATTGAAGTAACTACCTTATATCTTCCTAATAATACAATATTTGTAGCATCTCCACCTGTATAAACTTTTGGCTTTTTAGAATTTGTTTGTACTGTTCTAAAATCCTGCAAATATGGCATTTCTTGTCGCTTATTTAGCACAACTTCTGACACTTTATCTTCGCTACCAATAACTCTTTTTACTAATAAAGGCTGTAATACTTTTTGATTTTCTTTATCTACAATACAAGTTCCTTGATAAAAATTAACTTTATCACCTTTATTTTGTTCATCAAAATTAAATGTAGCTAGATAAAAATTGTCATTTTCAAAAGGTGCTGCTAATACATTAATTGTACCAGTAGCTTGCTGATATTCTCGCAAATCTATATTTTTAGGAGAAGCTAAAGCTACCGCTTGAAATGTTAATAAAACTACAAAAACTACTAATAATCTTTTCATTTAGATAGCCTCCCTTTATTTATCACTATAATATATATCATATATTATATAATTCGCTACAATACTAAAAAATACCTTTCATAAAAAAATTTTTTACAAAAATAAAGACGAATATATTGCTATTCGCCTTTATTTAAATTATCTATGAACTTATTCATAACGAAGTGCTTCAATAGGGTCTAATTTGGCAGCTTTTCTAGCTGGATAAATACCAAAGAATAAGCTTATGCCTACAGAGAACATAAAAGATATAATAATTGGTTCTATAGTGATAACTGTTGTAAATCCGCCAAATTGAGCTATCGCTGTAGCTAAACCAACGCCAACACCTACACCAATTAAACCACCTATAATCCCTACAAATACAGCTTCAATCAAAAATTGGAACATAATATTATTATACGTTGCACCTAATGCTTTACGAATGCCAATTTCTCTCGTTCTTTCAGTTACTGATACCATCATTATATTCATAATACCAATACCGCCAACGAGCAAAGAAATACCTGCTACACTTCCTAATAAAATTGTAAGCATTGTACTTGTACTAGTCATAGTTTCCATAATACTAGTTAAATTTCTTACAGTGAAATCATCTTCTTTATCTCCTGTAATTTTATGGCGTTGTCGCATTAAATTTTCAATTTCAGCTTGTACAGAATCCATCTTATCTGCCGATGTTACCTGAACACTTATTTGCTGTACATAATCTATAGCCATTATACGCGTCATAGCAGTAGTCAAAGGTACTATTACGATATCATCTTGGTCTTGACCTACACTAGATTGACCTTTACTTTCTAAAATTCCTACTACTTTAAATGGGTCATTATTTATACGAATATTTTTGCCCACTGGATTTTCTTCACCAAATAAATTACTTGCTACAGTCGTTCCAATAACAGCTACACGAGCTCTTGTTTCTACATCTTTTTCTGTAATAAAAGTACCATTTGCAATACTTAAAGAACGAATATACATATAATCTGGTATTACACCTACAACATCTGTATTCCAGTTTTGATTACCATTTACTATTTGATATTTCTTCTGTGCTTGTGGTGATACATATTCTACATCTTTTATTTTCTTTTTTATAGCTTCTGCATCATCTAATTTCAAGCGCACATTTGAACCAGCCGCTTGGCGAACACCAGCCGCATTTTTTGTCGCACTAGCATTGATAATCAACATATTACTACCCAAGCTAGCAATTGAATCTTCTACCTGTTTTCGTACCCCCATACCAATAGAAACCATTGCTATAACGGCACCTACACCAATTATAATTCCAAGCATAGTCAGTAATGAACGCATTTTATTTGCCCATAAAGCCGATATAGCCATTTGCACAGTTTCTTTAAATAACATCCATTACTACCCCCTTGCCTGCATCTTTTGTTATTTTTCCATCAACTACTAATAATTGACGTGAAGCACATGCCGCAATATCTGGTTCATGTGTTACTAAAATCATGGTTTTTCCTTCTTCATGCAATTTGATAAAAATCTCCATGATTTCCTTTGTTGATTTTGTATCTAAGTTACCAGTAGGTTCGTCTGCCATGATAATACTTGGGTCATTAACTAAGGCTCTAGCAATTGCTACACGCTGTCTTTGCCCACCTGATAATTCATTTGGTTTATGGTCTGCCCTATCATCTAAGCCAACAGCTTTTAAATAATGATGTGCTCTTTCCAATCTTTCTTTCATGCCTACTCCAGCATAAACTAAAGGCAATGCTACATTATCTAACGCAGTTATCTTTGATAATAAATTAAAATTCTGGAAGACGAAACCTATTTTTTTATTGCGAGTCTTAGCAAGCTCATCATCACTTAAATGAGCAATTTCTCTACCATCTAATTTATAAGAGCCACAAGTCGGTCTATCTAAACAACCTAATATATTCATTAAAGTAGATTTTCCTGAACCTGATGGCCCCATAAGTGCTGCAAATTCACCTTTATAGATTTTTAAATCTATACCATTTAAAGCTGCTACTTCTTGTGTTCCCACTTGATAAAGCTTTTTTATGCCTGAAAGTTCAATAGTAATTTCTCTTGCTTCATTCATATCACTATTTTCCTTTCTTAGTGAATTGGTGGTCCTGGTCTAGTAGAAGTTGTAGTAGTTGCTTTTTTAACCATGGTAACATCTACTTTTTCATTTTCAGATAAACCATTTATAATTTCTACAAATTCATCACCATATATACCTGTTTCTACATAGCGATTTTCTGTTGTGCCATCATCTTTGATAACAATTACATATGTTCCATTTTTATCAGTTTTTAAAGCTGAAAGTGGTACAGCTAAAGCACTATCTTTATTTGCAGTTTCAATTTCTACACGAGCAGTCATTGAAGGCATCAATAAACCTTCTGGATCATCTACATCTAAAGTTACACTATAATAAATTACTGCTGCTGATGAAGATGAACTACTGCTTGATGAATTGCTTATATTCCAGCTATTATCCATATCTGTTTGTGAAATTTTAGATACAGTAGCTGTAAAAGTCTTACCATTATAAGCATCTACGGTAAAAGTAGCTTTTTGCCCTACTCTTACACTGCCGATATCTGTTTCGTCTACTTTAGCAAAAATTTGCTTTCTTGATAAATCAGCAATACGCATAATTACAGTAGGATTACTATTTCCCTGTACCGCCATAGTACCATCTGTAACAGGTTCACCAATTACTACCCCATCCATAGGTGATACTATTACTGTTTCGGATAGATTTGACTCTGCTTCTTCTAATTTACTTTGTGCTGTATCGTAATTGTATTGAGCATTATCTAAATCCTCTTTAGATTTTGCTCCTATATTATATAAATAATTAGTTCTGTCATAAATTATCTTAGCATTTTTCAAAGTAAATTCTGCTTGTTCTTTTTGAGTTTCATAATCTTTTCCATCTAATAAAGCTACAGTTTGACCTTGAGTTACAGTATCATTTTCTTTTACTAATACTTGTTTTACACGAGCTGTAATTTTAGAGCTTACTTCTACTGACTCTACTGGCTTTATTGTTCCTGTAGCTGAAACAATTGATTTCATGCTCATATATTGAACTTGAGCTGTATTTACTACTGGTTTTTTCGCTTCTTCTTGTTTTTGTGCATAATATTTATAACCAGTAACAATAGCTATTATTACAACTACCAATACCAATATTATTTTTGCCCATTTTTTTAACTTCACTTTATCCATCTATTGTTTCTCCCTTTGGTGTTCCAATAACATATTCTAGATTAGCTTTATATCTAGCATAATCATATTGAGCACTTGCATAGTTTAATCTAGCTTGTGAGAGCGCTAATTCTGCATCAATTACATCTAAGATTATACCTGCACCAACTTTATATTTTTCAGTAGCAATGAAATAATCTTCTTCTGCTTGTTTTACTGCCATTGCTGTAGAATTAAAACGTCTTTCAGCTTCTCTCATATTTAAATAAGCTTGTCTTACTTCTAAATCAATAGTATCTTCTGTATCTGATAATTCATATTCTGCTTTATTATAACTAGCTTCTGCTGATTTTACATTTGATTTTGTTACATTATTATCGAAAATATTCCAATTAGCAGATACACCAGCTTGATAATCATGGTCATTGCCACTAGGTAATGCCTGTTTATCCCAACTTGTACTTACAGATAAATTCACTGTTGGCAAATATCCAGCTTTAGCCACATCAATATTATTTTTAGCAATTTCTACATCTATCTGACTTGCTATTCTATCTTTGCGATAAGCCATAGCATAATCTAAACATTCAGGTAAAGACATTCTAACTATTTGATATACAAAATCATCCGTTAAATTAATAGGTTCATTTCGATCAATTTTTATGATATTACGGAATGTACTTAAATTTATTTCATAATCATTTTGTGCTATAATCAAGGATTGTTGCGCATTTGATAAGGCAACTTCTGAACGAAGTACATCTGATTTTGGTATACTACCTGCAGCATAAAGATTTCTTACATCTGTCAAATGACTTTCATAATTATTTACAGACTCTTGTTCAATATTTACATTTTGCTTTGCTTCTAATATATCAAAATAAGCTTTTATTGTATTATATTTAATAGTTTCTTCTGTGCGTTCTAAATTCAATTCAGACTTTAATAATTCCAATTTTTTACTATCAATATTTAGCTCATTTTTATTTCCTGTGTAAAGAGGCAATGTTGCTGAAATACTATTACTATTACCTCGCTCAAAAGTTGTATCTGCACTATCTCTAGCTGATAGACTACTTCCTAAAGAAATACTTACACCATTTGCTCCTTTTGTAGCTTCATAATTTGCTTGTGCTGCCATTTTTTCTTCATTAGCAATCTTTACATCATTATTTTTAGCTAATGCCATATCTACAGCTTCATCAATAGATAAATCAGCTGCCAAACAAGCTGGCATACCAATGTTCATACATATAGATAAGACCATACATATATCTTTCATTTTTTTTAGGGACATACGTTCTATTATCCTTTCTTTAAAAAATTAATATATATTTATTATCATTATATATATTTACATATTTATTGTATAACAAAATATAATTATATAGTATTAAATTTATATTAAAAAAATTATACTTGACGATTTCAATTGAACACAATAGAATATTTAGATATACAATATTATTACACAATTGTATTTTTTAGTTCTACTTTTATCAAGGAGAGAGAAATATATGAAAATATTAGTAGCAGATGGTGTTTCCCCTAAGGGCATCGAAATTTTGCAAAAAGCTGGCTTTGAAACAGTAATCAAAGACAAATTGCCAGCTGAAGAACTTTTAGAAATTATTCCTGATTTTGATGGTCTAATCGTACGCAGTGCTTCTAAAGTAACAAAAGAAGTTATCGAACGTGCTAAAAAATTAAAAATCGTTGGTCGTGCAGGTGTTGGTACTGATAATATTGACATTAACGCCGCTACTGCACATGGTATTATGGTAATAAATTCTCCTGGTGGAAACACAATTGCTGCCACAGAACACACAATGGGCATGATGATGGCTATGGCAAGAAATATTGCTGTCGCTAATGAAACAATGCAACACGGCGAATGGAACCGTAAAAAATATACAGGTGTAGAACTTCGCGGTAAAACACTTGGCGTAATCGGTCTTGGTCGTATTGGTAGTGGTGTAGCTACTCGCGCATTGGCTTTCGATATGAATGTTATTGGCTATGATCCATATGTCAATGAAGAACGTGCTCACTCTTTAGGCATTAAAGTTGTTTCTCTTGATGAATTAATTAAACAATCCGATTTTATCACAGTACATATGCCACTCACTCCAAAAACAAAAGGCATGCTCAACAAAGATAATATCGCTAAAATGAAAAATGGCGTTCGCTTAATAAACTGCGCTCGTGGTGGTATCATCAACGAACAAGATTTAGCTGATGCTATTAAATCTGGTCATGTTGCTGGCGCTGCAATTGACGTATTTGAAAGTGAACCTATCGATCCAAATCATCCATTAATTGGTCTTCCTGGCGTAACTTTAACACCTCATTTAGGTGCTTCCACAGTAGAAGCTCAAGTAGGTGTTTCTGTAGATGTAGCACAAGGAATTGTAGCTGCATTAAATGGTGAACCTGTATCTACAGCTGTTAATATGGCTCCAGTTTCTCCTCAAACTATGAAATTCATCAAACCTTATCTAGATTTAGCAGAACGTCTTGGTTGTACAGCTTGCTCTTTAGCTGATGGCCCTATCAGCGAAGTAACTATTAAATATAATGGTGAAATTGCTGATGTTGATACAAAAATGATTACTATTGCTGCTATTAAAGGTATGTTAAATCCTATCTTAGAAAGCAATGTAAACTACGTAAATGCTCCAAGCCTTGCTAAAGAACGCAATATCAAAATCACAGAAATAAAAGATAAAGCTGTAGAAAACTTCGCTAACTTAATCACAATTTCTATCACATCTTCTGGTAAAACAGAAACTATCCAGGGTACATTATTTGGTGAAGAAGGTCGTATTGTCAGCATTAATTCTTATCGTGTTGACGTTGACCCTCATGCTCGCATCCTCATTTGTCCACATATCAACCGTCCTGGTGTTATCGGTACTATCGGTTCACTTTTAGGATATGCTAACATTAATATTTCTGGTATGCAAGTTGGTAAAACAAAAATTGCTGGTACTAGTATGATGGTTTTAACTATTGATAACGAAATTCCTGATACAGTTATGCAACAAATCATAAATTTAGATGGTATTTTTGATGCTAAACTTGTAAATTACTATACAGTTTAATAAATTCTAAGGTAAAGGCTCTAGGTTTTTTACTTAGAGCCTTTAATTTATAAGTTCAAATAAATTATAACTTCTAAATAAACTATATATTACTATAAATAATAAGTAGTATAAATAATAATAATTTATTATAGAATTGCAAATATTTATCCTATTTTTATTGACATTTTAACTTTATCTAGTTAAACTAAAGATGAATAGATTTTCACATTATAGGGAGATGTTCATATTATGAAAATTTCAGTTATCGGAGCAGGTAACGTAGGTGCTACTTGCGCTAACGTACTCGCACTCAAAAATTTTGCAACAGAAGTTGTACTTCTCGATGTTAAACCTGGCGTATCCGAAGGTAAAGCTATGGATATGATGCAGACTGCACAGATGATGCACATCGACACTAAAATCATCGGTGTAACTGCACCTATGGATGATGCTGCTAAAGCTGACGAAGCTTACAAAGCAACAGAAAACTCCGACGTTGTAGTTATTACTTCCGGTATTCCTCGTAAACCTGGTATGAGCCGTACAGACCTTATCGGTGTTAACTCCAAAATCGTTAAAGGTGTTATGGACCAGGCTTTAAAACATTCTCCAGAAGCAGTATTCATCATCGTTTCCAACCCTGTAGACACTCTTACTTACCTTGCACTTAAAGACAGTGGTCTTCCACGTAACCGTGTAATCGGTATGAGCGGTCTCTTAGATGGTAGCCGTTTTGAATACTATTTAGCTCAAGCTATTGGTTGCCCAGTTCGTGATATCAACGCTATGGTAATCGGTGCTCATGGTGACCTTATGGTTCCTCTTACTCGTTTTGCATCTTATAAAGGCAGACCTGTTACTGAACTCCTTTCTGAAGAAAAACTTGCTGAAATCGAACATGCTACTCAAGTAGGTGGCGGTACTTTAACAAGCTTACTCGGTACTTCCGCTTGGTACGCTCCTGGTACAACTGCTGCTACTATGGCAGAAGCAATCGCTAAAGACAGCGGTCTTACAATCTCCAGCATTTGCTACCTCGATGGCGAATATGGCGAACATGACGTTTGCGCTGGTGTTCCTGCTGTTCTTGGTAAAGGCGGTATCAAAGAAATTACTGTTCTTGACCTCAACGAAAAAGAACAAGCTATGTTCGACGCAAGTGTTGGCTCCGCACGTGAAACAAATGCTAAATTAGCTGAAGCTTTAAAATAAGTTTCAATAGTTAATTTACAACGGAACAAAATATTTATTTAGAAATGCTCCCTTATAGCAAAGCAAATATTTTGCTTTCTATTTAGGGAGCATTTTCTCTAAATAATCAAATTGATAAATCCAAAGCAGGTGATAGTCATGACCCACTTTAATATTTACGGAAAATATGAACCAACTCTCAATATAATTTTAGATAATATAATTTCACAGATAAAAACTTATAATGATATAGAAGTGCAAAAAAGTGGCGAAAAGGCCTATGAACACTTGATTTATCGTGTAAAAAATAAAGATAGCATGCTTGAAAAATGCACTCGCAAAAATCTGCCGCAGACAACTTATTCTGCTCTACATGATATTCAAGATGCCATCGGTATTCGTATCATCTGTCGCTTTATTGATGATATCTACAAAAACATTGATTATTTAAAATCTCTTCCTAATTTAAAAATAATCAAAGAAAAAGATTATATAAAAAATGTAAAACCAAATGGTTATAGAAGTTATCATTTAATAGTTGAAATCACTGCTCCCTATGAAGATATTCTAGGCAATAACCCTGGTAAATTTTTTGCTGAAATTCAAGTTCGCACCATTGCTATGGATAGCTGGGCTAGTCTAGAACATCAAATGAAATATAAACATGACATCAAAAATCCAGAATTAATCGTAAAAGAATTAAAACGTTGCGCTGATGAATTAGCAGCTTGTGATGTTTCTATGCAAACTATTAGAAATTTAATCAACGCTGAAAATTAACTACATTATAAAAAATAAGGAGTATCTTTATGAAAATACTATTAGCTGAAGACGAAAAAGATATGTCTAGTGCTTTGACTGCAATTTTACAACATTCAGGCTATGATGTAGATAGCGTTTATGATGGTCAAGCCGCTATGGAAAAAGCCTTAGAAAATGTATATGATTGCCTAATCTTCGATATTATGATGCCTAAAATGAGCGGAATTGACGCATTAAAAATAATCCGCCAAAAAGGAAATCTTTCACCCGTGATTATGCTGACAGCTAAATCAGAAATAGATGACCGCATTACAGGACTTGATGCTGGTGCTGATGATTATCTAATGAAGCCTTTTTCTGTTGGCGAATTATTAGCTCGTATACGCTCTTTAACTCGCAGAAATACGCAATTTTCACCACTGACTCTATCTGCTGGCTCTGTTCATTTAAATATCGAAGAACAAAATTTGTCTTGCAAAAACTCCATAAGTTTAAATCACAAAGAAACTAAATTAATGAAGCTTTTCATGACTAATATGGATAAATCATTATCCACTAATCATATATTTTCTGCAATATGGGCTGATGAAATAGATGCTGATGAAAATATAGTATGGATATATATCTCTTATTTACGCGAAAAATTGGAAGCTATTAATGCCGATATTCAAATTCTCGGGCAAAAAGGACAAGATTTTTTACTTACCCAAAAATAAATAATTAAAGAGTGTATCTATCATGAATGTAATAAAAAAACTTCGCCGAAAATTCATCTTAATCTCTACCGCTACAGTAACAATTATTGTTATTGGTGCCTTAAGTCTTGTCACAAGTGTAGCTTATATCAGAATAAATGCTCAGATTGATTCATTTCTTATCTATATTTCCCAAAATAATGGAAGAATTTCTGAACATAAATTACCACCAAATACTACATGGTTTAGTGAAACAGATTGGACAGGCGATACACCTGATTTTCCTTACCAACTCCGCTATTTTAGCGTTCTTGTAGATGACCAAAATTATATAAAAGAAATAAATATAAAAAATATCGCTGCTTTTACAGAAACAGAAGCCATTCAATATGCACAAATGGCTGTACAAAAAGATAAAAGTAATGGTATTTTCAAAAAAGACCGTGCTAGCTATGCTTATCAAATCACAAAATTGCCAAATAATGATACCTTGATTGTCATTATGGACTGCACTCGTGATATGGCTATAATCCAAGACTTTATCCAAGATTCTATTGAATTAGGTCTAGTATGTATTATTCTCTATATCATCATCTTAGCAATTTTGAGTAAACTCGCGATAAAACCATTCATTCGCAATATGGAAAATCAAAAAAGGTTTATCACTAATGCTGGTCATGAATTGAAAACGCCTATAGCGATAATTTCAGCCAACACAGAAGCTATTGAGCTAATCAACGGCAAAAATCAATGGACAGAAAATATTTTAAAACAGATACAACGCTTATCTAAATTGATTAATGAATTAATCACCTTATCCAAAATGAGTGAATACTCTACAGAAAATCTTTGTTTTACTTCTACTAATTTTTCTGAAATAACCATTGAAGTGGCTAAATCTTTCCAACAAATGGCTACAGACCAAGAAAAATCTTTAAAATATCAAGTTAAACCTGATGTCTCTATTTTATCTGAATATAAATATCTATATGAATTAGTAAATATTCTTATCGATAATGCAGTAAAATACTGCGATGATAAAGGTCTTGTCGAAGTAAAATTATCTCAATCCAAAAAAACAGTAACTTTATCTGTAACCAATGATTATATTGATGGCAAAAATATTGATTACTCGCGTTTTTTTGAAAGATTTTACCGTGAAGATACTTCTCATAGCAGTGAAAAAGCAGGTTATGGTATCGGACTTTCCATTGCAGAAGAACTTGTAAAATTATTAAAAGGCACCATAAAAGTCAGTTATAATAAAGGTAAAATTACTTTTATTGTAAAATTTACTAACTAAAAATAACTCTATATAAATAAAAGGATAAATAGAAAAATCTTCTATCTATCCTTTTTTATTATCCATTTTATATTTTATGCTAAATTATATCATTGATATAAATGTAATAATTTCACTTTGATAATTCTTTTTACAGATTCATCTATACGCTCTTGACTAATTTCACCACTATTAACAGCGTCCAATAGACCAAGATATACTTCTTGTTGATGTTTATACTCATGGCAAACAAGCACGATATCTGCACCAGCTTTTACAGCTTTTACACCAATTGACCTAAAATCATTATGATTTGCTACTGCACCCATTTCCATATCGTCAGTAATGATTATACCTTTATATCCAAGTTTATTGCGCAATAAATCAGTCATGATTTTTGAAGATAAACTAGCTGGATATTCTTCATCAAGTGCAGGATATTTTAAATGTGATACCAAGATAAAATAATCATTCGGTTCATTTTCATCAATAATAGTTTTAAATGGAATAATATCTTCTGCCATTAAAATTTCTTTTGTAACATCAATGCTAGAACTATCCACATGAGAGTCCACTCTTCCTTTTCCTATGCCTGGAAAATGTTTCAAACTATATATAATATTTTCTTGTTGATAGCCCTTAGTCGCTGCTCTTACAAAGTCTATTACTGTATTTGCATCTGTACTATATGAACGTTTATCATTAGAACCTACATCAGCAACTGGCGCAAAATTAACATTAACTCCCATATCTTTTAATGATTTAGCAGTTTTTACAGCCCATGTTTTTGCTTGCTCAATATCACCTGTTGCCCCAATTTCTTTTTGTGATGGAGGTGGCGTCAATTTCTCTGCCATACGAACTACATCTCCACCTTCTTCATCTATGCCGATGAATAAAGGAACTTTTTCATTTGATTGAGCTTGTAAATCTGATGTTAATTGTTTTACTTGCTCAGGACTTTCCATATTCCTATCAAATAAAATCACGCCACCCATATGGTACTGATTTAACATATATAAACTATCATCATCAACTTTTGTCCCTTGAATACCAATCATCACCATTTGTCCCAGTTTTTCTGTTTGGGACATAGACGCAACTATTTTGTCTACTTTTTCATCAATAGTTAAATTCTCTTGCTTAATTTGTTGCTTATCTTGTATGACTTGCTCATCATTAAAAATATTTCTATTATTAATCCCTAATATTGCTAAAACAATAACTATAATTATTACAATACCAATAATTTTTTGTTTACGCATTTAGCATAAATTCCTTTCTCTTTGTTAAAATAAAAAATACTTCTGATTAAAAACAATCAGAAGTATTTTTTAATATATATTAGTCTCTTACAATACGAGCCATACGAACACCGAAGAAGTAGTTCATAACCCATTTAAAGATAACTGTGCAGTTTGTTAATGGACCAGCAAGTCTCAATACATGTACTGCCATCCAAGCAATCCATGCAAATAAACCTTTAGATTTCATAACGCCTTTGAACATTACAGCGTCACCTGCACCGATTGTTGCCATGCTACCTAAATCTTTGTAAACGAAAGTTTCTTGTTCTTCACCTTTAATAGCATGCATAATATTTTTTACTGTAGTTTCTGCAGCTTCATATGCAGCTGGTGCAATTGTTGGAAGTGGACGACCATCTTGTTCAAAATGAGCGCTATCACCAATAGCATAAATATCTGGGAAGCCTTTTACCTGTGTTGTTTTTTCTACAATTACACGGCCTGCACGGTCAACTTCAGCACCAAGAGTTGCTACAACTGGCTGAGCTTTAACGCCTGCTGCCCAAATTACAGTACGAGTTCTAATTTTTTCTTCTTTTTCACCACATTTTAATGTGATATATTCGCCATCATAATCTCTAACTTGAGTATTTAAACGAACATCTACTTTTTTACCTCTTAATACATCTACTGTATTATTGCGAAGAGCTTCTGGCATCATTGGTAAAAGTTTATCAGTAGCTTCGATTAATTTAATATCAACATCATTCATATTAAGATTATGATAATCTTTTTTCATGCATTTATATACAAGTTCAGAAATAGCACCTGCTTCTTCAACGCCAGTAGGGCCGCCACCAACAATCATGATTGTCATAAGTGCTTTTTTCAAATCTTTATCATTTTCTACACGAGAAGCACGTTCAAATGTACGAATAAGATGATTGCGAAGTAATGTGCTTTCGCGTAAAGTTTTCATTGGATAAGAATGTTCTTCTACAGATTTCATACCAAAATAATTTGTAGTAGCACCTGTAGCAATAATTAAATAATCATAGCTGATATCCCCATGACTAGTTTTTACAATTTTATTTGCAGGATCAAATCCTGTAGCTTCTGCCATAAAGAAATCGATGTTTTCATTTTTCTGGAAAAATGCACGAATTGGATAAGAAATTTCATCTTCAGATAAAATAGATGTAGATACTTGATATAATAGCGGTTGGAATAAATGATAGTTATGTTTATCAACAATAGTAACATCTACATCTTTGTCTGCTAATAATTTTGCAGCTTTAATTCCACCAAAACCTGCTCCAAGAATAACAACATGTGGTCTTGTTCCCTGATTTTTTCTAGGCATTATTAAATCTCCCCCAAAATTCTAATCATTATTTGTGAAATTCTTCACAATACCCCTAAAATATACCCCAAATAAAACGAAATAAAAAATAATATTTGTGAATAAATTCACTTTTTGTATACAACAAAATAATATATTTATCTCTATGACTTATACAATAACCTTTTATTGTAAATTTGTCAAGTTAAATTCAAAATATTTTATAATATTTTTACAATAAGAATGTTTTATTTCATTTTTGTTATAGGATATGATTTTTCTACTCTATTCTTGAAATTTATTTTATATTTTCTAAAATAAAACAAGCCTTTTCTCAATGTATCTAAGAAAAGGCTTGCTTCTTATAATTCGCTAAAATATCTTACAATACCATTAAAAATACCTTTAGCTGATTTTTTTACACCATCATCTGATTTTAAAATGGCTTCTTCTTTTGGGTTAGAAACAAAGGCAACTTCTAATAATGTAGCTGGCATCTGGGTATGTTTAACCACATAGAAATTACTTGTTTTTGTACCTCTATCATATGTTCCTATTTGCTCAATAACGCCCTCTTTTATATATCTAGCAAGTCGTTCACTATTGCTACTACCATTTACATAATAATAACCTGTAGTACCTTGAGCTGTTGGCGATGTGAAAGAATCTAAATGTATACTTACAAATATATCTGAATTTGTTTTATTTCCTACATCTACACGCGCTTGCAATTCTTCCACATCAGTTGCAGGCTGTGGAGCAACATCTGTATCTGTTTTTCTTGTTATATATACTTTTGCTCCGGATTGTTTTAACATTTCTGCTAGATTTAAGCCAATACGTAAAGTTGGGTCTTTTTCACGTACTCCAGTTGGTCCAATTGCTCCAGAATCACTGCCACCATGACCTGGGTCAATAGTAATTCTCTTACCTTTTAACACGGATTTTGCATTTTTATCAATATCAAAATCTTCATTAACTCTATAGCTAGTATCACTACTACTGCTACCTGTAGAGCTTCCTGTAGTAGAGCCTATTGCAGCATAACTAATATTACCAAAATCCATTGCTACCCTATAAGGTGTTTCTCCACCTACAATACCAAAAATATCATAACCAGATTTTTTTACATCAGTTTCTACAACAACTCTTACTACATTATCTTTAAATTGTGCAACTCTTACTTTGCTAGCATATTTACTATTGATATCTACTTCTTTTTCTATATTCTTAGCCAAAGCAGCATCATTTAAATCTATAACTACTCTATCAGGTGAAGATAATGCAAATGATTGATAATCTACTTCTTTATCAGCGTCAACTACAATACGAACTTTATCGCTATTATTACTAATTCTTAAATTCTTTATTGTAGCCGTTTCGCTAGCTGCAAAAACCATACTTTGCATACAAAGCAAAGTAAAAAGACATACTAAGGAAAAAATATATAAACTTTTTCTCATTACGTATTTTACCTCGTACTAATATTATATTTCGCTTCTAATTTTTTGAAGCCCCATGTTAATATAAATGTCATAAATAAATAAAAAATAGCTGCTACTAAAAACGGTGTCATATCAAATTCTCTTTGTACTATAGAACGAGCTACTCTTAGTAAATCATTCATAGCCAAGATGTAAATAAGTGAAGTATCTTTCACTAAATTTATAGTTTCATTACTTACAGGTGGCAATACTATGCGTATTACCTGTGGCAAAATAACATGTCTCATCATTTGTGGATAATTCATACCTAAAGCTTTAGCAGCTTCATATTGACCCTTATCGACAGATTGAATTCCCGCTCTAAAAATTTCAGCAAAATACGCTGCATAGTTCAAAGAAAATGCTAATAATGCAGCTGCTATATCAGGCAAACGAATTCCAATCATTGGCAATGCAAAGTAAACAAACAATAATTGTAACATAAGTGGTGTACCACGCATTAACCAAATATATACCTCTGTCAAATATCTTATTGGTTTTATTGATGATAATCTAGCTAAAGAAAATAGCATACCTAACGGCACCGATAATACCAAAGTAATAAAGAAAATCTGTAGTGTTACCTGTGACCCTTCTAACATCGGTAATACTATTCTTAAAAGGTTATCCATAAAATTTATCAACTCCAAAACTTACTTGCTCATTAAAATCCCAGTATAGTTATTTTACAACAAAGATACATAAAATACAAAGATTAATTATTATTATCTCAAAATATATTTGCCTTACTTATATAAAAAAATGTATAATCTATATAGGCAAATTTTTAGTAAATAAATTAATAATATTAATATTAAAAAGAAAAGAGGTTATTTTATTGAGAAAAAAAATTAATAATGTAGTAAAAAGCAATGTTGAATTACTTACTTCCCCTTTTATGACTTTCTTTCGTCATGAAGCTTCTAGTGGTATAATACTTTTACTTTTTGCTATATTAGCATTAGTGCTAGCTAATACGAGTTTATCCACTTTCTACAATGAAGTTTTAAATACACAAATACCATTAGGTCCATCCAAATGGCATTTAGATTTAACTATACTTTATTGGATTAATGATGGACTCATGGCAATTTTCTTCTTTGTTATCGGTCTTGAAATCAAACGTGAATTTCTCTTTGGCGAATTAAAATCTCTATCTGCCACCATCTTACCTATAAGTGCGGCTATTGGTGGTATGATTGTTCCAGCGATTTTATATTATCTTGTAAATATGGGACAAGATACTGTTTCTGGTTGGGGAATTCCTATGGCTACAGATATCGCCTTTTCCTTAGGTATCTTAGCAATCGCTGCTAGTGGTGCACCTCGCAGCATTGCCATTTTCCTCACAGCTTTAGCTATTGTTGACGACTTAGGCGCTATTATTGTTATTGCTATTTTCTATAATTCTAATATATCTTTTGCTGCTTTAGGTATTGGTTTAGTTGCACTTTTAGGTGCTTTTATTCTCAATCGCTTAAATTGCAGAAATTTCCTTTCTTATTTATTAGTAGGTTTAATTGCTTGGGTTGCCTTCTTAAATGCAGGTATTCACCCTACAATCGCTGGCGTATGTTTAGGTATGTTAATTCCTGCTGATAATAAAAACCGTGAAAATTCTTTACTCCACAAACTAGAACATAAACTTGAACCATGGTCAGCTTATGCTATCATGCCTATTTTTGCTCTAGCAAATGCTGGTGTTACTGTTGAAGGCGGTATTTCTGATATTCTTTCTCCTATTGGTATCGGTATCATCTTAGGTCTTTGTATTGGTAAGCCTCTAGGTATTTGCGGTGCAGCTTTCATTTTATTTAAATTAGGCTTTGCTAAAATGCCAGAAGGCGCTAAAACTACTCAATTAATTGGTGCTGGTTCTTTAGGCGGTATAGGTTTCACTATGTCCTTATTTATCGCATCTTTGGCATTTGACAATGCCTCTTACCTTGCTAGTGCCAAAATCAGTATTTTATGTGCTTCCGTATTATCTGGTATTTTAGGGGTAATTATATTTAAAACTTCTAAACTATTCAAAGCCTAAATATTATGGTAAGCTATTAATAATATAAATTCTATTAAGAAGGTGCCCTTATTGAGTGAAATAACCAATGGAATAAAAAATGCAATTGTTAATATAAAAATAATTGGTGTTGGTGGTGGTGGTAATAACGTAGTAAAACGTATTGCCGAAAACACTGATTTAGATTTAGACTTAATTGCAGTTAATACCGACCACAAACAGTTAAAATCTTTAACAAGCGACAATATTACAAAAATCCAAATAGGTACAACTTTAACTAAAGGTCTTGGTTGTGGTGGTAATGCTAACTTAGGTCATGAAGCAGCCGAAAATGATGCTGAAGTAATTAAACAAGCATTAAAAGGTGCTGATATGGTCTTTTTAACAGCAGGACTTGGTGCTGGTACTGGTACTGGTGCATTACCTGTAATCGCTAAAATTGCCCACGATATGAATATCTTATCAGTCGGCGTAGTAACTGTACCTTTTACTTTTGAAGGAGCACGTAAACAAAAATTAGCTGAAGCTTCTATCAAAGAATTAATGCCTTATATGGACGCATTAATCACTGTTCATAATGATAATTTATTAAAAATCAAAACAAGCACTAAATTAACACTTTTAAATGCTTTCCGCATGGCTGATATGGTACTTCGTCAAGGTATACGCTGTGTAACTGAATTGATTTTAACAGTAGGCGTTATCAATGTTGACTTTGCCGATGTAAAATCTATCTTCCAGCAAAGTGATCATCCTGATGCACTCTTAGGTATTGGTGAAAGCAGTGAAAGTGCTGTAGATGCTGTAAAAGAAGCTATTAGTAGTCCTTTAGTAGAAAGAAGTTTATCTGGTGCTCGTGGTATTATTTTAAATATCAGTGGTAATTCTTCTTTATCCTTGTATGAAGTAAATGAAGCTAGTAAATTCATCAATGAACATACTCATCCAGATGTAAATATTATTTTAGGAACAGTAATCAATGATAATTTAGGCGACAAAGTTCGTGCTACTATCATTGCTACTGATTTTTCTGATAATGCTTCACCAAATGAAGAAAAAGCTTCTACAGAAAATAAAGATACTGCAACTAAAGCTACAACTGACAATACTGTTAAGCCAAAAACAGATGATAGCTTAAAATTACCAGATTTCATGAATAAAGAAAAAGACAATAAAAAAAGTAGCTTTTCAGCATTTCCATTTTTCAACTTTAAAAACGATATAAAATAAAATTTACTTTATCAAAACTAAATGCACTAAATAGACTAATCAAATTGAAATTAATCTGTTTAGTGCATTTTATCTATTAATGAGGAGAAATCTATGTTAAACCGTTTTAGCCGTACAGAATTATTATTAGGCGAAGAAAATATGTCTAAATTAGCCCAAAGTAAAATTGCCATCTTTGGTATTGGTGGCGTAGGCTCTTATGTGGCAGAAGGATTAGCTCGCTGTGGTATTGGTGAATTCATTTTAATTGATAGCGATGATATATCACTAACTAATATCAATCGTCAAATACATGCTCTTGAAACAACTATTGGTCAGAAAAAAACATTAATGATGAAAGAGCGTATACTTGCTATCAATCCACAGGCAAAAGTTACAACTATAGAAAAATTATATACACCTGAAAGCAATTTTTTTAATTGGGATGACAATTATACCTACATTGTCGATGCTGTAGATGATGTAAAAGCTAAAATTAATTTAATTGTAAATGCCAATAAACACAATCTGCCAATTATGAGTTCTATGGGCACTGCCAATAAATTAGACCCACAAAAATTCGTAATTACAGATATCTATAAAACACATACTTGTCCTCTTGCTCGTATTATGCGCAAAACATTAAAACAACAAGGTATAAAAAAATTAAAAGTCCTTTATTCTACAGAGGAACCTTTTACTAATTATACTGTAAATTTTAAAGAAAATACCTCTAAAGATAATAGTCCTGCTTCTACTCGTAAACAACCTTTAGGAAGCATTTCTTTTGTGCCACCAATCGCTGGCTTAATGATTGCAGGAGAAATTGTCAAAGATATTTGTCAAATAAATAGATAAAATAAAAAAGCATTAAAGCTGGAATTAATCCAAACTTTAATGCTTTTATTTTTAGCCTAAATTATTATTTAGATAATACACGTGCTAAACGTACTAATTCTGGGTCTAATGTTTTATTGTTATTTACAGAATCATGAAGGTCAATAGCTACAACTTTACCTTCGTTGATACCAAATACGATATTAGACTGACCATTGAGAAGTGCTAAAGCAGCTTTTTCACCTAACATACTAGCTTTTACACGGTCTTCAGCTGTTGGAGAACCACCACGTTGAACGTGACCTAATACAGTTACACGAGTATCGATACCAGTTTTTTCACCGATTTCTTTACCGATATCTACAGCACTGCCTACACCTTCAGCAACAACAACGATGCTATAACGGCGACCATTGTCATAAGATGTTTTGAGTTCATCACAAATTTTGTTAAGGTCATATTTAACTTCTGGAACGAGAACATATTCTGCACCACCAGCGATACCTGCCATCATAGCAAGCCAGCCACATTTACGACCCATAACTTCAAGAACGATGATACGACGATGAGCAGATGCTGTATCACGAAGTTTATTGATTGCATCTAAGATAGTGTTTAATGCAGTATCAGCACCGATAGTATAATCAGAGCCCCAAACATCATTATCGATAGTACCAGGAAGACCAACGATTGGCATGCCTAAATCGCTTAATAAAGAACCACCAGTTAAGCTACCATCACCACCGATAATAACTAAACCTTCAATGCCATGGCTTTGAAGAATTTTAAGAGCTTCTTTACGAGTTTCTTCTTGTTTGAATTCTGGGCAACGAGCTGTACCTAAGAAAGTACCACCACGTTGGATAATATCACTAACGCTTTGAGAATTTAATTCTACGATACGATCTTCAAGCATACCTTTGTATCCATCATAGATACCAAATACTTTTACTCCTTCATAAAGAGCTGTACGAACTACCGCACGAGCTGCAGCATTCATTCCTGGGCTATCTCCACCACTAGTCATGATTGCAATAGATTTTAACATATCAAATTACCCCTTTTCTTCTTTGATATACAATATAATGCATATTATTAACTATATAGAAATGCTTATACTAAAATATAAACATATTCGCAACTTTTTAAATATCTGTATTTCCATCTACAGTATGATTTAATTTTACTAATACGCGCGTAATACGAACTCTATCTACTTCTTCGACAAAGAATTCATCATCGCCGAAGTTAGCTTTTTGACCTACACGTGGAGGAGTATCTACCTGTGTAGAAAGCCAACCACCGATAGTATCTATATTTTCTTCTTCAATATTAGTACCAAACATTTCATTTACATCATCAAGTAACATCTTCGCATCAAGAGAATATAATTTCTCTGTACGTTTTTCTACTGTTGGTCTTTCTTCATCAAATTCATCTTGAATTTCACCAACAATTTCCTCAACAATGTCTTCTAAAGTAACCATACCAGCTGTACCGCCATATTCATCTACAACAATAGCTAATTGTAAACGTTTTCCTTGCATAAGTTTTAACAAATTACGCACTGGCATAGATTCTGGTACGACAGTAACTTCTCTTAATAATGACCTAATATCAATATTTTTGCGCGCATACAATGGATTTAATAAATCTTTTATATGCAAAAATCCTACTATATTATCTTTATCTTCAATACAAACAGGATATCTTGTCATCTGTTCAGTCAACGCTTTTTTTACATTTTCATCAAAAGAGTCTTCTAAATACAAACAAATCATATCTGTTCGAGGGATCATAATCTCTCTAACTGTAAGATTAGATAAATCAAATACATTATCTACAAAAGTCAATTCTGTTTTATCAATATATCCATGTTTATGACTTTCTTCCATCAACAAGCGAATTTCTTCTTCACTATGAGCTTCTTCACCTTCACTTGCCACTTCAAAACCAAGGCGAATTATTACCCAGTTAGCTACATGGTTTAAAATCCATACAGCCGGCCACATAATCTTGTGGAAAATAAGCATTGGTATAGAAATATTAAGTGTTACAGTTTCTGCTTTTTGAATAGCCATAGATTTTGGTGCTAATTCACCTAAAATGATATGCATTGCTGTAATGAGAGAGAAACCTACCACAAGTGCTATAGAATGAGCAAAATCTTCACCAAAGCCAAAGAACTGCACAACAGGTACTAATAAAGCTGCAACAGCTGGCTCACCAACCCAACCTAAACCAAGGGATGCAAGTGTTATCCCTAACTGTGTTACTGATAAAGATGCATCTAAATGGTCTGTGAGCTTTTTGGCATATTTAGCTCGTGTATTACCTTCTTGTAAAAGCGTTTCCAAACGGGAAGAACGAATTTTTACAAGGGCAAATTCCGCCGCTACGAAAAAACCATTCATAAACACTAAAAATACTACTAAAATTAATTTCAACAGAACTTCAATTAGCTCCAATAATTAATTACCTGTATCAACTATTTATACTAACATTGAAACAGGTAATTCACCTCCTATATTGTATAAATTTAAATCTAGTATAATTATATAAAATCATAAGTTATTTTTCAACTTTTTCTTTATCTGAATATTTTTACGTTGTACTTACTTTTAATTTACATTTTAGTATAGTTAATAAAAATTCTTTAAATAGATTTAAAAATTCATATACTAGTTCAACGTATTTTGAGCTTTCTATATCACAGGAATTCCATTATTATCATCATAAGTAGCTGTGCAATGAGGATAATTTGAGCATGCCCAAAACCAACCATTTTTACCGCGAATTCTACGTAAATTCCCTTCTTTACAACGTGTACATAAATATTTTGATGTAGCTTTAGTATTTTTATTTTTCTCTATAGGCATTGCTGAAAATTTTTCTTTAGGAGCAAAATTCATCTTTTTTGTATTTTCTCTAGCGATTAAATCCCAAGCTGAAATCAATTGATTATCTTGCTGAAATATCTCATTTTGTCCCGATTTCATATAATTTTTATCACTATTATTATAACTCATTTGTCGATAATTATTGAAATTAAATTTCGTTTTTTCTATATCTGGCTTGCCATCTACATCATTACAAGTCATGCGACAATTAGGAAAGTTAGAACAGCCCCAAAACTCACCATTTTTACCTTTGCGTTTTACTAAAATACCTTGATTACATCTAGGGCATTTATATTCATGCTCTTGTACCAAAACTGTCTTTGTTGCTTTAATACATAAATTCTGCGTAAATTCTGCCTGTTTAGCTAAAAATTCTTCAATTGTTCCCTGACCTTCAGATAAAGAATGAAGATAATCTTCCCAAACAGCAGTAGAGTCTGGATATGTCATTTCATCTGGCAAAGCATCAATTAAAATATATGCCGACTGTGTTGGCACTAAATATTTCTTTTTACCTTCAAGCTGTAAAAAATTTCTCTTTACTAAATCTTCGATAATAGTCGCTCTTGTAGCTTCTGTGCCAATACCATAAATATCTTTTAATTTTTTCTTAACTTCTACATCTTTTACATATTTATGAATATCTTTCATACCTGCAAGCAATGTCGAACTTGTAAAGCGAGTTGGTGGTTTTGTAGATTTTTTATCATATTCGCCTTTTACATATTCTACTTCATCACCTTTTTTCATAAGTGGCAATGAATTTTGTTCTTCTTTTTCTTCATTATCTTCTTTTTTATCATCTTCATTTAAAGATTTTTCTTTATTATTTTGCACATATAATTCTTTCCAACCCATCTGTTTTACGACTCTACCACTTGTTACAAACAATTCTTGCATATATTCTATACTGATTTTAGTCTGGTCATAAATATGAACTGGATAAAATTGTGCTATATATGCTTGAGCTATTAAAAAGTAAATATTTCTTTCTTCTGTAGTCAAACTCATTAAATTAACTTTTACTTTTGTTGGAATAATCGCATGATGCGCTGTAATTTTTTTATCATTCCATGCTCTACTTTTCGTTTTTAAATCACATTTTTTTGCCCAATTAGCCAACTGCTTTTCATTGATATTATATAAATTCTGCAAAATAATCTTAGCATCACTAAATTGGCTTTGTGGTAAATATTCACAATCAGAACGTGGATATGTCGTCAATTTTTTTTCATATAATTTTTGTGCAGTATCTAATACTAATTGCGGGTCATATCCATATTTTTTACCTGCCAAAACTTGCAAGCTAGATAAAGAAAATGGCAATCTTTGTGCTTCTTTTTTCTGTGCTTTTTGATAAGCTGTTATTTTTCCTGCTTCTGTTTTTTGAGCAAATTTACCGATTAAAGCTTTAGCTATATTTTCATCAATTAAACGATTTTCAAAATCTAGTCCCGCCTGTGTATCTTTAGGCTTCCATGTGGCACTAAATTCACCATTTTGATGAGCAAATATCGCTTTTATCGTGAAATAATCCACTGGTTTAAAATCTTTTAATTCGCGTTCTCTGCGGACAACTAAAGCAAGTGTCGGCGTTTTTACCCTACCTACAGCAAATACACCTTTTTTCCCTGCTCTTCTTGCTGCCAAAGTATATGCCCTAGACAAATTCATACCGATAAGCCAATCTGCTCTTGCTCTAGCTAAAGCAGATTTTTTTAAATTCAAAAAATCTCGATTATCTCGCAAATCTTTATTAGCTTTTTTTATACTTTCCTCGTCTAAGGCATTTAATAAAATTCGCTTTACAGGTTTTTGACAATTTAAATAATCTAGAACTTCATCAATCAATAATTGCCCTTCTCTATCAGGGTCGCCCGCATGAACTATTTCATCAGCTTTATCAATAAGATTTTTAATAATACCAAATTGCTTTTTGCAAGACTCATCTATAATCATCTTCCACTGTTTTGGTATAATCGGTAAATCTTCAGCTTTCCAGTTTTTATATTTAGCATTGTATTCTTCTGGCTCAGCTTGACGCAAAATATGACCAAAAGCCCATGTTACAATTCCATCTTTAGTTATTAAATATCCATCTTTTCTTTGCACAGGGCCTGTCAAACATTTTGCAATCTCTGCTCCCATACTTGGTTTTTCAGCTATATATAAACGCATAATTTCATCTCCTAAATTACTTGAATTAATTAAAAATAAAATTATAAATCGCCACAAAAACAAATATAGTCCATGCTATGAGAAAAATTCCACAAATAGCTAAAAGCCAAGGCATTTTCGGCCCTAAATAATCTGCTTGTGCTTCTGATTTTGCTCTAACAGAAGCAGGTAACATCTGAAGCATTGCATATAAAATTCCTGGCACAACTACTGCATCATCTAATAATCCTAGTCCCGGTATCATATCTGGTAAAAAATCAATAGGACTTATAAGATATAAAAACGCTACAATTGTCATTGTCTTTATCATCTTAGGTGTATTTCTATTAAATAAAGCTGTAAATAAGATTAAAATATCTCTTCTACTTGAACTGATAAACGATATAATTCGTGTAAACATTTAAAATTCTCCTTAATAAAAATAAACTTATAAATTAAATCAAAATATCATCTATAAAATAAAAACTCTATATTAAATATTAATTATTATACTTAATATAGAGCTTTATGTGAACTATAATTTATTTTTCTATTTTTTCTTCTACAGATACTTTTTCTTCAGGAAAAACTATATCTGCTTCAAACATACGTTGCCATGGAAATCTTATTTGCGCATCAGCCACATAGGATTGACCTTCAAATTTTTCTAAGCCATAATCAGCTATCATTTTCTGTAAAGCTTCTGTAGCTAATTTTTCTGCTGGTAAAGTTCTAGTTTTTGTATTACCATAATCGCCTTCACCAGGCATGGAGTTTAATCTATTTGCTACAGCTTGTCTAATATTTGCTTGATAGAGCCAATCATCTAAATAGCGGACTTCAAGCATTTTTAAAATGCCCACTCTATCTGTATAATTTGCTCCCATGCCCATAGCCAAAGCATAACCTGTACTATTTGTAGGTGTATTCCAACCTGAATAAGCATTTAATTTATCCAATAAATTCTTACCATATAAACTAAACATTAAAGCATTATCAGAGCCATTACCAAATGTGATATCGCCAATACCTACTTTTTTATTAGCCTGTATCGCTTCATCGACCATATTGACAAAATCTATGATATTTTCATTTGGTATATATACATTATTTAAATCATTAGCTGCACCTGTTGTACCGTCAAAATTAGTATTAACCATGAATACTAAATCTGCTCTTTTATCGCTATTGACTTTCATACCGCCAGCCATTTTGATATGGGTCGCTATAGAATTTTTAATTGGTTCATTAGAATATGCTGGTATCGTATTTTCTCCTGTGCCTTTAGCATAATGAACACTCACAAATGGAATATCACCTTGTAAATTATTCACTGCTCTAGTCAATAAAACATAACCAATCTCATCAATTCCAGCTACTGATTGATATTTCAACTCACCTAAATCACTGCCATAATTATCAAGCGCACGGCGTTCTTTATTTGTCTGTGAATATTTAGCATTATCATCACAACCTAATGCTAAATAAGTAATCACATCATTTCTAACTAAATCAATTAAATTCTTACTTACTAAAAAATTACCTTGTCTACGAGAAAGCCAATCATCTAGAGCTGCTTTTGGTATTTTTTGTTCATATTGTTTTAACTGTTTTCTTTCTTTATGTGTTAGTCCATCTTGTTCTAATTTATCAGTCAATGCAGTATAACGTGCAATATCTGTACCATATTGAGCATAATAATTTGCATCTTCACTACCTGACGCTTCACTTGTTTGAGGTGTTCTCATAATTGAGCCAAATACATATAATTTCATATTTGGATTTGCTTGATGTATTTTCTCAAAATTATGCACTCTAGCTAAAACAACATCTTCACTTAAATTATGTTTTCTTGAAGCAACAAGACTACCATAGACCATAGAATCTGAAGATATTACTGCTGCATCAGCTTTTTTTGCATTTTCTATCACCCATTTAGATAACTCCTCTGGTTTTGCATAAGGATTTTCTCTATTACCTAGGAGTTCTTCTGGTGGTGTCAATACTTCATATCCTAAATCACGAATATTATCTGCTGTCTGCTTAAAAGAAATCGGTCTATTATCATGGGGTACAAAAATAATAGTTTTATTTAAACTAGCAAAAACAACATTCGGTACATAAACTACTATCATCATCAAAAAAAGACATAATAGTTGTTTTAAATATTTAAACTGCACTTTATCACCTCATTAATTATAAATATCTTAATCATAATAAATTATATCATAATTTCAATCATACTAGAAAAGCCTGCAAAATAATATGCAGGCTTTTTCATTTAATATTTTAAATGCTTCTTCAATACTGTTTCATTTAATTTATTACCAGAAACATCGAAATTAGCTTCAAAAATTCTATTCCATGGCATTGTTATCGAAACATTTACTGCTTCATTAAATAAATTTAAATTATCACTTACAAAAGAACGCATTAATTTTGTACCATATTCTTCAATATATGGTCTTTTTGTATCTCCTATAGTTAAATAATCACCACTACCTGGCAATAAATTTAAATAAGAGTTCACACTTTGACGAACATTTGCTTGATATACCCAATCATCTAGATATCTAGTCAATAATAATTCATTGCGCTTATCTTGGCTTATCTGATTGCCTACAATTCCCATGCCTAATGCAAAACCAGTGCTATTAGTCGCTGTATTCCAACCAGCATATCCATATAATTTATCTAATAAATCTCTATCTTGTAATTGTTTCATCAAAGCATTGTCTGCTCCATTAGCAAAAGCAATATCACCTACAGCCACATGATAGCCTGCATTGACAAAGCTTTCTATATCTTCAACAAAATCCATTGTATTATATCTTGGTTGAAGCGTATTTACTGGAGTATTAGCATCATATGTCCAGCCACTACGATTAGTATTTATAAACATTACTAAATTAGCTTTTTTCAAATCATATGTTCTAATACCACCGATAGCCGTTATTTGACTTGTAAGTGTATTATCTATAGACTCATCTGAATATGTTGGCACAGTTGCTCCGCCATAACCAGAAGCATATTTTATATAAACATATGGCTTATAATTTTCTAATTCATTAACAGCTCTAGTCAAAACTAAAAGCCCAACTTCATCTAAACCAGTCAAAACTTGGAAACGATTATTTTTTAATCCTAAACTATTTGCATATTCTCTCAACTCATTACTTTCTCTATGAGTCTGGGATAATTTAGAATTATCATCTTTTCCTGTTGCCATATACACTACATCATTATTTTTAACTAAATTTATCAATTGTTTATTGACTTCCACATTTGTTCTGCGACGGGAAAGCCAATCTTTCAAAGCTGCCTCTGGTACGCCTTCTCTTAGGGCTACTTGATAACTTTCATTTAATCCTGAAGTATCAGCATTATCAATTTTTGTATAATTAGCTATAGCTTGTCCATATTTTACATAGTATTCTGGCTCTTCTGTTCCTGAAGAAGCTCCATCTTTTGGCGTTCTCATAATAGAAGAAAATACATATATAGGCATCTTAGGGTGCGTATCATGCAACTTTTCTATATTTTTTACACGTCTTAACAATAAATCTTTTGGTATATGATGTTTTCTTGAAGCTACTAAACTTCCATAAATCATAGCATCAGAAGATATTACTGCTACTTTATCTTTACCACCATTTTCCACTAACCAACGATTAATTTCTTCTGGTCTGCCAGCTTTATCTCTATCACCTAATAAATCTTTTGGTGGCATCTCTACAGTATAACCCATAGAACGGATTACTTGTGCTGTTTGATCGGAAGATATCGGTCTATCATCTTGAGGCACATATAAAATTACTTTTTTCTCATCTTTAGCAAATACTTTTTCTACATTAAAAATATTTACTAAACAAACAACTAAACAAATTCCTAAAACTAGTTTTTTCCAACTCCTAGAATACAAAGTTTACACCTCTCCACTGCCAAATAGCGTATTATCTTCTCTGCTTTTTATTTTCTTTCATATTCTTTTTTTGCTCTTTAGTTAAAGTTATTCCTGCAGCTTTTAAATCTTCAGGTTTCACCTGATCAATAATTTTTGTTAAAAGCTCTTTTCTATGTTCTTTTTCATAATCTAATATAGCTTGATAAAAATTATAATCTACATCTTTTACACTCATTGTATTCATATTTTGAGTTGGTCTTTCATAATTAACATACAAAGAGTTATATCCTTGGTCTAAATATACACATTCTGTATATTCTACTGTTTTATCTTTTATATTTATTCGCAAATATTCTGCTACACCAGATAATTCATCAAATCTATATGTGCTTAAATTTCTCCATTGTCTTTTCATTATCACATCTTGAATTTGCATATTATCAAAAAGTCTTACTGTTGGTACAATTAAAATATTCGTGTCGGCATAGCCATCTGCTCCAATTTCATAGGTCATAGCATCTTTATTAAAATAATAACTTGAACGAGGTGTTGCCTGTACCCACTGAAAAACTTCTTCAGATAACGGTTCTGTCGCCGCAAAAGAATTATTTATTGGAAAACTAATAACAGTCATTAAGCTTAATACTAAAATAAAAAGATATCTTTTCACTATATTTCTCCTTTCTTCAATATACAAATAACTATCTAACTATATAATGATATCATATTTAATATTCAATTTAAAGATAATAACTATTATTATTAAATTTATACTAAAAATTTTTTCACAATTATGGTATTATATGATAGTATACAAAATAAATCTCAGAAAGGTTTTGTCATGTCAATAAAAGAATATTTTAAATTTGAAGAACGAAAAACTTCTTATTTTACTGAAACCCTTGCTGGTTTTACTACCTTTTTAACTATGGCATATATCATCATCTTAAATCCTAGTGTTCTAAGCCAGACAGGTATGGATTTTAATGGTGTATTTTTTGCCACAATAATTGCAACTATTGTCGGTTGCTTATTCATGGGAATTTTTGCTAACTACCCTATAGCGATTGCTCCTGGACTTGCAATGAATGCTTACTTTAGTTTTGTTGTAGTAATTTCCATGGGAATTCCTTGGCAGGAAGCTTTAGGTGCTGTATTTATTTCCGCTTTAATCTTTTTAATCCTTTCATTGACATCATTTCGTCAAGCTGTTATCAACGCTATACCAGCTTCAATGAAAGAAGGTATCAGTGCTGGTATCGGTTTATTTATCAGTTTTGTCGGTCTTCAAAGTGCTCATATTATTGTAGCTTCTCCAGCTACCCTAGTTACTCTTGGTAATTTTACTGACCCTGTAACTTATATGTCACTTATCGGTTTATTTATAAGCATTATTTTAGTGGTAAATAATGTACGTGGTGCTTTGTTTTTAGGCATGATTATTACCTCTATATTATCTTTCCTTTTTGGTTATATCAGCTTACCTGATACTATTTTCAGTACACCTGAACTCGGTAATACATTTATGCAAATGGATATCATGGGAGCTATTTCTCATAATCTTTATACTATAATTTTTACATTTTTTATTGTTACTTTATTTGACACTACTGGTACTATGCTTGGTATTGCCAAACAAGCAGGATTGATGAAAAATGATACTTTTCCTAATGTAAAAAGCGCTCTTTTGGCAGATTCTATCGCTAGCCTTGTTGGTTCTATTTTTGGTACAAGCCCAACATCTGCTTATGTTGAATCTGGTTCTGGTGTAGCTAGTGGTGGTCGTACTGGTTTTGTAAACGTCATCATTGCTTTATTATTCCTCTTAATGCTTTTTACAGCTCCAATTGCTAAAGTTTTATCCACTGTTCCAGCAGTTACTGCACCAGCATTAATTATTGTTGGTTTTTATATGATGAGCAGTTTATCTCGTATAAATTGGGACGATATGCAAGAAGCTTTTCCTGCTTTCTTGATTTTTCTAATGATGCCATTATCTTACAGTATCACTGATGCTGTTGGTATCGGTATTATCTCTTATTGCTTAATAAAAATATTCTCTGGAAAAATTAAACAAGTTCACCCTCTACTTTATGTATTTATGCTTTTGTTTATTATCCAATTTGTAGTCTTAAGCAATTAAAAATTTGATACTTAAGGAGGTCCTTTATCTTCTATGTTTTTTCGCAAATATAAAATTCTTGGTAGTTCTTTAATTGTCGCAGCTTGTATCAGTATTGGTTTTCCTAGTCAAGCTAGTATGACTCCTATGCAAAATAATTATACTTTAAAGGGCTTAAGTCAACATCAACAACGCGAAACAAGTGCTGTTATTGCTTTAAAAACTGATAATGATGATAATACTTTTGATAAAAAAGAAACATCTAATCACTCTGTATCAGAAAAAATCGCTGCTATTTTAAAAGGTGATTCTGATAAAAAAGAACAAGATAAAGTAGTAAATTATGGCAGTTCTTCTATCATGGGTTCAGCTATTGCGACTCGTGAACAATGCGTAAATTACTTGCTCAAAAATAACCCAAATCCTAAAATTACAGTTTCTGCTGAAGAATTAGTTAATTATTATTATGAAGAAGCTGGCAAAGAAGGAATTCGTCCTGATGCAGCTTTTGCTCAAGCTTTAAAAGAAACAGGATTTTTTAGATATGGTGGTACAGTAACACCTGACCAAAATAATTATTGCGGTCTAGGTACAACAAGTGCTACTGTAAAAGGTGCTTATTTTGAAACAGCTCGTATTGGTGTTAGAGCTCATATTCAACATTTATTGGCTTATGCTTCCGTTAGACCTCCTCGCGAAGATGTAGTAGACCCACGTTATTCCTTAGTTCGTGCCGTTTATTCTACATCAACAATTGATACATGGCCTGGTTTAAATGGTCGTTGGGCAGTTCCTGGAAATAATTACGGACAAGAAATTCTACAAATTTTAGATAATATTACAGAAGAATAAATAAAAAGAGTTGAAATATATACTTGAAGATTTTCAAATTAATATTTCAACTCTTTTTTATTAAAATTTTTAAGCTCCTCAAAAATCTATATTCTAAGCGATAAATAAACTGTTATACTATTTTTCACTTATTTGCTATAATAAACATAATTATTTTATTTAAATACATTATATTAAAAATTTATGATAGAAGGTGTTAATTTGATAAAATTTCCTAAACAAACAAAATACAGTTCCTCTCATCGTTTACGGGAAATGGTGCTTGTTTTACGTAAGCATAATGTACTTACAAGCGATATGACACCTGAAAAATTGCGTTTAATCCTAGAAGATTTAGGCCCTACATTTGTAAAATTAGGTCAAATACTCTCTTTAAAACCAGGATTTTTACCTGCCGATTATGCTATTGAATTGACTAAATTGCAAACACAAGCTAAGCCTTTAGATTTTAGCATTATCAAAGACTGCCTTGAAAAAGAATATAATAAAAAAATAGAAGATGTTTTTCTCGATATAGATGACCATGCACTTGGTTCTGCTTCTATAGCTCAAGTACATAAAGCTACATTAAAAACTGGTGAAAAAATCGTCATCAAAGTACAACGTCCTGGAATTTATGAAGTAATGGCTAAAGATATAGTTTTATTAAAACGAGCTGTATCTATCTTACAAGTCTTTAAAACTTCATCTAGCATTTTAGATTTTAACGCCATTCTTGATGAAATGTGGAATATCACTAAGCAAGAAATGGATTTCATGATGGAAGCTGAACATATTGACGAATTTAAACGACTCAATAGTGAAGATATTTTCGTTGATTGTCCTACTGTAAAACATGAACTGACTACAGCTCGCGTGCTTGTAATGGAATATATTGACGGTCATCGCATTGATGAAATCAGCAAATTAAAAGCCCAAGGTTATAATGTTGAAGAATTAGGTATTCATCTTGGCAAAAATTATGTAAAACAAATCATTGAAGATGGCTATTTTCATGCAGATCCTCACCCAGGTAATATTTGGATAAAAAACGGTAAAATTATTTGGCTTGATTTAGGTATGATGGGACGCTTATCTTCTAAAGAACGTGATGCTTTAAAAAAAGCTGTTTACGCCCTTGTTCAACATGATACTTATGAGATGAAAAACGCTATTTTAACTTTAGGTACTGTTCAAGGAAAATTAAATCATATCCAACTTTATGAAGATATTGATAATCTAATGAACCGCTATAGTAATGCCAATTTCCAAACATTAAAATTGAGTGAATTAGCACATGATATCATAACTGTTGCTCGCCGTCATAAACTCTCTATAAACCCTGGTCTAAGTATGTTTGCTCGTGGTGTCGTTACGATTGAATCTGTTCTCAAAATTTGTTGTCCTAATGTCAATTTTATTGATATTTTTGCCTCTTATATGCGAGCTGATTTTAAACGAAATTTCAGTTGGAAAGAAGAATTTACTAAATTCAAACGAGATAGCTATTTAATGCTTCAAAAATCCATGCATATACCAGAACAATTATCTGATATCCTAAAAATGACAATGAGCGGACAAACTAAAGTTAATTTAGACTTAACAGGCTCAGAAGAACCTCTTCGTCGCTTAGATAAAATGATTAATAAATTAATCATCGGTATTATTTGCTCTGCACTACTTTTAGGCTCTAGCATTATCTGCACTACTAATATGACACCTCAAATAATGGAAATTCCTATTTTAGGTGTATTAGGATATTTAGTAGCCGTCTTCTTATCAATTCGTTTAATGATTAACATTTTTAAAGAAAAATAGGTTTTTATGTTCATTTTTCTTTTATACAAAAGAAAAACGAACCAAAAAGAAAACTACCCGCTCACGCACTTTTTACTTTGATAAAGATAAAAATATGCCAACAACGTTCTAAACTCACTACGTTCAAACAGTAGAACTAAAACCATTGTCATATTTTTATCTTTACCAATAGCCTACGGCTACCGCAAAAAGATGCTAAAATGCGGGAAATATTTGGTATTATTAATTATTAAATAATTTAGCAATTTTTATTTTCCGCATTATAAAATTTTGTGGTAACCGTAAGGTTATTGAAAATAATTATCTTTGAATACGTTTTTAGTCTGAATGTTTGAGCGAAGCGAGTTTCTAAGCGTTGTATGAAAAGATAATTATTTTCAAAACTAAAATTTTATCTGCGGTGGGTATTCTTTTGTTACTTTTCTTTGCCCACCAAAGAAAAGTAAAGCACATAGAAATATATTTAAATGAAAGGAATGTTTTTTTATGCAAGGAATTAGAGGAGCTATCACTGTGGAGAATGATAATCGTGAAGAGATTATTGAGGCTGTAAAAAAATTATTAATAAACATTCTTGAAGCTAATGATATTACTGCTGAAGATATTGGTGCTGCTTTATTTAGTGCTACTAAAGATTTATCTAGTGTATTTCCTGCTTTTGCTGCACGTCAATTACCTAATTGGGATTTAGTACCACTTTTTGATGCTCAACAATTGTATGTAGAAAACAGTATGGAAAAATGTATCCGCGTGTTACTTTTGGTGAATACTGATAAAACACAAAAGGAAATAAAACATATTTATTTAGGTAGAGCAAGTCAACTTCGCCCTGATATTGCAAAAGCTTAAATGGTGTTATTATGTCAGAAACATTTTATCGCCTTTTATTCATATTTATTGATGTTATTTTACCTCTAACTATAGGATATTATTTCCATAAATATAAGATAATATCTTTAAACACTTGTAATTTCCTCTTAAAATTAAATATCCGTTTCATCATGATAATCACTGGACTTGGTAGTTTTTGGTTAATAAAAATAGACCAAAATTTATTTTTATTGGCATTCGTAGGAATTATCCTCATTTCAGCACTTCCAGGATTATTAGCTTATCCATATGTAAACTGGCGACTTGGTAAAAATATACGCAATAGCGGTGCTTATCTTTTAAGTAGTATGCTCTCTAATACAGGTATTTTAGGTGGTTTATGTGCCTATATAGCTATGGGGCAATTAGCTTATGCTTATGTCCAAGTTATCGCTATGGTACAAAATATTTTTACACTTTCTTTTTGTTTTCCTCTAGCTGAATATTTTCATCAAAAATTCACAGCTGGCTCGAAAGCAAAATTTCAACCGCATTGGCGTTCTATTCTAATCAGTTGGAACCAAATTGGTTTACTTAGTATGTTTATCGGTGCTATCTTAAACATTTACGAAGTACCTCGTCCTGATATTTTTGGCCCCATTTTTAATGCTTCTGTCCATCTAGGTGCTTGGTTTGGTATTTTACCTGTAGGTTATTTATTAAATTTTAAAGCAGCTCGCCTATATAAATATCTAGCTTTGACTATTGTACCTGTTCGTTTTCTTATCATACCTGTATTATCATTTATCACCGCTAGCTTATTTACAGATAACGCTTTACTCATTTCAGTCATCACTTTGATTGGTATGTGTCCTATTGGTATCAATTCTGTTGTAGTTACTCAACTATATAAATTAAACACCAGTATTGCCGAAGCAATTTTTTTAATCACTACTATTATCTTTATTTTTATAGCTTATCCTATATTTTTATTTTTAATGACATAAAAAAGCAGTCAAATACTTTAATTATACATAAGTATTTGACTGCTTTTTCTCATCTTATAATATAAATTTTTAGTCTTTCATGTAATCAGTAAATAAATTTTCTGCTTTCATAAAATCAGAAATTTTATAGACACCACGCATTACTTCTCTATAATTTTCTGGTGTCAAAGATTGTGGTCCATCAGATAAAGCTTTTGCAGGATTTGGGTGAACTTCAATGATAAGACCATCTGCTCCAGCTGCTATTGCTGCAAAGCTCATAGGTTTTACCATTCTCCATTTACCTGTACCATGACTTGGGTCTACGATAATTGGTAAATGACTTAAATGTTTTACTGCTGCTACAGCACTCATATCTAATGTATTTCTTGTATATGTTTCATAAGTACGAATACCACGTTCACATAAAATTACATTATGATTGCCTTCATTCATAATATATTCAGCAGCATTTAACCATTCATCAATAGTAGCGCAAAGACCACGTTTGAGCATAACTGGTTTATTACATCTTCCAACTTCTTTTAATAAACGGAAATTTTGCATATTACGTGCACCAATCTGTAAAATATCCGCATAATGAGCTACAGCATCAACAGCTTCTACTTCTGTTACTTCTGTTACTACTTTTAATCCTGTAACTTCACGAGCTTCAGCCAAATATTCAAGACCTTTATTTTCAAGACCCTGGAAAGAATATGGAGAAGTACGAGGTTTATAAGCGCCACCACGTAAAAATTGTGCTCCACCGGCTTTTACGATTTTTGCTGCTTCTAATAATTGTTCACGAGATTCTACTGCACATGGGCCTGCCATTACTACTACATTGCCATCACCGATTTTTACACCATCTACATCAACAACAGTATTTGCTGGGTGGAATTCACGGCTGGCTAATTTATAAGATTTAGAAATAGCCACTGTCTGTTCTACACCTTCCATTGCCTCTACTGCTAGTGAACCCATACGAGTTTTATCACCTATTACACCAACAATTTTCTGCTGTGCACCTTCCATTATCTTAGCTGTGAGCCCTACACTTTCGATAGCTTTTACTACAGCCATGATATTTTCTTCTCTTGCATCAGGATTCATTATTACAACCATTATTTATTCCACCTTTTCGTTTTATCTATATTTAAGATTAATTTATTTCATTTACTAATTTATTACTAGCTTTATATACTGGGAATTTTCCCAAGTTTTTAAGCCAAAAACATTTTTTACTAGCCTGCATAAGTGCTTCTTGTAAAATATCTTTATCCACATTAGCATCTATTTCTATGAAAAAAATATACTCGCCTAAACTTGTACGCGCAGGTCTTGATTCAATTCTTGTCATATTTACTTTTCGACAAGCAAAATCACCCAAAAGTTCGTATAAACTGCCAGCTCTACCATCTATCTGACAAATTATCATCATATTGGCTACATCTTGATATTTTTTTACTTTATCTTTATTAGTCAATAAAATAAATCTAGTAAAATTATCTTCAACATCTTGAATATCTGTATCTATTATCTGCAAATTATATAAATCAGCTGCTGTTTTTGTCGCTATTGCCGCATAACCATCTCCATAACAGCTTGCTTTTTCTGCTGCTCTAGCTGTACTAGAAACAGATTCTGTCTTTGCCGTTGGATAATGACTCTTTAAATATTCTCTACATTGAGCTAATGGTTGAATATGAGAAATTATTGTGTGTATCTTAGCATTAGGATTTTTTGTTAATAATTGATTATGTACACTCCATATTAATTCAGACTCTATCATTAAGTCAACATCATGAGCCAAAGTATCCAAGGTAATACGAACTGAACCCTCTATTGAATTTTCCACTGGTACTAAACAATAATCTACATCTTTTTGAGCAACAGCTTGTATAGCATCTTGTATTGTATTATATGCCACTAAATTCATTTTTTCTTTACGCAAATTAGCCATATAAATTGCAGCTTCTTCACTATTTGTTCCATGAGGTCCTAAAAAAGCTAATTTCTTCATGAAAAGCCTCCTTTCTTTTTTATCTAATTGATTTAAAAATAATAAAAGCCTCACCCTAATATAAGGGCGAGGCTGAATTCACGGTACCACCTTATTTATCTATAAAAATATAGATATCTCTCATCAAGTACGGGACTAATCCGATACTGTCCTTTTCGATAACGGTAAGGCTCCGGCTCCACCTACAATAAGTTCAGCGAGCAATTCCGAGGTGAACTTCAATAAATACTCTCATATCAAGTTTCCAGCATCCTTGACTCTCTGTCATGATTATATTTATCTACTTTTCCTCTTCATCATCTTTAGCGTGTTTACATAATATCATATAAAAAAATAAAATGCAATAGTTTTTATTGTAACTTTGTAATATTTAAATAAAATTATCCTCAATATAATTTTTCAATTACACTATCATCTATTTTAAAACAATGCTCTTTTGCTGGAAATGTTTTCGCTTTTGTTTCTTCAATATAACCTTTAAAAGCTTTTGTCATTTCTTCACCAACATTTGCAAAGCGTTTCACAAATTTAGGTTTAAATCCGCCAAACATACCAAGCATATCTTGATATACTAAAATCTGACCATCGCAATCACTACCTGCACCAATGCCAATTGTCGGTATATTTATTTCTTCAGTGATAATTTTTGCCAATTTATCTGGAATACATTCTAATACTACAGCAAATGCACCTGCTTTTTCTACAGCTTTTGCTTCTTGAAGAATTCTTTTAGCAGCATCTTCACTTTTCCCTTGAACTTTAAAACCGCCAAAGGCATTAACAGATTGTGGTGTAAGCCCTATATGTGCCATAACAGGAATAGAAGCTTCGACAATTGCCTTTATCTGTGGGCAAACACTTTCTCCGCCTTCTAATTTTACTGCTTGACAATGACCTTCTTGCACTAAACGACCTGCATTTTTCACAGCATCATAAACAGATGTCTGATAAGACATAAATGGCATATCGCCTACAACTAAAGCATTTTTTGCTCCTCTAGTAACAGCTTTTATATGGTGTATCATATCTTCCATAGTAACAGATAATGTATCTTCATAACCAAGCATGACCATGCCTAAGGAATCACCTACTAAAATTCCATTAACTCCAGCTTCATCAATCAACTTTGCTGTAGAATAATCATATGCTGTAAGCATTGTAATTTTATCTTTGTTTTCCTTTTGCATTTTAAATGTTGATACTGTATTTTTCACTATCAAAAACCTCTTTCATTTCACTATAATCTTTTAATGAATTTTTACTTTGTGCAATTTCAATTAATTTTTGTGATAATAACTTATAAATTTCTTTTTCTTGATTTAAATTTTCTTGATTAAATGCATTTAAATGTTTTTTTATCGTAACTACATCATTTCTCTCTACTGGGCCAGTCAAAGCATCTTTGATATCAAAAGTAGTTAAATTAGCTACATTACCCTGTAGTAATGGCAATAAAATATTTTTTGCCATCTTTTCATCTACACCACAACGATTTAATAAATCTATACTCATGGCAAAGAGAGCTGTAACTAAATTACTAGCCATTACTGCACTTGCATGATATAGTGCTTTCTTTTGCGTATCGATTTTTATGATGTCATTACCACATTTTTGAAAAATCTGCATCAAGCTATCTAAATGTTCACTATTACCTTCAATAGTAAATACAGCATTTGCTAAATTTTTATAAGCTTCATACCTATCATTTATCGCACAAAGTGGGTGGATAGAATATGCATATGCACCTTTATTTTGAGCATCAAAAAAAGCGGTCGAAGATATCGAACCGCTACAATGACAAATATTTTTATTTCTAATATCCAGATTTCTCATATAATCCCAAATTTGACTAATACTACTATCAGGCACTGTCAAAAATAAGGTATCACTGTCTTTTAAGATATTTTCAAGATTTATATATAATTTAGTACTGGTAAAATCTGCTGCTGATTTTGCTGATTTTAAAGATTTACTAAAATAACCCACAATCTCTACATCATTTTGACTGCAATTATTTTGTAAATATTTTCCTAGGGAAAAGCCTACTTTCCCCGCACCAATAAATCCTATTTTCATTTTATCACCTCTTTTTCTTGGAAGTAATACAATGAAATCTCTGGTAAGGTCTTGTTCTTTCGATACAATCCTTTTTAATTAGATAAAAATAAAAGTTTGTGGTACAGTTTCGCTTCGAATACTATCCATCACATAATATATCATTTATTATCTATTTCGTATAGAGCTAAAATTTATTTTAATAAATCTTAAATTTTTTCAAAAAAACATTTGACAAATATAAATCAATCTGATATTATAATATACGCGGTTAAGGCAACCGCAAACAAATGGCCTTGTAGCTCAGCTGGATTAGAGTGTTTGACTACGAATCAAAAGGTCGCAGGTTCGAGTCCTGCCAAGGTCACCATTTGTATTGGGTAGGTGCCCGAGTGGTTAAAGGGAACGGACTGTAAATCCGTCGCCGTAGGCTACGATGGTTCGAATCCATCCCTGCCCACCATTTTGTAAATTAAAGCTTCGATTTTATCGGAGCTTTTTTTGTTTTTCATCATCATTTAAAACTAAAGCACTAATAGTTATTATACTTACTATTAGTGCTTTTATTTTTATAAAAAAAATTGTACCCTAACAAAACATTAGGGTACATAATATTATAATTTTATTAGAGGCTATTTTATTATTTATCAAGACAAATTCTTTCAGCAGCTAAATGTTTATCCAAAACTTCTTTATTATTAAATGGAGTCAATCTAAAGGATAATTTAAAGTCTTCAAATTTTGCACGATATTTATCCAATTGCCACTGACCACAAGAATTTGTACCTAAAGCATTTTGTTTGTAATCTACATTAAATACAATGTAATCACGTTTTACTAAATCACAAGTATGTTTTGCATCATCTAAATCTTTATCTTCATACCAAGAAGCACTGAAATTAAAATCACCTTCAGTTGATGCTAAAAGACCCATACCTCTGTCATTTGTCATAGATACCCATTTACAACCCATATGGTTTCCATTTTCTTGAGGAATTACATAGTTTGTAAATAATCCATCTACAGTATTTGCATATAAGCCCATTTGCGCTGCTTCTTTAGAGTCTGCATAGTTTTCGCCAGGTCCCATACCGAAATAGCGTACATGTTCCATAGATTTATCTAAATGCATGCTTACACCAATTCTAGGTAACATATCTGGTGCTAAATCAACTCTACCAGAAGGAGTGCCTTCTACATCAATTAAGATATCGCCAGATGGGCATACTGTATATACATATTTTGTTTTGAAGTGCCATGCACTATTAGTTGTACTATTAATTGTATCTACTTCTACTTTTAAGATATTGCCTTCCATGTGATAATCAATATTCATCACTACTTCATGTTCAAGATGTAAGAAGTATACTTTTTTCAATTTATCAATGATTTCCATATCATTGCTGATAGGTGCTCTCCATAAAGTTAAGCGAGGACCTTTGCTCAATACTTGCATACCATCACGAACGATATTCATTAAATTACCATTTACTAAGTTAAAGTCTAAAGAGAAGTTAGCGCCTTTTACATGTAAAGTAGTATGTTCTTTTTCAACATTTAAAATACCTTCTGGTCTTACCATGATACCTTCTTTATATAAAGGTAATTCAAATTGAGCAGTAGCAAGTTCATGACCGCTAGAAGCATAACTTGTATCTTCTCTTAATTGATAAGAAATATTTACATAGTAATGAGCTCCTGGTTTTACTTTGATTACAGATAAATCATATGGTAATGTAATGTCTTTATTTGCTCTAGCTTCAATAGAAGGAACAGCCATAAATCCAGTTTGAAGAATTACATCATCTTCCATAACTTTATAAACGAGGTTAAATCTATCTAAATTTGCAAAATCATAACGGCTTAATAAGTTTATGATACCTTTTTGAATATCTACAGCAGTAGTTGTAATCGGTTCAATAACTTTTTTATATTCATATAAACCTGGAGATGGTGTTCTATCTGGCATGATTAAGCCATCGATGCAGAAATCTTTATTGCTTGGATCATCACCAAAATCTCCGCCATAGCGATAATATTTTTCTCCACTTTCTGTGAAGGATTCAATACCATGGTCAAACCATTCCCAAACGAAACCACCTTGTAATTTATCATGAGCATATACTAAATCTTGATAATCTTTTAAGTTTCCTGGGCCATTACCCATTGCATGGCAATATTCGCAGTGAACATGTGGTTTTTTAGATTTTTCAATGATATCTTTCATGAGATATGGTTTCTTTGGATTTTCAATCCATGTGTACATTGTAGAATAAACATCAGCAGATTCTACATCAAAATCGCCTTCATAATGAACTAATCTTGTAGGATCCATTTCATGTGCTACATCTGTCATTTTGCGGAAATTGCAACCAAAAGCAGATTCATTTCCTAAAGACCAGAAGATAATAGCAGGATGGTTTTTATCACGTTCAATCATGCGAGTCATTCTAGAAACATAAGCAAGTTCCCAAGAAGGATCATCTGTAATCCATTTATAATCACCAGTCAATTCAAAACCATGACATTCCAAATCTGTTTCAGCGATTAAATACATACCATATTCATCACATAAATCGTATAGATAATAAGAATTAGGATAATGAGATGTACGAATTGCATTGATATTGAATTGTTTCATTAAAATAATATCTTTTTCAATTTCTTCTCTAGATACTACACGACCATTTTGTGGGCTATAATCATGACGGTTTACACCTTTAAATTTAATAGCTACACCATTTACTAAGAAAGTTTCGCCATTTAATCTAATATTGCGGAAACCTACATTTTGAGGAATAACTTCTATAATTTGACCGTCATCTTCTACAATCATAAATAATTTATATAAATAAGGAGTTTCTGCTGTCCAATGATTTACATCAGCGATTACTTCATCAATACAAGCTTTGCCTTCTTTAGCTACTACAGTTTTTGTAAATACAGTATTTTCACCAGCATCTACTAATTCAAAAGTAACATTAACTTCTTTTGTTGTACGTAAGAAAGCTTCTACTTTGAAAATACCATTTTTATATTCATCATCTAAATCAGCAATTACTTTATAATCATTGATACCATCTTTAGGCACACCTATTAATTCTACATCGCGGAAAATTCCACTTTCCCACCACATATCTTGGTCTTCTAAATATGTGCCATCAGACCATTGATATACACGAACAGTTACATCATTTTCTTCGCCTACACGGATTAAATCTGTAATATCAAATTCAGATTCATTTCTAGCAACTTTGCTATAGCCTACTTCCTTGCCATTAATCCATAAATGATATGCAGAGTCTACACCGCAAAATCTAATGATGATTTTTTTATCGCGATAGCTTTCTTCTACAAAAAATGTACGTTTATAAATACCTGTTGGGTTTTCTGTTGGTACATATGGTGGATTAATAGGGAAATTATACCATAAATCAGAATAGTGCATTTTGCCGTAGCCTTGTAACTGCCAATTTCCTGGAACTGTGATATCGTCCATTTTAGTTACATCAAAATCACTATTAAAGAAACCTTCTGGACTATATTCTGGAGCATCTAAAAACATAAATTTCCAAACGCCATTTAAATTTTTAAATGCATGAGTATATCTATTGTTATTTAAAAGTGCCTTTTCTTTAGATGGAAATGTCAAGAAATGTGCTCTTGCTGGCATTCTATTAATTCCATCAATTTGATGATTTTCCCAAGTTTTCATAAAAAATTCCTCCTAAATAATATCTAAATTTATCTATTTATTATTTTTGATTTAATTTCTTTTCATAACGGTTCCAACAAACCCAAGCAATACCCATAAATACTACTACACCTAATACATTATAAACAAGTGTTAAAATAGGATTTGCTGCATCTTGAGGTAATGTACCATCTAAATATTGCATAATTAATGTTGGGTCTGGAACTGTAGACATGAAGAATACGAAGATGAATACAAGTAATAAGAATACACCTGCAAAGATACCAAAATTTCTACTACCAAATCTAAAACTTCTATCCATATCGTCTTTTTTCCAACGTAAAACGATATAACCAATCAATAATAATAATACTGGTAATAAAGATGTTGCTGCTGTCATATTGATGAGCATCTGTAAGAAGCTATCCATATTTCCGATACCTAAAGCTGGAATAATAAGCAATACGCTAACTACAATACCTTGTACAATTAAAGCATTTGTTGGGTTACCTTCATGATTAGTTTTTACAATCCATTTACCAAAAATACCTTCTGGAATTTCAGAGAAGAATACTTTTACTGGAGCTGCTGTCCAAAGAGCTAAAGAACCTAAGCTTCCTAAGAATAAAATTACACCTACTAAGCGAACCATGATATCGCCTGGAATACCAAAATGTGTACCTAAAATTTTAAATACATCAAAAATACCATTAGCAAAGTTATTTTGTAATGCAGCTGTAGGAACTACTAAACCTACGGCAATGGAACCTAATACATACATCAAACCAACAAAGATAGTGGATAATACCATTACCTTTATAAAAGTTTTATTACCGCCCTTTACATCTTTTATGTAAACACCAATACTTTCACCACCACCACAAGCTTGTAAAACCCAAGCCATAGTCATAAAGAAAGTCCAATCAAATCTTGGAGTGATTGTTTCCATAGAAAATTCTTGTGCAGGAGCTTCACCTAAACCAAATACTACGATAAACGCTAAGATAACAAACGCTATACCCATGAATAATCTGGCACTACCTGCTAAGTTTGTAACAATAGAAATCCAACTTACACCTTTGATACAAACATATGTTGCAATCCAGAATAATACTATTGAAACTAATGCAATAATCAATGTAGAATTATCGCCCACAAAAACATTCGTACCAAAAAGTGCATAAGAACCTTGAATTAATGTCTGTGGCAATAAAGAACCGAAGAAGAATAAATTTACAAAGAAATAACACCATGCACCTAAAAATGCCCATTTAGAACCTAAAACGCATTCTAACCAACTATGAATACCAGATTCTTTATCAGAGTTTGCTGATGCAAATTCACTCATCATCAAAATAAATGGTAAGAAATAAAAAACAGAACCAAATATATAAGCTGGAATAGTAGCTAATCCAATTTGTATGCTATTATTAATAATACTTGGAAAAGTATATACTGCCGAAAAAGTCATCATCATTAAAGCTATTTGACCTAATCTCGCTCTTTGATTATCCATAACAATTCTCCTTTTCTGTATATTCTTATTATTCTTTTTAATTTAATAAATAAAAGATAATAAAAATAACAAATTATCAATCTTTTTATCAAGTATATACGTATTTACTTCGATTATTATTATAGCATTTGCCCTTATCAGACTCTATCAGCTATGTTGAAATATTTTATATTTATGTTGATAAAATATTATATTTAAAATATATATTTGTTGATTTTTTATACTTATGTTGACAAGGGTACATTGACTATCTCAAGAATTCTTCTTATAATATACTCAAATAAAAATATTGAAGGTGTTTTTATGGGAAAAATCTTTAAAAATGATGTAAGTGTTTTATTCAACAACAATCCTATAAGCGAAGATTTCCACCTCTATGAATGTGGTTATGAAGAATGTAAGCCAACCAAACCTTATGAATTTGTTCCTATTGATTATTGGGTAATTCATTATTGCATTGCTGGTGAAGGTATTTTTCAAATTGAAGATAAACAAAACCATATTAAAGCTGGCGATATTTTTATGATACCGCCTTATACAAAAAACAAATATTATCCTTTACCTGAAAATCCTTGGAGTTATCATTGGATCGGTTTACGCGGAAAGCAAATTCACAAACTTTTAAGCATGTGCGGATTAAGCCCAGAAACGTATATTATTCATAATGAACTAGATACACATCTTAAAAATCTTTTTGAAAAAATTTATCAAGAATTTCAACGAGAACGTTATTTTAAAAGTATTTCTACAACTTTTTTATTATTTGACTATCTTGGTAATCATTTACGCTTAAAACAAAAAGCAGAACTTTCAACTACAGAAGTTTATTTCAATGCTATTTTAAATTACATTCACAAAAATTATGCTGACAATATCAGTATTTCTGATATTGCTACCGCCAATAATATCGACAGAACATATGTCTTTAAATTATTTCAAAAATATTTAAAAATCAGTCCTAGTCAATATTTACAACAATATCGTCTAAGTAAAGCATGTACATTATTAAGAAAAACTTCTTTGAGTATAACAGATATTAGCTATACTGTAGGTTTTCAACATGCTCCTTATTTCACTAAATTATTTACACAATACATTGGAGAGACGCCTTCTGAGTATCGCAAAGAATATATGCGTTTTGGTGAAGATTCCTTTTCTTAAAAAAAATTTATAAAAAACACTTGCAAAAAAAATATATCTATGCTATTATATAGAAGTTGCTTGTGAGAGCAATAAACAAATGGCCTTGTAGCTCAGCTGGATTAGAGTGTTTGACTACGAATCAAAAGGTCGCAGGTTCGAGTCCTGCCAAGGTCACCATTTGTATTGGGTAGGTGCCCGAGTGGTTAAAGGGAACGGACTGTAAATCCGTCGCCGTAGGCTACGATGGTTCGAATCCATCCCTGCCCACCATTTTGTAGATTAAAGCTTCGATTTTATCGGAGCTTTTTTTGTTTTATAAATATATGTATAAAAAAATTGCTTTCTAATAATTAAATTAGAAAGCAATTTTTATTTACTTATTATATTTTAAATCTTCAACTTTAACTGAGTCTGGTTCTGCAAACCAAGATAAAGCATAAACAGCAGATGAAATATAATCTATAGCATATTCATTTGTAGACCAAGAACTTACCACATCAAGATAAGATTTTGCTATAGGAATATTTCCACTGTTCAAGTATTCTGTTTGGTCTGGATCTCCACCTATAACATGATTTGGTCCACCGACAACAAGACCTGAAACATAAGCTCCTGTGCTTTCATGGATACGATTATGTGGATGTAATGGTGGATTATCTCCTACACCAGTCATAAAACTCTTATCAAGTGAATTTCTTCCAAAAAGATAATGAATTTGTGCTAGTGCTCCTTCTAAATATTCTTGTTTTGGCTCAATTTGATATGCCATTAATAAAATATCACCTTTAGTCAAAGCATTTTTAGTTGAAGCCCATGTATATTCATTTTCTTTTAAAGAACAATTAAAACCATCTGTTTTTATACTTGTACAAATATCGTCTGCATAACTAATTAAAGCATTAATAACTTTATTTTGAAGTTGCTTATCTGCATTATTAGATTTAGCATATGCAAATTGTGCTAAAGCTAAAGTATCATCCCATGTAAAAAAGCTTGGTTTATCAGTTAAACGTTTAGACTCTTTCTTCAAATAAGATTCATACTTAGCATCACCTGTTGTTCTAAACATTTCTGCAGCTAACCATAAACGTTCTTCAAGATCTGTATCTTTATTATATGGGCCTGAACCATTTTCTTGTCCTTCATCAACACGATAAATTGGTTTAGGATTTTTTTCTAAATATTGCCAAACAGCTTCAGCATTTTGTTCTAAATTTTTAGCATAATCTTTATCATATTGTTCATATACACGTGAAGCTATTGCTAAACTTGCACCATACATAGCTGAACTAGAAGTAGCTGTACTAAAAATATATCTATCTTGCTTATCTGTATCTGGAGAAATATCAAATCCTGGCCATGTTAAGCCTGATACTTTATGGAATGTACTGCCATCTTCACGTTGCATTTTTTCCATCCAGTCAAGTTCAAATTTTACCTCTGATAAAACATCTGGCATATTTGTATTATTTTCTATGCCTTTTGGAAATAACAATTGACCTTTAGTGAAATGGTCGGGATTTGCTTCATATGCTAACAATAATTCAGCACTACTTAATGCTCCTGTTGTTATATATTTACCATAATCTCCTGCATCATACCATCCACCACTAACATCTATTTTATCGCCTTTATTATTTAATTTATCAGAGAAATAAACACGAGCTTCTTTATCTTGCTTATGTCCACCTTCTAATTTTAGTCCAGAAACTTTATCATCATTTATAGCAGTATTACTTCTTGATAAAGTATATGAACGCCAACTTTGTACCATAGGTACATCATAGACATCATCACCAATTACGAAATCATATGATTCACGATTACCTACTTTTAAAATATATGTTCCTGGTACATTCAAAGAAGAAAAATCTGCTTTACGTAAAGTTTCTTCAGAAATTTTATCATATTTAGGTTCAGATAAATTTCCTTTAAATACAACTTTATTATCTTTTGTATCAATTATTTCAAAAGTAGTATCATTAGAGTCAGTTACCATTGCTACTTTTGAATAATTTTGCAGATATCCTACTTGGTCAACATGTAGCCCCATATCAGCTGCTTCTATAGGTAATGATATCAATGAAAAACTTGCCGCCATTAATCCAGATAAAATAATTTGACTGAGTTTGTTCTTATTATACATAATCAAATAACTCCTTATTCAGTAAATGGAGTATATTTTATCCATTGATATTCTGCTTTTACAGGTAAATTTTTATCATCAAATGCATTTAACCATTCATCTACACCTGTTCCACACCAAGCATTCATCATAAGTTTAGCTTTTGTTACTGGAATTGTTGTTCCTTCCAAACGATATACTTCTTTACCATCAACAAACCAAATAATTTTATCTTTATGCCATTCAAAGCCATAAGTATGGAAACCTTCAGATGCATCAAAACCTAAATCATATAAATATTCATGTCCACCTTTTCCATCACGATAATAATTAAATTGAACTTTTGTTGTATCTTTCCCTAAAAATTCTATATCAATTTCATCCCATGGATTATTATCAGATGGACCAGTATACGTGAAGAAAGAAGATACTACACCATCATTTTTTATTGGTTTCATTGATACTTCATATTTTCCATAACCGTAGAAATCTTTACTACGAAATTCTCCACCAGAATATGGTATTTTATCAGCTTTCTTTTCTTTATCAATAATTAATTGAAGGTTTCCACCATCAAATGTAACATTTTCTTTATGCCAATTTACATTGAACATATATCCATTTGTCCATCCATCAGAAGCCTCAAATCCTTTTGGCATTCCATTTTGGAAATTCACTTCAAAAGCTTCACTTGCTTTTACATCGCTAGCTGGTGCTGCCATAACAATAGATGGTGTTACTATACTATTTGGAATTACTGTTGGTGTAATAGATAATGCCATAAGCATTGTACTAACAATAGCTTTTTTCTTTAAACTCATAAACTACACTCCTTCACTTATTCAATAGAATAATCTTCGCCATTCGTTTTAATTACTTTTTGATACCAATAAAAAGATTTTTTCGGTACGCGTTTTAATGTACCTTTTCCTTGATTATTTTTATCTACATAAATAAATCCATATCTTTTTTCCATTTCACCTGTACTTGCTGATACGAGGTCAATAGGTCCCCAAGGACAATATCCCATGAGTGTAACACCATCTTCATCTACAGCTTTTTTCATCTCAGCAATATGTTCAGAAAAATATTTTATACGTGTATCATCTTGCACTACACCTGTTTCATCTGGATATTCATGTAAACCAATTCCGTTTTCAACAATCATCATTGGTAATTCATAACGTTCAGAAATCACGTTTAACATATAACGTAATCCAACTGGGTCAATTTGCCAACCCCAATCAGAAGCTTTTACATATGGATTTTTAACTTCTTTCCCCATATGTTCTTTACCTTCAGGATCATATTCACTGACAAAACTCATGTAATATGACAAAGCAAAATAATCTACTTTTCCACGTTCTAAAATATCAAAATCACCATTTTCAATTTTAATATTATAACCTTTATTTTCCCATTCTTTTAATATATACATTGGATAATGTCCTCTGCATTGTACATCTGAGAAAACAAATGTACGATCCATCTCTTTCAATGCTGCCATTTGGTCCATTGGTTTACAAGTTGCTGGATATACTGGAGACATTGCTAACATACAACCAATTTGAAAATCTGGATTAATTTTATGACCTTCAATAACAGCTAATGCAGATGCTACAAATTCATGATGAGCTACTTGATATAAAACCTCATATCTATTTTCACCATCTTTATAAAGTACACCTGAATTTGTAAATGCTGTAAATTCAGTATTTACATCTCTTTGATTGTTAATTTCATTAAATGTCATCCAATATTTAACTTTATCTTTATAACGTTTAAAAACAGTAACTGCAAAACGTACAAAGAAATCTACTAATTTACGATTACGCCATCCGCCATATTTAGTTACTAAATTATATGGCATTTCAAAATGAGATAAAGTAACAATTGGTTCCATTCCATAACGATGAAGTGTATCAAAAAGATCATCGTAAAATTTTAAACCAGCTTCGTTTGCTTCAACTTCATCACCATTAGGAAAGATACGTGTCCATGCAATACTTGTACGAAAACATTTAAATCCCATTTTAGCAAGCAATGCGATATCTTCTTCATAATGATGATAAAAATCTATAGCTTCATGATTTGGATAAATCTTTCCTGGAACAACACCATCTGTAATTTCTCTAGGTTTATTTGGTCCACCCAAAGTCATTACATCAGCTACGCTAATTCCTTTTCCTCCTTCTTGCCAACCGCCTTCAAGTTGGTGGGCAGCTACTGCGCCACCCCATAAAAAACCTTTTGGAAATCCCATTTTTATTCTCCTTATTTTACGTTTATTTTACGATAAACATCTATAAATTCTTGTGCGATAATTTTAAAACCTTCTGCACTCATCAACTGGTCTTCTGCATGTAAAATCAATAAATTGACTACATTATCACCAGATGCTTCTTTTTGCAATAATTCATTGTGTTTATCATGACCTTCAATAAATACTTTTTCACCTTCGGCAATTAATTCTTCTGCTTTTTCATAATTGCCTTTTTTAGCTTCACTAATTGCTTCTATATAACAACTACGTGCTGTTCCCACAGAAGAAATAATCTCGAATGCTATTAATTCTAAACCTTCCATTACTTACTCTCCCTTAGTCTTTCATTAAACTTTTAGCAAATGCTAAAGCACCTTTACCATCCATACGACCATACATACGCATTTCAATAGCATCAACAGGTACACCTGGTAATTCTTTTGCAATTTTGTCTTTAGAAAAACGAATTTGTGGACCAAGTAATACTACATCAGCATCTGAAGCTTTTTCCACTGCTTCTGCTGCTGAATAGGCAGCTATTTCACAATCATAATTTTCAGCTTTTGCTGCTTCCTGCATTTTTTTTACTAACATACTTGTAGACATACCAGATGCACATAATAAAACAATCTTTTTCATAATAAATTACTCCTTTTATCTATAAAATTATCTTTAAAATATTATTTATCAAAAATAGAAATCTACTTGTGTACGAATGAAATCACGTTTATATTGCTGATCTTTTTCTCCATAAATACCACTATACATATCAGCAATTTCATACATTGTTTCCCATTCTATATTTTTGGCTGGTACATATTTAAAACCAAATACCCATCCTTTAGAGCCTGGTTTCAATAAGCCCCATTCTTCATCACCCATAATATTTCCATGACGACCATAGTCAAACCAGCGCGTATAAAGTTGGAAAGAGCCTGGATCATTTAAGTTAGTCCAACGATAATTCAAACGAATAGATTTACTTGTATTTTCATCAATATCAAAAATATGTTGCGTTCCATCTGAAGCCCATTCAGCTACACGTTCTTTTTCAGCATTTGTAATCACATAATCACCAATAAGTGTGATATTTTTCATCGGATTCCACATTGCACTCAATACCAATCCATGTGAACCAAAAGTATTTACTAACGGAGTATTTCCATTATATGGGTCATATCCTGGAGATTCATTTTTATCAATATCTAGTTGGGCATATGCTAAATTAATTTGTAAATTATCAGAAACAGGACCTTGTACGCCTAATCCGTACATAGCAAAATCATAACCTGCATCAGTTGGTTTTTGATAAAATGCTAATGCTTTTAAACCGTTATTATCTAAAGGATAATCAAGCACGATACCGTCTGTTTCATTACCCAATAATACATTTTGAAAACCTAAACCGCGCCATCTGCGCCCTACATCAACATGCAATTTATCAATATTACCTTCTGCCCAAATACGCTGTATTACACCATCAGAATCATCATGACCTTCATGATATTTTACATCACCAGCGGATGTTACATATCGAGCATAACGTTGATTTGTTTCGCTTTCAAAATTAAAATTCCAATCATCATTAACTTTAAATTTACCTTTTAAATCAAGATAAAAACGATTATTATCATTTTGGTCATTATAACCTTTGATATTGTCATTATCCCAAGATACTCTACCAAAACCACTAATTTTAAAACGTTCTGCGTCTTCTTTTAATTTGGAAATATCGGATGTATTTTTATCAATTTGTGATTGCATTTGCTTCAAATCTTCGCTAAATTCTTCTTTTAATTGATTTAATACAGCTTTATCTCCTATATCTCCTTTATCTGATTTCATAGCATTAGCCACTATACTTGCCATTTCATAACGTGTCATTGTTCGATTTCCCTGAAATGTTCCATCTTTATAACCTTCAATGACACCATGTTGAGCTAAATAATCAAGTGCTTCATAAGCCCAATGACCTTGAGGAACATCACTAAAACTATTTACATTTGCATTTATATTTTCATTATCAGTAACACTAACTTTATTTTCTGAAGAAACTTTATCTGTATCAGATGTTGATTGCGCAAAAGATGTACCTGTTAATCCTAAAAATATTCCCATGGAAATAGCTAACGCTTTATTTTTCTTTAATAGCATCAATACATTCGCCCCCAAAATTAATTCTCTCTAATATACAATCTCTCAAAAAATAATTTAATAATTATTCTTCTTTTTCACCTTGTTCTTCTTTTAACATTGCTTTATCTTGTGCTCGTACAAATGGAAAATATATTGCTGTAGAAATAGCTAAGTTTATTATCTGTACAACAGCACCTTGCCAACCATTAAGTAAAAATCCTGCAATTATTGGAGGTGTTGTCCATGGTACTTGAACGGCACTAAAAGGAGACATGAAGCCCATGCTGATTGAAAAATATGTTACAAATAATGCTATTAAAGGTACTAACACAAATGGAACGAGTAAATATGGATTAAATACAATTGGCAAACCAAAAATAAGAGGTTCATTTATATTAAATAAACCTGGCACAAATGCCATTTTCAACAAAGATTTCATTTGTTGAGATTTAACAGTAAATATACCTGATAATAAAAGTCCTAATGTCAAACCACAACCGCCACTTTTTACAAATACGTCATTGACTTGAGCAGTTATAATTTTAGCTTCTGGATTATTTATAAGAGACATACCTATATCTATAAGATGCTGATTATCTAAAGAATTTGCTATCAATAATGGACTTACTACACCACCGACAACATTTGGTCCATGAACACCAGCCCAAAACAAAATGCCCTGTAAAGCAACAATCACTGAGCCACCAGCCAATGTATCAGAAAGTCCTTGCAATGGTGTCTGAATAATTTTAAAAATTAATTCTGGTAATGTAATAGCTCCAAGATAATGACAAAGTCCGTATAAAACAGATGCTACTGTAAAAAATATCATACCAGGTACTAACGCAGTAAAAGCTCTTGCTACACCTTGTGGTACAGAATCTGGCATTTTTATACCAACATTATTTTTTTCACAATAACAGAAAACATATGATACAAAAAAAGCTATAATAATTGCTGTTATAACACCATTACTACCAACCCAAGCTTTTGGTATAATATCTCCTACTAATTGACCATTTTCAGTTACTAATGATGGTGGCATTAATATTAACAATGTTGATAAAGCTAATATAGATGCCATACTAGCATCGCAACCTTCATTGCCTACAAATTTGTATGTAATTGCGACTACAACAATTAAAGCTAATACATTAAATGTACCACCCGCTACAGCATTAAATGGTGCTGTCCAATCATTACCAAATATGGATGCCATAAATTCTCCATATCCAGGAATTGGTAAGTTTGCAATCAACAAAAATACTGAACCACAAATAGTAAATGGTGTAGTCATAATAAAACCATCACGTAATGCTACTACAGCACGTATTTGTGCAAACTTGCTCATAACTTCGATAAAGCTATCAAAAAGTTTTTGTTTATCCATTTAGAATTCTCTCCCTTTCTTATACATAATTTTTTGAATTTTCCTTAAGGCGATTTTAATATATCATTAACAAAATACTGTTTCAATAGATATTGGCTAATACGAAACAATGATACAATATCATATAAAAAAACCTTTTTTCACTTGTAGCAATGATACGAATTGTTTGAAAATAATCAAAATAACAATAAAAAACTGCTTATTTTAAATGTTATCTACATCAAAATAAGCAGTTTTTATTTTCATCTTAATAACGAAAATGTTTATTTAACCATTGTTCTTTTTGTTGAGATTCATGATAATCTAAACGCGTCATAAGCATGGTAAACATTATGTCTGTAACATATTTTGCACCTAAAAGAAAAACTCTAGGTCCTAATTCTTCCATTTGCTTCACACTTGCTACAGAAAAAACTACATCTGCTAAACTAGCTATTTCTGAATTAGGTGATGCTGTAATCAAAATAAAGGAAATTCCTCGTAGTTTTAATAAACGAGCAATATCTAATAACATACGATTATTCCCTGTACGACTTATGATAAATCCCAAGTGATCTTTTGAAGCACTAGTTGCCTGTAAATATTGCATAGTCATTGGAGAATGTACACTTGAGCATTTATTAGCCATGATAAAACCAGCTGAAGCAATTCTTGCTATATCTAAATTATTATCCATAGCATAAAAATCAATATGTTTAGATTTTATAAAAAGATTTAGAGCTTTTAAAAAATCTTCTGGATTAAGCATGTTCCTTGTTTCTTTTAGTGTATCAATTTCAATAGCTGTTACTTTATCAATCAATGAATGTATACTATCTTTAGTTGATACAACAAGTTCTTCACCTTTTGGATGATTGATATATTGCATCATTTCAGCTAAAAATTGAACTCTAAATTCTGTATATCCACTAAAACCTAATTTTTGACTAAAACGCACAATAGCAGCTGAATTTGTATATGTATTTTTACCCAATTGTCTAGTTGACATTCCAGCTAATTTCCTAAAATTTGCTAATAAATATGTTGCAATCATTATTTCTGTTTCAGAAAAATCTTTTTGTTCTTGTAATATTTTTATTAGATTTGCCACATAAAACCCTCCAATCTTTATTTATATTTGTCAAAATATAGCTTATATATTAATATCATTTAAAATTATAGTCAATAAAATTTATAATCAAAAAATCCTAGAGCATATACTCTAGGATTTTTTATTTCATTAATTAAATTCATATTTATTAATGAAACTTTTTATTTATTTTTCATTAAATTAATGTATTCTATAATCAGATCAGCAGCCTTTTCTAGTGACATCTTAGCCGTATTTATAACTAAATCATAATTTTCAGGATTACCCCATTTTTCTCCTGTATAAAATTCATAATACTTAGCACGTTTTTTATCTTCACTTTTTAATTCTTTTAAAGATTTACCTTCATATATGGATTTACCTCTTTGTTCTCTATAATTATCATCAGCACAAATAAAAAATGAATAATGATTAGATAAATCTTGTAAAACAAAATCAGCACAACGACCTAAAATTATACATGAATTATCCTCTGCTAGTTTACGTATTACTTTAGCTTCTGTAATAAATAACTCTTTATCTATTGGTCTTGAATGTGTACCAAATGAATAAAATGGCATAAAATTTAAAGAATATGGTTCTACATTTTCTTCTAAATTTTTTAAGTTTTTTTCACTCAAATCACCAATATCTAATTGTGCCGCTGCAATATGAATTATTTGTCTATCATATAAATGTAACTCCATTTTTTTAGATAGTATTTGACTTAATTCTCTACCACCACTACCATATTGACGACTAATTGTTATAACTATATTATTATTCATTTCTACCACTCCATTATTTTAATTTTCTAGCTTGTTCATACATACCAGCTAATTCGAAATGAATTTTTCTTACTTCTGTTTCATCTAAATCATATTGATTTAAAAAGTAATAACTTACAAAGTGACAGATTATTGGCAATATAGCAACAATTGTTATAATTCCCAAAGAAACTTCTGAGGTAACAATTCCATTTGGTTGATAATTTACAAAAGATAACACAGCTCCTATGCCTACACCAACAATGCTCATAGCAAATTTTTGTGAAAATAATGCTACTGCTCCAAGTACGCCTGCCATTTTTTTATTAAATTTTAACTCACAAAAATCAGCACAGTCTGCTGGTAACGCCCAATATACTACAATCCCTAATTCACCAAAAAATGTAGACATTATTAAAAAAATGGATGATAAAATGTAATATTCTGATGGAATAAAAATTATTGGTAAAGCCATAATACCTGCACCTAATGTAGCTACTTTTAACATAGTTAACTTATTAAATACATTTCTTTTTATTAAAAACATAGCAACAATTGGTGCTAAAATACCTGCAATTGAAAAAGCTGATAAAAGACCTGTCAAATATGCTTCATCTTGTCCAAGATAATATTTAGCATAATAAATAGCAGAACTGCCTTTAAAGGTAAAAGCTGCTTGAGTCAATGCAAAGAATATATAAAAGCTTCTTAAAGTTTTTGTCTTAGCGATGATTTTTATTTTAGAAAATAATGTATCTTTTTCTTTTGTTTCTATTAAAATAGGTTTACTTCTTTCTTTTGTTCCAAAAAAGCATGCTAATGTACAACATGCTGCTAATGTTGCAATAATAATCATTGCATGACTATATGCTTGTGCTTCATTTGCTTTATCATATGTAGCCACGAACATTGGTACAACTGTAGAACAAAGTAAAAATGCAGATTTAGCTAACGGAAAACGATATGAATTTATAGCTAATCTTTCTGATGGATTATCTGTTAATACTGATAATAAGCCTACATAAGGTACTACAGTAGATGCATACATTAAGATTAAAAATAAATAAGTTACATATGCATAAATTAATTTTCCTGTATAACTAAAATCAGGTGCTAAAAATACAAAAAAACAAGATAAACCATATGGTATTGCTAAATATAATAAAAATGGGCGATAGTGTCCATACTTTGTTTCATGTTTATCTGCAAAGTTACCAATAATAGGATCTGAAAAGGCATCTACTAATCTTGCTACTAAAAATAAGATACCCATTGCACTAGCAGATATTCCTACCACATCTGTATAAAAATATGGTAAAAACATCATTGTCATTCCAAAAAATATATTTGCTGATGAATCTCCTAAACCATAGCAAATCTTTTCTCTAATACTTACTTTTCCATTATCCAAAACAATACACTCCTATCTACATATTTAAATTTTTACATTATATAAAGTCTGCTTTACTGCATTCTTCCATCCTTTATAAAGTTCACTTATTTCATTTTCATTTAATTTAGATACATAGTTTTGATATTTAATTGTATTATTTAATAACTTCAAATCATATAAACCTAATGCAATACCTGCCATATATGCTACTCCACAAGCAGACAATTCTTCTACAGAAGATACTTCTACCTTAATATTTAAAATATCACTTTGAAATTGCATTAAATAATTATTCTTCGTTGGTCCTCCATCTACTTTTAAGGATTTTATTTGTAATCCTGATTCTGATTTCATCAAATTTACTATATCTGCAATTTGATAAGCTATACTATCTAATCCTGCACGTACAATTTCATTTTTTCCTGTTACTCTAGTCATTCCTGTAATAATAGCATTTACTTCACTATTCCAATATGGTGCTCCTAAACCTGTAAAAGCTGGTACTAAATATGATTTATCTTTAGGATTTGCATTTTCTGCTAATATTGCAGTTTCTTTTGGATTATTTATTAATTGTAAATTATCCTTAAGCCACGTAATCACAGCTCCAGTATAATTAATATTACCCTCTAAAACATATTCAACTTTATTATTTATTCCCCAAGCGATAGATGTAACTAAACCAGATTTACTATAAATTGGCTGTTCTCCTATATTCATCATAATAGATGAACCTGTACCATATGTGCTTTTTATATCTCCTTTATTATGACAAAATTGCCCATATAGAGCTGCATGAGAATCACCCATTACAGCATTTATAGGAATTTTTTTATCTAAAAATCCATTAAAATCAGTATATCCATAAATGGAATTAGAATTACAAACTTTTGGCAAATTAAAGGTATGTAATCCAAAAATTTTACAAATATCATCATCCCAAGAAAGAGTATTTATATTAAATAACTGCGTTCTTGATGCATTTGAATAATCTGTTTTGAAAATTTTTTCATCCGTTAAATTATAAATTAACCAACTGTCTATATTCCCACAACATACCTCATTTTTATTTACTTTTTCTTTAATTCCTTCTACATTTTCAATAAGCCATGCTAATTTAGCAGCTGAAAAATATGGTGATAAATGTAATCCTGTTTTTTCTTTTATTTCATTTTGTAATCCTAAACTTTCTATTCTTTCACAGATTTTTTTACCTCTAGAACATTGCCACACAATCGCATTATATAAAGGCTTTCCTGTTTTTTTATCCCACATTAAAGCTGTTTCTCTTTGATTGCTTATGCCTACACCAATAATACTATCTTTATCAATTTCTGCTTTATTTACTACATTTTTTACTACTTTTACAACATTTTCCTTTATTTCTAAAGGATCGTGTTCAACCCAACCTAATTCATTTATTATTTGTTTATGTGATAAATCATCTCTAGCAATAATTTTCCCCTGTTCATTAAAAATTATTGCCTTTGTTCCTTGTGTACTTTGATCTATACCTAATATATATTTACTCACTAGTTACGCCCCCACTAAAATTTTAAAAAACTACACCGGCTTGTAATATAATATTAGGATAGTAAGAAAATTCTCCTGTTCTAATAGCAAATTTAACATTTTTACTCATTTCTTTTAAATCCACATGTGGAATGTATTCCACTTCTGCTCTATTTAAATTTTTTTGTATATATTCTAACAAATCTACATTCGTCTGTTTTACATCTTCAGCCATTGTATATTTTTCAATCTCCACTTCATTTACAACAGCATCAAAAACATCTTTAAAAGAAGGTATTCCTCCTATTAAAGCTAAATCTACTATTTCAACCCCTTTAGGAATTGGCATTCCTGCATCACAAATTAAAAAAATATCCTTATGCCCTAATCCTGCAATTAAACCAGACAATTGCGCGTTTAATATACCATTTTTTTTCATATTTTCCACCTAATTATATTCTTTATTATTTTCTAAAAATTTTAGATTTATAAATAGAGTCGTTATACGTCCACAATATAACGACTCTATCCATACAAAACTTAAATTATCTCTTTAACCTTAGCTACTAATCCATCGCTATTTAATTGATAATGATCAAATACTTCTTGTGATTTTCCTGTAACTACTGGAGCATCTGGTAAACACATATTAACAACTTTTATAGGTTTATATCCTGCTACAATTTGACTTACCATTGAACCCATACCACCATAATTAGTATGCTCTTCAATTGTAATAATAGCTTTGGTTTCTTCAGCTGCCTTTAAAATAGCTTCTTTATCTATTGGTTTTACACAATACATATCTAAGACGCGTACAGAAATTCCTTCATTTTCTAAAATTATAGCTGCATCTTTTGCTGGTTTTACCATTTCACCACAAGCAATAATAGTAACATCTTTTCCTTCTTTTACTGTTGTTGCTTTGTCCATAACAAATGGTACATTTTCTTCACTATATACATCATCTACTGCATTACGCCCTACACGTACATAAGAAGGTTTATCATCTTTTAATAAAGCTCTAATCAATTTTGCTGTTTGCCATCTATCACTTGGTAAATATACACGTAAATTAGGAATAGATGCCATTGTAGCAATATCATTTACACTGTGATGTGTCATTCCTAATGCTCCATAGCTCACACCACCACTAATACCAATTAAAGTAACATTTGTATTGGAATAAGCCACATCTACTTTTACCTGTTCCATACTACGAGTACTTAAAAAACAAGCAGGAGATGCTGCAAATGCTTTTTTTCCACAAGCTGCAAGACCAGCACTTATTGATACCAAATTTTGTTCTGCAATACCTACTTCTACAAATTGTTCTGCTCTTTCTTTAGCAAAAGATGCCAATGATGCTGAACCTCGAGAATCACTACATAAAACTACAATATCTTTATCTTTATTTGATTCTTCTAATAATACATCACAAATGACTTGTTTATTAGCAATTTTATTCATATTTAGCACCTCTTTCATCAAGTTCTTGAATAGCTTTTTCTAATTCTTCATTTGTTGGTACTCTATGATGCCAACCAACTTGATTTTCCATAAAAGATATTCCACAACCTTTAGTAGTATTCGCAATAATTACAGTTGGTTTACCTTTTACTCTTTTAGCAAGCTCTATAGCATGATCCACAGCTTCTATATCATTACCAGGAATAGATATTACATTCCAACCAAAAACTGACCAACGTTCTTCTTGACTATCTTGAGACATTACCTGTTCTGTTGTACCAGAAATTTGCAAGCGATTTCTATCAACAATTGCTGTTAAATTATCTAATTTATAATGACCTCCAGCCATTACACCTTCCCAAACAGAACCTTCAGCTAATTCTCCATCACCAATTACTGTATAAACACGATAATCCTTTTTATCCATTTTGCCTGCTAATGCCATTCCTACAGCTACAGATAATCCATGACCCAAAGAACCACTATTTACTTCAATCCCATTAATTTTATTATTAGGATGACCAATATATTTTGAACCATATTGAGAATAAGTATCTAAATCTTCTTTTGGAAAAAATCCTTTATCTGCTAAAACACAATATAAAGCTTCTACAGAATGACCTTTACTCAAAATAAATCTATCTCTATTTTCATCATTTACATTTTCTGGAGAAATGTTCATTTGTTTGTAATATAAATCAACTAAAATATCTGTAACACTTAAATCTCCACCAATATGCCCACATTTTGCATGATGTATTAAAGTTACAATATCTTTTCTAATTTGATTAGCTTTCTTTTGTAAATACATTTTACTCACCTCTTAAATATGCTTTTACTTCTTCTTCTATAGGATCATATAAATCTGGTGTTATACCCATATATTTGCAAGCTTCATATAATACAGGAACTACATTTTTATGTATTCCTACACAATGATGAATATATGGACCTTCTACAATTTTTGCTTCTAATCGTTTAATATTTTCTACTTCAATCCACAAATAAGTTCCCATACATTTAGGACCATCAACACCTTTAGCATTACCTAATAACATGGAATACATTCCATTATCTCCATCAAAACGACAAAGAGTAAGTTCACCATGTTTTGCTTCAGCTGTTATAGAACCTGGATGTTCAAAAGCTAATGGATAAGTTAATTTTGCTGTTTCTTTTGCTAATGAAATTGGCCAAGGTCCACAATGTTGTAATAATTCTCCATTTTCAATATCTGGATGACGAATTGTCCAATCAGCAAAGAATGAACGTTGTCCCATTCCAGCTGCTTCAACTAATACTGCAGTTATGGCTCCATGAATATCTGTTTCACAAACAACCGGAATACCTTCATCATTAATTAGAGCATTAGCTGCACATGGCATAATACCAATTTCACTTTGTAGAGCATTCCAACACTGAATAGCAGCTGCATTACAATTATATTTATCAATTAAATAACGCATTGCTACTTTTAAACATGCTACTTTTTCTACTTCTTCTGGTTTTATACAAATTTGCATATTTTCTTCAATATATTTAATAGTATTTACTACTTTATCTTGCATAGTTTCATTTACAAGTTTCATAGTTTGTGTAAGTTCTGCCAAAGGAATTGGAGAAAGTTGAATATTAAATTTCTCTAATAATTCACCTTCATTACACATTGTTGACCAAAAATCATATGGTCTTGTAGAAATTTGTAAAATACGTGTATGTCTAAAAGTTTTTACTACATTACAAACTGCAATAAAATCTTTTATACCTCGTTCAAATACTGGATCTTCTAAACGACAATTCGTCATATAAGTAAATGGTACTTTAAATCTACGTAACACCTTGCCTGTTGCAAATAACCCACATTGACTATCACGAAGTCTTACACCTTTTTCATCTGGTCTTTCATCTAATGGGCCCCATAATAATACTGGAACATCTAATTCCTTTGCTAATCTTGCACATTCATATTCTGTACCAAAATTACAATGTGCTAAAAATAAACCATCAATTTTTTCTTGTTTAAATTTTTCAACAATTTTCAATCTATCTTTTTCATCATAAAGTAAACCTTCTTCATTAATATCTGTGATATCAATAAAATCAATATCTAGCTCATTCATACGTTTTGCTGTTAAATTACGATATTTTACAGCATCTGGCGCACTGAATACAGATCGACGTGTTGGCGCAAAACCTAATTTTATCTTATTCATATTTAATCTCTCCATAGTAATTCAAACATGTTTAAATTTTTAATTAAATTTTATATCTTATTTGATTAAAATATTATCATTTTAATTTTAAATTGTCAATAATTTTTAATTAAAATATTTAAAAATTTAATTAAAAAAATAAGGAATAGAGATTTTATCTCTATTCCTTATAAAAATTTTCTATATTTGTGATTTTACGCTTCTACGAATAACCAATGATGTTGCTATTGACGTCTTATGAAAAGGCTCATTTTTATGTTTTATTCTCCATAACAACTGTTCTACTGCTAAACTTCCTAAATCTTTACATGATACATTTATACTTGTTAAACTTGGTTCAAAAATACCACCCATAGGAATATTGTCAAACCCTATTATTGAAATATCATCTGGTACCCTTATTCCTACTTGATTAAAAGCCTTTAATGCTCCTATTGCTATTAAATCGTTATCAGCTATTAAAGCTTTAGGAAATACAATTTTTTCTTTAATAATACTATGTATATCCTTGCAAGCACCCTCAATTGTCGGCTCTATCAAAAAAACTTTATTTTCATCATAATTCAAATTTAATTTATCTAAACTATATTTAAAAGCCATACTTCTTTGTTCGAAATTCTTAATTAAAAAAGAACTTTTTAAATAGCCAATGTCTGTATGACCTTGTTCTTTTAAATATTTTATTGCTCTAAATATACCATCAAAATTATTGATAGTTACTGTATCTACTTCACAACCCAATAAATCATTATCTAATACAATTATAGGAATATCCATATTTTCAAACACATTCAAATCATTTTCTTCCATTTCTGTTCCTAATATAATAATTCCCTCTGGCTGAGCAGATAAAATAGAATTTATAACAGAATTCAATTCTTCTTGATTATTACAATAAGTTAATGCAATTGTATAGTTATGATAACGTGTTGCCTTTTCTACAGCTTCTATTAAATCTGAAAAAAATTGTGTATTTGTTATAATCTTACCAAATCTTTTATATACAAGAAAATTTATTACTCCATTGTTTTGAGGAATTTTTTTTGTGGTACTTCCTGTATAATTTAATTTTTTTACTAATTCCATAACTCTTTGTTTTGTTTGAGCATTAACACCTGGTCTATCATTCAATGCCATTGACACTGTAGCTGAAGATATTCCTAATTTTTCTGCAATATCTTTTATCTTTACATTCGACATATTTATCCTACCTTTATTTTTTTATAACTTATTTTAACGCCTTTTAATTTAAATTTCAATTAAAATTTCAATTGAAATTTTAATTGAAATTTGATTAATAAACTATAATAAAGCTATATATTTTACTATACTTTTTCTAACAAAAAATCCTAGAGTATAAACTCTAGGATTTTTTATTTCATTAATTAAATTATCAATATAAAAGATGTGTTATTACATAACCTACACAGCAACCAACTGTGATACCAATAAAACCTGGAATGATAAAGCTATGATTGATTACAAATCTACCAATTCTTGTTGTTCCAGAACGGTCAAAACCAATACAAGCCAAATCTGATGGATAAGTTGGTAAGAAGAAATAACCATAGCAAGCAGAAATAAATGAAATGATAATAAGTGGGTCAACACCTACACTTAATGCCATAGGCACTACAATAGCTAATGCTGCTGCCTGAGAATTTACCAATTTAGATATTAAGAATAAAACAATTGCATAAGTCCAAGGATAATCTAAAACAATCTGTCCCAAAGTTTCTTTGAATTCTGGTAAATATGCACCGAAATAAGTCTCTGCCATCCATGCTACACCATATACAGAAACAATAGCTACCATACCAGATTTAAAAACAGAACCATTTGTTACATCACTAACTTTAACTTTGCAAATAAGTAAAATAAGTGCTGCAATAACCAACATACAAAGCTGAATTGTTGGTGTCATAGAAAGTGGTACCCATGCACCTTTAGCATTTGGTACAAGTGGTAACAATTCTTTTGGGAAACTACCAAATAAAGCAATTACAACGATACCTAATAAAAAGATAAATGTAGCTTTATAAGCACTAGCTGGTAATTTTACTTCAGCATTATTTTGAGCTTGTTCTTCATAGATATAAGCTCTTTGTTCTGGATCTCTTAATTTAGCTTGGAAAATTTCATCTTTTGCTAAATCTTTACCTCTTTTTAAGCTCCATAAGCCTGTTACTAAAACACCGCAGAATGTAGCTGGAATAGAAACCATTAAAATTTGTACTACACCTAATGGATGAGTTGTCCCTGCAAGCATTGCCACCATGGATACTACAGCTACCGAAGCAGGAGAAGCACAAATCCCCATCTGAGAAGCAACAGATGCTGCTGCCATTGGTCTTTCTGGTCTGATATTTTGTTTGATAGCAATATCATAAATAATTGGGAACATAGTATATACTACGTGACCAGTACCGCAAAGAACAGTTAAAAACCATGTAGTAATTGGAGCAAGTACAGTTATTTGTTTTGGGTTTTTACGCAATAATTTTTCAGCATATTTTAGCATTACATCGAGCCCTTTTGAAGCTTGCAAAAATCCTGAACAAGTAACTACCGCCATAATTGTGAGCATTACATCAATTGGTGGTTTTCCTGGTACTAAACCAACAACAAATACAAAGAAGGTCAAACCAATACCGGATACAGCAGCTAATCCTAAGCCGCCAAAACGAACACCAATAACAAGACAGGCAATAAGAACTATAAATCCTAAAATTTCCATACAAAAACTCCTTTCATTTTGTATACATCATACTAAATACCTGTTCTGAAATAATAGATTATTTATACAATTTAGTCCGGTTAATATTATAACATAAAAAATTTTTATTGTATAATATTTTTTATATATAGGGCAAATTTAATTGCCCTATATATTTTTAAAGTGATTATACTATTTTAAAACCTAATTCTTGTATCATCTTCATATCTGTATCAATAGAAATTCCACTTGTTGTGAGCATATCACCAGAAATAACAGCATTGGCTCCTGACTGCAAACAAGCTTTACCTTTATCTATAAATAATCCTCTGCCACCAGCTAGACGAATAAATAAATCTGGTAAAATAAAACGATAAATAGCCACTATTCTTTGCATATCTTCATCAGTAAGTGGCTTATTATGTTCGTATGGTGTTCCTGGTATAGGATTTAGACGATTTATAGGCACAGAATTTACATTTAAATTTCGTATTTCTAAAGCCATATCTATTCTATCTTCCATGGTTTCACCTATTCCCATGATACCACCACTACAAACACTCATACCTGCTCTTTGCGCAGCTTTTATTGCTTCTACTTTATCTTCAAAAGTGTGCGTAGTACAAACTTTATCAAAATGATTTCTTGAGGTTTCTAAGTTATTATGAATTCTTTCTACGCCCACATCATTTAATTTTTTAAATTGAGCTTCATTTAATAAACCACCAGAAACACATAATTTTATTTTGCATTTTTTATGTACTTCATCTAAAGAATTTGCCAATTTATCTATTTCTTCATCACTTAATCTCTTGCCTGAAGTTACTACTGCGTAACGTGCCACGCCTTTACTATAATTATACTGTGCTTCTTCTAAAATAGGCTTCGTATTTAATAATGGATAAGTTTCTATTTTTGTAGTATAATGAGCTGATTGTGCACAATATTTACAGTCCTCGGAACATCTACCAGATTTTCCGTTAATGATAGTACAAATATCAAAATCATCACCGCAAAAATGTTTTCTTATTTCATTAGCGGCTGTAGATAATTCATCTAATGGAGCTTTCACTAAATCTAAAGCTTCCTGTTTATTAATTCTATAACCATTTAGTATTTTTTCTTTTAAATCATTTACACAATTCATTTGTTATCACCTTAAATCTTTTATATAAATATAATTAAACCATTATATTTATATAATGTCAACTTTTAAAAATTTTAGGTTAACGAGTTATATAATCATTTAAGAAAGGAATTTTATGAACTCAACAGATATTTTACAAACACATGGTGCAAATCTCTATGAAATCACTTTTAACTTATTATCTAATTCTAAATTAGAAGAATTTATCCCTAATAAAAACAGTACAATTATTATTAAACCTGATATAAAATATATCAATAATACACTATACTCTACTTCTCCAGTAATCTTAACTACAATAATCAAATACCTACAAGACAATAATTTTACTAATATCAATCTTGTATTAGGTTCTTTAATCGATGATGATTTAGAACAATTATTAATAACTTGTAAATACGATAAAATTGTGGATAAATTAAACATTCCTGTATATGGTCTTAAGGATAAAGATTACACTACAAAAACCATTGGTGGTATCGAATATAAATTAATAGATAAAGTCATCAATGCCGATTTTTTTATTAATTTAGTTACATCTTCACCAAATGAAAAAACTATACTGCACAATGCATTGCAGGCTATGCAAAATATCTTACACACCCAAAATCGCTCTTTATTCACTACAGACAATTTTTATAAAGCAATCTGCTTTTTAAATTATTTAATTAAAGCTAACTTCACATTAGTAGAAATAGATAGTTTATCTGATATCCAAGCAGATAAGCATATGTATGCTACTATAGATAATTTATTAGCTGATGCTTATTATGCCCAAAATCTAGGCTATAAACCATTTGATATCGAATATATTGAGCTAGCATCTAAATTAAATATAGGCTGTGCTGACATCAATAAAGCTAATATCATTAATTTAATAGATAATACTGTTACTTGTGATAATAATTCAAAATTAGCCTCTCATATCAATGCTTCTAGCCCTTGCGAGCAATGTTATCAAAATTTACTGCAAGCCCTCTCCTTATTAGATAAAGATAATTTACTTGATAAATTACCTACAAAATTATTCATTGGTCAAGGTTGGCGAGAATTTAGTGAAAATGGCATTGGCATAGGTCGTTGTACTAGCAAATTTGAAAATTATGTTAGAGGTTGCCCACCAAGCCCTCAAAAAACTTATGAATTTCTAAAAGAATTCATTTGTAATAATCAAAATGCATAAAGAATAAATAAAAGCTCTATAAGTTAAATACTACAAATAACTTATAGAGCCTCTTTTTTATTATATTAATATATCAATACCATCTTGTTAATGGTAATTCATTATTTACGCCTTTAGTAACTAAAATTTGATGTAAATCTATACCACCTACATGGAAATTTGCTGCACAGGCATTTAAATATAAATCCCACATGCGAATAAATTTTTCATCAAACATTCCACTGATTTTATCTAAATGATTATGAAAATTATCTGCCCAACAAAGTAAAGTTTTTTCATAGTGGCGACGCAAATTTTCAATATCAAGAATATGGAAATCATTATTTCCCATACTAGAAACGATTTCCCTAAGACTTGGTATCACTCCACCTGGGAAAATGTATTTTTTCATCCAACTATCAGTTTCCATCTCTTTTAATTGACTGATGAAATGCAATAAATACAAACCCTTATCTTTTAATACTGCATTTACACAATCATTGAATAACTGATAATTTTCCCTACCAACATGTTCTAGCATACCTACACTAACAACTCTATCAAAAGTTTTTCCCCATTTTGGTAAATCTCGATAATCCATCAATTCAACTGTTAAATAATCTTCTAAATGTTCTTTTTGTATACGCGATTTAAATTCCTTATATTGTTCACGACTTAAAGTAATACCCGTACCTTTTACCTTATATTTTTTAGCAGCTTCGATGAGTAAAAAGCCCCAACCACAGCCAATATCTAATAGGCTCATACCTTCTTTTAAATATAATTTCGATAAAATATAATCCACTTTATTCACTTGTGCTTGATATAAAGTATCATCTTCATTTTTAAAATAAGCACAAGAATAACTCATTGTTTCATCTAACCATAATTTATAGAAATCATTACCTATATCATAATGAGATTGAACTTGCTTTTCTTGACTTTCTTTAGAATTAGATGGATGAATTATTTTATCTAGCAAAGTTTCATTTAAAGAAAATTTATCCATTTGACCTAAAAAATGAATTAAAGCATCATATAAATTTCCTTCAATGGTTAAATCTCCATTCATATAAGCTTCACCTAAAGCGATAGACGTACTATTAAGTAAATCTATTATAGGTATTGTCTTTTTAAAGTCCACTACAAAAGTTGGTTCACCTTTACCTACTAAATATTGATTATCTTTAAATTTTAAAAGAAATGGATTTTTATCAAATTTATTAAAAAAATGAACCATAGCCTTTTCTTCTAATTTATCAAACATAATAGCACCTCTCAATATCCTTCATAAAAAACTATAAACTACTAATTTAAATTAGTAGTTTAAAATTTCACAAATAGTATTATTTTTAAGTTACTAATATATAAATATTTGACTAGTTAACTTTATACTTATACTATACCTGTCTATAACTATTGTCAATTAGATAAAATCTAATAAGTTTGATAAAAAATTTTTAAGTTTGTTTTCGACAATAAAAAAATGCTTTTTAAAATCTAGATTTTTAATCTGGACTTTAAAAAGCATTTTTAAATCTATATAAAAACTCTTTATTAAGAGTTGAATAACCATGGTGACGCGTATGGGATTCGAACCCATGAAGCCGCCGTGAAAGGGCGGTGTCTTAACCACTTGACCAACGCGCCATTGTAATGGTGGCTCACCCGAGATTCGAACTCGGGACACCCTGATTAAAAGTCAGGTGCTCTGCCAACTGAGCTAGTGAACCGTATTGCGTTGTTGTCGCTTGACAACGTAGATTATTATATAGAACTTTGAAACAAATGTCAACACTTTTTTTGAAAAAAATTAAAGTTTTTTTTGCTTTGTAAAAAAAGGGGCTAAAACCCTTGTTAAATAAGGATTTTAGCCGTGCTACCTTTTTCATGATTTTTGGTGATTTGAATTTGTTTATCAATTTTTTCTTTTAATTCATCTACGTGAGAGATGATACCGATTAATTTATTTCCTTGAGATAATTGAGAAAGAACTTTGATTGCTTGAGCAAGTGATTCACTATCTAAAGAGCCAAAACCTTCATCAATAAACATAGTATCTAAATGAATGCCACCGGCAAAAGATTGAATTTCATCAGATAAACCGAGAGCTAAAGATAAAGATGCTTTGAAGGACTCGCCACCAGATAGAGTTTTTACACTGCGAGTCGTGCCGTTATAGTGATCGATTACATCTAATTCTAAACCAGTTTGCGAGCGAAGTTGTTCACTTGATTTACAACGCACTAATTCATATTGACCTTGTGTCATCATCATTAAACGAGTATTAGCTCGTATTAAAATTCGATCGAAATAGTGCATTTGTACATAAGTTTCAAGCATAATGCGTTCTTTGCCGGCAACTGAACCTGTAGCCGTAGTGTAGAGTGCTTGTATATTGCTATAAAGGGATTGTTTAACATCTAATAGTTCGATTTTTTTTATTAATTTTTGTTGAATTTGGTGATTAGTAGTAATTCTAGTATGCAGTTTCTGTATTTGAGGCATTAAATTTTCTTTTGTTGCTAAATATTCTTGTTGAATTTTTTCTAATTCGTTTAAATCATAATTTTGAGGTGTGAGTTGCGTTTGTAGTGAGGCGATTTTGGCTTTGATTTCTACAAGTGATTGATTTAATCTATCAAATTCAGTTTGAGCAGTAGCGAGATTTTGTTGTAAATAATTTTGTGTTTGTTTATATTTTTGAAGTTGCTTTCTAGCATCATTTTCATCAGTGAATAAAAGAGCTTTAGTTAAGGTATTGATTTCAGTTGTTAAGATTTCAATATCTGTATTTTCTTTGACGATAGAAGTATTTAATGTTAGGAGTTTTTGCTCTAAATTTTTTTGCAATAATAGATTTTTTTCTAATTGCGCATTTAAGTTTATTTGTTTTTGGCTTAATTTATTTAACTGGATTAATTGCTTATTAAGCTGATTTTTTTCGTTTATAAGTTCACATTTTTTTATTTCCACATCATGAAAGATAGTTTTTTGAGTGAAGTTACCTAAAATATTTTCTGCTTGTGCTTTTATTTCTGTAAAAAGATTATGCAATTTACCATTTAATTCGCTAGCTAATTGGGTAATTTCATTCAATTTTTGGGAGAAAATATCGCATCTATTTTTTAATTGTTCAAGTTCTGCTTGAGTTGGTGCCAACGTAGATATTTTGGCTAATTGTGGGTGATTTGTAGAACCGCAAACAGGGCAAGGTGTGTATGGTTTTAAATCTTTGGCTAAAATGCCTGCTTGTTCTGCTAAAAACAAGTGATTTTGTTGATTATAAATTTGTTCTAATTCAGCAAGTTTTGCCTGTTGTTGTTGCCATTTTGTCTTATATTCTTTGTGTTTTAAAGATGTTTGTTTATATTCTTCAAGTAGTGTGGAGAGTTTTGTTAAATTTTGTAGTCGTTGATTATTTTCTTTTTGTGCAGAATTTGTTTGTTCAATCTGTACATTTATATCTGTTAGAGTTTTTAAATCTGTTTGTATATCATTTATAGTTTGCGTTAATTTTGCTAAAGTGGCTTCATCATTTGCCATTTGTTGTTGTTTGCTTTGCAATGCTTTTTTTGCTGTTTGTAAGAGATTTTGCTGTTTAGATATATATTGATATTTAGGTAATTCTTCTGTTAATTTGGCAATATTTACATTTAGTGAAGTAGATTTTATTTCAAAATCTTTTTGTACTAGGGATAATTTTTTTTGAATGCTAGGGAGTATTTTTGCTTTAGTTGTTAATTCTGACTGATATTCATTGGTTTTTTGCTGTATTTGCTGTTGATTAATAGCAGTATTTATAATTTTTTCATTTTCTTTGATATTTTGTTCTAAAACCGTAAAATCTTTTTCTAATTGTTTTAAATCATTTTTATCTTGATTAATGATTTGTTCTAAATTTACAAGGCAATCTTTAGGCATCAATGGATTGAAGTCATAATTCATATTTTCAGGAAGTATGATTGTTTCTATATATTGCTTAATACTGTTATCAATCAGGAGAAAATCTTTTTTGAGAGCATTGAAGCGTTCTTTTAATTTTTCTTGTAATTGTTGGTAGGGTTTAGTATTGAAGATTTTGCGAAAAATATCACTGCGTTCTTTTGTCGAAGCATGAATTAATTTTAAAAATTCTCCTTGAGCAATCATGGCTATTTGCGTAAATTGATTTACATCAAGACCAATTAATTCATTTATGGCAGAGTTCACTTCTTTTATGCCTGTTATTGGCTGTTGATTGGGTGGATAAAATTCTGCTTGAGCTTTTTCTTTGACGAAGCCATTTCCTTTTTTGGCAGGGCGAAGATATTCAGGATTACGGCGAATCGTGTATAATTCATTGTTATATGAAAATATCATTTCTACAAATGTAGGTATGTTTTTATCGGCATATTTACTGCGAAGCATTTCATTTTCACGGATACCACCACTAGTATGACCATAGAGGGCAAAAGTAATAGCATCAAAAATTGTGGTTTTGCCTGCACCTGTATTGCCACTAATTAGATAGATACCTTTATTGCCTAATAGACTCATATCCAATTCACATTTATCAGCATAGGCCCCAAAAGCTGATATAGTTAATTTTAAAGGACGCATTATTTTCCCTCCCAGATATCTTGGATTAATTCTTGTAAAATATCTATTTGCTTATCATTTAAATTTTGATTATTTTGTTTGCAATATAATTCTTCAAAGAGATTTAATGGCGTTTTTAAATTTGTAATATCTGTAGTTTCGATATTTTGAACTGTCTTGGTGCGAAGATTATCATATGTCAGTTGCATGATATTAGGATAGATAGAACGCAAGCGATTTATGGCATCAGGAATATCTTCTTCATCAGTGAGTGTTATGGCTAAATAATCATCTGTATTCGTCTGTTCATAATTGTTCTTTAGCGTTAATTCTGCATAAGAACCTTTTAATTTACGCATATCATGAAGAAATGAAAGTTTTTTTTCATAAATGGTCAATTTATTTTTTTGTGGAAAATCAAGGATAGTAACAGTTTTTTCTTGATTAGCTTCGGAAAAAGAATATTTTAATAAAGTTCCGCAATAACGAATTTTTTCATTTAAAACATTTTGTGGTGTATGCAAATGACCAAGTGCTACATAATCGAAATCTTGAAATAATTGGGCATCGACATTATCTATACCGCCGACGATAATTTCTTCAGAGTCGCAAGTGTAAGCACCTGTTACGAATTGATGAGCGATTAAAATATTGCGTTCATCTGGATTTAAAGATATTTGCTTTAGAGCTATTTTTACTGCTTGATTATAAGAAGTGATTTCTTCATCAGGAAAATAACTTCTTACAATAGCTGGTTTAATAAATGGCAAAAGATAAAAATTAATATTGCCATGTTCATCTTTTAAAGTGATATGAGAAATTTTGCCGTCATAGATTGGTGAGATAAAAATATTATTGTCTTTAAATAAATTCGCTCCAAAAGCTACACGTTGGGCACTATCATGATTACCGCTGATAATAAAAACGGGCAGATGTAACTCTGCCCAAGATGTTAAAAATTCATCAAATAATTGTATAGCTTGATTGGTAGGAACGGATTTATCAAATACATCGCCAGCAATCATAACAGCATCAATAGCTTCTTCTTTTGCTATTTGAAGTATTTGTTTATGAATATGCCTTTGGTCTTCATACAGAGAAAAACCATTGAGATTTTTACCGAGATGAAGGTCAGATAAATGCATGATTTTCATAGAAAATTCCTTTCCAAAATTAAATATATACTAATAATCAATAATATAATAAGAATTTATTTTCCTAATTTTATCGTTGCGAAAGTACGACCGCATTCGCAGATATGTTTATAATCAATGGAAGCTGTGAGTTTTGTTTGGAAGCGAATGATAGGCATTGCTTCAAATGTTAATGGAGTAATAACTAATTTGTCATCAACAATTTCTGGATAAAGATAATCATCTTGTACATGAACATGATTATGTTCACAAGTAAAGATAATACCTGCAAAGCCAAAATACTTAGACATATAGATTTTGGCTAATGGGTGATGGAAATAATGTTCTATTTCATCAAGTGTTGTGTCTTGAAAATTATCAATTAAAACAATGATTTTTGGCGGTAAGTGATCGATATTTCGCTCAATCATAGCTTTTAAATTTTTAGCACTGATGATTAAAGAAGTAGCATTAAAAATGCCAATAACATCAATAGCAGCATCTACGCTATTACAAGGAAGTACTGTAGCACCTAATGCTTCAGCTGCATAATGTAAGTCTAATAAATATTGAGAGCTATAATTACCACAGATAATCAAAGTTGATGTTTTATTAATATCATTACTAGCTAAAGGTCTGATAGCGATATCAATATTGCGTGCAATATCGTCTGCTGTAAAACCGCGATATAAACCGCTGATTGTTCGGTTAAAACGCAAAGTCTGACTAAGTGGACCTGTTAATAAATCGAAGGCAGAAGCTTGAATAAGTTCATCTCTGGTAGTTACAGGGAGATTTCTTATATCAGATAAAGTTTTGATATCTTCAGCATGAATATCAAGACCATTGTATTTCTTTTTGTAGAAAGAGGATTTTTCTAATGCCCAACGAAGATTTTTGCGAAAGCGTTGTAAAATAAGTTCAACTTTTTCTTCAGTTGGCATCATTTCTACTTTAGGATTGATGACCATGATTTATTCTCCTTTTTGATAATGACTGAAGTTACCAATGACAATATCAGGGAATTCTTCGTGTAGTTGGCGAATAAATTCTTTAGTACCGATAGCTTTAGTAAATGGTGGCATGATTTCGGCAAAAGCATCAGGATCGATATTTAAATTGCGGATTTGAATCATATTTACAGGATTTTCCTGTAAAAATTCTTTCCATGCTTTAAATTCACTTTCACTATCATTGAAGCCAGGGAAATAAAGCATATTTAAAGAAATATGCACGCCATGTTCATGAGCATAGCGAATGGACTCTTTTACATTATCAAGTTCATAACTACCGCGATAATAAGCTTTGTAATTTTCAGGAATAGCACTGATAATACTTACACGCATACTATCAAGACCAGCATCAACAATGCGTTTGATACCTTCTGTATAGCCGGCATTAGTATTTATATTGATTTGACCTTTGTCTGTTTTTTTGCGGATTTTTTCAATTGCAGGCACGATATTATCTACAGCAAGAGAAGGTTCACCTTCACAGCCTTGACCAAAACTGATGATAGCGTCCGGTGCTGTTTCTAAATGATAGATACCGATTTGAGCAATTTCCTTTGGTGTAGGACGGAATTTTATGCGACTTTGTGGAGATGGACAACATTCAGCAGGTTGAAGAGAGATACAACCAAAACAATTAGCATTGCAAACTGGAGAAGATGGAATACCAGCTTCCCAACGGCGATAAAATAGATTTTGAGCTGTGCAACAATGCCATGTCAAAGAACAATTACCTAAATGTTCAACAAGGCGATTATTTGGTAAATCTTTTTGAACGCGTTTAACTAATTTATGCAAATTGCGAGTATTGTAATGCGCAGGGTCCCATTTATCATTTTCATCAGTGTACATAGCTGCTACATAAAGTTCATCTTTGTAGACAACAACAGCAGTATAGCCATAAAGTGGGAGCATTTGAGCGTCATCTTCTTTTTTGAAAGCTGGCATATATAAACGAGTATAACCAGCAGGCAAGATGGCAGCTACGGCATTGCCCATGATAGGCATGATTTCATCACCGTATTTAGCAAGTGGTAAACGATCTGGTAAAAACATTAAATCAGCAGATTCTGGAAGTGGAATTAAATCATCTGGGGAAAGTTCGATGATATCTGTTCCAGTTCTAGCTAAAGCTTGGAAGCCTTTTGGGGCATCTAGAATATTACCATCTTCATCAGCATATAATGCACGAATATCAGCCATTATTTTTATCCTCCTGTTTTACTTTATTTTTCTTTGCTTTTTTAGGATTGTATTTATTCATAGCCATATCGACAGAATCATTAACGATACATTCTACAGCAGGGATAAGATATTTAATCGCTTCATCTACAGATGTTTTATCTTCTTGAGGAAATGGAGCAAGAACATGATTTACTACGCTCCAACCAGGGAGAGGTCTACCAACACCGAGTCTTACACGTGGAAAATTTTCACTGCCTAAATGAGCGATTAAAGATTTTATACCATTGTGTCCGCCAGAACTACCTTTTTTGCGAATGCGAATAGTACCAGCAGGGATATCCATATCATCATGAGCTACAATGATATCTTCTGGAGTTACTTTATACCAACGCATTAAAGGACCAACGGCTTCACCGCTATTATTCATATAAGTTTGCGGTTTAACTAGTAAAATTTTTTCAGTGCCAATGCGACCTTCCGCAATTTGAGCATTGAATTTATCTTTCCAAAGATTTATATTGAGATGCTCAGCTAGTGCATCAACGAGCATAAAACCGACATTATGGCGGGTTTTGGCATATTCATTACCAGGATTGCCAAGACCTACAATTATTTTCATTAAATTACCTCCAAGACAATATATAATAATTAATATTTTAGCATAAAAACAAAAACAAAAGCACTAGAGTTTTTCTAGTGCTTGTTTATTTATGATTTTTACTTTTCCACGAGTGAGTTCTACATATCCTTCTGTAGAAAAATATTTGAGCATACGCGTTACTACTTCACGAGCTGAACCTATTAATTTGGCTATTTGTTCATGAGTCATATTGATTTCATCAGAATTAGTAGTATGACTTTCATTGAGTAAAAACTCGGCAAGTCTTTTATCAAAACTGGTGAACATCATCTGTTGCATAGCCCATGTTACAGTGCATAACCGTTTAGTAGCAAGTTTATAAGTGATAGCTTCAAGATGGATATTTTCATTCATGACTTTGGCAAAAGCACAAGGCAAGATTTGAATAAGCTCACAATCAGTTAAAGCTTCAATGTAAATCTGAACCTCCCACGACTAAAGTCGCGGGGTTCTCGGTCAAGTATTCTAACGAATACAGTATCTCCGAGCTATCCCC
>ENA-OQIH01000043-OQIH01000043.1-human-gut-metagenome-genome-assembly--contig:-NODE-43-length-119701-cov-18.964631_pt1 | contig 119701 bp, 124 predicted proteins | sample MGYA00242575_ERZ504740 | MGnify/ENA primary metagenome ERZ504740 (study PRJEB26092, sample SAMD00036192) | human gut metagenome | host: Homo sapiens | study: EMG produced TPA metagenomics assembly...
TTTATAAAAGAGTTAAAATCTTATATAAAATATTATAATACAAAACGGATAAAGATAAAACTAAAAGGACTTAGTCCCGTAGAATACAGAACTAAGTCTCAATTAGTAGCTTAATTAATATGTCCAATATTTTGGGTGCATATCACCTAAGGCTTTTGTCTTTTTATTTAAAATCATTTACTAAAACATCTTTGCGGAAATATTTTTTATCATATTCGCCGATTTCACGAATTACTTTACATGGAGAACCATAAGCTAAGCTATTAGCTGGAATATCTTTAGTTACGATACTACCTGCACCGATTACACAGTTATCACCGATTGTAACACCAGGCATAACCATTACACCAGCGCCAAGCCATACACGGTTACCGATATGAATTGGCAAGGAGAATTGAGTACCACCAAGGCGATATTCAGGGTCTAGTGGGTGACCTGTTACACAAAGTAATACATTTGGACCACACATAACATCATCGCCGATGAATACTTCACAGTCATCTACAACTTGGAAGTTAAAGTTTGCATAGAAATTTTTGCCAATATGAGTGTTGCAACCATAAGCAAAATGTGCAGGTGGTTCAAGATAAATACCTTTTCCTACAGAACCTAATAATTCTTTGAGAATTTTAGTTCTTGTTTCCATATCACTAGGACGAGTATTATTGAAATCGAACATCATTTCTTTAGCATTTACACGTTGTTTTTCAATAATTTTTTCGTATTCTTGGTCAACAGGGTCTTTGTGACCATATTCACGATAAAGTAATCCAGATTTCATTTGTTCTTCTAAACGCATAGAATCATCTCCCGCTCGTTAATTTACTATATTAAATTATAATTTATTCTGTAATGTTTTTTCAATAGATTTTATTTTGTTTACGATATCATCAGCACTGACAATTTCAGATACAATAGCGAATGTTTTAGCCCCATGAGAAGCTACTTCGCAAATATTATGTTCTTTGATACCACCGATAGCTACAAATGGATGTTTAGCATATTTACTAGCATAATCTACATAGGAAAAACCAACAGGTACAGCATCTTTTTTTGTTTGTGTAGCATAGACAGGACCTACACCGATATAGTCAATAATATCACCCAGTTCATTTGCTTTTTGAAGTTGAGCTTCTTCATGAGTGGAAAGACCTAAAATTTTATCTTCGCCGATTAATTGACGAACTACTTGAGGCGGTAAATCTGTCTGACCGATATGCACGCCATCAGCATTTACAGCCATAGCAAGGTCTACAAAATCATCAATGATAAATATAGCACCAGCTTCTTTAGTCATCTTTACTAATTGCATACATTCTTGATAGCGTTCAAGTGCAGGTTTTTCTTTTTCACGATATTGAATAAATTTAATGCCAGCTTCGAGCATTTTGCCTACAACTTCAATATTATTGCGACCGTTAGACATTGCTTCAGCAGTTATAGTATAGATGGGATTGTTGATAAAATGTTCCATTCCTTTACGCATGGAAAGACCTCTTTTCTAAATATAGAATTTTATTTTTTACTTTATAGTAGTGAAAACATCTGTTGCGTCATTATCAGCAGTGATTGTTATTTGCCATTTTTGTTTAATATTTTCTTCTTGTAAATATTGAGCCAAAGTTTCAACTATAGGCAATTCTGTGCCAAAATGACCTGCATCAATGATATTTATACCTAATTCTTGAGCATGTTGTGCTTCGTGATATTTGACATCGCCAGTTATATAAGTGTCAGCACCTTGCATAGCAGCTTTATCTAAAAATTCAACACCAGCACCAGAGCAAAGGGCTACTTTTTTTACTAATTTGTCATTTCCTTTTACATAACGGAAAGTATCACCAGGAAGACTTTGTTTTATGCGTTGAGCAAATTCATCAAGTGTGATAGGATTAGTGAGTTTACCAATGCGTCCAAGTCCATTTTCGTGATAAACATTTTCTGTAGGAATGATATCCCAAGCAGGAACTTCATAAGGGTGAGCTTTTAACATAGCTTTAATCACACGATTTTTTATTTTGCTAGGTAAAATAGTTTCTATGCGAACTTCTTGCACACTGGATAACTTATTTTGTTGACCGATAAAAGGATTGGATTTTTCAAGAGGTTTAAAATATCCTGTGCCATTATAAGTGAAGGAGCAATCACTATAATTATCGATAGCACCTGCTCCCGCTTTAGCTAAAGCTTCACGAACAGCATCAGCATAATCGCTAGGAACATTGACTCCTAATTTTAAAATTTCTTCACGATAAGAAATAGTAAGTGGTTTTACTTCTGTGAGTTGAAGTTTTTGAGCTAAAACATCATTTACACCACCATAGGTAGTATCTAAATTTGTATGAGCAGCAAAGATAGCGATATTGTTACTGAGAATTTTTTGAAGCATTCTACCAAGAGGTTTATCAGTAGCAATTTTTTTTATACCTTTGAATAAAAATGGGTGGTGAGAAATTATCATATTATAATTTTCACAGATAGCTTTATCAATTACTTTTTCTGTAACATCTAAGCAAGTCAAAATTTTAGTGATTTCTTGAGCAGGATTACCGATCAAAAGACCTACATTATCCCAATTTTCAGCGAGGTAACGTGGGGCAAGTTTATCCATAGCTTCAACTACAACTTGACATTTAATCATAATAATTCCTCCAAAGCTTTTACATAAGTTTGTAATTGATGATAATGTGCAGTATTTTTAGCAGTCTCAGATTTTGCCATACCATTTAAACTGCGATTGGCTTTGGCGATAAATTCAGCAATCATTTCTTTAAATAAAGTAGGTCTAGTGCGATTTAATACAGGCCCTATTTCAAGCTCAAGTTCAGTAGGTAAAGCTTGTTTTCCAGGTTTAGCATAAATTATTTGATAAATGCGACCATCTTCTTTGGCTATAGCTTCATTTTCGATATGCCAATCTATGCTGTAAAGATATTTTCTAAGAGCAGTAAATCCTTGTTGTGGTTGTAAGATTAAACCTTTTAAAGAATTTACAATTTCAGGGCAATCTTGTAATAATTGAACCATTAGATTTCCGCCCATACCACAAAATATAGCAATATCTACTTCGTTAGGTTGAAGAATTTCTAAACCACTACCTAAACGAATATCGATTTTATTCATCAATGAAGCATTGCGTACAGAACGTTTGGCTGCTAAATAAGGGCCTTCGTTTACATCACCAGCGATTGCTTTACAACATCTTCCAGTTTTTACTAATTCTATAGGTAAATAACCATGGTCAGTGCCAATATCAGCAATGACACTGCCATGGGGTACGAACTTTGTTACAGTTTGTAATCTAACACCTAAAGACAAAAAAATCATCTCCTTAAAATAAATTGATTAAATATATGATATCATGATAATAGATACAAAAAAAGCTGGTTCTATATTGAACCAGCTTTTTATTAATATTTAATTATTTTTTAGCGATTTTTTTCATATCGTCAGCAACAGCTTCAGCTTTTGTACCAACAATTACTTGAACGCTATTTCCTTTTTTGATAACACCAGCAGCACCTAGAGCTTTAAGACCAGCTTCATCAATTTTATCAATATCTTTAACATTTAAACGTAAACGAGTGATGCAAGAGCTGATAGTAGTTAAGTTATCAGCACCACCTAATTTATTGATAAAGGATTGAGCTAATTCATCTGGGTTAGCATTTTCAATAGCTTCGTTGTCAGATTCATTTTCAAAACGACCAGGAGTTGGAAGGTCGAAGTGAACGATTGCCCATCTGAAAACGATGAAGTAAATGATACCAAATACTAAGCCGATTGGAATGATTAAGATAGGTTTAGTTGCAAGACCATAGTTTAATACATAGTCGATAAGACCAGCAGAGAAACCAAAGCCATGTAAAATACCAAACATATTAGCAACTGCAAGAGCAATACCTGTCATAACAGCATGGAATGCATAAAGAACAGGAGCTAAGAACATGAAAGTGAATTCTACAGGTTCAGTGATACCAGTTAAGAAAGCTGTGAAAGCGATGGAGAACATCATACCAGCAACTTTTGATTTATTTTCTGGTTTTGCAGCACTGTACATTGCAAGTGCGATAGCAGGAACACCAAACATAAAGATAAAGTAGAAACCAGCCATGAATACACCAGCAGTTGGGTCACCAGCAAAGAAACGATTTAAATCGCCTGTTGCAGTAACGCCTGTTTCTGGATTAGTGTAAGAACCAAATACGAACCAAACAAGAGAGTTGAGAATGTGATGAAGACCAACAGGAATAAGTAAACGGTTTAATACACCATAGACAAAGGCACCAGCAGCACCAGCACCAACAATCCATTCACCGATGCTATGAATAAAGTTCTGAATAGGACCCCAAATAATACCAAAAATAAGAGCTAAAACAACGAATGTTGCAGCAGTAACGATCGGAACGAAACGTCTGCCTGAAAAGAAACCTAAGAATTCTGGTAATTTAATATTGTAGAATTTATTGTAAAGTATACCAGAAATAATACCAACAATAACCCCAGCGAGAACACCCATATTTAAATCTTTATCGATAGCTTTGAGTGCTTCTGTTAATACTAAATAGCCAATAACCCCAGCAAGACCTGCCGCACCATTGTTATCTTTAGCTAAGCCAACAGCAATACCAACGGCAAAAATAAGTGCTAAGTTATTGAAAACAGCACCACCTGCTTGAGTAATAAATGGAATGTCGAAGACATCAGGTGCTCCTAAACGAAGTAAAAGAGCGGCAGCAGGAAGAACGGCAACAGGAAGCATTAACGCTTTACCTACAGCTTGAAGTTTGGAAAACCAACTGGACATAATAGTATCCCCTCCTATAAAATTTTAGCATAAAAGTTTAAATTTTCTCAATAAAAAGAAATTTATAGTATATAAAAACAAACTTTTACTTGCCCATAATATACTATAAATTTTATTTCACGTCAATATTACAACTTTAGAAAAAACTATAGAGAATGTATCCTGTAACGATACCAATAATAGCACCACTGATGACTTGGAAATAAGTATGACCTTCTTTTTCATGGAGGTCTGCTTTCCCTGTTAAATGATTTAAAATAGAGGCATGTTTACCAATAGAGCGACGTAGATGAGTTGCATCAATCATAATGATAAAAGCAATAGTTACAGCTAAGATGAATAATGGAGAATTAAAATTATCATAAAGACCGATATAAGTTGTAGTGGTAATTATAGTAGCCGTATGTACACTAGGAAAACCACCGTTACTGAAAGATAATTTCAAATCCAAAGTAGAATAGTAAATGTAATTAGTTATAAATTTTATGATAACTGCTACAAGCCAACCAATAAAAGGAACAAAAATCATACAAGATTGCATAAAATCACCTGGGTTTCTAAAATAATTTAAGATAATTAAATTATAGCAAAGATTTGATTATTTTTATGTAAAAAAAATAAAACCTCAAGATAAAATATTTTTATTTATTTTGAGGTTTTATATAGATTTTTAAAATTTTAATTAATATTTATTTTTTATGGGTTTTAAAAATATCATAGTAAATATTGTAATAAGAAATACAATGCTACCCATTAATAAATAAGTTAATTGGAAGCCTATAGTAGAATATAGTCCTCCTGCTATTGAAGACATTATAAATACAGAAATTTGTTTGGAAAAATTAGCAGACAAAGCATATACAGTAGCATAAAATCTAATATCAAACGAGTTAGCAATATATTTAGTTATAGAAATTAATAGTAAAGGCATTTCTAAACCAGCAAGCAATCTAAAAAATATAACAGTATACCAAGTTGGAGCTAGTGCGCTACCTACTATACGTAAAACAGCAACAAATCCAGCTAAGATCAATCCATTTTTAGCACCAATTTTATTTATAATATAAGGCATAGGAATCATAATAATAAATTCTAGGATACTATTAAAAGAACCTACATAACTATAAGTTAAAGTTGCTTCATCAGCACTTTTAAAAAAAGATTTAAAAAATATAATAAATTGTTGATCTACTACATCATAAATAGCAGAAGAACCCATAAAAAATAAAGATAATATCCAAAAATTTTTCATTTTTAAAACTTTAGAAAATTGTTTTATATCTAATTTATTGGATATATTTCCAGCTGCTGCAATATTATCACTGTTAACTTTAGCACTAAAAATAAGAATTAAAGTCATGATTGATGCGCAAATAGAACAAGCCCAGAATATTGCATATGGTTGCCAAATAAATAATCTTCCTGCAATTAATGTTGATAACATAGCAGCTACAGAGCCACCCATACGAGCATGTCCATATTCAAATTTATTAGCTAGAGCAGCTCGTTGAATATATTGTTCTACAACAGCAGAACCACCATGTAAGATAAAACCTAAATAGATTCCTGTTAAAGTAATTGTAAAAAAAGTATTTATAGATAATAAATCTAAAAATAAGTATTGAAAATAAGGACCAATAAAAACTCCTAGAATAGAAATTGTTAAAATTAGATGTTTTTTAAAGACTAATTTATCAGAAATAATACCAAAAAAGGGTTGTAAAACTAAAGAAGAGGCTGCCATAATAGAAAAAATAATTCCTGCATAGATACTATCAATGTTAGCTACTTCTTCCATCCATAATGTTAAATACCAAGCAATAATACACCAAATGGAGAAATACATAACATTTATTCCTGCAAATCCCCAAAAATGCATATTTTCATCTTTTATTTCTTGTAATAGCTTATTCATTAGCAGTCACCTTCTTATTAGTAATAAATATATTAAAATCCCATGGGTTGAGGGTAAATATATCATTATTATTAATTATTTTATTAGTTAATAAAGAATAAGATTTATCTCCATTAAAAATAACAGATTGTTTATTGTTAGAATAGTTAAAATAAAATTCAATAATATATTTATCAGAGTTTTTTAAACATTTATTTATAATAGGAAAAACTTGATTTTGTCTATTAGTCCAAAGATTATTAATTTTCAAAATATAAGTAAGTAATTTATTTATGCTATTAGAATTTAGATAAGTACCTACATAATAAGCAGTTCCTTTGCCAAATTTATTCTCTGTAATAGCTGAGTATTTTCCCCAATATTGATGATTATATTTAGCTAAACTTTTTCCTGTTGTTGGTGTTAATAATTCCATCCAATAAAGTATAGGTTCATTAAATATGGAAGATAATTCGTCTATACCACTAATAGTAACATTTTGAGGTTCAACAAACATATTGTATTCTACTCCACAGGCTTTTGATATGATACCAGGTTGAACACATGTACGAACTTTTGCATTTTCATTACTAAATCCAGAACGGAAAGAATATAAAATAATTCCACCATTTTTTACATAGTCATTTAAAGTAATAAGGTCTTCATCGCTAATAGAATATAAAGATGGAGCAATGATAAATTGATAGTTATTGAGTTTTTTTGTACCTAATTCTATAATATCTACTTCAACATTAAGTTTGTAAAGTTCATCATAGTAAGCACGAATGATATCATTATATTGATGTTCTTCTGTTTTATCAAATAGACGACCTTTATATGGAAACCAATCAATAGCAGATAAACAATTATGGCTTACAAGAAGAGCCACTTTATTTTTTTTTGTAGTATTAACTAAATAGGGACTTAATAATTTAAATTCTTTTCCTATAATACAAGACTCGTTATAGATGGGATTAGGTTGGAAATCATGGCTCAATAGCCCCTTCCAATATGTTTCGAAACTATTATGAATAGAATGCCAGTGCCAATATTCAACAGTATTAGCTCCAGAAGCAATATGACTAAATGCTTGTAGTCGTAATTGATTTGGATATGGTGTCCAATGTCTGAAGGCTTGAGCTTCGGTTTCCATTACTATATAATTTTTGTTTTTTGTACTACGAGCAAAATCGCCACAAAAAGCAATTTCAATACCAGTCAAATCATCTTGAGATGGATGGTATATATCAACAGCAGTAATATCAAAACAATTAGAGATATCAAAATGATTAGCTTCAGCATTAATACCAAATGATTGCTGTCTCCATTCAAAATCAAAATTATTAGTTACAAATTGGTGAGGTTTTTTATATTCATTAACTATTTTGGTTTGCCAAGATAAATAATCTTTTACTAAAGAACGTTTAAATTCTTCAAATAAAATAGCTAAGCTACCATTTATAGTAGAATTTATAGGAGGAAAATCTTCCCAGGCATTGATACGATTACTCCAATAATTTAATCCTAATTCATAATTTAGTTTATTTAAATCATTATGAAATTTTTCTTTTAAATATTTTTGAAATGCAATATAAATATCATCATTGCTCATATTAAAATGTCTAGTTTCGTTATCTACTTGAAATCCAATAACATTACTATAGTTAAAACTTTTTTCTACTATTTTACGAATGATACGTTCTGCTAAATATCGAAAAGTAGGATGATTATAGTTGAAAATTTGACGAGCACCATATTTTTTAGTACCATTTAAATCACGAAGCATAACTTCAGGATATTTTTTGGCTAACCATGTAGGTATTGCATAAGTAGGTGTTCCAACAATAACTTTAATGTCAGCAGCTTTCATCGCTTTTAGAACTTTTTCTAATGAAGAAAAATCAAATACTCCTTCTTGTGGTTCATATGTACTCCATGTACTTTCACCAATTCTAACTAGATTAATATTAGCTTTTTTCATCATTTGAATGTCTTCATTTAGCCTATCATAAGGAAGATATTCATAGTAATAGGCTACGCCATAATATAAACTTTTTTGTTGCATAATATTCTCCTAAAAATAATTTTAAAAATTTAAGTTATAAAAATATATCCTTTTATGACTTATTTTAGATTTAATTTTTTATTATTATAGTTGATATTATAGAGAATTTTAATTAATTAATAAATTACCAAATAAAGAAAAAATTTTACCAAATCTGACTTTAGGAGATGAGAAAAATATGATAAATTTTTTAGAAAAAGCAAAATTATTACCAGTATTTGATTGGAATATTTGCTTTTTTGGAGCACATTATCAACAGGTAGATAAAAATTGGAAGGTACCTATAGAAGAACATAAAGCGTTTGAGTGTATTTATGTTATAGATGGAATAGAAGAAATTATTATGGAAAAAGATACTATTTATTTGAAAAAAGGAGACATATTAATTATTCCACCTGGAAGAAAACATACTATAAAGTGTATAGATAGTATGGAGTATTTTTGCTTTCATTTTGATATAGATGATCCTGTATTTGAATTAATTCTTATTCAGAGTGATACTTATTATCAAAATAAAACTAAACCTAATATAGAAATAAAGAAATATTTACAAAATTTAATCTCATTAATAAATGTGGAGCAGGATTCTTTTTGTATAAAAATGGAGATACAAATGATATTATCTAATTTTTTAATGTATATGTATGATTTATCAAAGAGAACATATAAAAATTCAAATATAAATCAAAGTTATTATGCTAAAGTTATAGCAGAACACTTAAAAAAAGGTTTAAATGATAAGATACATGCGTATTTAAATAATAATATTTTTATTGATGAAAATATATTAGTGTATAATATTATGAGTAAAATTGGTTTAAGTGAAGGATATGGTACAAGAGTATTTACTAAATATTTTGGGGTATCGCCAAGAAAATATTTATCGGATTTAAAATTAAGTAAAGCAAAGCTTTTGTTATTAAAACCAAAATTATCAATAAATGATATAAGTTTAGCATTAGGTTATCAGAATATGTCCAGTTTTTCTAGGCAATTTAAAAGATGGGTAGGTATTTCTCCTGATAATTATAGAAAAGAACAATTTAGAAAAAATAATGATAAATGGTTTTGAGTAAATAGATAACAAAAAAAACCTCCATAAAATATGGAGGTTTAATATCATCTTTATTAAGTGGTGGGCCCACCTGGATTCGAACCAGGGACCAACCGGTTATGAGCCGGGGGCTCTACCGCTGAGCTATAGGCCCAAATAAAAATGGCTCCTTGAGTAGGACTCGAACCTACGACCGATCGGTTAACAGCCGATTGCTCTACCAACTGAGCTATCAAGGAATCTTACAATCTTGTTAGAAAATGGCTCCTCGAGTAGGACTCGAACCTACGACCGATCGGTTAACAGCCGATTGCTCTACCAACTGAGCTATCGAGGAATGTCTCATCACCAACGGAAATTATTATAATACATTATTAACTATATTGTCAACACTTTTTTATATTTTTTTATAAACTTTTTTAAAAAATTTATAAAGCCTATTTATATAAGCAATAAATAGGCTTTAAACAAAGCTTATTCTAAGAAATCTTTTAACTTTTTACTACGGCTAGGATGACGAAGTTTGCGAAGTGCTTTTGCTTCAATTTGGCGAATACGTTCACGTGTTACACCAAAATTTTGACCTACTTCTTCCAAAGTACGAGCACGACCATCATCTAAACCAAAGCGAAGGCGAAGAACTTTTTCTTCACGTTCAGTTAAAGTATCAAGAACATCTTCTAATTGTTCTTTTAAAAGTACAAAAGATGCTGCTTCAGCAGGAGCTGGTGCATCATGGTCTTCGATGAAATCTCCAAGATGAGAATCTTCTTCTTCACCGATAGGTGTTTCCAAAGATACTGGTTCTTGAGCTATTTTCATGATTTCACGTACGCGATCTACACTTACGTCCATTTCTTTTGCTATTTCTTCAGGGCTTGGTTCACGTCCTAAGGATTGGAGAAGTTGACGAGATACGCGAATTAATTTATTGATGGTTTCAACCATGTGGACAGGAATACGAATAGTACGAGCTTGGTCGGCAATAGCACGAGTAATGGCTTGACGAATCCACCATGTAGCATAAGTACTAAATTTGTAGCCTTTATTGTAATCGAATTTTTCAACAGCTTTTATTAAGCCTAAGTTACCTTCCTGGATTAGGTCCAAAAAGAGCATGCCACGACCAACATAACGTTTAGCAATACTTACAACAAGACGTAAGTTTGCTTCTGCTAGGCGTTTTTGAGCTTCAAGATCCCCATCTTCCATGCGTTTTGCTAATTTTATTTCTTCATCAGCAGATAATAATGGAACACGACCAATTTCTTTAAGATACATTCTAACAGGATCATCGATATTTATACCTTCAGGAATGCTAAGGTCAATATCAATATCATCTTCATCATCTTTGAGATTAGAATCATCATCTGGTCCTATATCATTACCATTATCAATGATGTCAATGCCACGTTTGGTGAATGTATCGTATAATTCGTCTATTTCATCTGGTGACATGTCAACTGATTGAAGGGATTCCATAATTTCATTGTAAGTTAAAACGCCAGTTTTTTTACCTTTATCTAATAACTTACTGATTGCGTCTAAGCTGGCAGCAGCTGCTGCTGCATTAGTATCTTTAACGGCTTTTACATTTTTTTTGGATTGAGCCATTATTACATGCCTCCTCTTAATTTATTATTATAGGTATAGGGCTTATGTCTCCAGATTTATAGGAGCTCTACGAGGATAAATTATCCATTTCCATTCGTATTTGTTGACTAATTTTTAATTCTTCTAAAAATCTACTGTCGCCATTTCGTTGTAATTCATCTGCTAAAAGGCGATGTTTTTCATAATTACTATTTAGATAATAACGACGTAAAAGTTTTAGACAATCTTCAGTGAGTTGAATGTCATCATCAGTTGTAAATTCTTCAACTAAACAATGTGAAAGTTCACTATAAGCGGTATCACTTAGTTTCTCAGCAGCATCAATATCTGTAAAAGGCTGATTATTAGCAAGTGTACTTGCTAAATATTTTAGAATTTCTCCATGAATTTTATTGGGAAATTCTTCAGCTGGTATAAGATTTAGAACATAATCTAAAATACTAGCTTCATGCCAAATTTTTTTGATGATACATCTTCCTGCCATGGTCAAAGCATCTTTTTTTTCAGAGAATGCTTTGCGTGAATTTATTCCAGGAAGATTATCTGTAGAGACATCATATGCATTAAAATTTCTTTGTGAATTTTGTCGTTGCAAATCACTGCGAATAACGCCTTCATCTATACCCAAAACATTTGATATACGAATAATATATTCATTGCGTTCGACAGTGTTTGTAATATTAGCTAAAAGTGGCATTAATTGGTTTACTGCTAAAAGCTTTCCTTCTAAAGTATTGCGGTCTGTTGATTTTAATACATATTGCAATTGATATTCCATTAGCGGAAGAGCTTTATCAATTAATGCATAAAATTCTTTGCTACCATGATGGCGTAAAAATTCATCTGGGTCTTTGCCATCAGGAATGGTGATTACTTTGACATTAGCACCATTACTGCTAGCAATAGCTAAAGCTCGCATAGTAGCAGCTTGCCCAGCATTGTCACTATCATAGCAAAAATAGATATTTGGTGAATAGCGAAGAATTTTTCTACATTGTTGAGCAGTAAATGCAGTACCCAATGACGCTACAGCATTAGTAATATTATGACTATGTAATGCGATAGCATCCATATAACCTTCAACAACAATACTGAAGTTATTTTCTTTTATTGATTTTTGTGCATGATCTAAACCAAATAGCAAATGTCTTTTATTGAAAATAAGTGTTTCTGGTGAATTTAAATATTTGGGAGAATCATTTGGATTGATAATTCTGCCACCAAAGCCACAGATTTGACCATGTTCATTCATGATAGGAATGATGATGCGATTGCGAAAACGGTCATAGACTTTACCAGAATCTTTTATAGTGATTAGACCTGCTTTAGCAAGTAACTCTTTAGTAATGCCTCGTTTAGTAAAAGAGGTAAATAGTTTATCCCAAAGGTTAGGAGCAAAGCCAAGTTTAAATTTCGTAATTATATCTGAATTTATTTGGCGAGAAGAAAAGTATGCTCTACCAGCTTCTCCAAGAGAGGTACGAGTTAAACAATTATGAAAAAAAGAACCCGCCAGTTCATGTATTTTAAACAATGAATCTTTTTGTTGTTCTTGTTTGAGTTCGTCAGCACTTTTTTTCGTAGTCGGTATAGGGATATTCAATCTTTGGGCTTGTAGTTTTATGGCTTCATAATAAGAAATATTCTCTATAAGAGATATAAATTTAAATAAATTACCACCAGCATGACAACCAAAGCAATAAAAAAATCCCTGTTGGGGAACTACGGAAAATGAAGGTGTTTTTTCATTGTGAAAGGGGCAACAACCCCAATAGCGATTACCTCGTTTTTTGAGATGAACGTAACTTGAGATGACAGATAAGATATCTGAAGAAGAACGCACTTGTTCAACAAAATCATCGTGCAAGTTTTGTGTACGCATATAAACTCACCTTTCAATAAAACTATTTAATTATAGATGATTTTTGCCATAACGTAAATACATTCTACACATAATTATAAAAATCCTGCTTTATTTTTTTATTTTATTTAAAAATTTTTCGTATTTACATTTTAGGGACTTTATCTATACTATTCAATACGTATGGTTAAATATCCTGCTTTATTAGTGTATTATGTAGTAGTTATTGTATTTTGAAGATGGATTTGCTATGATGAATAAAAATAAATAATAAAAGAGGTATTCATGTGAGTATAAAAAAAGAGAGAGTGCCAGCTATTGAATATATGCGTGGAATATCCATGCTAGGCGTAGTTGGTATACATGTGGGTTCACAATACTTGATGAATAATCCCACTCCTAATTTACAATTATTGGCTTTGTATGAAATTGTAACGAGATTTTCAGTACCGATTTTTTTCTTTATCTCCGCTTTTGGCTTATTTTATAATTTAGATTTACAGGAAAAGTTTAATTATAAAAATTTCATGAAGCGAAGATTTAAAACAGTGTTAATCCCTTATCTTGTATGGTCTATTTTTTATATTTTGCATTATACAATAACAAATCAAACGTTGTATTTACTTCATCCATTGAATTTGATTGGCATTTTATTTTTTGGTTTAGCATGTTATCAGTTGTATTTCATGATATTATTGGTTTGGTTTTATGCTTTAATGCCACTGTGGATTTTTATTGTAAAAAGATTAAATATTGTATTATTAGTAGTTTTATTTGTTTTTCAAATGGCAGTAGATTATTATTCAAGCTTTTTGATGAACCCATATGGTATTCAAAATGAAATAGTTAAAGCTATTTTTATGTATCGTTTAAATTATTGGGTAATACATTATGTATTTATCTTTTTATTAGGTGGATATGTATCTGTACATTATGATGATTTTAAAATTTTCATGAGAGATAATTTGAATAAATTAAGAGCTTTTGGTTTTATAAGCTTGATTGGGTTATTAGCATATTATTATTATTGTATTTACTATAATGGTTATTCTCCAGAAGGCGCAATAAATACTGCTCATCAATTATCTCCAGCTGGTCTTGTTTATACTTTAGGTGCTAGCTTATATTTATTTGCAGAATTTCAATATGGATTTTTAGCTAAGATAGGAACTAGTTTATTTTCTCTATTAGGTAGACATTCATATTTTGTATATTTAGCTCATCCTGTGGCAATCACCTATTTAGCTTTATTTATGGCAAAATTTAATATAGTTATGACAGCTGTTAATTCTATGATTTTTTATGTATTAGTAGTATTGTTTACTTTAATTGTAGCTGTAATATTTAGAAAGCTTGGCAATACGAAATATCCAAAATTAAATGAATTGACAATAGGCGTTTATCCTAAAAAATAAGAAAAGCGGTAACACGAATAAGTGTTACCGCATTTTTTTAATCTTTTTTGATAAGAGAAATAATAACGCCAATGATAAGACCGATGATGGAAGGAACAATCCAGCCCATACCCATATCAAAAAATGGTAAAGTATTTTTATATACTTCAATAATAGCGCTAATAGTAGCTGTATTATTTAGTCCAAAAGGTAGGGCATTTAACATATCACCGATAGCTGCAAATAAAGTGAAAAGTGTGGTTACAGAATATACATAACGATGATAGCCAAAAATTGCACTGATAAATGCTAAGATGATAAGTGTTATAGCTAGTGGATATAATAACATGAGAATTGGAATAGCTAAGAAAATGATACTAGTTAAACCAACATTAGCGATTAAGAAAGAAACAATAGTGAAGATAAAAGCATATGTTCTGTAGCTAAAAGAGTTAGGATATAATTCACTAAATGTAGTGGAACAAGCAGTGATAAGACCGATGGAAGTTTTTAGGCAAGCTATAGTAACAGTAAGAGCTAACAGAATATGACCAAATGAACCAAAATAATAAGTGGAGATTTGAGCAAGAGCAATACCACCATTAGCAGATAAAGCAAATTGCCCTAGACTGCAAGCGCCAATATAAGCTAAGAAACTGTAGATAATGCCCATTAGAATTAAAACAACAATACCTGCTTTTAATGTACCATAAGCTACATCTTTTGGATTTTTTAATCCTAGATTGTGCAATGTATGAATAACGATGATACCAAAAGCAAGAGAAGCTAAAGCGTCCATAGTGTTGTAGCCTTCTGTGAAACCTTTGAAGAAAGCTTCTTGTTGATATGCTTCTTGTACAGGCATAGCATCAGGTGAACCCATTGGATTGATTAAAGCTGTTACCATTAAAATTGCAATAAATACTAAAAAGAGTGGATTTAAAATTTTACCAATCCATGTGAGAATTTTACCTGGTTTTAAAGCAAATGCTAATGCTAAAACAAAGAAAATAAGTGAAAAAATTGCTAAATAAATTGTTTGCATGGAAGCATCAACATGGCTAGATAAACCTATTTCATAAGAAACTGCTGCTGTACGTGGAATTGCAAAAGCAGGTCCAATTGTAAGATATAAAAGTACAGTAACAAAATGAGCATAAGGTTTATTAATGCGACTAGCTAAATCAAAAAGACCTTCACTACGAGAAATACCCATAGCGACAATACCTAAAAATGGAAGACCGATAGCAGTGAGCATAAAGCCGATATTAGCTAGAAAAATATTACTGCCAGCTTCTTGTCCTAGATGTACAGGAAATATTAAATTTCCTGCACCAAAGAACATACCAAATAGCATAGACCCAACTAAAATATTTTGGGAAAGTGAAAGTGTTCGTTTCATGATAAATCCTTTCTGATGAGTTTTTATTTAATTTTTGATTTTAACTGAATAAGGAAATTTGGTCACTTTCTTGTAGACCATCTAAGCAACCATGTTCACGCAAGCGTTCAACGATTGGTGTAGATAAACTAGCACGCTTTTTGAGGTCATCAATAGAAGTGAATTCCCCTTCAAGGCGAGCTTGAACGATATTATTTGCAGCCATAGTACTGATACCAGTAAGGGCAGTAAATGGCGGTAATAGAGATTTTTCATGTAAGATGAATTTATCAGCATTTGATTTATAAAGGTCTACTTTTTCTACAGAAAAACCACGAAGATACATTTCCCAAGCAAGTTCTAAAACGACTTGGAAGCCTTTATCTTTTACAGATAATTTTTTCTGTTTTTCAAGTTCAATGATTTCGTCTAGTTTATCACGAACAGCTAATTTACCTTTAGAAATAATATCTGCATCAAATTCAGCAGCACGAATGGAGAAATAAGCAGCATAAAAGGCAAGTGGATAGTGAACTTTGCAAAAGGCTATGCGATATGCCATCATAACATAAGCTGTGGCATGGGCACGTGGGAAGAGATATTTTATTTTTAGACAAGAGTCGATATACCATTGAGGTATACCGCCATCTTTCATGACTTTAATATCATCTTCGCTAAGCCCTTTACCTTTACGCACTTTTTCCATAGTTTTAAAGGAAAATAGTGGATCAATACCACTGTGAATTAAATGCATCATGATGTCATCACGACAAGAAATCGCATCGGAAACAGTACAAGTTCCTGAGGTAATTAAATCTTGAGCATTTTCAAGCCACACATTAGTACCATGAGAAAATCCACTGATACGCACTAAATCACTGAATTTTTTAGGTTTAGTGTCATCAAGCATTTGACGTGTAAATGGTGTTCTAAATTCAGGAATACCAAATGTGCCAGAAGTAGCACCGAGTTCTTCTGGTGTTACACCGAGTGCTTCTGTAGAGGAGAAAATGCTCATAGTAGCAGGGTCATCAAAAGGAATAGTTCTAGGGTCGCGATGAGTTATATTTTCGAGCATTTTTATTACTGTAGGATCATCGTGCCCAAGTATATCTAATTTTACTAGACGGCTACTGATAGAGTGGTAATCAAAATGTGTAGTGATAGTATTTGTTGTAGTATCGTCAGCAGGTCTTTGAATTGGTGTGAAATGATGTACGTCCATATTACGAGGAATAACCATGATACCGCCAGGGTGTTGCCCTGTAGTGCGTTTTACACCAGTGCAACCATTTACAAGACTGTTGATATAAGCATCGCGCTTTTTGATGCCTTTTTCGTCAAAGAATTTTTTTACATAACCATAAGCAGTTTTATCGGCTACAGTGGCGATAGTTCCTGCACGGAAAACATTGTCTTTGCCGAATAATTCTTCAGTGTATTTATGAGCTACTGGTTGATAATCACCAGAGAAATTCAAGTCAATATCAGGAACTTTATCGCCGTCAAATCCCATGAATACAGCAAATGGAATATCATGGCCATCTTTAATCATTTTAGTTCCGCAATGAGGGCAATCTTTATCTGGCATATCAAAACCACAACCGTAAGTACCATCTTCAATAAATTCGCTGTGGCGACAATGAGGACAGCGCCAATGTGGTGGTAGAGGATTTACTTCTGTTATATTTGTCATAGTAGCGACAAAAGAAGAACCAACAGAACCCCTAGAGCCAACAAGATAGCCATCATCAAGTGATTTTTTTACGAGTTTATGAGCGATTAAATAAAGCACGGCAAAACCATGACCAATGATGGAATTTAATTCTAATTCTAAGCGGTCTTGTACTACTTTAGGCAGATTTTCACCATATAATTCACGAGCTTTGGCATATGACATATCATGAATTTCTTGGTCAGCTCCTGGTATCATCGGTGAATATAATTCATCAGGAATAGGCTTGAAGACTTCTACCATATCTGCTATTTTGCGTGGGTTGGTAACGACTGCTTCATAGGCTAATTCTTCGCCTAAATAGCTAAATTCTTTGAGCATTTCATCAGTTGTGCGAAGATATAATGGCGGTTGTTTTTCTGCATCTTCAAAACCTTTGCCTTTCATTAAAATAGCACGATAAATACTATCTTTGGCATTTAAGAAATGAACATCACAAGTCGCTATGAGCATTTTATTTAATTTTTTAGCAAGCTCAGCAACTTTTAGATTGATTTTTATTAAATCTTCATCAGTTTGTACATCAGGGAAATTTTCGTTGCGGATTAAAAAGGCATTATTGCCGATTGGTTGAATTTCAAGATAATCATAAAAACTAGCTATTTCTAATAATTTTTCATCGCTTTCATTATTTACAATAGCTCTGATTAATTCACCTGCTTCACAAGCCGAACCGATGATTACACCTTCACGCAATTCAGAGATGATTTTTTTCGGTAATCTAGGTCTTGATTTATAGAGATATTTCAAATGAGATAAGGAGACCATTCGATAAATATTTCTAAGACCGATAGAATTTTTGGCTAACATGATGATATGATTAGCTCTGCGCTGTTGATAATCATCACCTGTCAGATAGCCTTCAATACCATAGATTACTTTTATTTTATTATCTTTGGCAGCTTTCATCGCTTCTGGGAAGGCTTGAACGACACCATGGTCAGTGATAGCGATAGCAGGCCAGCCCCAACGAGCGGCAGTAGATATCAATTCTTTTGCTGATACAACAGCGTCCATATTGCTCATATGTGTATGTGCGTGTAGTTCTACGCGTTTTTCGATAGCTCTATCTTCTCTTTTTGGTAATTCAGACAAACAGATATTAAGTGGCATCATTACATAATCATTGAGATAAGAGTCAAAACGGATAGAGCCTTTTATTTTGACAATATCAGCTTTTTTTAGAGCAGACATTACTTCTTCAAAGTCATCTTTATTTTTTAAGAATACTTTACAAGAAATACCGTCAGATTCATCTGCTAGGTCAAAAGTTAAAAGATTAGTTCCTGTATTGAATTCACGATTATTGATATTGAAAATGCGACCGCGTAAAACGATATTTTTCATTTCGCCATCAATGCTAGTGATTTCAATATGTTCTTCAGGAATGTTATCAATCATTAATTTGCGTTCACTTTTGCGACGGAATTTTGGTGCAGGGTTATCTGCATTATTAGAAAGTGGTGGCGGTGTATTATTTTTGCTGACTGTATGGTTTTGTGTTTTAGCTTGTTGTTGAAGTTGACGAAGATAAGATTCAGGGTCAAAATCAGCTAAAGTATTATTTATTGCAGGTTGTTGTTGACTATCAATGCGACAGATAACATGACAAGGGCAATGTACCATAGCTTGAACAGCTTGAGATATAGTTTCTTCAATATTATGAGAGCGTAAAATATCTTCAATATGGTCGCCTTTGAAATCTATCATGATTTTATTGCCATCAACACTATGACTAGCTTGGTTTAAGATGGAAAATAAAGTAGGGTTACCATTAGCTGCATTTTGAACAATGATAGACCAATGGCGGGCTACTTCTTGTGGTAAGTCCACAATATCTTGATAAAAAATTACAGTGGGAATATTGCATTTTTGCGAGATATATGATGAAGCTTTAGCTAATAATTCATCAGGTATACCATTGTAAGTTTGCATGAGGATTTCCCATGAATTGTTATTTACATCAATTTCTACATGTTTAATAGTAGCTTCTTGCATGATTTTTTGTTCTTGAGCTGTTCCGGGCATAGAAGCAAGAAGCTGACGAAATTTATCGCCACCATTTTGAGGTAAAATAAGATATTTTTTTGTCATAATAAACCTCGTTAATTAAGAAAAACGACCTAATTTTGGCAATTGTGTAAGGCTAAGATGTGCTGTGCTATTTAATAACTCAACATTGATTTTATCGCCGTAAAAAGTAACGATATTTACAGCTGTGTTATCTTGTCTTAAAGTCCAAATATAGCGAAGTGGCATATGCAAAGCATAAGCAAGTAAAGTGCGTAAAATTCCACCATGAGCTGTAATGGCAATAGTTTCATCGGGGTGTTTGTTTACAATATCTAATAGAGCTTCAACGCCACGTTTTTGCACTTGAGCAAAAGATTCTCCTTCAGGCATAGTCAAAACATCTGGAGTAGAAAACATAGTTTCGATTTCATTAGGCCATTTTTCATGAATTTCATCATAAGTTAAACCTTCCCAAGAGCCGAAAGAAACTTCACAAAGGCGTTTATCTTTGATGATTGGAACATTAAATTTTTTAGCGATTATTTCTCCAGTGATATAAGCTCGTTTTAGATTACTGCTATATACTCTATCTATATGAGTAACAGGAAAATTTTCAGCTAGTTTTTCAGCTTGTGAAATTCCTTCCTGAGATAATTCAATATCAGATTGTCCCTGAAATTTTCCAGAACTATTCCAAAGTGTTCTACCATGACGAATTAAAATAAGCTTAGTCAAAGAAAATCCTCCTTAATTTTTAACTTGAAAATTAAATCATATAAAAGATTGTGCTAAGACAAAAACAAATAGAACTACTAATTCACCTATTTCTGCAGTAGCACCATATACATCGCCTGTTAAACCTCCGATTAGATTTGCAACATAGCGATTGAACAAATACATAACGATTATAGTAAAGATAAGAGCAATAACGCCAATAGTGCCTAGAAGTAATGAAATGATAAAAGTGAAAAGAAGAGCAAAAGCCATACTTTTTTTAGAAGAATATTCATGAAAAGCTTTGCCAAGACCTTCTTTGCGAGCATAAGGGAATAAGACTACAGCGATACTCATGCAACAACGAGCGATAATCGGCATTAAGAATAAAGCAAATAAGCTGTTGAAAAATTGAGCATGAGTAATATAAATATTTTGATTTACCATTAAATCAGTAAACATACTATATTTGCCAATCAAAACTAGAATTAAACAAGTAGCACCATGAGCACCTACGCGACTATCCTTCATGATTTCTAAGATACGTTCGCGTTTTCTTCCTGATAAAATACCGTCCATAGTATCAGTGAAGCCATCGCAGTGAAGCGCTCCTGTCAAAAAGATATTGCAAAATAGAAGGATAAAACCTATGAGATGTGCTGATAGATAAATATTAAAACTAGGCAATAAATAATATATCACATAACCCACTAGAACATATATTATACCTAAAATTGCACCAATTAAAGGGAAAAATTTAACACTGCCACCACAAGCTTTTTCAGACCAATCAAGATTTTTCTTGATAGTGATGCGTGTTAAAAATTGTAGACCCAATAAAAAATTATTCACTAAAAAATACCTCCTTAAAAATAATATGTTCGTTTCTTTATGAAAAATTTTTATTCATTCAAAAGAAACGAACTGACGAGAATAATTTATATAATAGATGAAAAAACATAAAATATAAATATAAAAATTATTTTATTTTTACAGGAATACCAGAAACAACGAGATAAACTTCAGTGGAAGCTTTAGCGATTTGTTGATTGCAAAGTCCTGCTAAATCGCGATATTTTCTAGCAAGAGCATTTTCTGGAACTATGCCAGAACCTACTTCATTAGTTACAAATACACATGTTTTATCTGTATTTTGCGCTTGAACTGCTTCAATTAGAGCCGACATCATATCTTTAGCTCCAGCAGATAATTGTTCCATAGAGTATGCTTGTGTTTGTTCACTGCAAAGATAATTGCTTAAATAAAGTGTCAAACAATCAAAAAGAATTATATCGTGATGACAAAAAGCTTCATGGATAGCTTTTTCAGCGTGAAATGGTGCTTCAAAAGTTTGCCATGAACTAGGACGGCGTTGCTGATGTAATTTTACGCGATAAGCCATCTCATCATCATAGATTTGTGAGGTGGCGATATAGGCGATATTTTGACCGTGAGTTTTTACATAGTCTTCGGCAAAACTGCTTTTGCCACAGCGCGCACCACCAGTTATTAAAATTATTTTGCCCATAACAAGGCTCCTTTGCGTATAGATTTATTTTTTAGATGAAGTATGTTATTCTAAATTATATATAAATTTTAAGTAGTAAAGAGGTAGAATTGTATGCAAGTTTTTTCCTCGCTTTTGGATATAAAAAATTTAAATTTGCAAGGTAAAAATTTGGCTGTTGCTTTAGGGACTTTTGATGGTGTACATATCGGTCATCAAAATGTCATAATGCAAGCTGTCAAATTGGCTAAAGAAAATCAAGGATTAAGTGCTGTTTTTACCTTTAGTAATCACCCATTATCTGTGATTGCTCCGAAGCGTAAACCTTTGATTATCAATGATACTTTAGCCAAGATTAGAGATATTGAAGCTTTAGGTGTAGATTTTTTATTTAATATTGAATTTAATCTAGAACTTTGTCAGATGGAACCAGAAGCTTTCGTTAAAATGTTGAAAGATTATTTATCTCCTAAATTTTTAGTTACAGGTCCTAATTATAGTTTTGGGGTAAAAGGATTAGGAACACCGGATTTATTAAAAGAACTTGGAGAAAAATATGGTTTTAAAGCATATATGCAACATTTTATTTATTGCCATAATAATATGGTAAGTAGCACTGTCATTCGTAAAGCATTAGCTGAAGGTGATTTAGATTGTGCAAATAAAATGTTAGGTAAGCCATTTAGCATAGATGAAGAAGTAATTCATGGAAAAAAACGTGGTCGTTTATTAGGTTTTCCAACTGCTAATTTAGCCATAAAAGCAGAACGTGCTATGGTGCCAAATGGTGTCTATGTTGTTGAGGCTTATGTGGAAGGGAAAAAATATCAAGCTGTAGCTAGCGTAGGTACAAATCCAACATTTGAAGATATCAGCCGTCGCGTGGAAGTAAATATTTTTGATTTTCAACAAACTATCTATGGACAAATCATACGTGTTGATTTTCTAAAAATGCTTCGTAGGGAAATAAAATTTACTTCAGTTGATGCATTATTAAATCAAATGAAAAAAGATGTAAAACAAGCTAAAGCTTATTTTGTGAAGGAATAATTATAATTTATTTGGAATTTATCTTTAGCAGGAGTGTTAACAGCAGAAGTATCGATTTGTTTATCTGCCATTAAAGGATTTTCAGTTTCGTCAGTGGCATCATCAGGAAGATATTCAGTCGTATCTATAGGTAATTCAACTGGTAAATTAGTTATGCGGAAGCTTTCTAAATATTTATCTGTAGGTTCGACTTGAATGATGAGTTTTTCTTTAGCTTCATTTTTATAAATATAGCAAGTATTGCCTTCAAACATTTGTCTGTCTGCTTTACCAAATACTTGTTCTATTTTATAGGAAGTCATGCCAGTTTTTAATTTGTCGTTGTGATTATAAGTATCATCAACGATAATCATATCAACTATTTTTTTAGTATCATTATTTATGCCAATTTTGTTATTATTTTTATAAACATAATATGTGATTTTTTGACCCCAAAGATAGTTTTGTTCATCATAACGAGGCGTACCAAATTGAGCAATCATATCTTCATAATTATCGCCTAAAGCTAAGTTGTTGTAGTGCAAATTATTTTTTGTAGGAGCAAAGGTCATACCCATAGAAAGGATACTAAAACAAAGGCAGAGAATAATTAGATAAAGTCGCATAATAAAACTCCTTTTCATTATAAATTTTTACAAGTAAAAGACAAATTTTTCTATGATATGTATAGTATAAATGTCTCAAAAACTACTGTCAAAAATTGACAAAATACCGTAAAACCTATATAATATTTGCTGATTGCAAAAAGGTAGTGTCAGGCGTTAGCTTGGCACTTCTTCTATTATTTTTAACTATTGTATGATTTTGTATAATGAATTGTATAACTGAAAGGAAGCATTAAAATGGCAGATAAGCGAGTAGTTTTGACCGAAGAAGGCTTAAAGAAGCTAGAAGAAAAACTTGAATATTTAAAAAGTGTCCGTCGTTTAGAAGTTGCTGACCGTTTGAAAGCAGCTATCGCACTAGGCGACCTTAGCGAAAACTCTGAATATGATGATGCTAAAAACGAACAGGCTTTCATTGAAGGTGAAATTCTCACTTTAGAAAGCCAGATTAGAAATAGTGAAATCATCAAAGCTGATGATAGCAATAAAGATGTAGTACATCTTGGTAATACTGTAGTAATCAAAGATATGGAATATGATGAAGATGAAACATATACAATTGTAGGTTCTACAGAAGCAGATACTACAGAAGGTAAAATCTCCAATGAATCTCCTGTTGGTATGGCTATCTTAGGAAAAACTGTAGGAACAGTAGTTCAAGTAAAAGTGCCAGCTGGTACTTTAGAATATAAAATTGTAGAAATTAAAAAATAAGAAGAGGAGGACTTTCGTTGGCAAAACAGCATATAGAAGAAAAACAACAAGATATCAATGAACTTATGCAGGTGCGTCGTGATAAGATGCAAGCTTTCATAGATAAAGGTATTGAACCATTTGGTCGTAGTTATGATGTAACACATCATGCTCAAGAACTTTTAGACCAATTTGAAACTTTAGGAGAAGAAACTGTAGTGCGCGTAGCTGGTCGTTTAATGGCTGTTCGTGGTCATGGTAAAGCTAGCTTCACTGTTGTTTCCGACCTTAGCGGAAAAATTCAGGCATATTTCCGTCTTGATAACCTTGGCGAAGAAAAATATGGTGAATTTAAATTATTAGATATCGGTGATATCATCGGTGTGGAAGGTACTTTATTCAAAACACATCGTGGCGAAATCACTATCAAAGTATCTGATTTCTCTATTTTAGCGAAGTCCCTTCGTCCATTACCAGAAAAATTCCATGGCTTAAAAGATGTAGAAACTCGTTATCGTCAACGTTATTTAGATTTAATTGTAAATCCAGATGTACGTCAGACTTTCATCACACGTACAAAAATCATTAAATCTATCCGTAACTATTTAGATAGCCGTAACTTCTTAGAAGTTGAAACACCTGTATTAAGCCCAATCGCTGGTGGTGCAAATGCTCGTCCATTCATCACTCATCATAATGCACTTGATATTGATATGTATCTTCGTATCGCTACAGAATTATATTTAAAACGTCTTGTAGTTGGTGGCTTTGAACGTGTTTATGAAATTGGTCGTATCTTCCGTAATGAAGGTATTGACGTAAGACATAATCCAGAATTCACATCTATCGAAGTATATCAAGCATATGCAGACTTCAATGAATTAATGGATTTAGCAGAAGGTATCATTAAACAAGCTGCAATGGATGCTTGTGGCACAACTACAATTACTTATGAAGGTACAGAAATTGACTTAAGTAATTTCCGTCGTGTTACAATGAATGATATTGTTTTAGAAACTACAGGCAAAGACTTCAGCAAAGTTCAGACTTTAGAAGAAGCACAAGCAATTGCACAAGAATTAGCTGTTCCTTGTGAAGGTAAACATTCTATTGGCGAAATCTTATATGAAGTATTCGATGAAAAAGTAGAATCTACTTTAATTCAGCCAACTATTGTAACACAATATCCAACAGAAGTTTCTCCACTTTCAAAACGCAATAAAGAAAATCCTGCATTCACTGACCGTTTTGAAATGTTCATTTATGGTCGTGAACTTGCAAATGCATTCTCCGAGTTAAATGATCCAATTGATCAGGAACAACGTTTCATTGATCAACAAAAAGCTCGTGAAGGTGGCGATGATGAAGCTCATATGATGGACCATGATTATATCACAGCTCTTGAATATGGTCTTCCACCAACATGTGGTCTTGGTATCGGTATTGACCGTTTAGTAATGTTCTTAACAGACAGCTCTTCTATTCGTGATGTACTCTTATTCCCAACAATGAAACCAATTGAAAATTAATTATAAAATATAAAAAAGGCAGAACAGGAAACATTTAGTTTTTTGTTCTGCCTTTTTTATAAAGGTTCGATAATAGATTTAATTAATTTTTCTATTTTATTATTATTTACTAACATAGATTCGATAGAAGCTATCATATATTCATTTTTATTTAATTGGTTTAAGTCAAGTTTATATTTGGCATTTTTGGCTAGATGATAAAAAAATTCTCTTTGTGTTCTACCATTACCTTCACGAAATGGATGTAAAGCATTTATATCACCAAATAAATCAGCGGCTTTTTGGCAAAATTCATCTATAGATAGATTTTTTAAATAATTATTAGCTTTTAATTTTTGGAATATATCGTTTGCATAAGAATTAATGTTTTCAACTGGACAAAAAAGGGCTTTACCTTTAGAAATATTTACATTTCTTGTGGTACCAGCCCATTTATAAATATCTTGAAAAATATATTTATGCATATATTTTAAAGTGTTAAATGAAAAAACATGAAAATTTTTTTCGCGTAATTCAATAATTCTAATAGCTGTATATCGACGTTCTTCTGTGTTTAATGTAAACTCATCTTTTATACCAAATTTATTTTGCAATACATATTCATCCAAATTAAAACATCCTTTTAAAAAGTTCTCTAGCTTCTGATGTAGAAATTTCTCCTGAAGCAATTTTAGCAAAGATTTTTTGTTCTTCTTTAGTATAAATAAAACCTTCTAATTCACAACTTTTTATAGCAGAAGCAACATTTTCAGCAAGTTCTTTATTAATCATTTTAGATATTCCTTTCAGTATTTTAGAACTTATTTTATATTAATATTATATCATATTAAATATTAAAAGCTCTTATAAATTTATATAAGAGCTTTTTAAATTAACTTATGATTAGGGCTAAGCTAATAAAGAGTAATACAATACCTTGAATATAGCCCATTATTTTGTTGAAGTTTTTTACGTTTAAAATATAGTCACGAACTTTGCCAGCACAGATAGCGACTAGGGAAAATATTATAAGTGTTTGTAAGCCAAAGATAAATCCTAAAAATGCAATTTGAAGGCTGACGCTATCAGAATTTAAATTGACAAATTGAGGTAAGAAGGCTAAGAAAAATAATAATACTTTAGGATTTAAAACATTCATGATGAGCCCACGACGATATAATTTAAAAAAGGAAGTACTATTATTTACAGCATTTAATTTTAAATTGCCTTGAGCATGGAATGCTCCCCAAGCAAGATATAATAAATAAGCAGCACCGATATATTTTAAGGTGGCAAAGGCAAGTGGTGATTGTTGAATGATAGCAGCAACACCAATGATTACAAGCGTTGTATGAAAGATAAGACCAGTCGTTAAACCTAAGGCTAAGCTAATACCAGCTTTAGTGCCATCAGCTAGACTTTTAGCAAGTAAATACATGATATCTGGGCCAGGTGCTAAAGTCAGTAGCACAGAAGCTATCAAAAAATATAAAAGAGTAGTTAATTCCATAGATAAACACCTCGATATGTATAAAATAAAACCGCACTTAAGTTAATAAATGCGGTTTTGTATTAGTATTATAAATTAACGAGCTAATACTTTAGCACCATCTAATACATTAAATCCTAATTTGGAGAAGAAGGAAGAATGGAAATCATCTGGAGCAAAAGCAAAAAGATAAGGATAATTTTCGTATTTAGCTTTTACTTGAGCAATTAATTCATCATTGATACCTTTACCACGATAGTTTGGCGCAACAACAAGATAGCGAATATAAGCTGTCATTTTGCCATCATCAACTACAGTGATAAGTGCAGCAAGTTCATTTGTATCTTTATCCCATGCAGAAACTACAGTGCCTGCATTGTTGATAGCTTCAACTAATGTTTCTTCGTATTTAGCATCAGGATTACCAGATACTGTGAAGAAATCTAAAAGAGTTTTAGCATCGAAATTTTTTTCTTGAGAGTAAGTGATATTCATATTATAATTCACCTTTCTTTATTTTTATTGATTGTTTTAATAGCGATTTTAGTTCAGCTTTTTTATTGAGATTTGATGAAGCATCTTTAGCAAGTTCAGTTAACATTCCCCATGTAGAGATTTCATCAAAATATTGACGTCTATCAGAGATTTTAAATGTTTTATTTAATGGGCGATAATATACCCAAAGATTTACTGATATATAACTATTTAAAAGTGGAGAACCATCTAAACGAGAGATGGAATGATAATAATGTTGATACATAGTAGGGATAGTATAACCAACTACGACATCAGCATCTAATAAATCAGCTGTATCTTTTAGTGTATCAAGATTTTGATTATAAGTAAAGTTGGATTGTTTTATTGCAGCATAAATACTGTTTTCATCAATATATTCAACTGCTTGTAAGGTATCATTTAGAGGAACATGCATTTCTTGGGTTAAATTGTTATAGAGTAATTGATTGACATCTGGATAGCGTTGGCTATTGGAAAGCGTAGGTAAAATAGCTACTTTCAATGTCTGTTTTTGGGGTGTTTCTTGTTTGATAATGTCTTGAGCAAAACCTATTTGCATAAAGCAAAGATAACAGCAAAAGCATATTAAAGTCATAACTTTTTTTAACATAAAAATCACTCCTTAAAGCTAATATATTCTATAATTATTATATATTATTAATCGATTGATATATATAATAATTTTTATAGCTATGATATAATATTAGTAAATTTTAAGGCAGGGAGAGAAGCGATGTGAAGATTTTAGCTAGACAATTAACTGTAGATATGTACGATTGTAAAAATAAAGATTTAAGTAATTATGAAGATTTGCGTGAGTCCTTGGACATGGCGATGAATATGGCTGGATATACACCGATAGAAGTTCGTGCTCAATTATGGAATGAAGAACAAGCTATTGTATTTATTTTACTTCAAGAAGGTCATGCAGTAGTGCGTACGTATCCAAAATTAAAATATGTTGCTAGCGATGTATTTATTTGCCAAGAAGATGGTAAACCTGAAAAAGCAATTAAGGCTTTGAAAAAATTGATGAAACCAGAAAAAATAAGAATGACTTATTTAAAACGTGGCGATTTTGGTACGGTCAAAGATGTTAAACCACGTATAAAAATTCGTATTGCACCACTTAGACCACTTCGCAGTATAAAAAATAAAGGTGCTAAAGTTATTAAAACTGTAGCACGCAGAATAAAATTATAATTTATGAAATTAAAAATCAGAAAATACATGTAAGGTTCTATTTAAAATGTCGTGAATATAGGCAATAGTAGTACCGTAATTGCTCATGGGTATATTTTGCTCATGAGCTTTTTTTAATCTTGATTGCATTTCCGCTTGATTGAGCATACAGCCACCGCAGTGAATGATTAATTTATATTTAGATAAATCGTCAGGAAATTCTGTGCCAGAGGTAAAAATAAATTCTGGGTTGGCTTTAGTATAATTTTTTATCCAATTAGGTAATTTCACAGTGCCGATATCATCACATTGGCGGTGATGTGTACAGCCTTCAGCAATTAAAATTTTATCATCATCTTTGATAGTATCTAAGACTCTAACAGCATTTACTTGTCGCTTTAAATCTCCTTTATAGCGAGAAAAGAGAATTGAAAAAGAAGTTAATTCTATATCTTGAGGGACGATTTTATTTACCCTGCCAAAAACTTGGCTGTCCGTGATGATGAGTTTTGGTTTAGTTTTTAGATTAGCTAAAGTATTTTCTAAATTATCATCTTGAGTCATGATGGCAGTAGCACCAATATCGAGCAATTCGCGAATTACTTGTTGTTGAGGTAAAATAAGTCGTCCTTTAGGAGCTGCTTTATCAATAGGAATTACCAACACTACAGTATCTTTGGGATTTACAATATCTTTTAAGATAAATTTTTCTTGTTTAGTTTTGGCTACTTGTATAAGTTTAGATTTTAATTCTTCAATACCTGTTTTTTCTTTGGCACTGATATATACATATTGTTTAATATTTTCATTTTTAGGTTTGAAATCAGGCATTAAATCAACTTTGTTATAAGCTACGATATAGGGAATGTTTTTGTCAGTGATTAATTTTAAAATATCTCGGTCAAAATCGGTAAAATCTAAAGTAGCATCAATGACTAAAATAGCGATATCAGTTTTATTTAAAATTTGTTTAGTTTTTTCTATACGCAATTTGCCAAGTTCGCCAATATCGTCAAGACCAGCTGTATCAATGATATTTACAGGGCCAAGAGGTAAAAGTTCCATGGCTTTATGCACTGGGTCTGTTGTCGTTCCTTTGATTGGAGAAACTACAGCGATATTTTGATTAGTTAAGGCATTCATAATGCTAGATTTACCAGCATTACGAATACCAAAAAAAGCGATATGGGTGCGATTGGCAAGTGGAGTTTGATTTAAATCCATAATATACACCTTATTTTTTATTAAAATCTGAAATCACGTTGACCTTCAGCGATTAAATGAAGTTGTTTAGTTACGATATCGCGAACTTTATCGCTTTTAATTTGATCTAATTGTTCGTGAATTAATTTATCGCCTACTTGTTTTGTATCATCACTAGCATAATCGCAAAGATATTCTTTAAGTGTCATTAAAGCGTTAGGTAAACAGCAATTGGAGATTTGACCACTTTTGCATAAGCTCATAAATCTATCGCCTGTTCTACCTTCACGATAACAAGCTGTGCAGAAGCTAGGAACAAAACCTAATTTCATAAGCCAATTTACAACTTCATCTAAGGAGCGATTATCGCTTACATCAAATTGGCTGGAATTTTCTTCGGGAGCTTCTTTTTCGGCATAGCCACCAACGCTAGTGCGAGAGCCACCACTGATTTGAGAAATACCAAGTTGCAATACTTTTTCACGACAAGCTTGGCTTTCACGAGTGGAAACAATCATGCCAGTATAAGGAACAGCAATGCGGATACAAGCTACGATTTTGGCAAAAGTATCATCATCAATACCATTATCAAAAGTAGATGGATCGATATCATCAGCACGACGGATACGAGGAACGCTGATAGTATGAGGACCTACGCCAAAGCGTGCTTCAAGATGTTCTGCGTGCATGAGTAGACCTGCAAATTCATAGCGATATTTTTCTAAGCCAAATAATACACCACAGCCAACATCATCAATGCCACCTTCCATAGCTCTATCCATAGCTTCTGTATGATAAGCATAATTATGTTTTGGCCCTGTTGGGTGAAGTTGTTCATAGCTTTCTTTATGGTAAGTTTCTTGGAATAAAATATAAGTGCCGATACCTGCTTCTTTTAATTTGCGATAATTTTCAACAGTTGTAGCAGCGATATTGACATTGACACGGCGAATAGCACCATTTTTATGTTTTATGCTATAAATAGTTTTGATGCTTTCAAGTACATATTCGATAGGATTATTTACTGGGTCTTCGCCTGTTTCTAAAGCAAGGCGTTTGTGTCCCATATCTTGAAGGGCGATAACTTCGCGTTTGATATCTTCTTGAGTTAATTTTTTTCTAGCGATATGTTTATTTTTAGCATGATAAGGGCAATATACACATCCATTAACACAGTAATTAGAAAGATAAAGTGGAGCGAATAAAACAATTCTATCACCATAAAAATCATCTTTAATTTTTTTTGCTAGAGCGAAAATTTCTTCATTGAGTTCAGGAATATCACAAGCTAAAAGCACAGAAGCTTCACGATGAGAAAGACCTTTTTCAAGTTTTGCTTTAGCTAAAATTTCAGTGATTAAAGCTTTATCATGTTTATGTTCATCAGCATAAGCAAGAGTAGATAAAATTTCTTCATGATTGATAAATTCTTCTGCTTTAGAGGATTTTGGATTGTACAAATCTATCAACTTCTTTCTTTAGAAATATATATTAAGACATTAAGCTATCGCCTCTACCAGAGGTTACATGATAGCCATGTTCTTGCAAGGCATTTGTTAATTTTATGATACCTTCTAAAGATTCGCCACCTGTTATTTTTTTATTATTATATAAAGTATAAAGTGAACGAATATTTAAAGGTGAGATATTAGGCATGATGACATTAGCGCCAGCTTCAAGACCTTTTATAGTTCCATTTGGAGCTAATGTAGCAAGTGCAGTTGTTGCTGGCAATAAAACTTTAGGCAGTAATAAACGAATTATAGCCAAGATGACTAAAGTCAAATCAACGCTACCTGCCGTTTTATCTTTAAACGGTGTTTGTTCATGCGGAATAAAAGGGCCAGTGCCTATCATATGAGGACGAAAATCACTTAAAAATTCTAAGTCATTCAATAAATCAGCTAAAGTTTGATATGGTGAGCCAATCATCATACCAGCTCCCACTTGATAGCCAACATCTTTTAAATTTTTTAGGCAGTTTAAGCGATTATTTAAATCCATTTTTGCTGGGTGAAGTTTTTGATAATGTGAAATATTAGCTGTTTCATGACGGAGTAAATATCTATCTGCTCCAGCGTCAAAATATTTTTGATAGCTTGCTCTTGTTTTTTCACCGATGGATAAAGTGATAGCACATTCGGGATATTTATTTTTTATCTCTTTAATTATTTGTATCATTTTATCATCAGAAAAATACATATCTTCGCCTCCTTGTAAGACAAAGGTGCGAAGATTATTTTTATAGCCTATTTCACAAGATAATAATATTTCTTCTAAAGATAGGCGATAGCGAGTAGCTTTATGATTAGAACAGCGAATACCGCAATAATAGCAATCATTTTTGCAGTAATTGGTAAATTCAATAAGACCGCGCAAAAAGATATTATGTCCGTATGATTTTTCGCGAACAAAGCGAGCCGCTGCAAATAAATATTTGCTAAGCGGCCCTGCATAGGCTTCTTGAGATAATTCATCAAGAAGTTTTTTTATTTTTGATTTATTAAATTGGGGATTGATGACTAAATCATCAATGATGTTTAATGAATTTAATTTAGTTTCCATAATGAATTATTTCAATAAATTATTTTTCAAAATCAAATTGTTTTTTACGTGCTTGGTAATGAGTATGCAATAATTTATGAGCAATTTCACTACCTGGTTTTTCAAGAAAATCTTTATAGAGTTGTTTTAAATATGGATTTTCATGAGATTTACGATATTTAGTATTTTTATCTATTTGATAGATGGATTCCATACGTTTTTTATTTACTTCCATAGTAGTGCCTATAGGTTGGCCACCGCCACCTAAGCAACCACCTGGGCAAGCCATTACTTCAATGAAATCATATTTACATTCTCCAGCACGCAATTTATCCATGAGGATTTTAGCATTATTTAAAGTATGAGCTACAGCGATATTGATAGTTTTATCGCCAATATTGATTTGAGCTTCTTTGATACCATCAAAACCGCGAACAGGAGTGTATTCAACATTTTTCATTTCTTCTCCTGTGAGCCATTCGTAAGTAGTACGAAGTGCAGCTTCCATAACGCCACCAGTAGCACCAAAGATAGCAGCAGCACCGGTAGCAGTACCCATAGGATTATCAAATTCACTTTCAGGAAGATTTTCAAAATCAATACCGATATATTTAATGAGTTTGATTAATTCACGAGTTGTCAATACTGCGTCAGTATCAGGACGACCATCATGAGCCATTTCAGGACGAGTGATTTCATATTTTTTAGCGATACATGGCATGATTGCTACAGTGAAAATATTTTTAGGGTCGAGATTTTCTTGTTTTGCATAATGTGTTTTAGTGATAGCGGAGAAAATCTGCATAGGAGATTTTGTAGTAGATAAATGGTCTAAAAGGTCAGGATAATGTTTTTCCATATAATTTACCCAACCAGGACAGCAAGAAGTAGCCATTGGCATTTTTTTGCCAGATTTTATGCGTTCGATTAATTCATTAGCTTCTTCAGTGATAGTGAGGTCAGCACCGTAGTTTGTATCAAATACTTTATCAAAGCCAATCATGCGAAGTGCAGTAACCATTTTTTTAGTTACGATAGAGCCTTTTGGCATACCGAATTCATCGCCTAAAGCTATACGCACACTTGGAGCTGTTTGAACGATAACAGTTTTATTAGGGTCAAAGATGGCATCAAGAACACGGTCAGTATCATCTTTTTCTACTAATGCACCTACAGGGCAAGCAAGACTACATTGTCCGCAAAGCACACATTTTGTATTATCAAATTCAGCATCAAATGGAGTTGTTACATGAATATTTGTACTGCGTCCAGCAAAACCTAAAACTTCAATACCTTGAATTTCTTTACAAGCACGGATACAACGACCACATTTTACGCATTTTTCAGGGTCATGCACTAAGCTTGGATTAGCACCACGTTTTTCGATATGTTGACCAACATGAGGAATGTTTGGACGAAGAACATTGAAACGACTGCAAAGTTTTTGAAGTACGCAGTTACCATTACGAGGGCAAGTTAAGCAATTTTCTTCATGGTCAGCCATGATTAATTGCAAAATACCACGTTGAGTATCGCGTACAACTTTTGTATCGGTGAATACTTCCATACCTTCCCAACATTCAGTAGAACAAGCTGCAAGTAAACGGCGTTGACCGACAACTTCTACAGAACATATACGACAACGTGCTTTGATACGTTGGTCAGGGTGATAGCATAAATGAGGAATATCTATATGAAGCATTTGAGCTGCTTGTAAAATTTTAGTGCCTTTTTTTACACTTATAGGCATATTATTTATTTTAAGATTAATTAACTCTTCCATTAACTTCCAATGCCTCCTAGTTTTTTATTTTAAAGGTATCAGGAAAAATTTTCATAGCGGATTTTAAAGCATTTTGTGCTGTTTCTCCTAAACCACAAAGTGAAGACATAGGCATAACTTTGGCAAAAGTTTGCATAGTTTCTAGGTCTTCTTGTGTATGAGTTTGAGCTTTGATTTTATCTAAGAACATTTTGATATGGCGGTTACCTTCTCGACATGGAGTGCATTGACCACAACTTTCATGTAAGAAGAAATCTTGAGTATAACGTAAGAAATCTATTACAGAAGTACGTTCATCGATTACAAGAATAGAACCAGAGCCGATGACTAAATCATGTTCTTTGAAATCTTCATAAGTATAAGGAACATCTAAAATGCTATCATCAGCTATTTTTCCAGAAGCGCCACCGAATTGAATGAGGCGAATTTTGCGATCACCTTGAATACCACCAGCTAAATCATAAATGATTTCACGGATTGTAGTACCGAATGGAATTTCATATACACCAGGTTTTTTTACGTTACCGCCAACACTTACAAGTTTTGTACCTAAAGATTCACCTACACCGTATTTCATGTAAGTTTTAGCACTATCGCGAAGTAAATGAGGTACGATAGATAAACTTTCCACATTATTCATACAAGTAGGGCGAGCGAATAAACCACTTTGTTTCATAAATGGTGGTTTCATGCGAGGGCGACCAGCTTTACCTTCCATAGAGCGGATAAGAGCAGTACCTTCACCACAAACGTATGCGCCAGCACCAGAATAGAGATGAATTTTATAATTCCAACCAGTGCCTAAAATATTTTCACCTAAGAAACCATTTTCTTCAGCTTGTTTAATAGCATTTAAAAGGCGAGGGCGGAATCTGCTATATTCTGAACGCATATAAATATAACCATCTTCAGCATTTACTGCCCAACCAGCAATGATGATGGCTTCAATTAGATTGAAAGGGTCATTTTTTATTAATTCACGATCTTTAAAAGTACAAGTTTCCCCTTCATCAGCGTTACAAATTACACAATGATGAGGACGTTCTACAGCACGAGCTTGAGACCATTTACGTCCCATAGGATATGCTGCACCACCGCGACCTTTGATTTTTGCTTCAGTTAATAAACTAGCAATATCTTCTTTATCCATAGTAATTGCTTTTTTCAAAGCAGAAAAACCACCGATATTCATATATGATTCAATGGAAAATACATCATATTTACCAAAATTTTCAGTTATGTATTTTACACTACTCATGAAAATACCTCCGTTTCTTAGATGAATTTTTGTAATAAATCTCTAATTTTTTCTTCGCTGTCTAAATGACCATATACTGTGCCGTTTATTTTCACTGCTGGAGCAACATCACAAGCACCAAAGCAAGATACTTTTTCTAAAGTGAATTTACCATCATAAGTTACAGTATCAAAATCAATATTTAAAAGACGACGCAATGTATCAATTAAGAATTCATTATTATTTACTTTGCAAGCGATGCTATCGCATACTTCGATTGGGTAACGTCCACGAGGTTTATCAGATAAAGTATCGTAGAAAGTTATGCAGTCATAAATGACAGAAAGTTTTACGTTAGGAAGTTTTTCTACAATATAGTAAGCTACAATTTTAGGAATATAATGTTGGGGAATTTGTTCTTGAACTTCTACTAGAATACCAACAATTTGAGTGTAATCATAATCGTGAGCTTGTAAGATATTATCAATTTTTTCTTTGAGTTCATCTGTTAGCTCAAATTTTGTGCTATCCTCAATCATGTCATCAACCTACCTTTATATAATATATACAGATAATAATTTTACTTAACTGACTAAATAAAATTTATGTTAGTAATATATTAACATAATTTAGATTTAGAGTGAATATAAAAAAGTGTAAACTTTACAATAAAGATTTTATAAAATTTTTATAAATAAAAAAGGCATGTAAATTAATAAATTTGCGTGCCTTTAAAAAAAATTATTTTAGATGATTAATTGGATAACGAACAAAAGAATGTTTTAAAAAGTTTACGCATTCTTCTGCTACTTTACGTTTTAATTCTTGAGATGCTTCCTCAGAGTACCAAGCCATATGAGGTGTAGCAATATAATTATCTAATGTAAATAGTTTATGTTTTGGTAACATAGGTTCCTTATAAACACAATCAATAGCAGCTCCAGCAATTTCTTTAGAGTTTAAAGCATCATATAAGTCATCTTCATTAATGATACCACCACGAGCAACATTAATAATGATTGCATTATTTTTCATTTTTTTAAATGTTTCTTTATTGAATAGATTTTGATTACCTTCTGCTGGAATATGTAAGGAAATAATATCTGCAGAAGAAATAAGTTCATCTAAACTTTTTATAGTGATAAATTTAGTATCATCAGACTCTTTAAAATAAGGATCATATCCAATAATATTATAGCCTAAAGCATGAGCTTTAGTTGCAAAATTTCTTCCTATACGGCCTAATCCAATGACCCCAACAGTCTGATTACATGCTCTGTGAATAGGAATAGAATAAGTATAATCCCATTTTTCTTGTTTAGTATAATTATTCATTAAAACTATTTTTCTAGTCATAGCCATCATAAGAGCAATAGCATGATCTGCCACTTCATTCATACCATAATCAGGTACATTACAAACTTGAATATTATGTTTAGTAGCTTCTTCTATATCGATAGTATCAACTCCTACACCATAACGTACAATCATTTTTAAATTTGGAAGTGAATCCATAACTTTTTTTGTGATTTTTGCATATTGAACAATAAGTGCATCAGCATCTTGACATTGAAGAATAACATCTTCTTCACTATGGCATTGTTTGAGTTCGAAATTTAAACCAGCGTCATTTAGTACTTTAGTTTCAATATTAATATCTTTATGGTCACAATCAGTAATAATAATTTTCATAAAAAAAACTCCTTATTTATTTTATTGACTTATTAATTTATCTAGATAAGTATCCACCATCAACTGGGATTATTGCACCGTTAATATAGTTAGAAGCAGAAGACGATAAAAAGATAGCTAATCCTTTCATATCATTTGGAGTACCCCAACGTCCAGCAGGAATACGATTTAAAATTTCTTGATTACGATTAGTATCATTTACTAAATTAACATTCATTTCAGTATTCATATACCCTGGAGCAATAGCATTAACATTAATATTTTTATTAGCCCATTCATTAGCAAGTGCTTTAGTAAGTTGAGCAACAGCTCCTTTGCTAGCAGCGTATGCAGGAACTGTATATCCACCAAAAAAACTAAGCATAGAAGCTAAATTAATAATTTTTCCATGACCTTGTTTGAGCATTACATTTCCTGCAAGCTGACAAAGCATAAATACAGTATTTAAATTAACTTGTAGGACAGCTTCCCAATCAGATAAAGGAAATTCTTCACATTTATGACGACGTTGAATACCTGCATTATTAATTAAAATATCAATTTTCCCATTTAATTTAGATAAAGCTTCATTGAAAATAGTAGGAATTAATTCTTTATTAGATAAGTCACCTTTTATTGCATAAGCAATAAATCCTTTGTCTGTAAATTCTTTAGCGGTATTAATAACACTATTACTAGAACCTATTATAACTACGGATGCACCTGCTTCGCATAAACCTTCAGCTATTCCTTTACCTAAACCTCGGCCACCTCCAGTAACAATAGCTGTTTTTCCTGTTAGATCAAATGTGTTTAATATTGACATAATAAAACTCCTTTTAAGAAATAGTTCTAAAATTCATCTGATGTATTTTAGATAATAATAACACAAAAAAATGATAAAAACAATATAATTTATAAAAAATATTATTTATTTGATGAAAAAAATGCAGTTTATAGTTATAAAAAAATATATTGACAACAATAATCATATGATGTATATTTTGAATTAAACATATGATATTAAATTTGGAGGTAAAATTATGAAAAAACAAAAAATTTTAAAAACATTATCAGCGTTTATATGTTGTATAACGATGTTAGTAATGTTGTCTGGATGCGGTAAAGATGAAGCGCGTACATATACCAAAGAAGATCCATTGGTTTTGAGAATGGGATTAGTAGATGGGGAATCTACCTGTTATTATAAAGGTGCTAAAGAAATTGCTGATAGGGTATATGAAAAAACAGATGGAAGAATAAAGATTAATGTGATACCAGGTGGTGCATTAGGGGATGAACGTGGTTCTGTAGAATTAGCAATGAACGGAGATTTAGATATAGCTACAGCCGCAAATTCTGTATTAACCAACTGGATACCAGAGATGGCAATTTTAGACCAAGCATATCTTTGGAAAAATACGGATGAAGCACATATGGCAGTTGATGGTGAATTAGGAGATTTAATTGAAGCAGCAGCATATGAAAAAATGGGTATTCATGTAATTGGTTATATGGAATCTGGATTTAGAGATGTTTTTTCAGTTAAACCAATTGAAAAAGTTGAAGATTTTTCAGGTGTAAAAATAAGAACAATGCAAAATCGTTATCATATGGCAGCTTTTAGTTCATTTGGTGCAATGCCAACTGCTTTAGCATTTAATGAACAATTTACAGCATTACAGCAAGGAACAATAGATGCATGTGAAAATGGAGTTAGTGGATGCTATACTAATGGTTTTTATGAAGTTACAAAAAATATAACTAATACAAAACATGCATTTGTATATATATTATTATGTATGTCAGATAAATCTTGGAATATGATACCAGAAGACTTAAGAGAACCATTCTTAGAAGGTGTAAAAGAAGGTTATCAGGCAGAACGTCAATATTTACAAGAGGCTAATGAAGATGCTGTAAATAAATTAAAAGAAAAAGGTGTTGTTTTTCATGATATAGATATTGCTAAATTACAGACATTATATAAAGAACAAGCTAAAAAAGAAGGATTTACATTTGATCCTAAATGGCAAAATGCTGTAGATAAAGCAATACAAGAGGCTGAAAAAGAAAATAAAGATGAGGTGAATAATACATTATGAAGAATTCTTTAATATATTTACAAAAGGTAGAGAATTATATAATTGTTGTATCTTTTGCATTTATGGTTTTTTGTTCATTTGCACAGGTTGTTAATAGGAATTTTTTTCAATTACCAATAGCATGGTTTGATGAAGCAGCTACATACTGTATGATATATATGACTTTATTAGGAACGGAAATAGGATTAAGAGATGGAAGTCAAATTGCAGTTACAGCTTTAGTTAATAAATTTAAAGGTGTTAGTAAACTATTTATACAAATAATATCTAAAATAATAGTAACAATTTTTTCATCAGCAATATTATTTTATAGTATTAATATGGTAAAAATACAAGCAGTATCTGGACAAACAACAGCAGCATTACATTTACCAATGTCTGTACCATATATGGCTTTAGTAATAAGTTTTGGAATAATAACAGTTGTTCAAGTTATATTAACTATAAAAATGATTAGAGATTTAGTAAAAGGTAATATTCCTATGGAAGATGGAGGGGTAGAAAAATGACGCCATTTGTTTTATTTGGTTCAATGGCTCTTTTATTAGCCATTGGAGTACCTATTTCTTTTGCCTTAGGTGGAGCTGTAATGGCAGCAATAATATTTTCACCAGACTTTATAGTATCTGTTGGCATTATTCCACAAAGGATTTTTGGTGGTTTGGAGTCAACTTCTATTATGGCTATTGCTTATTTCGTATTAGCTGGAAATATAATGACAAAGGGTGGTATTTCTAGATGTATTGTAGAATTTGCAAATGCAATAATAGGTAATGTTAGAGGTGGAATGTCTTTAGCTTTAGTTTTAGCATCAGCTTTTTTTGCAGCATTGTCAGGTTCTGCACCTGCAACAGTAGTAGCAATTGGTGTAATGTTATATCATGATATGGTTAGATTAGGATATCGTAAGGATAGGGTTGCAGGATTATTAGTAGTGTCTGGCGGATTAGGACCAATTATACCTCCAAGTATTATAATGGTTGTTTATGGTACAATAACAGGAGCATCTATTAGTAATATGTTTACTTCTGGATTAGTTATTGGTTTACTGATAATGCTTATTTTAATGATTGTAGCCTATATTTATGCTAAAAAAGAAAATTGGCCTAAAAATGCTAAATTGTTAGATGCTAGAGAATTAGTAAGAACATTTATTCATGCTTTACCTGCATTGTTTTTACCTATTATTATTTTAGGTGGTATTTATTCAGGTATAATGACTCCAACAGAATCAGCTGCAGTAGCGGTTGTTTGGTCTTTAGTAGTAAGTTTGTGTATTTATAAACAGATAACAATAAAAGATTTGGGACCTATTTTTTTAGATTCAGCTAAAGGTTCGGCCATGATTTTGTTTATAATTGCAACATCAACAGCCTTTTCTTGGATTTTTGCTTATTCTGGAATTTCAGGAGATTTGGTAGCAGCTATAAAAGCAATGAACTTAAGTCCGACACTATTTTGTATAATGGTAGCTATTATGCTATTGATATTTGGTACATTTTTGGAAGGAATTGCAACTTGCGTATTAATGGTTCCTATTTTATGGCCGTTAGCAAAGGTTTTAGGCATAGATGTAATTCATTTTGGGATGATTGTTTGTGTAGCAAATGTAGTAGGTACAATGACACCACCAGTAGCTGTTAATATTTTTTCAGCAGCTTCTGTAACTAAATTAGATATGGGGACAATTGTAAAAGGCGAAATGCCATTTTTTATAGGGTATATAGCTGTATTTATAGCAGTAGTATTATTCCCAATTTTAAGTACTTTTTTAGTAAAATAATTTTATAAATAAAGATTTTATGGAGTGTAGATATTATGAATTTAGATAAAAATGAATTAATGAAATGGAGAGTACAGTCTCCAGAAGAAGTAGGTTTTCATAAAGTAATAATTCCTAGTAAAAGTGCATGTAAAGAAGCGCAAATGTTTAGATTAAATTTGAAAGCTGGAGATAGTTATGATTTAGTATCAGAAGAATTAGAGTTACATGCAGTATTAATTTTAGGAAAAGCAAAATTAAGTGATAATGAAATATTAAATCAAGAAATGAATAAATTTGATGCATTTTATATTCCAGGAAATAATAAAGTAAGAATTACAGCTATAGAAGAATGTATTTTTTATATTGCAGGAGCTGTTTGTGAAGGTTATGGGGAAGTTTTATTTAGAAAGTTTGATATATCTTTACCAATAGGAGATATTCATCAAATTCATGGAGAAGGTTCTGGTCAGAGAGAGGTAATGTTTACTTTAGCACCGCAAGATAAAGCATCTAGATTGATTTGTGGTTTAACATGGAGTGGTGATGGTAGTTGGACTAGTTGGCCACCACATCAACATGAAAAATATTTGGAAGAAATATATTGTTATTTTGATATGCCTAAACCTAAATTTGGTTTTCATGTAAGTTATACAAATAGTGGAGATATAGATAATATGGTTGTACATACAGTTTATTCTGGTACAATGGTACAAGCACCAGCGGGATATCATCCAACAGTCGCAAGCCCTAATTCTAAAAATGCTTATTTGTGGGTATTAGCATCGTTTAATCATGATGTTAGACGTTATGATTTAGCAGAATTAGATCCAGCATATAAAGATAAATAGTATTTTGATTTGTGAAAGGATAATAAAATGAATAATAATACTGTAATAACAATAAGTAGACAATATGGTTCTGGTGGTAGAGAACTTAGTAATATATTAGCTAAAAAATTAGGTATTAAACTTTATGATAGACAAATAATAAATTTAGCTGCTGAACAATTAGGAATTCAAGATATGGATTTTGAAAAAATAAAAAAATTAGAAGAAGCAATACCGCCATTATCTTTAAAATTTATGCCTTTTTATGTTTTTGGTATGAATGGTGCAAAACCTATTAATAATAAAATGTTTGAGGCTGAATCAAAAGTAGTAAAACAATTATCTGAAGATGGAAGTTGTATAATATTAGGGCGTTGTGCAGATTATATTTTAAGAGATAAAGAAAATGTATATTCTTTTTATATTTGTGCAAATGATAAATATAGAGAGATAAGGGGAAAAGAGATATACGAAGGAAAAACATTATATGAGTTAAATGAAGAAGATGGCAAAAGAGGGCAATATTATCAATATTATACAGGAAATAAATGGGGTGATCCCCAAAATTATAATTTGATAATTAATACTAGTGATATTAGTTTAGATGAAGCAGCTGATATAATAATTAATTATGTGGAAATGAGACAAAAAAATAATATTTAAGAATATTAAAAGAAAAAGAGTAAGATATTTCATCTTACTCTTTTTTAATATGATGTATTTTTATGGAGATATGATGAATTTATATATTTTATAGATAAAAACACATTTTATCTTGATAAAATTGTTATAATATGCTATATTTATATAAAATACATCATATGAATTTTTGTTAAAGAAATGATAAAAGGGTGAAGTATAATGAAGAATGGATTAGTTTTAGTTGGTGAACCTATGGGCTTATTAATTGCTCAAACTGAAGGCTGTTTAAATAATGTTAGTAGTTATGATTTAGCAGTAGCAGGTGCAGAATTTAATGTAGCAATAGGTACAGCAAGATTAGAACATAAAGTTACATATATGACGAAATTGGGTGATGACCCTTTTGGAAAACGTATTACTACAGTATTAAAAGATAATAAAATTGGTGATGAATTTATATCTTTTTCTAAAGAACGAGCTACTGGTTTTATGTTAAAAGGTAGAACTAGTGTAGGAGATCCAGAAATTTTTTATTTTAGAAAAAATTCTGCTGCATCAACATTAAATGAAGATGATGTAGAAAAAATAGATTTATCAAATTATGGTTATATTCATTTGACTGGTATTTTACCAGCTTTATCAGAAGATACTAAGAAAGCTACATTTTCTTTAATTAAAAAGGCTAAAAAACAAGGTTTATTTATAAGTTTTGATCCTAATTTACGTCCTCAATTATGGAAATCTCAAGAAGAAATGATACAAACTATTAATGAATTAGCATCATATGCAGATTTAGTTTTACCAGGGCAGGCAGAAGGAAAAATATTAATTGGCACAGATGATGAAAAAGAGATTAATGATTTTTATTTACAAAATGGAGCTTCTATTTGTGTAACTAAATGTGGAAGTAAAGGGGCATACGTATCTACTAAAGATGGAGAAGGTTATATGGTAGAAGGTTATAAAGTGGAAAAAGTTGTTGATACTGTGGGTGCTGGTGATGGATTTGCAACAGGCGTAGTTACTGGTTTAATGGAAGGATTAACTTTATCGGAGGCAGTTAAACGAGGTACAGCAATTGGGGCAATTCAGGTTATGAGTCGTGGCGATAATGAAGGTTTACCAACTAGACAAGAGTTAAAAGATTTTATGAATAAATAATTTTAAAGGAGTTTTTATTTATGATTAGTAAGAATATACAAAAAATTTTTGATATAGGTTTAGTACCTTTAATTGTATTAGATGATGTAGAAGATGCTGTTCCTTTAGGAAAAGCTTTGGTTGCTGGTGGTATACCTGTAGCAGAAGTTACTTTCCGTACAGAGGCAGGTGGTGCTGTTATAGAAAAGATGACTCAAGAAGTACCTGAAATTCTTGTAGGTGCGGGTACTGTTCATGATGTGGAACATGCTAAAGAAGCTGTAGAAAAAGGTGCTAAATTTATTGTGACACCAGGATTTAATTTAGATGTAGTCAAATGGTGTGTAGATAATAATATAGATGTAATTCCAGGAACTGTAGCACCTAGTGATATTGAAGCTGCAATGAATTTAGGATTATCAGTATGTAAATTTTTCCCAGCAGAAGCATATGGTGGAGTAAAAACTTTAAAAGCTTTAGCTGGTCCTTATGCTGATATAAAATTTATGCCTACTGGTGGAGTCAGCGAAAATAATATGAATGAATATTTAACATTATCTAATGTAGGAGCTATTGGTGGAAGTTTTATGACTCCTTCAAAATTAGTTAAAGAGAAAAAATGGAATGAAATTACTGAGGTTTGCAAAGCTATTGTGAAAAAAATGTTAGGTTTTGAATTGGCACATGTAGGTATTAATACAAAAGATGCTAATGAAGCTAATGATATAGCTAATACTTTAGGAAATGTATTTTTACAAGAAAAAAGAGAAACTTCTGGTGCATATTTTAGTGGTGATGTAGCAGAGGTAGTAAAAGGCTCGTTTTTAGGCGAACATGGCCATATTTGCATTGATACAATTGATATGCCACGAACTATTGCATATTTGAAACGTATTGGCGTGGAATTCAATAATGAAACTTGGGCTAAAGATGATAAGGGGAATATTATTAACGTTTATTTAAAAGATAGTATAGGTGGTTTTGCTATACATGTTAGAAAGAAAATATAAATAAATTAAATCTATTGGATCATAGTAAAAATAAATTATTATGGTCCTTTTATATATTTGTGATAAAATATATTTAGATAGATTATTAAGGAGTGCTTATTATGAGTAAGTCTTTAGTTAATATAACAATAAATAAAATATTAAATATGATTAAAGAACAAAAATTAAAACCAAATGATAAATTACCAACAGTAGATGAATTAGCATCTGCTTTTAGTGTTGGTAGGAGTACAATAAGGGAAGCTTTAAAAGTATTATCAGCGCAAAATATTATAGTAATAAAACAAGGAGCTGGAACTTTTGTTTCAGAAAAAGAAGGAATTAGCAGAGACCCTTTAGGTTTAGAATATATAAGTGATGATATAAATGTAATTTTTGATATGGTAACATTACGTTTGATTTTTGAACCGGAAATGGCATCTATGGCCGCACAATTTGCAACTAGAAAAGATATACAAGATATAAAATATTATTGCGAAGAGGTAGAACAATTAATAGAACAAGGTGAGGATTATCATAAAGCAGATGCAGGATTTCATATAGCAATTGCAAAAGCTAGTGGAAATGGTGTTATTCATAAAATAACACAAGTAATACATTCTTCTATAAAAAAGAATATTTTTATGACAGATAATATTTTATGTAAAGATACAGTTATTTTTCATAGAAGAATTACTAACTGTATAGAAAATGGTGATATAAATGGAGCTAGATATGCTATGATAAATCACTTAGATGCACAAAGACAATTTTTAATTGAAAATTATAAATATCAGCTGAATAGGAGAAAAATATAAAAAGCATGTAGTTATATAACTACATGCTTTTTATATTAAAGTTTAATTTGTTTATCTTTGTAGATATCTAATTGAGCTTGTTCTTGAGCTAAGATTTTATCAGCAAGAGTAAGTTGCATATCTACTTGGCTATAAGATGTTCCACCGTAGGAATTGCGGTTTTTAACGCAAGTTTCTGGTGCAATAGCTTCATAGATATCTTCTTCAAATAAATCAGACATCTGTTTGAATTCGTCCATAGTTAAATCTTCAAGCCATTTGTTATTTTCAATGCAGTAATGAACAGCATGACCAGATACACTATGAGCTTTTCTAAATGGCATACCTTTTTTTACAAGATAATCAGCAAGGTCAGTAGCATTAGAGAAGTCTTCACGAACAGCTTTAAGCATTACATCTTTTCTAACTTTCATGCCACGGATTAATTGAGCATATACAGCAAGGCTGAATTTAATAGTATCAATAGCATCAAATAAACCTTCTTTATCTTCTTGTAAATCTTTATTATAAGCAAGAGGTAAACCTTTTACAGTTGTGAGCATAGCCATCAAATGACCAATTACACGACCTGTTTTACCGCGAACAAGTTCGGATACGTCAGGATTTTTTTTCTGTGGCATCATACTAGAACCAGTGCAATGAGCGTCGTCTAATTCTACGAAAGAGAATTCACGAGAGCACCAGAAGATGATTTCTTCGCTGATACGGCTTAAGTGAATCATGAGAATAGAAGCTGCGGATAAAAATTCCATGATGTAATCTCTATCACTTACAGCATCTAAGCTGTTTGCATAAATAGCATCAAAATTGAGCTGTTTAGCAACAAATTCACGATCAATAGGGAAAGTTGTACCAGCAAGAGCACCAGCACCAAGTGGCATAATATCACAGCGTTCATAAACACCTTTGAAACGGGAGAAGTCACGGCTGAGCATGGAGAAATATGCCATCATATGATGAGAGAATAAAATAGGCTGTGCACGTTGAAGGTGAGTATAACCAGGCATGATTACATCTTTGTATTTTGTAGCTGTTTCAGTTAAAGCAGTCTGTAATTCTTTGATTAAATTAATAACTTCAACTGTTTCACGACGTACATACATATGGGTATCAAGTGCTACTTGGTCATTACGGCTTCTAGCAGTGTGAAGACGACCGCCAGCTTCACCGATAGCTTCTGTAAGACGTTTTTCAATATTCATATGAATATCTTCAAGGTCAACAGAAAAATTAAAATCACCTTGTTCAATTTTAGCTAAAATATTTTTTAAGCCGGAGATGATATTATTTTTATCTTCTTCAGTCAAAATACCAACTTTGCAAAGCATGGTAGCATGAGCTATGCTACCAGCTATATCTTCATGATACATGCGTTTGTCAAAGTTAATAGAAGCCTGAAATTCATTGATCATTTCATCTGTAGATTTGGCGAATCTACCGCCCCACATTTGTTCAGCCATTATTTTAAACCTGCTTGTTCTTTCATTAATGCACGAACTTTGAGTGGAAGACCAAAGAGGTTGATGAATCCAGTAGCATCTGCTTGGTTGTAAACATCGTCTTCTTCAAATGTTACGAATTCTTGGCTATAGAGGGAGTATGGAGATTTTGCACCAGCTGGGCAAATATTACCTTTATAAAGTTTAAGTTTAACAGTACCAGTAACTGTTTCTTGAGTTGCATCAACGAATGCTGCAAGAGCTTCACGAAGTTGGGAGAACCACATACCATCATAAACGAGTTCAGCATATTTAATAGCAACTGTTTCTTTGTAATGAAGAGTTTGACGGTCAAGGCAAAGATATTCGAGTTCTTGATGAGCTGCATATAAGATAGCTCCGCCTGGGTTTTCATATACGCCACGGGATTTCATACCAACAAGACGGTTTTCTACGATATCTGTGATACCTACACCATTTTTAGCACCGATTTCATTTAATTTTTCAAGAAGTGCAACAGGAGCAAGTTTTTCACCGTTTACAGCAACAGGAATACCTTTTTCAAAGTCAATTGTTACATATTCAGCTTCATCAGGAGCATTTTCAGGAGCTTTGCTGATTAAGTACATGCTATTTTTTGGAGCGTTCCAAGGATCTTCAAGGTCAGAACCTTCATGGCTTAAGTGCCAGATATTTCTATCCATGGAATAAGTTTTGTTTTCTGTAGCGATTGGAATACCATGTTTTTCAGCATAAGCAATTTCTTGTTCACGAGAACGAAGTTCCCATTCACGCCATGGAGCGATTAATTTGATGTTTGGAGCAAGAGCTTTTACAGAAAGTTCGAAACGAACCTGGTCATTACCTTTACCAGTAGCACCGTGAGCAATAGCGTCAGCGCCTTCTTCTTTAGCGATTTCAACAAGGCGTTTTGCGATAAGTGGACGAGCAAAGGAAGTACCTAAAAGATATTTACCTTCATAAACAGCGCTAGCTTTTAAAGTTGGGAATACATAGTTTTCCACGAAGTCTTCTGTTAAATGTTCAATATAAACTTTAGAAGCACCAGATTTTAAAGCTTTGTCATGAACAACATTTAATTCGTCACCCTGTCCGATATCAGCACAAACAGCGATAACTTCGCAACCATTATAGTTTTCTTTGAGCCATGGAATGATAACGGAAGTATCAAGACCACCAGAGTAAGCAAGAACTACTTTTTTAATATTTTCCATTTAAATTACAACTCCTTAAATTACGATTTTTAAATAGTCATATTTATGTATGGCTATTAGATATATTAACAGATTTATCAGCCCATTAAAAGAGCCATAATTGCTTTTTGTGTGTGAAGACGATTTTCTGCTTCATCAAAAATAACATTTGCATTCTTTTCAAGAACATCTTCAGCAATTTCTTCACCGCGATGAGCAGGAAGACAATGCATTACGATAGCGCGTTTATCAGCTACGCTGAGAAGTTCATTATTGATTTGATAATCTTTGAAGATTTTTACACGTTCATCATGTTCAGCTTCTTGTCCCATGCTTGCCCAAACATCAGTATATAAAATATCTGCATCTTTAGCAGCTTCAAATGGGTCATTTAAGATTTCAATAGTAGAACCAGATTGTGCAGCATCAAGTTTAGCATTAGCTACTACTTGAGCATTTGGTTCATAGCCTTTTGGACTAGCACTAGCAAAGTTCATACCAACTTTAGCACAAGCATACATTAAGGAATGAGTCATATTGTTACCATCGCCGATATAAGCCATTTTCAAGCCTTTTAAATCTTTGCCTTTATGTTCTTGAGCAGTTAAAAGGTCTGTGAGTGCTTGGCAAGGGTGAAGTAGGTCTGTGAGTGCGTTGATTACAGGAATGCTAGCATATTGAGCAAATTCTTCAACAATCTCATGACCGAAAGTACGAATCATTACACCATCAAGATAACGAGAAAGAACACGAGCAGTATCTTTAATTGGTTCGCCACGACCGATTTGAAGGTCACGGTTGGATAAGAATAATGCTTGTCCGCCTAATTGATACATACCAACTTCAAAGGAAACACGAGTACGAGTAGAAGATTTTTCAAAAATCATACCGAGAGTTTTACCTTTTAAAATGTGATGTTCAATACCAGCTTTTTGTTTAGCTTTTAATTCATGAGCTAAATTTAAAATTTCCATAACTTCATCAGAAGTTAAATCATGTATAGATAATAAATCTTTGCCTTTTAGCATGAATATTTCCTCCTCGTTAAGTTTTAAGCGTATTTTGGTAATACTTTATCTAAAATAGAAATTAATTCGTCAACATGAGCTTTTGTTATATTAAGTGGTGGTACAAAGCGAAGTACATTACCAGCAGTGCAGTTGATGATTGCACCATAATCTAAAAATTCGTTGGCAATTTCACGGCCAGGACGAGTAAGTTCCATACCTAAAATTAAACCACGTCCACGAACTTCTTTGATTAAATTTGGATATTTTGCTTTGTATTCTTCAAATTTAGATTGAAGATAAGCACCGATTTCTTTGGCATTTTCCATGAGATTGCCATCGATTAAAGCGTCTAAAACAACGCAAGCAGCTGCACAAGCAAGAGGATTACCACCGAATGTAGAACCATGGTCTCCAGCGTGGAATGCATTAGCAACTTTGTCTGTAGCCATGAAAGCACCGATTGGTACACCACCAGCTAAGCCTTTAGCAAGTGTTACAATATCTGGTTTTACACCAAATTGTTGACAACCAAAGAATGTACCAGTACGACCCATACCGCATTGAACTTCATCGAAGATTAAAACGGCATTGTATTTGTCGCATAAAGCACGTACTTTTGGTAAATAATCTGGATCAGGAACATGAACACCACCTTCACCTTGGATAGCTTCAAGCATTACAGCACAAGTTTTATCACTCATTTTTGCTTCAAGTGCTTGAATATCATTGTATGGTACATAGTCAAAACCAGCAGGTAATGGACCAAAGCCATGATGATAATGATCTTGACCTGTAGCAGTCAATGTAGCAAGTGTACGTCCATGGAAACTATGAAGTGCAGAGATTATTTGAATTTTTTCAGGGTCAATATTAGTTGCGTATTTACGAGCAAGTTTGATAGCACCTTCATTAGCTTCTGCACCGGAATTTCCGAAGAAGACTTTATCCATGCCACTTAATTTTTTGAGTTTTTCTGCTGCTTCAACTTGAACTTCAGTGTAATAAAGATTGGAGCAATGTATCATTTTGCTAGCTTGTTGAGAAACTGCATCAACAAGTGGTTTATAATTATGACCAACTACATTTACGGCAATGCCAGCTAAAAAGTCGATATATTTTTTACCTTTTGTATCATAAACATATGGACCATCGCCATGGTCTAAAACTATATTATAACGAGCAAAGACAGGCAAATAATCGCTTTTGTCTTTGGCGAATATTTCTTCATTAGTTAACATATAAATTCTCCTTTTGTCGAATTAACGAACTACTTCTGTACCGATACCTTGAGAAGTAAATAATTCGAGAATTAAAGAATGAGCTTCGCGACCATCAATGATACAAGCTTTGCCAGTACCGCTATCGAGAGCATGGAGACATGCTTCTACTTTTGGTATCATGCCACCGCCGATACTGCCATCATTGATGAGTTTTTTAGCTTCGCTTTGAGTGAGTGTAGAGATAAAGGAAGATTTATCTTCAAAATCACGATAAATTCCTTTAGTATCAGTTAAGAGTAAAAGTTTTTCAGCTTGAAGTGCACCAGCAACTTCAGCAGCTACATAATCAGCATTGATATTAAATGATTCATCTGCATGACCTGCACCGATTGGAGCGATTACAGGAACATAATCATTATCTAGTAAATCATTGATTAAAGCTGTATTGATTTTTTCTACTTCACCAACATAACCGATATCTACTTGTTCAACAGCGTCTGTACCATTATGTACTTCTGCTAATTTTTTATGAGCGATGATTAAATCTGAATCTTTACCACTTAAACCAACAGCACGAATGCCGAGGCGATTTAAACGATTTACGATTTCAGAATTGATTTTACCAGCAAGTACCATTTCAGCGATTTGCACAGTTTCTTTATCAGTAACGCGAAGACCGCTTACAAATTCAGTTACTTTGCCGAATTTTTTTAAGAAAGATGTGATATCAGGACCGCCACCATGAACGATTACAGGGCGAATACCAACATATTTCATAAGTACGATATCTTTCATTACTTGCTCTTTTAAAGTATCGTTTATCATGGCATTACCACCGTATTTGATAACGATGGTTTTGCCGTAGAATTCTTGAATATATGGAAGGGCTTCTACTAGAATAGAAGCCTTATCTTCAGCGGAAAAATTATTTAAATTACTCATCAGGTGTGATACTCCCCATTGATTTTTACATATTCGTAAGAAAGGTCACAACTCCAAACTGTAGCATCTTCTTGTCCCATGTTTAATTCAATATCGATAACGATATCTTTTTGTTTCATAACATGAGCGAGAGCTTTTTCATCATAAGTTGCACCAGTACCATTAGCAAAAATAGTAATGCCACCGAATTTTACAACAGTTTTTTCAGGAACCATATCTGCACCAGAGTAACCAACAGCACAGATTACACGTCCCCAGTTAGGGTCTTCACCGAAGAATGCAGTTTTTACAAGTGGGGAATTAGCAATTGCCATACCTACAGTTTTAGCATCAGCAAAAGATTTTGCACCTTTTACATTGATTGTTAAGAATTTGCTAGCACCTTCACCATCAGCTGCAATTTGTTTTGCAAGTTCTGTGCAAAGCATCATGAGTTTATCAAAGAAGATTTGATAATCAGCGTTTTCTTCTGTGATTTTTGCATTATTTGCTTCGCCGTTAGCGAGTACGATTACCATATCATTTGTACTCATATCACCATCAACGGAAATCATGTTGAAGGATTTTTCTACGCAACCAGATACAGCTTTTTGTAAAAGCGCTTGGTCGATAGCAATATCAGTAGTAATATAGCAAAGCATTGTAGCCATATTAGGACGAATCATACCAGAACCTTTTGCGATAGCGCCCATGCGAACTGTTTTACCAGATAATTCAAATTCGCAAGTTACACTTTTGCTGTGAGTATCAGTAGTGATGATAGCTCTACCAGCATTATCACTGCCATCAGCAGATAAATTAGCTACAGCATCTTTGATACCAGCTTCAAGTTTATCCATTGGCAAATTAACACCGATAACACCAGTGGAACCAACGATTACATCATTAGCATTAACACCGAGCTCATCAGCTGCGATTTGTGCCATTTTGTGAGCATCATCTAAACCTTGTTGACCAGTGCATGCATTAGCACAACCAGCATTAGCTACGATTGCATGAGCAGTTCCTGTAGCAACAACTTCTTTAGATACATAAACTGGAGCAGCAGCTACTTTGTTTTGAGTGAATGTACCCGCTACAACAGCTTGAGTTTTTGTATAGATAACAGCAACGTCTAAGTTACCGCTTTTTTTTATGCCAGCTTTAACGCCTGCTGCAGTGAAACCTTTGGCAAACGTTACGCCTTGAGTATCTTTTTTTATCATAAAATATACCTCCGAGTTATCGAAATATCATGGATAAATTGGAGTGAAATCCAATCCTGTTTTTTCATCAAAACCGCAAGCAATATTAAAGTTTTGAATAGCTTGACCTGCGGCGCCTTTTACTAAATTATCAATAGCGGAAAGGACGATAATGCGACCTGTTCTAAGGTCAATATGCCAACCGATATCGCAGAAGTTAGAACCACGAACTTCTTTAGTAGATGGGTAAGCACCTCTACCTAATAAGCGAATGAAATATTCATCGCCATACATATCAGTGTATGCTTTATCTATCATTTCTGGAGTAACCCATTGTTTGATATTAGCATAGCAAGTGCTTAAAATTCCTCTAGACATTGGTACTAGATGAGGTGTGAAGTTCAAAGTAACTTTACGATGACATAAATGACCTAAAGCCTGTTCGATTTCAGGTGTATGACGATGTGTAGCTACGCCATAAGCTTTGAAATTATCATAAAGCTCAGGGTAATGTGTCATTTGTTTAGCTGAACGACCAGAACCAGAAGTACCAGATTTAGCATCAACAATAATAGTATTTGGTTCAATAAATTCATTTTTTACAAGTGGTGCTAAAGCTAAGATACTAGCAGTAGTATAGCAACCAGCATTACCAATAATTTTAGCATTTTTAATATCTTCGCGATAAAGTTCAGCTAAACCATAAACGCGAGGTGCGTCTTTATGTGTATGAGCTACTTTATACCATGCTTCATAGATATCTGTATCATCAAAGCGATAATCAGCACCTAAATCAATAATGCGAACATTAGTATCGGCTAAAGCTTTACCTACTTCCATAGCATGACCATGAGGAAGACCAATAAATACAAAATCGCTATCGTTTGCGATAGTATCCATATCTTTCATACTGATTAATTCTTGGTCATATAATCCTCGTAAGTGAGGATATACTTCAGAAATTTTTTTACCAGTATAACTTTCTGAAGTTATATGCACTACTTGAACTTGGGGATGGTTGTACAGTAAACGTAAAAGTTCTGCACCAGCATATCCAGTAGCACCAATAATACTTACTCTAATCATGATATCCTCCATTTTTAAAAGTTAAATATTAACGCTTCAATATAATTAAAGATATGCAGTGTTAACATGTAAATAAATTATAACACAAAATAAAAAAAACGCTAACAAAATAAGGTGGTTATAATTATACAACTCAATCGTATAAAATTTCAATAGTTTTTTTAAAATTTTTAATAAAAAATGGTATATATAAACTAAAAGAATATATATACCATAAATTAATATTTATAAACTATGTTTATTTTTGGCTTTGAATAGTTAAAGTACGGAAGAACTTATGCATAAACATTGAATAATTTTCTAAATTATCATCTTCAGTATCTCCGCCGATTATTTGATAAGAACAAATCCAATGATTGTCTTTAGCATCATAAACATCAGCAAACATAACTACACGGCTATCATTAGCAAATGTGAAAATTACATAAGCATCAGCATAATTTTTAATATTTTCTTTATAGATAGCTAGTGCTTCACGATTGGACAAAGTAGTGATATCAGTACCTGTAGTAGCTTTTATATTTTGGATTACATCTTTATCAGATAATAAAGTATAAGTAACTTCATCTTCTTTAGCTACTTTGAAGATAACGTCTGTCAACATATCAGGAGTGATTAATTCTGGAGCATTAGGTAATTTAGCTTTACGTTCAATGCTTAATGCGGAAGGTTTGTAACTTGGTGTATAAATAGCCAATGTATGGATATTTTTTAAATTATAATCTTCATCCATCATGGTGATTTTCTCATTAGCAGCAAAGGCTGTAGATATACTAAAGAGCATAATTGCTAATAATGAAAATATAGTAATTAGTTTTTTCATGAAAAAGCCTCCTAAATAAATCTTAATCAATAAATAATATTCGTTTTAAAAATTTTATTTCCTGCAAAAAAAGACTCCAAACGATATATTTTGTTTGGAGTCTTTTGTATTTTATTTTAAGAAACCGTTTATGATTTGATTTTCGGCTTCTTTTTCAGTTAAGCCTAAGCTCATTAATTTTATTAATTGTTCTCCTGCAATTTTACCAATAGCTGCTTCATGAATTAAATTTGATTCAGGGTGATTTGCTTTGATTTCAGGAATTGCAGAAATTGTAGCATCGTCCATGATGATAGCATCACATTCAGAATGACCATGGCATTTGTTATTACCATAGATTTTAGCAATAAAGATTTGTTTTGATTTTTCTTGGGCTACAGCTCGAGAGATGATATTAGAGTGGGAATTTTCTCCATCTAAATTTACTTCAAAATCACTTTCTGCATATTGATTGCCATGTGTTAAAAGTTTTTCTTTTACAATTAAAGTGGAATTTTTACCAACAGTTCCTTTAGTAATTCTTTTTGTAGAATTAATACCACGAATTTGAGTTGTTTCCATTTCCATATAGGAATTTTCATCCATTTCAACAATGGTAGTAGGGTTCATGATGCGTTTACCATCACCATCGCCAGAACCATAATGTTTTTCTAAATATTTTACTTTAGAATTTTTACCTATATAAAAAGCATGAATACCATCATGTTCAGAGTCTGCATTGCCACAGTTATGGATACCACAGCCAGCGACAATGGTTACATCACAATCATCACCGATGAAAAAGTCATTATATACTAATTCATTAACGCCAGATTTATCCATGATTACAGGAATGTAACAAACTTCTTTTTTTGTTCCTGGAGCAATGCGGATATCAATGCCATCTTTATCTTCTTTTTTAGTTATAGTTATATTTTTACTAGAAGCTCTATCAACAGCTTTACTATTTAAACGGATATTATAAGCACCTTGTGGTTTATCTTTAATACCAGCTACTTTTTCTAATAAATCTTTTTCTAGATTATCTAACATGAGGAGTCCTCCTATTTTTTATAGAAATCACAAACACCAGCAACTTCCATAAGTTGAGGCATGATTTCTTCTTTTGTGCCAATTTGTTTAATGGAGCCATTTGCAACTAATACAATTTGGTCAGCTATATTTAAGATGCGTTCTTGATGGGAAATAATCATAATGGATTGTTGTTGTTCATGTAATTTTTCAAAAACACTGATGAGTTTTTGGAAGCTCCATAAATCAATACCAGCTTCAGGTTCATCAAAAACAGCTAATTTAGTTTGTTTACGAGCTAAGATAGTAGCGATTTCAATGCGTTTGATTTCGCCACCAGATAGGGAAGTATCTACTTCACGATTTACATAATCAGCAGCGCAAAGACCTACTTCAGAAAGATAAGTGCAAGCGCCACTAGTAGATAATTTTTCTCCAGCTGCTAGGCTGAGTAAATCTTTAACACCAATTCCTTTGAAGCGAACAGGTTGCTGGAAGGCAAAACTAATACCAGCTAAAGCTCGTTTAGTAATATCCCAATCCGTTATATCTTCACCATTAAAGAAGATTTTACCGCTAGTTGGTTTTTCAATGCCCATGATGATTTTGGCTAATGTAGATTTACCACCACCATTTGGACCTGTGATTACTGTAAATTTTTTATCATCAATAACTAAATTGATATCTTTAAGAATTTGTTTTGTTTTATTTCCATCATTAACAGAAAATGATAGATTTTTTAATTCTAACATTAATCTAACTCCAATCTAATATATTTATGTAATTTATATATATTAAATACATAATATATGATACCTATTATACAATTTTTATTATGTATTAGCAAAATAAATTAAATCAAAAATATTTGTTAAATCGTGATTGATTATAAAAGAGTTTATATGGCTAGTCAATGAAGAATATAGCTTTTTTGAAGAAAAAAATAAAGATTTTTGGAAATAAAATCAATAAAAAAGATATCCTTAATTAATATATATAAGCATAATTTTTATGCTTGAAAACAACTTTTTTTAACTTTTTTTAAATTTTTTTCAAAAAAGGGGTTTACAAATGAATTATCTTATGATAACATTATTACCTGTCAGCACGGTGCTGACAAACGAAAGCGAGAAACGCTGGTGTAGCTCAATTGGCAGAGCAGCTGACTTGTAATCAGCAGGTTGGGGGTTCGATTCCTCTCGCCAGCTCCATATTCTTTACCAAATCGCGGGGTGGAGCAGTTGGTAGCTCGTCGGGCTCATAACCCGAAGGCCAGAGGTTCAAGTCCTCTCCCCGCAACCAAAACCGATTCTGCTGGTGTAGCTCAGTCGGTAGAGCGTATCCTTGGTAAGGATAAGGTCACCGGTTCAATCCCGGTCATCAGCTCCAGAAAATATAATATGGCGGCGTAGCTCAGTTGGCTAGAGCATGCGGTTCATACCCGCAGTGTCCGGAGTTCGAATCTCTGCGCCGCCACCAATTAAAACAACAACCCCTTAATAGGGGCTTTATTTATGTTGGTAGCCTTTGAATATACCATATAAATATTCAATGAAAAATGATAATATTTTCAGTGTCAGGCGTTTTTGGTAGTTCAATTTCGCCTGAAGTCGTGTTATTTATTTGACACATGTTTTTAATTGTGATAAATTATATAGGCGACGTTTATAAGACGAACGAATATTATACTAAATGATGTAAAGAGGGGTGCATGAGATGCGCAATGCTGTTACTTTAGCCTGCACTGAATGCAAACAGCGCAACTATCAGACTAATAAAAACAAAAAAAATAATCCTGATAGAATTGAAATGAAAAAGTATTGCAAATTCTGTAAAAAACATACTTTACACAGAGAAACAAAATAAGGTTTTCCTTTGTAGTAGTGTGAGGAAGTGAAGAAATGGCACAGAATGAAAATACTCCAGTAAATCAGGAAAAATCCGGAATAATAGGATTTTTATCTGGTGTAAAAAGTGAGTTAAAAAAAGTTGTTTGGCCTACTCGCAGAGAACTGGTTTCTTATACAGGAGTAGTTTTCGTTGCAGTGGCATTTGTTTGTGCTTTAATTTGGATATGTGATACTGTTTTTGCCCGTATATTTGATCTCATTTTACGATAATTACAGGAGGTGGAGATGTCTTGTCCCTTGGCATGGAATTAGAAAAGAAATGGTATGTTATACATACATATTCCGGTTATGAAAACAAAGTAAAAGCCAATCTTGAAAGAAAAATCCACTCCATGGGCATGGAAGACAAAATCTTCAATGTAATCGTGCCTGTAGAAAAAGAGACTGAAAAGAGAAATGGCAAAGAAAAAGTAGTAGAAAGAAAAATTTTTCCAGGTTATGTCTTACTTGAAATGATAGTTGATGAACGTTCTTGGTATATTGTAAGAAATACACCAGGCGTTACAGGCTTTGTAGGTTCAAATACAAAACCTGTTCCATTAACTGAAGAAGAAGCAAATAGAATTTTAAAAGCAATGGGCATGGATAAACCAACAGAACTTGATGTTGAAGTGGGAGACCAAGTAAACATTACTTCTGGTGCTTTTGAAAATTTTGTTGCAACTATAACAGAAATTGATTATAGTAAGAGTAAGATTAAAGGCGTTGTTGATATGTTTGGTCGTGAAACTGCAATTGAAGCAGATTTCGATCAGATAGAAAAAATATAAATCAGCAAATTCAAATATAACATATAGTTATATTCCATAATCCTAAGGAGGTGTAAATAACAATGGCAAAAAAAGTTGTTAAACTTGTAAAATTGCAAGTTCTCGCTGGTAAAGCTACTCCTGCTCCTCCAGTTGGTCCTGCTTTAGGTCAGGCTGGTGTAAATATCATGGCTTTCGTTAAAGAATTCAACGAAAGAACTGCTAAACAGGGCGGTTTAATTATTCCAGTAGAAATTACAGTTTTTGAAGATAGATCCTTTACTTTTGTTACAAAAACTCCACCAGCAGCTGTGTTATTAAAGAAAGCAGCTGGCATTGAAAAAGCATCTGGTGAACCTAATAAAAAGAAAGTGGCTAAATTACCACGTGCTGAAGCAATGAAAATTGCTGAAAGCAAAATGCAAGACCTCAATGCTGCAGATATCGAAGCTGCAACTCGCATGATCGAAGGTACTGCACGCAGCATGGGTATCGAAATCGTTGACTAATTTTATTAGTTGATGTAAGATACTTGACTGTGGGAGGCTTATACCGTTAAAACCACAAAGGAGAGAATTTTAATAATGGCTAAATTTGGTAAAAAATACCAGGACGCAGCTAAATTAGTTGAAGCTGGTAAAGCATATGATTTAGCAGAAGCTATTGAAGTAGTTAAAAAAACTGCTACTGCTAAATTTGATGAAAGTGTTGATGTAGCTGTTCGTTTAGGTGTTAACCCTAAATATGCAGATCAGCAAGTTCGCGGTGCCGTTGTATTACCACATGGTACTGGTAAATCTAAAAGAGTTTTAGTTTTTGCTAAAGGCGATAAAGTTGCTGAAGCAGAAGCTGCTGGAGCTGACTTTGTTGGTTCTGATGAACTCGTTGCAAAAATCAAAGAGGGCTGGTGTGACTTCGATGTTACAGTAGCAACTCCTGATATGATGGGTGTTGTAGGTCGTTTAGGTAAAATCCTTGGTCCTCGTGGCTTAATGCCAAACCCTAAACTTGGTACTGTTACAATGGATTTAACAAAAGCTGTTAATGAAATTAAAGCAGGTAAAGTTGAATATAGAACAGATAAAGCTGGTAACGTACATGTGCCAATCGGTAAAGTTTCTTTCGACAATGCAAAACTTGTTGAAAACTTACAGGTTCTTCTTGACACATTAGTAAAAGTTAAACCAGCAGCAGCTAAAGGTCAGTATATGCGTAACATCACAGTTAGCACAACTATGGGCCCAGCTGTTACTGTAAACACAAACTTCAAAGCTGCTAAAGCTGAATAATTTAATATTCATTTAGTAAAGCGACTTAAGACAGCAGGTGTTACATTATTTGTAACATAATATAGCCTGCCGAGGTCAGATACTTGGCAAGGCATGAAAACTTTGCGGTCTCTGGTCCTCACTAGAGACCGTTTTTTGGTTTCGTAATAAATATTTCTCATTTGAGAGGGGGTGTCATGTAAATGGCAAACATTCGTCCAGAAAAACAGGCCGCAGTTGCAGGTCTTAAAGAACAACTTAGCTCTGCAAAAGGTGCTGTATTAACAGGTTATAGAGGTTTAACTGTAGCTCAAGATATGAAACTTCGTGCTAAACTTCGTGAAGCAGGTGTTACTTATCATGTTGTAAAAAATACAATGGTTCGTATTGCTGCAAATGAAATTGGCTTAGAAGGTTTAGATCCAGTTCTTAACGGTACTACTGCTCTTGCAGTATCCGCTGATGATGCTGTAGCTCCAGCTAAAGTTATATATGAATTCATCAAAGAAAACAAACTTGAAAACACAGAAGTTTTAACTATTAAAGCTGGTCTTGTTGAAGGTAAAGTTATCAATGTTGAAGAAGTTAAAGCTTTGGCATCCCTACCATCCCGCGAAGTTCTCATCGCGAAAGTTCTTGGCAGTATGCAAGCTCCTATCTCTGGCGTTGTCAACGTACTTCAGGGTACTATCCGCAATGCAGTATATGTGCTTGATGCAATCCGCGCTCAGAAAGAATCTGCATAAGCAGACTCTCTCTATATAAATAATATAAAAATAAAATGAAATTAATGTTTTAAATTTGGAGGAATATAAAAATGACTAAAGAAGAAATTATGCAAGCCATTGAAGAAATGACTGTTCTTGAATTATCCGAACTTGTAAAAGCTATGGAAGAAAAATTTGGTGTTAGCGCTGCTGCTCCTGTAGCTGTAGCTGCTGCTCCTGCAGCTGGTGCTGCTGCTGCTGAAGAAAAAACTGAATTCGATGTAATTCTTGCTTCCGCTGGCGACAAAAAAATCAACGTAATCAAAGTTGTTCGTGAAGTAACTGGCCTTGGCTTAAAAGAAGCTAAAGCTTTAGTTGACGGTGCTCCTGCTCCTGTTAAAGAAGGCGCTTCCAAAGAAGACGCTGAAGCTTTAAAAGCTAAATTAGAAGAAGCTGGCGCAACTGTAGAACTTAAATAATTTTATTTTAAGTAAAGTTGATAAGCTATTAAAGGACACTGGATATTATCCGGTGTCCTTTTTGTGCTTTTTACGACAATATTAGGCGAAAAATAAAATCTTTCTATCAAAAACAAGTGTCTAATGTAAAAGGTATGTAAATAAAAATATTTTCTTAAAATTTAATAAATTAGAAAGTGAGATGCCATAAAGCCTTTATTTATAAGGGTTTTTACGGTTTTTATATTTTTATATGATACGCCAGGAGCCGTGTTAATAAAAATACTTGTAAAATATGTGTTGACAATGCTTTTTAATGATGATAATATTAATGAGTGCCTGAAATCTGTCAGTTAGTATTTAGGAGTGATAAAATGACAGTTACACTGAAAAATGCTAAACGCGTTATTGGCATAAAACAAGTTACTAAAGCGGTGAAAAACGATTTAGCGAAATGTGTTTACATAGCAGATGACGCAGATGATAGAGTTTTAAGCCCTTTAAAAGAGCTTTGTATGACTAAAAATGTAGAAATGATTTTTGGAAATACAATGGCTGAACTAGGTAAATCCTGTAACATTGAAGTAGGAGCTGCTGCGGTAGCATTACTTTAAGGGATACCGTTAACTAAGCTGAAAATCTCACAGCAAGTGAGATTTCTTAATCTAAAATATCCGAAACAAGGATAGGGCTTTGAAGCCTTTGGAAATTTGAGGAAGGAGGTGCATGTATGCCTACAATAAATCAGTTGATTCGTAAAAGCAGACAGAGCATGCAGGAAAAATCTACAGCACCGGCATTAAAAAATTGCCCGCAGAAACGTGGTGTTTGCACAAGAGTATATACTACTACTCCTAAAAAACCAAACTCCGCATTGCGTAAAGTTGCCCGTGTTCGTTTAACGAATAGTATTGAAGTAACAGCTTATATCCCTGGTATTGGTCACAATCTTCAGGAACATAGTGTTGTTTTAATTAGAGGCGGTCGTGTAAAAGACTTACCAGGTGTGCGTTATCACATCATTCGTGGTTCTTTGGATACTGCAGGTGTTCAAAACCGTGAACAAGGAAGATCTAAATACGGTGCAAAACGTCCTAAGAAAAAATAATTACTTAAAACATTGAAGACTATGACAAGGAGGGGTAGTAATGCCAAGAAAAGGTTCCGTACCTAAAAGAGATGTATTACCAGATCCGGTGTACAAATCCAAGGTTGTAACTAAATTCATAAATAAAGTTATGCTTTCCGGTAAAAAAGGTGTTGCTGAGAAAGTTGTATATGATGCATTTGACATTATAAAAGAAAAAACTGGTAAAGACCCAATGGAAGTTTTTGAAACTGCATTGAAAAATGTTATGCCAGTATTAGAAGTTCGTGCTCGCCGTGTTGGTGGTGCTAACTACCAAGTTCCTGTAGAAGTTCGTCAGGATCGTCGTATGACACTTGGTATTCGTTGGATTGTTAACTATGCTAGACTTCGTGGTGAAAAAACTATGAACGAACGTCTTTCCGGCGAATTAATGGATGCTGCTAATAACACAGGTGCAGCAATTAAGAAAAAAGAAGATACTCATAAAATGGCTGAAGCTAATAAAGCATTTGCTCATTATCGTTGGTAATTTTAAAGTATCTTTTGTATAATATAAGGAGCGATGAGTAAGTGGCAAGAGCGTTTTCACTCGAAAAAACTCGTAACATTGGTATTATAGCACATATTGATGCTGGTAAAACCACTACTACAGAGCGTATTCTGTTCTACACAGGTATACTTCATAAAATGGGTGAAGTTCATGAAGGTGGAGCAACAATGGACTGGATGGCACAGGAAAAAGAAAGAGGTATTACAATTACTTCTGCTGCTACAACTTGCCATTGGAAAAACCATCGTATTAACATCATTGATACACCAGGCCACGTGGATTTCACAGTTGAAGTAGAACGCTCTCTTAAAGTACTTGATGGTGCTGTTACTGTATTATCCGCAAAAAGCGGTGTTGAACCTCAATCTGAAACAGTTTGGCGTCAAGCTGAAAGATATCATGTACCTCGTATGGTATACGTTAACAAAATGGATATCATCGGTGCTGACTTCTATAATGTTCTCAAAATGATGGTTGAACGTCTTAACGCACATCCAGTTGCTATTCAGATTCCAATCGGATCTGAAGATACTTTCCAAGGTCTTATTGACTTAATTAAAATGAAAGCTGTAATCTACGAAGAAGATTATACAAAAGAACCTGAATCCGTAGAAATTCCAGCTGAATATAAAGAAAAAGCTGAAGAATATCGTCAGAAAATGCTTGATTCTGTTGCAGAAACAGATGATGAATTAATGATGAAATATCTTGAAGGTGAAGAACTCACTGAAGAAGAAATCAAAGCTGCAATTCGTAAAGCTACAATCGCTTGCGAAATTACTCCAGTAGTTTGCGGTTCTTCTTACAAAGATAAAGGTATTCAGCCTATGCTTGATGCTGTTGTTGACTATATGCCAGCTCCAGTTGATATTCCAGCAATCAAAGGTATAAATCCTGATACAAATGAAGAAGACAAACGCGAATCTAGCGACGAAGAACCATTCGCAGCGTTAGCATTCAAAATTATGGCTGACCCATTTGTTGGTAAACTCGCATTCTTCCGTGTTTACTCCGGTACATTAAATGCTGGTTCTTATGTATTTAACTCTACAAAAGGCAAAAAAGAACGTATCGGACGTATTTTACAGATGCATGCAAACAACCGTAAAGAAATTGAAGTTGTTTACAGCGGTGATATCGCTGCTGCTGTAGGTCTTAAAGATACTACAACAGGTGATACACTTTGCGATGAAAATCATCCAATCATTCTCGAATCTATGGAATTCCCAGATCCAGTTATTTCCGTAGCTGTAGAACCAAAAACTAAAGCTGACCAGGAAAAAATGGGTATTGCTCTCCAGAAATTAGCAGAAGAAGATCCTACATTCCGTGTAAGAACTGATGCTGAAACTGGACAGACAATCATCTCTGGTATGGGTGAATTACATCTCGATATTATCGTAGACCGTATGAGCCGCGAATTTAAAGTAGATTGTAAAGTAGGTAAACCACAGGTTGCTTACCGTGAAACAATCCGCAAAACAGTTAAATCTGAAGGTAAATTCGTTCGTCAGTCCGGTGGTAAAGGTCAGTATGGTCATTGCTGGATTGAACTCATTCCACAAGATCCAGGTGAAGGTTTCTCCTTCGAAAGCAAAATCGTTGGTGGTGCTATTCCTAAAGAATACATCGGACCAATCGAAAATGGTATCAAAGAAGCTATGGAAAACGGTGTTGTTGCTGGTTATCCAATGGTTGATATCAAAGCTATCGTTTATGATGGTTCTTATCATGAAGTTGACTCCTCAGAAATGGCCTTCAAAGTTGCAGGTTCTATGGCATTCAAAGCTGGTGCTTTAAAAGCAAATCCAGTATTATTAGAACCATATGTAAAAGTTGAAGTTACTGTTCCTGAAGAATACATGGGCGATGTAATTGGTGACTTAAACTCCCGTCGTGGTCGTATCGAAGGTATGGAACCACGCAATGGTGTACAAGTAATCAACGCATTTGTTCCACTTTCTGAAATGTTCGGTTATGCAACCGACTTACGCTCTAAAACACAGGGTCGTGGGAACTACTCCATGGAAGTTTCTTACTATGATGAAGTTCCTAAAAATATATCTGATGCTATTGTCGCTAAAACAAAAGGCGAATAATAAAGGAGGAAATTAATTAAATGGCTAAACAGAAGTTTGAAAGAACTAAACCACATGTAAACATTGGTACAATCGGTCACGTTGACCATGGTAAAACTACTTTAACTGCTGCTATCACTAAAGTTTTATCTGAAAAAGGTATGGCTCAGTTCGAAGATTACAGCATGATTGATAAAGCTCCAGAAGAACGTGAACGTGGTATTACAATCAACACTGCACACGTTGAATATGAAACTGACAGCAGACACTATGCACACGTTGACTGCCCAGGCCATGCTGACTATGTTAAAAACATGATCACTGGTGCTGCTCAGATGGACGGTGCTATCCTCGTTGTTAGCGCTGCTGATGGCCCTATGCCACAGACTCGTGAACACATTCTTCTTGCTCGTCAGGTTGGTGTTCCTGCAATCGTTGTATTCCTTAACAAAGCTGACCAGGTTGACGATCCTGAACTTCTCGAACTCGTTGAAATGGAAGTTCGTGAACTTCTTTCCAGCTATGACTTCCCAGGTGATGATATCCCTGTAGTAACTGGTTCCGCTCTTCAAGCTCTTGAAGGCGATGCAGCTGCTAAAGAAAAAATTCTTGAATTAATGCAAGCTGTTGATGATTATATCCCAACTCCAACTCGTGACACTGATAAACCATTCTTAATGCCAGTTGAAGACGTATTCACAATCACTGGTCGTGGTACAGTTGCTACTGGCCGTGTAGAACGTGGTGAACTCAAACTTGGTGACACTGTTGAAATCGTTGGTCTTTCTGAAGAAAAGAAATCCACTACTGTAACTGGTATCGAAATGTTCCGCAAAATGCTTGATAGCGCTGTTGCTGGTGACAACATCGGTGCATTACTTCGTGGTGTAGACCGTAAAGAAATTGAACGTGGTCAAGTACTTGCTAAACCTGGTACTATTCATCCACACAAAAAATTCAAAGCTCAGGTTTACGTTCTTACTAAAGAAGAAGGTGGACGTCATACTCCATTCTTCTCCAACTATCGTCCACAGTTCTATTTCCGTACTACTGACGTTACTGGTGTTGTAACTCTTCCAGAAGGTACTGAAATGGTTATGCCTGGCGATAACATTGAAATGTCTATCGAACTTATCACTCCAATCGCTATTGAAAAAGGTCTTCGCTTCGCTATTCGTGAAGGTGGCCATACAGTAGGCGCTGGTCGTGTAATCGAAATCGACGAATAATTTCAAGCTTAAGCTTATTACTTTTAATAATTAATTTGTATAAGGGCGGCATTTTGCTGCCCTTATATAAAGTTCTTTTAAAATGCGATGACGCGGCAGATTGCTTGCATAAGGCAAGGGAACTGGCGTGGAGAAATTGTCCGGGTCATGAATCTGGGCGACAAGGAGGAAAATAATTTGGCTAAACAGCAGAAAATCAGAATTCGTTTAAAAGCATATGATCATAAAGCACTTGATCAGAGCTCCGTTAAAATTGTTGAAACAGCTAAAAGAACAGGTGCAATGGTATCTGGTCCTATTCCATTGCCTACCGAAAAAAATATTTTTACAATTTTAAGATCTCCACATGTTAATAAAGACTCTCGTGAACAGTTCGAAATGAGAACTCACAAACGTCTTATTGATATTTTAGAACCAACATCTAAAACTGTTGACGCTTTAATGCGTTTAGATTTGCCAGCAGGTGTGGATATCGAAATTAAATTGTAAGAGGAGGTGGCAATAGATGGCAAAAGTAATTTTAGGTAAAAAACTTGGCATGACTCAAATCTTTACTGAAGAAGGTAAAGTAGTTCCTGTTACAGTTGTAGAATCCGGTAAAAATGTTGTTCTTCAGAGCAAAACTGTTGAAACTGATGGCTATAATGCCGTTCAGATTGGCTTTGGAACAGTTAAAGAAAAAAATGTAACTAAACCAATGAAAGGCCATTTCGCAAAAGCTGGCGTTGAACCAGTAAAATTTATTCGTGAATTACGCCTTGCAGATGTTCCTGAATATAAAGCTGGTGACTCCATCAGCGTTGACATATTTGGTGCCGGTGATTTAGTTGATGTTACTGGTACTTCCAAAGGTAAAGGTTTTGCCGGCGGTATTAAACGTCATAACTTTGCTAGAGGTCCTATGGGTCACGGTTCTAAATCTCATCGTGAACCAGGTTCTACAGGTGCTATGATTTCTGGTCATGGTGGACGTGTACTAAAAGGTAAAAAATTACCAGGCCGTATGGGTGGCGCTAAAGTTACAGTTCAGCGTTTAAGCGTTGTACGTGTTGATGCAGACCGTAACCTTATTTTAATCAAAGGTGCTATTCCTGGTGCTAAAAATAGCTTTGTTGTAATTAAAGATACAGTTAAACCTAAGAAATAATAATTGGAAGGAGGATATGCTATATTATGCCTAAAGTAGCAGTTTATACAGTTGCCGGCCAGCAGATCGGTGATATCGAATTAAATGAAAGCGTATTTGGCGTTGAAGTTAACGAAGGTCTTGTTCATCAAGCAGTTGTAATGCAGTTGGCAGCTCAGCGTTTAGGAACGCATGCAACAAAAACTAGAGGTTTAGTACGCGGTGGCGGTCGTAAACCTTGGAAACAAAAAGGTACAGGTCGTGCTCGTAGCGGAAGCACCCGTTCCCCACTTTGGGTAGGCGGTGGTACAGTTTTTGGTCCATCTCCTCGTTCCTATGCATTCAGAATGCCTCGTAAACAGCGTCGTTTAGCAATTAAATGCGCTTTAACAGATAAAGTAAACAATGGTGATTTCATTGTATTAGAAAGCTTAGATTTCGCAGCTCCTAAAACAAAAGAAGTTGTAAAAATGATGAGCGATTTCAACGTTGCAGAGAAAGCTCTTATCGTTACTGCTGATGTAGTAGAAAACGTAGAGAAATCTTCTCGCAATATCCCTGGTGTAAAAGCTATCAGTTCTTGCGGATTAAATGTATATGATATCTTAAATCATAACAAACTCTTCATTACTAAAGATGCTATTACACGTATTGAGGAGGTATTAGCATAATGGAAGCTAGAGATATCATTATCAGACCGCTTGTTACAGAAATGACAACTGAATTGATGGAAGAAGGCAAATACGTATTTGTAGTTGCTAAAGAAGCTAACAAAATTGAAATTGCCAAAGCAGTATCTACTATCTTCAACGTAAAAGTTGAATCCGTAAATACAGTTAACGTTCTTGGTAAAGTAAAACGTATGGGCCGTAATCTTGGCAAACGTTCTGACTATAAAAAAGCAATCGTAAAACTTGCAGCTGGAGAAACTATCGAGTTCTTCCAAGCTTAAGTAAAAAATAAAAAGGAGGTTAATTAAGTGGCAGTAAAGAGTTTTAAACCTTATTCTGCAGGTAGAAGATTTATGACTGTTTCTTCTTTCGAAGAAATTACAGCAAAAAAACCTGAGAAATCCTTGGTTGAAAGTCTTAAAAAGAACGGTGGTCGTAACTTCCAGGGCCGTTTAACAGTAAGACATCAAGGCGGCGGACACAAACGTTTATATCGTGTAATCGATTTCAAACGTAATAAAGATGGTGTTCCAGCACGCGTTGCTACTATAGAATATGATCCAAACCGTAGCGCTCGTATCGCACTTCTTAACTATTTCGATGGTGAGAAACGTTACATCTTAGCTCCAGATGGATTAAAAGTTGGTGACCAGATTGTATCCGGTCCAGAAGCAGATATTAAAGTAGGTAATGCATTACCACTTGCTAATATTCCACTTGGTACATTAGTACACAACATTGAAATGAAAATCGGTAAAGGCGGTCAGATGGTTCGTTCCGCTGGTGCAGCTGCTCAGCTTATGGCTAAAGAAGGCAACTATGCTCTCTTACGTATGCCATCTGGTGAAATCCGTAAAATCCATATCAATTGCCGTGCAACAATCGGTCAGATTGGTAACTTAGAACATGAAAACCTCACAATTGGTAAAGCAGGTCGTAACCGTTGGTTAGGCGTTCGTCCTGAAAACCGTGGTGTTGCGATGAACCCTAATGACCATCCACATGGTGGTGGGGAAGGCCGTAGCCCAGTTGGACGTAAACATCCTGTTACTAAATGGGGTAAATGTGCTATGGGTGCTAAAACTCGCCGTAAAAAAGCATCTGATAAACTCATCGTTAAACGTCGTGCAAAACGTCGTAAATAATAAATTTATGAATAAGGTAGCTTAATTGATTACCTTATTCTAAAATGAAAGGAGGACATATTTTGTCAAGATCAGTAAAAAAAGGACCTTACGTTGCAGAAAGCCTTGAAAAGAAAATTGATGCTTTAAATGCAGCTAATGACAAAAAAGTTGTTAAAACTTGGTCCCGCAGTTCGACAATCCTTCCTACATTTGTAGGCCATACAATTGCAGTTCATGATGGTCGCAAACATGTACCTGTATATGTTACAGAAGACATGGTTGGTCATAAACTTGGTGAATTTGCACCAACAAGAACTTACAAAGGCCATGCTGGCGAAGAAAGACGTACATCTTTAAGATAATTGTTGAAAGGAGGAACAACTGTGGAAGCTAAAGCAGTAGCAAAATATATCCGTATTTCTCCGCGTAAAGTACGTATTGTTATGAATCTTATTCGTGGCAAAAACGTAGCTGACGCGTTTGCAATATTGAAATTCACACCTAAAGCAGGTGCTGATGTAATTAATAAAGTTTTAAAATCAGCAGTAGCAAATGCTGAAAATAATTTTGATATGAATCCTGATAACCTCTATGTGGCTACAGCATTCGTTGATCAGGGACCTACCCTTAAACGTATTCACCCACGTTCCCGTGGACAGGCATTCAAAATCTTAAAACGTACATCTCATGTTACGATCGTAGTTAAAGAAAAATAATTAGAAGGAGGGAATAGATTTGGGACAAAAAGTTAATCCACATGGTATGCGCCTTGGTATCGTAAAAACTTGGGATGCGAAGTGGTATGCTGGTAAAGATTTCGCTGCTAACTTACACGAAGATATTAAAATTCGTAGCTTCTTAAAAGAAACTTTAAAAGTTGCTGGCGTATCTAAAATTGAAACAGAACGTTCTAAAAATCGTCTCAGATTAACTATTCATACTGCTAAACCTGGTATGGTTATCGGCCGTGGTGGTTCTGGTATTGAACAGCTTAAAAAAGGCCTTAAAAAATACACTGATAAACACGTAGATATTAATATCGCAGAAATTAAACAGCCAGATATGGATGCTACACTCGTAGCTGAAAACATTGCTTCTCAGCTCGAACGTCGTGTTGCTTTCCGTCGTGCAATGAAACAGGCTGTTAGCCGTACAATTCGTATGGGTGCAAAAGGTATTAAAGTAACAGTAGGTGGCCGTCTCGGCGGTGCTGAAATTGCTCGTAGTGAATCTTACCGTGAAGGTAGTATTCCACTTCATACTTTACGTGCTGATATTGATTATGGTACAGCTGAAGCACATACAACTTATGGCCGTCTTGGCGTAAAAGTATGGATCTTCAAAGGTGAAGTTCTTCCTGAAAAGAAACTTGCTGCACAAGCAGAAGCTGTTGAAGGGAGCGAAGATTAATGTTAATACCTAAAAGAGTAAAATACCGTAAACAGTTCCGTGGTACTATGAAAGGTAAAGCTCATAAAGGTAATACTGTAGTACATGGTGAATTCGGTTTACAAGCTCTCGAACCTGCATGGATTACAAACCGTCAGATCGAAGCAGCTCGTATTGCGATGACTCGTTATATTAAACGTGGTGGTCAGGTTTGGATTAAAATCTTCCCTGATAAACCAGTAACTGCAAAACCTGCTGAAACTCGTATGGGTAGCGGTAAAGGTTCACCTGAATACTGGGTAGCAGTAGTTAAACCAGGTCGTATTATGTTTGAAATGGGCGGCGTTAGCGAAGAAGTTGCTAAAGAAGCTATGCGTCTTGCAAGCCATAAACTCCCAATCAAAACAAAATTTGTTAAGCGTGAAGTGCAAGGGGAGGGTGAAGTAAATGAAGGTTAATGAAATACGTGAAATGAGTGCTGGCGAACTTAACCAGAAACTTGCTTCGCTTAAAGAAGAATTATTCAACCTCAGATTCCAGCTTGCTACAGGTCAGCTTGAAAACCCTATGCGTATCAAAGAAGTAAAGAAAACTATTGCTCGTATTAAAACTATTCAACGCGAACAAGAATTAAAAGCTTAATAGTTAAGATTAGACTAATAGATAATAAATGATATGCAGAAGGAAGGAGGTTCTTTTAATGAGCGAAATTAGAAATGAACGCAAGACTAAAGTTGGTAAAGTTGTAAGCGACAAAATGGAAAAAACTATTGTTGTTGCTGTAGTTGATACTGAAAGTCATCCACTCTATAAAAAATCAGTTAAGAAAACTGTTAAATTTAAAGCACATGATGAAAACAACGAAGCTCACGTAGGAGATACAGTTTCTATTATGGAAACTCGTCCTTTATCTAAAGATAAACGTTGGAGACTCGTTGAAATTCTTGAAAGAGCAAAATAATTTGTTACTTGATATAGAATTTTAGAAGGAGGTAAAGCAATGATTCAGCAACAAACAATGTTGAATGTTGGTGATAACACTGGTGCAAAAGAAATTATGTGTATCCGTGTAATGGGCGGTTCTTATCGTAAATATGCCAACATTGGTGATATAATCGTAGCTGCAGTTAAATCTGCTTCACCTGGTGGAATGGTTAAAAAAGGTGACGTTGTTAAAGCTGTAGTAGTACGTTCTAAAAAGGGTTTACGTCGTGTTGACGGTTCTTATATCCGCTTTGATGAAAACGCTGCTGTTATTATTAAAGATGATAAAACTCCACGCGGAACTCGTATTTTTGGCCCGGTAGCCAGAGAATTACGTGACAAAGATTTCATGAAAATCGTTTCACTGGCACCAGAAGTAATTTAATAAATAGACAGGAGGTGCCAAGATTTGTCACAGGCTAAATTGCATGTAAAAAAAGGTGATACAGTTTTAGTATTATCCGGTAAAGATAAAGGTAAACAAGGTAAAATCCTTCAGGCTATGCCTGCTAAAGATAAAGTTGTAGTTGAAGGCGTTAACAAAATTAAACGTCACACTAAACCTAATCAGAAAGCTCCAAACGGCGGTATCATTGAAAAAGAAGCTCCTATGTTTGCTTCTAAAGTTATGGTAGTTTGCCCAGCTTGTTCTAAAGCAACTCGTGTTGCGAAAAAAGAAATTGATGGTAAAATGGTTCGTGTATGCAAAAAATGCGGTGAAGCATTAGACCAAGCAAAATAATTGAGGAAGGAGGATATCTTGGTGGATAGATTACAAGAAAAATATATCAATGAAGTTGTTCCTGCTATGACTGAAAAATTCGGTTATAAAAATGTAATGCAACTTCCTAAGATTGAAAAAGTTATCATTAGTATGGGTGTTGGTGAAGCTGCTCACAACTCTAAAGCATTAGATTCTGCTGTAGCTGACCTCACTATTATCGCTGGTCAGAAACCTGTTTTGACTCGTGCGAAAAAATCTCTTGCTGCATGGAAATTACGTGCAGGAATGCCTATTGGCGCTAAAGTTACTCTTCGTGGAACTCGTATGTATCAGTTCCTTGATAAATTTATGAATATCGCTTTGCCTCGAGTTCGTGACTTCCGTGGCGTAAGCCCTAAAGCTTTTGATGGTCGCGGAAACTATTCAGTTGGTCTTAAAGAACAATTGATTTTCCCTGAAATCGAATATGATAAAATCGAAAAAATTCATGGTATGAATATTATTATTGTTACTACGGCAAAGACTGATGAAGAAGCTAGAGCTCTTCTTAAATTAATGGGTATGCCGTTTAGTGCTTAATTCTTAAGAGGAGGTATACTGATCTATGGCCAGAAAGGCAATGGTCCAGAAATGGAGTCAAGAACCTAAATTCAAGGTTCGTAAATATAACAGATGCAAAATCTGTGGTCGTCCACATGGTTATATGCGTAAATTTGAAATGTGCCGTATTTGTTTTAGAGAACAAAGCTACAAAGGCGCAATCCCTGGCGTAACAAAAGCTAGTTGGTAAGGTTGAAAGAAAGGAGGATATCGATTTATGGGAATGACTGATCCTATTGCAGATATGTTAACTCGTTTGCGTAATGCAAACTCCGTACTTCATGATAAAGTTGAAATTCCTGGTTCTAAAATTAAACAGGCTATTGCAGAAGTTCTTAAAGAAGAAGGTTTCATTAAAGACTTCTCCTTCGCAGAAGATAACAAACAAGGTGTTATCACAATTAACTTGAAATATGGTCCAAACCGTGAACAAGTAATCACTGGTATTAAACGTATTTCTAAACCTGGTCTTCGTGCTTATGCTAAGAAAGATCAATTACCTCGCGTACTTGGTGGTCTTGGTATTGCTATCATCTCTACTTCTAAAGGTATTATGAGTGATAAACAAGCACGTCGTGAAGGTGTTGGCGGCGAAGTTTTAGCTTACGTATGGTAAAATTAGTTTTAGACTAGGAGGTGTACAGATGTCAAGAATTGGTAGAGAACCGATTACAATCCCTGCTGGGGTTACTGTAACAGTTGATGAACATAATCACGTAGCGGTTAAAGGTCCTAAAGGAGAAATTAGCCGTGACTGTCATAAAGATATGAAAATTACAGTAGGTGAAGGCGTTGTAACAGTAGAACGTCCATCCGAAGATAAAATGCATAGATCTTTACATGGTCTTACTCGTACTCTTATCAACAATATGGTTGTAGGTGTAACACAAGGCTTTGTAAGAAATCTTGAAATTAATGGTGTAGGTTATAGAGCTGCACAGGCTGGTAAAAACCTTAACTTATCTTTAGGTTTTTCCCATCCAGTAGTTGTTGAACCTCCTGTTGGAATCAAATTAGAAGCTCCTGCTCCTAACAAGATTGTTGTATCTGGTATCGATAAAGAAGCAGTTGGCGCTATGGCAGCTAAAATTCGTTCTTACAGAGAACCTGAACCTTACAAAGGAAAAGGTATTAAGTACGAAGGCGAACATATCCGTCGTAAAGCTGGTAAAACTGGTTCTAAGAAATAATAATCTTTAGTTAGAAATAGAAAGGAGAGGCTGGTTTTGTTTAATAAACAGGATAAAAATAAAGCTCGTCAGAAACGTCATTTAAGAGTTCGTAATCATATTTCTGGCACAGCTGAAAGACCTCGTTTAAACGTATTCCGTAGCTTAAGCAACATTTATGCTCAAGTTATTGATGATGTTAATGGTGTTACATTAGTATCCGCAAGCTCCAAAGATAAAGATTTCAACGCTTACGGCGGTAACATCGAAGCAGCTAAAGCTGTAGGTGCAGCTGTAGCAAAACGTGCTATTGAAAAAGGCATTACTGAAGTTGTATTTGACCGCGGTGGCTATGTATATCATGGTCGTGTAGCAGCTTTAGCAGATGCAGCTCGTGAAGCTGGTCTAAAATTCTAATATTGGAACAGGAGGTAAATTAATGGCCAAGATTGACGCTAACGCACTTGAATTAGAAGAAAAAGTTGTGTATATTAATCGCGTTGCTAAGGTTGTAAAAGGTGGCCGTCGCTTTTCTTTCAGCGCTCTTGTTGTAGTAGGCGATAAAAACGGTCATGTTGGTGCAGGTCTCGGTAAAGCTAGCGAAGTACCTGAAGCAATCAGAAAAGGCATTGAAGATGCTAAAAAGAATCTTGTAGAAGTTTCTTTAGTAGATAAAACTATTCCACACGAAAGCCTCGGTGTATTCGGTGCAGGTCGTGTGCTCTTAAAACCAGCTGCAAAAGGTACTGGTGTTATCGCAGGTGGTCCAGCTCGTGCAGTTTTAGAACTTGCAGGTGTTGGTAATATCTTAACAAAATCCCTTGGTTCTTCTAACCCTAATAACATGGTTCGTGCAACTATTAAAGGTTTAGAACAGCTTAAAAAAGCTGAGCTCGTAGCTGAACTTCGTGGAAAATCCGTTCAGGAACTTTTAGGTTAAGGAGGAAATATTTCAATGGCAAAAGTGAAAATTACCCTTACAAGAAGTCTGATCGGCAGACCTGAAACTCAGAGAAGAACAATTCAGGCTTTGGGATTACGTAAATTAAATTCTACAGTAGAACATGAAGATACAGCTACAATTAGAGGTATGATTCATAAAGTAGAACATCTTATTACAGTAGAAAAAATCGGCGAATAATTTAGAGGAGGTGTCCAGGTTATGAAATTACATGAATTATCACCAGCACCGGGCTCTAGAAAAGTTCGTATTCGTGTTGGTCGTGGTTTAGGTTCTGGTTTAGGTAAAACTTCCGGACGTGGTCATAAAGGTCAGAACGCTCGTTCTGGTGGCGGCGTACGTACAGGTTTTGAAGGTGGCCAGATGCCTTTATACCGTAGATTGCCAAAACGCGGCTTCAAAAATATTTTTGCAAAAGAATATGCTGAAGTAAACGTTTCTTCTTTAAATCGTTTTGAAGATGGCGCAACAGTAGATCCAGCAGCATTAGTAGAAGCAGGTATCCTTAAAAACGTTTGTGACGGTGTACGTGTTCTTGGTAACGGCGAAATTACTAAGAAATTAACTGTTGTAGCAAACGGCTTCACAAAATCTGCTGAAGAAAAAATTACAGCAGCAGGTGGAAAAGTAGAGGTGATCTAAGTGCTTTCAGCTCTTAGCAATATCCTCAAAATCACCGAATTGCGACAGAAAATAGTATTTACACTAATTATGTTTGCAGTCTTCAGGCTCGGGACTCATATCCCGGTGCCTGGAGTAAATCCTTCAGTAATTGAACAGTTATTTAACAGCGGTAACTTGTTTGGCTTGTTGGATTTATTTTCCGGTGGTGCTTTAAGTAAATTTTCTCTCTTTGCTATGAGTATTACCCCATATATCAACGCGTCAATTATTATTCAATTATTGACCGTAGTAGTACCTACTTTGGAACAGTGGTCTAAAGAAGGTGAAGAGGGACATAAAAAGATAACCAAGACGACCCGTTATTTGACTGTTGTCTTGGCATTTTTACAAGCTATAGGTATGTCTATTGGTCTTAAACAGGCCATAATTAATCCTAGTATTACATCAATTCTTATTATTGCAATTACCCTAACAGCAGGAACAGTGTTCCTCATGTGGATTGGTGAGCAGATAACTGCACATGGTGTGGGAAATGGTATATCGCTTATCATTTTCGCAGGTATCGTTGCAGCACTTCCACAAAATTTGGGTACTATATATAATTACTTGCAAGCAGGCACAATAAGCTATTTTAATGTGTTATTCTTTGCAATAATCGCCCTTGCTATGATTGTTTTTGTTATTGCCATTCAGCAAGGACAACGTAGAGTTCCGGTGTCCTACGCAAAACGCGTTGTAGGTCGTAAAACTTACGGTGGCCAATCTACGCATATACCGCTTAAAGTAAATCAGGCCGGCGTTATACCAATCATCTTTGCATCATCAGTATTGATGTTCCCAGCTACTTTAGCTCAGTTTGTGCAAACTCCTTGGATTAAAACAATTGCTGATTATTTCCAATGGGGAACACCTTTTCAAAGTGCTGTATATGCATTATTGATTTTATTTTTTACGTATTTTTACACTGCGGTTACATTTAAAATTCCGGATCTCGCTGATAATTTGAAAAAATACGGTGGTTTTATTCCTGGAATTCGTCCAGGTCAGGCAACTGCAGATTATTTAGACCGTATTATGACACGTATTACATTAGCGGGTGCATTTTTCCTTGCATTCATTGCAATTTTACCAACAATGATAGCTGGTGCTACTCATATTGAAGGAATTCATTTCGGTGGTACAGCATTATTAATCGTAGTTGGGGTTGCTCTTGATACGATGAAACAAATTGAATCAATGGTCGTAATGCGCCATTATGAAGGTTTTATGAAGTAAGGAGGATTTTTATGCACATCCTTTTAATGGGCCCTCCTGGTGCTGGTAAAGGTACACAGGCAGCTAGGCTAGTAGAAGAATTTAAAATTCCTCATATCTCCACTGGGGATATGTTTCGTGCAGCAGTAAAAGAAGGTACTGAACTTGGAAAACAAGCAAAAGCTTGCATGGATGCTGGACAATTAGTTCCAGATGAAGTTACAATTGGTATTGTAAAAGAACGTTTAGCTAAAGCTGACTGCGAAAAAGGATTTATTTTGGATGGTTTTCCTCGTACAGTAGAACAAGCTGTGGCTTTGGATAAAATTTTAAGTGAATTAGGTTTAAAACTTAACTGTGCTTTGAATGTTGCTGTTCCAGCAAGTGAATTAATCAGAAGAGCAGTTGGTCGTCGTATTTGTAAAAAATGCGGTGCTACTTATCATGTAGAATTTAAGCCATCTAAGAAAGACGGAATTTGTGACGTGTGCGGCGGTGACCTTTATCAAAGAGCTGACGACAGCGAAGCAACAATGAAAAATCGTCTTTCTGTTTATGAAGAACAGACAAAGCCTCTTATTTCTTATTATGAAAAAGAAGAACTTTACAAAGAAGTTGACGGAAGTCAGTCAATGGATAAAGTATTCCAAGACATTGTTGCAATTTTGCGCAGTTAATTGATAATATAATACGGTAATATATCTGTTGTAAAAAAAGTGTGAAAAAAATCGCTGATAATGATATATTTAAACGCTGTAATATGTTATAATTAATATTCGGGCAGTAAACAGGAATGTTTTTCTGTGGCAGATAACAATAATGTTGGGCATGGCATTGCTGTAAAAACGGATTACTGACAGGTTTGGGCATATCATGGGCATGATAATTCAAACCTCAAAGAGTTTTCGGCCCAACTTAAGCTTTAATTGAAGGAGAATTTCATGTCTAAGCAAGATGTAATTGAAGTTGAAGGTAAAGTATTAGAAGCTTTGCCTAACGCAATGTTTAAAGTAGAGTTAGAAAACGGTCACGTTGTACTAGCTCATGTTTCTGGTAAAATTCGTATGAATTTTATCCGCATCCTGCCAGGTGATAAAGTTACTATTGAACTTACGCCTTATGATTTGACCAGAGGCCGAATCACTTACCGTTTTAAATAAGACCTATTTTTATAATTTGATAGGCATTATAGCAATGTAGAAGGAGGTACATGCAGTGAAAGTTAGACCATCAGTAAAACCTATTTGTGAAAAATGTAAAGTTATTAAACGCAAAGGTCATGTAATGGTTATTTGCGAAAATCCTAAACATAAACAGAAACAAGGATAAGGAGGTGCTGATTGTATGGCACGTATTGCCGGTGTAGATTTACCACGCGATAAACGAGTTGAAATTGCTTTAACATATATTTTTGGTATTGGTCTTAAAACTTCTCAGGATATCTTAGCTGCTACTGGTATTAATCCAGATACTAGAGCACGTGATCTTACTGAAGATGAAGTTGCTAAGTTACGTGAATATATCGACAAAAATCATCTTGTAGAAGGTGACCTTCGTCGTGAAATTTCTTTAAATATTAAACGTTTGGTTGAAATCGGATGCTATCGCGGTAGACGCCATCGTTTAGGCTTACCTGTACGCGGTCAGAACACAAAAAATAATGCGCGTACTCGTAAAGGCCCTAAAAAGACTGTAATGGGTAAAAAAGGCTAAGAAGAAGGAGGTTTAATAAGTGGCAGCAAATAAAACATCTCGTCCAAAGAGAAAAGATCGTAAAAATGTCGAATACGGTGTTGCACACATTCGTTCGACTTTCAATAATACAATTGTTACTATCACTGACAAAAATGGTAATGCTTTATCCTGGGCTAGTGCTGGTGGACTTGGTTTCAGAGGTTCTAGAAAAAGCACTCCATTTGCAGCTCAAATGGCAGCAGAAGTTGCAGCAAAAGCAGCAATGGAACATGGTTTAAAACAGGTTGAAGTATATGTAAAAGGTCCTGGTGCAGGTCGTGAAGCTGCAATCAGATCTTTACAGGCAACTGGTCTTGAAGTTAACATGATTAAAGATGTTACTCCAATTCCACATAATGGTTGTCGCCCACCTAAACGTAGAAGAGTATAATTAGGAGGTTGAAGTAGAAATATGGCTATTGACAGAGTTCCTTCTCTGAAAAGATGTCGCGCTCTCGGCTTAGAAACAGCTGTAGTTGGTCTTGCAAAAAGCTCCAAAAGACAGCCTAAACGTTCTGGTCGTAAAGTAAGCGAATACGGAATGCAGTTAAAAGAAAAACAAAAAGCTAAATTTATATATGGTGTATTAGAAAAACAGTTTAGAGCTTATTATGATAAAGCTAAAACTATGCCAGGCGTAACAGGTGAAAACTTACTTGGTCTTCTCGAACGTAGAATTGACAACGTTGTTTTCCGTTTAGGTCTTGCATCCACTCGTCGTCAGGCTCGTCAGCTCGTTTCCCATGGTCACATCACTGTTAATGGTAAACGTCTTGACATTCCTTCCGCTTTAATTAAAGTTGGCGATGTAATCGGTGTTAAAGAAAAAAGCCGTGGTACTGCATTATTCAAAGAAATTGCAGAAAGCAAAAATGCTTTAAACGTACCAGCTTGGCTTACTGCTGATATCCAGAATCTTAGCGGTTCTGTTACAAGATTCCCTAACCGCGACGAAATCGATATTCCAGTTGATGAACAGGCGATTGTCGAATTGTACTCCAGATAATATGTCTGTGTTTTATAGCGCATAGAATAGGAGGTTGTTTCAGATGATCGAAATCGAAAAACCAAAGATTGAGATTGTGGAAATAAGTGAAGACAACCGTTATGGTAAATTTGTCTGTGAACCATTGGAACGCGGATATGGTACTACTCTTGGCAACAGCTTACGTCGTATTTTGTTGTCTTCTTTAGAGGGTGCGGCTATAACATCTATCAAAATTGATGGTGTTCTTCATGAATTTTCTACTATTCCTGGGGTTCGTGATGATGTAACAAACATTATCTTAAACTTAAAAGAATTATGCTTAAAAATGCATGATGAAGAACCTCATACCATTCGTATAGATGTTACTGGTGAAAAAGAAGTAACAGCAGCAGACATTATTGTTGATTCTGATATTGAGATTCTCAATAAAGATTTGCATATTGCTACTGTTGATGAAACTGGTTCTTTGAAAATGGAAATGGTAGTTGAACGTGGAAGAGGATATACACCTGCTGATAAAAATAAAAAACCAGATCAGGTTATTGGTATTATCCCTATCGATTCCATCTTCTCTCCTATTCAAAGAGTTAACTACACAGTAACAGATACTCGTGTTGGTAATGTTACCGACTATGATAAACTTACATTAGAAGTATGGACTGATGGTTCTATAAAACCAGAAGAAGCAGTAAGTAAATCAGCTAGTATTTTGATTACTCACTTGCGTCTATTCCAGAATATGGGTGGTTCTGTAGAAGATATTCCTGCTGATGAAGGAATTTTCAATACACCAGAAGAAGATAATACTTCTAAAGTTATGGAAATGACAATCGAGGATCTTGATTTATCTGTACGTTCTTATAACTGCTTGAAGAGAGCTGAAATCAACACTGTTGCAGATTTAATGCAAAAAAGTGAAGATGATATGATTAAAGTTAGAAACCTTGGTCGTAAATCTCTTGAAGAAGTTAAGAAAAAATTACAGGAATTAGGATTAACACTCGCTGAAAAAGAATAACAGGAAAGGACAGGCTGCTAATGGGCTACAGTAAATTAGGACGCAACTCCAGTGCACGTAAAGCTTTATTCCGTAGTGTGCTAGTTTCCCTTTTTAAACATGAACGCATTGAAACTACTGAAGCTAAGGCTAAAGAAATCAGCGGTCTTGCTGAAAAACTCATTACCCTTGCAAAACGCGATGACTTAAGTGCTCGCCGTCAGGTTATTGCTGAACTTGTTGATAAAGAAGTTGCAAAAAAATTATTCGATGAAATTGCACCTAAATATAATGACCGCAATGGTGGTTATACTCGTATTCTTAAATTAGGCGTACGTCGTGGTGACGCTGCTCCAATGGCTCTTTTAGAGTTAGTAAAATAATTTAGAATTAGTAATTCATTGAATTATTGATATGTGAGGCGGTCAAATGGGCCGCCTTCGCCTTATCAATTAAGTTAAAAATTTAATTAATAGATTTTTGGTTTACTTGATAAGGTGATTGTGTTAACAATTTAAAATGGGTATAATAAGAACTGTAATTTTGATTGCAGTTCTTATTTTTTTATATAGATTTATAGGTGATGATATTGAGTTTTATAGAAGTAAAAAATCTCACACATATTTTTAGGGAAAATGATGAGAAAAAAACAGAAAAAATAGCGTTAGATAATATTAATTTAAAGATAGATAAAGGTGAATTTATAGCTATTATTGGCGTTAATGGTTCAGGCAAGTCAACACTAGCAAAGCATTTCAATGGTTTATTATTGCCAAGTGAAGGCGAATGTATTGTTGATGGTATGAAAGTTGATGATAGTGAGGATATTTGGAAAGTACGTCAAAAAGTAAGTATGGTATTTCAAAATCCTGACAATCAAATAATCGCTACTGTAGTAGAAGATGATATCGCTTTTGGCCCTGAAAATATGGGTCTTGAGCGTGAAGAAATAAAAGATAGAATAGAATTTGCTTTAAAATCTTTGCATATTGAGCATTTGCGTAAGATGCCACCGCATTTGTTATCAGGTGGGCAAAAACAATTGACTGCTATTGCTGGGGCTATAGCGATGCGTACTCAATGTATAGTTTTAGACGAACCGACAGCAATGCTTGACCCACAGGGGAGAAATGCTGTAATGAAAGCTTTGAAGGAATTACATGAAAAATATAATATAACTATTATTATAATTACGCATTTCATGGAAGAAGCTGTGCAGGCAGATAGAATTATTGTCATGAATGATGGCAAGATAATACAAGATGGTATGCCAAAAGATATTTTTAAACAAAAGGAAAATTTAAAGAAAATCGGTCTTAGTGTACCTTTAGCTGTAGATATTGTAGATGCTTTGCAGAAAAAAGGTTTGAAACTAGCTAATGTTTTTGATAATGAAAATTTAGCTAAAGAAATACAACAATTAATATGTAAATAATATTAAATAGATTTTAAAGTGGTGAGAAGATGCCAATAGAGGTAAAAAATATAAGTCATATTTATATGGAAAATACGCCATATGAAAAAAAAGCATTAAATAATGTCAGTTTAACAATAAATGAAGGTGAATTTGTAGCTATTGCAGGTCATACAGGTTCAGGAAAATCCACACTTATGCAACATTTTAATGGTTTATTAAATCCTACTAAAGGTGAAGTTTTTATTGATGGTATTGACATTAATAAAAAGAAGGATAAAAAGACCTTAAATGCTAGACGTAGTGTGGGTATGGTGTTTCAATATCCAGAACAACAATTATTTGAGGAAAGTATTTTTGCAGATATTGCTTTTGGCCCTAGAAATTTTGGTTGTAGTGAAGATGAAGTAAAGCAAAGAGTCAAAGAAGCAATGGATTTTGTAGAATTAGATTATGAGGAATATAAAGATAAATCTCCTTTTTTATTGAGTGGCGGTCAAATGAGACGTGTGGCAATAGCTGGAATAATAGCATTAAAGCCTAAATATCTAGTTTTAGATGAGCCGACAGCAGGTCTTGACCCTAGACTTAAACAGAATTTATTGCAAAAGGTGAAAAGATTACATCAAAAAGAAAAGATGACGATTATTATGGTATCGCATAATATGGACGATATAGCACTTTTGGCAGATAAGGTAGCTATTATGAGACAGGGAAAATTAATGATATATGGCGAGCCACGTGAAGTTTTTACACATAAAGATGTAATTGAACAAGCAGGCTTGTTAGAGCCAGAAGTGATGCAATTATTGCGAAAGATAAAAGAATATGGTTTAGATGTGGATATAAATGCTTTAAATAAACAAGAAGCTTTAAATAATATTTTAGTAGCTTTGAGAAAGAGAGGGATAAAATGCTAACTGATATAAAAATTGGTCAATTTTTCCCAGCAAATTCTTTATTGCATAAATTAGATGCTAGATTGAAAATCGTAAGTTTATTTATTTTAATCGTGGGGATTTTTGTTTTTGATAGCCAATTAGACTATATTATATGGTGCGTGTTAATTGGCTCTTTGATGTATATGTCAAAAATTCCTTTAAAGATGTTTTTTATATCTATAAAGCCAATTATTTGGATTATTTTATTTACTTTTATTTTGCATTTATTTACGACACAAGGGAAAGTTATTTTTGAAGTGTGGAAGCTTAGCATTACATGGGAAGGTTTGGCAAATGGTAGTTTTGTCTGTCTTAGATTGTTATTATTGATGTTTGGAGCATCTTTATTGACATTTACAACGCCACCACTTGTATTATCTGATGCTTTGGAAGATTTGATGAAGCCATTAAAAAGATTTGGCGTGCCTGCTCATGAATTAGCTATGATGATGACAATAGCACTTCGTTTTATTCCTACTTTATTGGAAGAAACAGATAAAATTATAAAAGCTCAAAAATCTCGTGGTGCTGATTTTATGACAGGAAATATCTTAAAAAGAGTCAAAGCTTTTATGCCAATATTGATACCGTTATTTATCAGTGCTTTTCGCAGAGCAGATGATTTAGCTATGGCTATGGAAGCAAGATGTTATCATGGCGGAGTGGGTAGAACACGCTTGAAACAATTGAGTTTTGCTTCTAGAGATTATATAGCAATGACTGCTTTTATAGGGATTTTATTAATTTTGACAGTTATAAAAATAGTTTTTCCTCATATGGTATTATTTACTTTATAAAATTAAATATGTATAATCTAAAAGAACTAGTTTATTTTAAATGTATATAATAGACTAGTTCTTTTTTGAAGCGATAAAATAAAAAATTAAACGAGGATAGAAAATGAAATCTGAACATAAGGAAATGATGAAAGCTAGAAGACGTAATATAAAACTTACGCTTAGTTATGATGGGACAAATTATCATGGTTTTCAAAGACAGACTAAAGTTGTAGCTGTGCAAAATGTATTAGAGGGTGCATTATTTAAATTATTTGGCGATAGTATTGAGTTAGCGGCAGCGGGTAGAACAGATGCTGGTGTTCATGCTATAGGTCAAGTGGTGAATTTTTTTACTGATGGAACTATTCCTATTCAAAATGTAGTGCGTGCAGGAAATCGCTTGTTGCCAGATGATATAGTTTTATTAAAGGCAGAAGAAGCTGACCGTGATTTTAGTGCACTACATAGTGTAAAATCTAAGATTTATATTTATAAGGTTTTTGAAAATGAATTAGCAGACCCATTTATGAGTAGATTTTATTGGCATGTAAATAAAAAATTAAATTTAGAAGATATGCAAGAGGCTTTAAAATATATTGAAGGAGAGCATGATTTTTCTTCATTTCGTTCTGCTGGCGGAAATGATACAAGCCCTATTCGTGAAATCTATGAAGCTAGTTGTACAAAAGAAAAGAATGTATATACTTTTAAATTTTGGGGCAGTGGATTTTTATATCATATGGTTAGAAATATCATGGGGTTGATGATAAATATTGGGCTTGGTAGAGTGGATAAACATGAAGTACCCAAAATAATAGAGGCTAAAAATAGAGCTCTAGCAGGGAAGATGGCGCCAGCAAATGGCTTGTATTTGCAAAAGGTATATTATTGATAATATTTTGTTTAAACTATGGATAATAAGAATGTAGAGGTATAAATGGTCATTTTAATTGCAGGTGCTAGTCATACAGGAAAGACTTTGTTTGCACAAAAACTATTAGAAAAATATAAGTATCCTTATTTAAGTATAGATCATTTAAAGATGGGTTTAATTAGAAGTGGACAAGCTAATTTAACAGTGGAAGATGATGAGCAATTGACTAAATATTTATGGTCAATTGTTGTGGAAATGATAAAAACTGCTATTGAGAATAAACAAAATTTAATTGTTGAAGGCTGTTATATTCCAGCAGATTGGATTGGGTATTTTAAACAAAGATATTTAAAAGAAATAAAATATTGTTGTTTAATTATGAGTGAAGAATATATAAAAAATAATTTTAGTACGATAAAACAAAAAGCTAATATCATTGAAAAGCGTTTAGATGATAGTTATTGTACAAAAGAATTGTTGATAAAAGAAAATAAACGTAATTTAGAGATATGTAAGCAATATAATTATAAATATATATTAATTGATGAAAAATATAATATAAGTGATATATAAAAAAAGCAGTAGATTTATATCTACTGCTTTTTTGTTAGCGAATAATTTGATTAGTTACCAGAACAACCATGTTTATCTTCATGGCAAGCATGTCCATGACCACCGCAAGAATGACCGTGACCATGATGATTGCATTGTACATTAGCATTATAGTTTAATGTGCCATTAAGATATGCTTTTACAGCTTCATCAGCATTTCCCATAACGCCACCGAATAATTTAATACCAGCTTGAGCTAAAGCATTTTGAGCTCCACCGCCGATACCACCACAGATTAAGATATCTGCTTGAGCGTTATTTAAGAATGTAGCTAAAGCGCCATGCCCTTGACCTTGTGTATCAATGATTTGTTCATTTACGATTTGATTATTTTCAATATCATAAACTTTAAATTGTGATGTATGACCAAAATGTTGGAAGATATTTCCATTATCGTATGTAACAGCTATTCTCATTGTATTTACTCCTTTTTTAGTTATAATTTGTTGTTTGTGAATTTTTCGTTTAGGGCAATTTTGCAAACAGTTTTGTTCTCCTTGGCAAAGTTGATAATTGCCACCAGAAATCAATAGTGGACGACCATGTACAAGGCTGTTGGCTATTTTATAGCGAGCCATTTCATATATTTCACTGACTGTAGTGCGAGAAATATTCATTTGTTTAGAAGCTTGTTCATGGGTGAGTTTATTTAAATCTATTAGGCGAATTACTTCATATTCATCTAAGGTCAAAATAATTTTTTCACCATTAGAGATGCCTTCAGGAATAAAACTATCATAAGTTGGTTCAAAACAAATTTTGCGACAGCGACTAGGTCTTGCCATAAAATCATCTCACTAAAATTTATTTCCGACATATGTCGATTATTATTATAAGATATTAATCAAGAAAAAACAAGTTTAATTAAAAAATTTTTCAGATAATCATTTGACTTGGAGTTTACTTAAAGTTCTATAATAATAAAAAAATACATAAGAAAAGAGTGATTTTTATGGATAATGGAGAAAAATATCAGGATAAATTATTAAATGATAAAGCTATATTATTTAGTGAAACAGACCCAGATTTTGCAAAATTTTTTGCTGACTTTGCTTTTGATGATGTCGTTAATCAAAATGATTTAGATGATAAAACTCGCATGATGGCTATACTTGCCACATTGATTGGTTGTCAGGGCAGAAAAGCTTTTGAAAGTATATTGCCAGATAGTTTGAAGTTGAATGTTACACCTGTAGAAATAAAAGAAATAATTTATCAAGCTGTAGCTTATCTGGGAATAGGTAGAGTAGCTGATTTTTTAGAGATTGTAAATGAATGTTTTAAATCTTTGAATATCAATTTGCCACTTGTAGCACAATCAACAACTACAAGACAGACTAGATTAGAAAAAGGTATACAAGCTCAAGTTGATATCTTTGGCGAAAATATGAAAGATTTTTGGAAATCCGGAGATAGTGAAACTAGACATATAAATCGTTGGCTTGCAGAAAATTGTTTTGGTGATTATTACACTCGCAAAGGTTTAGATTTAAAACAAAGAGAGATGATAACTTTTTGTTTTATCTTGGCACAAGGCGGTTGTGAAAATCAATTGACAGCACATATTCAAGGTAATTTAAATGTTGGCAATGATAAAGAATTTTTATTAAAAGTCTTAACTCAATGTTTGCCATATATTGGTTATCCTAGAAGTTTAAATGCCTTAGCTTGTATAAAAAAAGTTTGTGATAAATAAGGAAAGAAGATTTTTTGATGAAAGATGTTTTATTATTAGTAGGCGCAGGTCAAATAGGTATGGCTATCGCTAGACGTATTGGCTTTGATAAAAAGATAATAATTGGTGATAAAAATTTAGTTAATGCTAAAAAAATAGCAGATATTATGTATAATGCTGGTTTTGATGTAAATTATTTAGAAGTAAATTTAGCAGATAGGATATCTATTAAGAATTATATACAGGAAGCTCAAAAATATGGGCATATAGGAATGCTTATAAATGCAGCTGGTGTATCACCTAGTCAAGCTTCTATAGAAACTATTTTAAAAGTAGATTTATATGGAACAGCTGTTTTATTAGAAGAAGTCGGAAACGTAATCAAACCATATGGCACAGGCGTAACGATTTCTAGTCAATCAGGTCATCGCATGGAAGCTTTAGGTAGTGAAATTGATGAACAATTAGCAACTACTGATTGTGAAGATTTATTATCTTTACCTGTTTTACAAGCAGAAAATATAAAAGACAATTTACATGCTTATCAATTAGCAAAACGTTGTAATGTAAAAAGAGTTATGGCAGAAGCTGTAAAATGGGGTAAGAAAAAAGCTCGTATAAATTCAATTTCCCCAGGAATTATAGTTACTCCACTCGCTATAGATGAATTTAATGGTAAAAGAGGTACTTTTTATAAAAATATGTTTGCCAAAGCACCAGCAGGACGACCAGGTACAGCAGATGAAGTGGCAAATGTAGCAGAATTATTGATGAGTGAAAAAGGTAGTTTTATTACAGGCGCAGATTTCTTAGTTGATGGCGGAGCTACAGCAGCATATTTTTATGACGATTTAAATAGATAAAAAAGGAATATTTTTCAAAAATTTATAGCACAAATTCTTTTACGTTGGTTATTACAAAGAAATATTGTATGTATATCAAAATCTGTAAGAATAGAATACTTAAAAGAGAATTTTAATGTATTTGATTTTGAATTATCTAGTGAAGATATGAATTTAATATCAACATTAGATACTAAAAAAATTGTTTCTTTAGTCATTATGATCTTAAGATAATAGAATGGCTTTGTTCCATGAAATAAGAAAAATAATAAATAAAACAAAATAAAAGGACTTAGTTTATCTAAGTCCTTTTATTTTGTTTGGTTGTTAAAAAAATATTAATAGAGATATAAGTTTTATAGGAATTAAAAAATACACTTTAAAAGTTAGATAAAAAACTTTTAAAGTGTAGGATATATAATGTTATTTATTTTTATTAATATTTAGTTTAATAGTGTATTTATAATCATCTGAGCGATAAAACATTTCAACATATTCAACAGGAATATCATTAATATCATAAGTTAAACGCTCTCTATAAAAAATTGGAATATTAGAAGGTAACTCTAAAAGGTTCTGAATATAGCTAGAAGGCATAATAGCTTCAATATTTTCTTGTGCGGAATTTAATTGAATATGCTGTTTTTTTAATAGTTCATATAAAGATGAATGTTTATCTGTGAAATCAGAATTTCTTAAAATTATATTGTTTTTTTGAGTTATATAACTTTTATGGACACCTATTTTAGAATTGTTCATACAACGAATACGTTCTATATAATAAACCTTATCATTACTTAATAAATTTAGAGCATTTCTAACTTTTATAGGAGGCAATATATTTTCAAATTTCACTAAAATTGAATAAGAATCAATTCCTTTTACTTTGGTTTCATTACTAAAACTATCTAATTTTTGTAAATCTAAAATAAATTTTTGGGACTGTATAATAGTTCCTTTTCCGGAATATTTTATTACATATCCATCATTTTGTAAATCTTGAATAGCTCTACGAATAGTGATTCTACTTACACCATAATATTTTTGTAATTCTGCTTCAGATGGAAGTTTATTAGTATCTTTAAATTCGTTATTAATAATTCTGTTTAGTAATTTGTCATAAATAACAGCATGTAGACATTTATTACTCATGGCTCTCCTCCTCTGCCAATATTGTAACATTTCTTAGTCTATTTTTCTATTATTATTAATAGTGTCCATAAAATGTTTTGCTTTTTGAGGATTAATAGGATTTCTCATATTGCCATCTTTTATCCAAGTAGCAATAGATACTCCATCATAATATTTTATTAATGTAGAAATATTATCTCCGTTAGCTCCTCCACCTAAATATATTGGAGTATTAGGAACACGTTGTTTAATTTCATTTACGATAGAGATATTTTCTTCTATAGTTTTACCTGAAACAAATAATCCATCAGCAAATGCTTCATGTACAGCTTCCCAAGCGGCATCTCCCCAGCTTTTTTTACCTATTGGAACACCATGTACTTCGTAAATATCAGCAAATATAGGAATTTTTGAACCAATTTTACGTTTTAATTCTAATATATCAACACATTGAGCTTGTAGAATACCAGCGCTAGTAACATTTGCACCTGTGTATAAATGTTCTACACGTATAAAATCTGCTCCACAAGCGTCAGCAACAGCAAGGGCTGCTTCTCCATCCCAATTGACTAAAATACCTAATAATAAGGAAGGATAAGCATTTTTGATTTCTTGAGCAATTCTCGTCATATAAGCTACTGTTTGAAAATTTGAATGTTGCTTTATAGGCATATCATTCATATTTTGTAAAATAATACCATCAAAATTATTTTCAAGTATCATTTTTGCTTCGGATAAACAATCTTTTACAATTTCATCAATAGTTTTGCCAGTATATGTGTAAGTACCAGGTAAAGGTGGTGGTTGAAGCATAGCTAAAGCAGGTTTATTTAGTAATTTTTTATTCATTTAAAATCACGTCTTTCTGTAAATTATTAATATAATTTAAAGCAATATTATACATTTGATTAGCCGGTATAATGCCATATTCTGTTATATAAGCATAAATGAAATTAGGATTGACAGGAACTAGTTCTGGAGTTTTAAATTGTATATTATCTTTATTAATATCTAAGTCCCAATTTTTAGTTAATTTTATATATAAATCATCAATAACTAATTCTTTATGAAAACCTTCTATACTACGAGTATCTAGTTTTATCATTGGTGTCAAGAAATATAATGGTATATGATAATAGTTGCAAATTAGCCCTACAATATCTGAACCTGTGGTATTAAATCCAGTACCATCAGCATATAATGTTTCAGCACCCATAAAACAAGCATCTACATTTTTCATAAAATGGAATAATGAACAATCTGGAATAAAATGAATATCATAATTTTTTATAGAGTATAGTTTTTTTATAAAAGGATATCCACCATCAATAATTCTACTTTCAGGAATAAATAATTTACGAGAAATATTATCTTTAGATAAATTTATTAAAAATTTTTCAACAGTACTAGAATAATCATATGCTAAAATTGATTTAAATTTTTTAGATTCATTAGTTGCATAAAATAATATTTTTTCTAAATTTTTTGAAGAAATATCAAAATAGTTATTTTTATTATTAATAATATTGATACGAAATTCTGAGGAGTTTAAGTTAATTTTATCAATATTAGAAATCATAATAAATATTGCATTAGAAATAGCTTGACTAGCTTTTCCTCTTGTTTGTATATAATAATTACAAACTAACTTTATATTATGAATAATTTGATCTGGAGTATTATCACTATTAGCAAGATTTTCAATCATTGTACCAATAGCTTTTATATGATTAGAAGCTCCTAATAGAGTATGATTTTCAATTTGATCAAATATTATTTGATCATTTGATGATAATAATGAGCGAATATGTTCTTTAGTATACATATTATATTTTCTCCTAAATGAATTGATAATAAATTTAAATTTTTAATATAGAACGAGCATTATGATTAAATATTAAATTTAAATATTGCTTCTTTAAGTTTAACATATCAAATATTTTTAAACCTGTAGATGTTAAACGATAAGGATACATAGAACCAAATAAAATTTTGTGACTATCTAATGTATTAATGGATTTTCGTAAAATTTGTAGTTCATATTGATTAGATGTTTCTATAAAAATATTTTTATTTCTAGAAGCAACATCAATACAAGTATATCCATAATCAAAACAACCCATATGAAGAAAAATAAATTTTATTTTAGGATATTTTTTAGCCCAAAATTCCCATTGTTGTGGTATAGAACGAGCACCAATTCCTACAAAAACTTTTACAGGTTTATTTGTAGTTTCAATTATAGATAGTATTTCATTTAGATTATATTGTAAGTCGGGATAATATCCATGTTCGAAAGAATTAAATTCGAACATGGATATATTTTCATTAGTGCAAGCTAACTTTACACTATCAATACACGACGGATCTTTAGGATTTATAATAGCACAACCTAATAAATTATCATGTTTATTGACAATGTTGATAATATTTTTTGTATTTTCAATATTACTTAAATTATTTAAAGAACCAACAACTCTATAATCAATATTATATTTTTTCATATCATTTAGTAATGGTAATAAATTATATTGTCCATTATTATATTTTATATATGAGTGGATATCAATATACATAACTATACTCCTAACCCAAAATACCTAGATATGTTCCAGCTACACCAATTATCATAGTAGAAAAAATTAATATAGTTGCAGAAATTTTCTTTTTAGTGATTAAAATATACATTAATAGAGTATACATTAATCCAAGAAAACCTGGCATTAAGCTATCTAAAGTATCTTGTAAGACTAAAACACTTTCACCACTTCCTATTGAGATAGGTGTTGTTATTACAACTAAGGCAGGTATAAAACCACCAACAATCATGAAAGCTGCTAAAGAAGCTAAATCTGTTATTTTATCAATTAATCCACTATTTTGAATAGTATCTAATAGTTTTATACCTTGAGAATATCCTTGAAAAACACCTACATAGCGAGTACCTAAAGATACCACACACATACCTAAAACAAAAAATAAAGGACCAAACCAACCTAATCCACTTTGAATAAAAGATATAGCTAAACTAGCTAGTATAGGGCGAGCTGTACCATTTAATAAAGAATCACCAAGACCTGCTAATGGACCCATTAAAGCAGTTTTTATGTCTGTAACAATAGAACCATCAAAATCATCATTATTAGCATTTTCTTCTTCCATTGCAGCACTTATGCCTACAGGTATAGCAGAAGTAATGTCATTAGTTAGAAAATATTCCATATGACGTTCATAAGCTTCTTGTTTTTTTTCTTCTGTATCATATAGTTTTTCAATAGCAGGCATCATAGCTTGGGTAAATCCTGCATTTTGTTGACGTTCGTAGTTATTACAAGTACGAATAGTCATTTGATTCCAAAAAATTTTCCATAAATCTTTATTTGTAAGTTTCTTTTCCATATTAAAACCTCTTATTCATTTATTTCTTTACTACCAAAATAATAATATATTGCACAGCAGGCAACAGCTAATAAAGCTATGCCAATCATGTTAACATGAAGGTAAGATGCAAAGAAAAATCCAATGATAAAGAATGGCCACATTTTTTTAGACTTTATGGTAGAAAGTAATAAAGCAAAACCAACAGCACCAATCATTCCTCCACCAACAGCTAGACCAGATATAATTTTTTCAGGAATGGATTCTATAATATTTGCTACAAAATCAGCACCAAAATAAACTGCTAAAAATGTTGGAACACCATATAATAATATATTCATTAACATAGGATATATAGTATTGTTACGAATAATAGCTCCACGATTCATTTTACTAACAGCATTATCTACTCTATGCATAAAATATACATTTATTAAAGAATTTTGAAAAGTTGTAGCAATTTGACCAATAAAAGAAACTGGTAAAGCTGTTGCAACTGCAAGCTCAGTACCACCTCCACCTAAAATGGCAATTGCAGTAGCAATTGCTGTAGAAATTGTAGGATCTGGAGGAGTAGCAGTACCCACAAATATTACAGCTAAAAACATAAGTTCAATACTTACACCTACAGCAAATCCAGTAGCTGTATCACCCATAATTAATCCAACGATAGGACCTACTACAATAGGTCTAAAAATATGTGTTTGAAATGTATGAGAATCAATAAACGCAATAGTAACAAAGAGAGAAACTAATAAAGCTTGTTCAAAAATACCCATAATATATACTCCTTTTAATTTAAATATTATAAGTTAGCTTTTCTTATTAATTCGAAAGTATTTTGACTATGATCACTAGGTACTGTTCTAAATTCACAAATAAAGCCTAATTCTTCTAATTGTTTGAAGGCAGAAATATCCTCATCAAAGAGCCAGAAATTATCTAAAATTTTACTTTTTCCTTTTTTCATGTTTTGATTTCCAATATTTATATTTTTAATAGTTAAAACATTTGCTAATTGCAATGCAGTAGATGGTGATCCAGCAAGTAGAAGTGTATTATCAGAAGATGTATCGTCTTGTAAAATTTTAATGGCATCTGCAATAGTTAATACTTGTAATTTGATATCTTTAGGAGTAGCCATACGTAATAATTTTTGTCTTAACGAATTTTTAGCTGCATTATCATCAACAACAACAATTTGTTTGGCATCTGCATATTGAAGCCAAGCTGTAACAATTTGTCCATGGATTAATCGTTCATCAATTCTAAATACAGTAATGTTCATATTAAATCTCTCCTTATAAATCGCTGATACCAATTGTTTGGCTAGCATTTTCTAAAATATGTTTTTTCATTTTATCTAAAGTTAAAATATCTTTATTCATATAACATTCAATAAATGTAGGTAAATTTATACCATATAAGATAGCAATATTATTTTTTTCAAAGGCTGCTAATGTAGAAAGATTAAAAGGAGTTCCGCCTAAAATATCAGTAAAAATTAAAAGTTCTTTAGACTGATTGTCATTAATATAATTTGTTATAAGTAGCTCTAAATCTTCATTTCCCATAGTTTCTTTGAATGATATAAAGTCAACCTCTTTTAATTCACCTATTAGCATTTTAGCAGAGTGTAATAAGCCTTCAGCTAAATTGCCATGTGTTATTAATAAAAATTTCATTTTACATCCTCCATAAATATTCTGCATTTTTATAAAAAATTTGTTCAAGTTGAGTATCATTAAAACCTAAATGATAGAATTTATCTATTTCAATATTTACAGGCTTATAAGGCCAATCAGTACCGAAAACAACACGATTAGCTCCTAAAATTTTTACAGCATTTTTTAAAACATCAACATCCATTTGACCAGATGTTTCAACCCATACATTTTTTAAATCTTTAACTGCCATAATTGTAGACATGCCAAATTCATAATAACCAATGTGAGTAAAAAGAAAATCTATATTAGGAAATTTTTTGGCCCATTCTGCCCAAATATATGGAGTACTTAGAGGTGCAGTTCCTACATGCATTTCAACATGAACATTATATTTACTGATTTCTTTAAAAATTTTTGAAAGTTCAGGTCTATTATCTGGATAATATCCTTGTTTCCAAGAATGAAATTTTACGCCGTTCATTTTATATTCATCTAAACATAAATTAACTTCATTAATAGCATCTGAATCTTTTGGATTAATAAAAGCGTATCCTTCTATCTCATTAGGAAATTCTTTCATAGTATTATAAATTAAATCATTTTGTTCTCTTGTAGAATTTCCAGAGAGACAACTAATTCCAACTTTTGAAATACCATAAGATTTTAGTTCTGAGATCATGTTATTAGCTGAAACAATTTCACCAGAACTAGTAGGACCAAAATGAGAATGAATATCATATATTTTCATACCGTTCCTCCTTGGTTATAATGTTATAACGTTATAATGTTTACAAGAATAGTATAGAGCATTTTATTTAAAAAGTAAATAGTTTTTTATAAATTTTAAGAAAATATAAAAGAATTAATACAAATAAAAGCTCTTTGATTAAAAACTAATCAAAGAGCTTTTTGTTAGTGAATGAAAAGGATTTATAAAATTTTTAGATTTTATTTAAGGTTATTTTTGAAGAATAATTCTAATTTATCAAATGGTATTTTATCGGTTTTATCATATAAATCAATGTGTTCAGCATCATCTACAACATATAATTCTTTAGGTTCAGAGGCTTTATTAAATGCTTCTTCACTGAAAAATTTAGAATGAGCTCTATCGCCAACAATAAATAATATTGGACGAGGAGAAATTTCATCAAGATAATCAAGTAAATGATAATTCATAAAAGCAAGATTACTAGTTGTAGTAAAGCCACCTAAAGCATTGATATGATGTCCTCTTTTTAAAGCGTAAAAACGGAACCATTCAGCTGTTGGTTCTGTTAAATCTTCAGGAACTTTTTCAAGTGGTTTATCTGGAAAATATGGAATGTATTTAGGATAGCCATTTTGAGCATCAATCCATCTTTGTTTAGATAATTTTTCTTTAGTAGTTTGAATAGTTTCTTTATCCATGCCTAAGCGAGAAGCTACAGTCATATCATACATTGAAGCTGTAGCTACAGCTTTTATACGTGTATCCATCTGTGTTGCAGATAAAGCGAAACCACCAGAACCACAAATGCCGATAGCTCCAATTTGCTCACGGTTTACAAATGGTAAAAGCCCTAAATAATCAACACCTGCACTGAAATTTTCTGTAAAAATATCTGGAGATGAGACATGGCGAGGATATCCTTCGGATTCTCCCATAAAGCAAGGGTCAAATGTTAAAACGATAAATCCACGTTTTGCAAGTTCATTAGCATAAATACAAGGACCTTGTTCTTTAACACCACCATAGGGAGCACCTACGATTAAAGCTGGATATTGTTTGTTTTTATCTAAATCTTTTAGATGATATAAATCTCCAGCTAGAGTAAAACCATAGCGATTTTTATAAAAGACAGAAGTACGCTCGATATTATCGCTTAATGGGGCAATATAATGTTTAGACATAATGAGACCTCCATTACAAATTATTTATATTTTAATTATAAAACTTGGAGTTTACTTTAAGTCAATGCAAAAAAATAAGAACTGTATCTTTGAAAATACAGTTCTTATTGTTAATTACTTTATCAAATATTTTTATAGAGCTTTATGGTCTTGCTCAGCGATTTTTTCTTTAGCTACAGAAAGCATTAATTTTATACGATTTAATTGGTTTACTTCACTGATACCAGCATCACAGTCAATAGCTACGATATTTACACCATCATGTGTACGCATGAGTTCACGTATCATACCTTTTCCTGTGATATGATTTGGCAAGCAACCAAATGGTTGTAAACAAATGATATTGTCTACACCTTCTTGGATTAATTTTGCCATTTCACCAGTTAAGAACCAACCTTCACCAGCCATATTACCTAAAGAAACATGAGGAGTAGTTAATTTAGCTATTTCTTTAATAGTATATGGAGCAGTGAAGCGTTTGCTAGCACGAAGTGCTTTGCGCATAGGTTTGCGGAAAAATTCAAGTACTTTGATGAAAATTTCTGATTTAGCTTTATCTATCCATTTACCATCGAGCATTTTATATTTTACGATATCATCATATGCCATGTACATGAAGAAATCCATTAAATCAGGTGTTACAACTTCAGCACCTTCATCAAAGAGAATTTTTTCTACATGATTATTAGCTGTTGGGTGATATTTAACAAGAATTTCGCCAACGATACCTACTTTTGGTTTTATCACATCTTCATTGAGAGCAATTTCATCAAATTCTTTTACAGCTTTTTTGATATTATTGCTGAATTTAATATAATTGCCATTAGTGATTTCGTCCATGAAGATTTTACGCCATTTATTATATAAGACATCAACAGAGCCAGCTACTTTTTCATAAGGTCTTGTTCTATTAGATAAGCGAATTAATAAGTCAGCGTAAATAGTAGCTTTGACAACATCAAGCCAGATTTCTGTTTTTAATTTGAAATCATCTGTTTCACGACCAACACAAGCAAATACAGGAACTTGGCTTAAGCCGGCATTTTCTAAAGCTTTACGCATTAAATTTAAATAGTTTGTAGCACGGCAAGCACCACATGTTTGGAAAAGCATGATGGAAGTATTATTCACATCATATTCGCCTGATTTTAATGCTTTTAATAATTGACCAATGACTACGATTGCAGGATAGCACATATCATTATTGACATAGCGTAGACCTAAATCAATATCTTCTTGTGTAGGCATTGGCGGAATGACGATTTTCATACCAGATTTTTTACAAGCATGTTGAATGAAATCAAAATGTTTAGGAGACATTTGCGGTGCCAAGAGAGTATGTTCTTCTTGACATTCTTTGCTGAAATAAGCACGTTGTTTTGGCGGTTCAATTTCATCAATTTGGGCAAAGCCATATTTCCATGCAGCCATGAGGGAACGAATACGTATACGAGCTGCACCAAGGTTACTTACTTCATCTAATTTTATCATGGTATAGATATCGCCATGTTGTTCTAAGATTTCACGTACTTGACCAGTAGTGATAGCATCAAGACCACAACCAAAGGAACTGAATTGAATTAAAGTCATTTCTTTGTGGCGAGCTACATAACTAGCAGCATGATACAATCTAGCATGATAGCTCCATTGATTTACGATATCTAAGCTATCTTCTGGGCAATCTAAATGATAAAGAGCATCTTCAGATAAAATTGCAATACCGTAAGATTGAATCATTTCAGGAATACCATGATTGATTTCAGGATCAACATGGTATGGTCTACCAGCTAAAACGACAATTGGCATTTTTTTATCAGTTGCTTCTTTGATGATATTTTCACCATAGTTGCGAATGTCTTCTTTATATTTATCTAATTCTTGATAACTTTTTTCTACAGCTTCGATTAAGTCTTTTTTAGGAATATTTAAAGAAGATAATTCTTCTTGTAAACGTTTAATCAAAGCTTTTTTATTATTTATTGGTAAGAATGGTTGAAGGAAATTTATATTTTTCTGGCGGAGAATATCCATATTAGCGCGGATATTTTCAGCATAAGAAGCGACAATAGGACAGTTATAATTGTTATCGGAGGCATGAAGCGGGTCTTTCATATTATAAGGAATACATGGATAAAAGATAGTAGTGATACCTTTTTCAATTAAATCCATGATATGACCGTGTACTAATTTTCCTGGATAACATAAAGAGTCAGAAGGAATAGTAGACATGCCTTTACAATATAACTGAGCTGAAGATTTGCCAGATAATACTACTTCATAACCTAATAAAGTGAAGAAAGTAAACCAGAATGGAAAATCTTCATACATATTGAGTACACGTGGAATACCTATGCGTCCTTTTGGCGCATTGAGAAGTGGTTTATAGTATTCAAATAAACGATGATATTTATATTTATAAATATTAGGTGCTTTATCTTCTTTAGCCACTTGTTTGCCAATGCCTTTTTCACAGCGATTTCCTGTAGAATAGCGATTACCATCAGGGAAAATTTGTGTTGTGATTAGACAGTTATTACCACAGCCATGACAGCGGTAAGTTTTTGTTTCCATATGGAAATCTTTTAATTCTTCTTTGGTTAAAATAGAAGATTTTTCTTGCTGACGTTCTATAGCTAAAAGTGCAATACCATAAGCACCCATTAAGCCAGAGATATCTGGACGGATTACATTTTTATTTAACAATAATTCCATAGAACGAAGTACAGCATCATTATAGAATGTACCACCTTGAACTACGATATTATTGCCAAGTTCAGATACATCTTTGACTTGGATTACTTTAAATAAAGCATTTTTGATAACGGAAAGAGCTATACCAGCAGAAATATCATTTACAGAAGCTCCTTCTTTTTGTGCTTGTTTTACACGAGAATTCATGAAAACAGTACAACGAGTACCTAAATCTACTGGATTTTTAGCAGTTAAGCCTTTATTGGCAAAATCGCTGACTTCCATATTTAAGCCTTGAGCGAAGTTTTGAATGAAAGAACCACAGCCAGCAGAGCAAGCTTCATTTAAAATGATTTGTCCGATATTGCCTTTATTTACATAGAAGCATTTCATATCTTGTCCACCGATATCTAGAACGCAAGATACATCAGGACAAAATTCACGAGCTGCACGTAAATGAGCAAAAGTTTCTACTTCACCAAAATCTGCATGAAGAGCAGCTTTGACGATATGTTCTCCATAGCCAGTCGTACCAACAGTAGCAATATAAGCATTAGGAGGAATAATTTCATATAGAGCTTTTATTTCATCTAATACAGTTTTTAATGGTGAGCCATTATTACTGCCATAGGAAGAATATAATATTTCACGATCTTTACTAATTGCGACTAATTTTGTAGTAGTAGAACCAGCATCAATACCTATGTATAGAGGTCCTTGATAATCTGATAATGAAGCTTTTTTTACAACATCTTTATTATGACGTTGCTTAAACTCATTATATTCTTGTTCATTTTTAAATAATGTAAAGGCTACAGATTCAGTTTCTGTAGATGATTTACTGCAATTATTTAAACGTTGCATTAATTCATCATATGTCATTTCAATCGCATTATCACTTAGAGCGCAACCCATAGCAACAAAATAACAACCATCATCAACATTGACAATATGTTCATCAGTTAATTTTAAAGTTTTAATAAAGCGTTCTTTTAATTGAGTTAAGAAATATAAAGGGCCACCTAAAAAGGCTATATTACCTTCAAGTGGACGTCCTTGTGCTAAGTTACCGATAGTTTGATTAACTACAGCTTGTAAGATAGAAAGAGCAATATCGGCTTTAGAAACACCATCATTTAATAATGCTTGAACATCTGTTTTAGCAAAAACACCACAACGAGAAGCAACAGTATAAATTTGAGTGCCTTTTTGAGCTAATTCATTTAAACCCATAGCATCAGTATTTAAAAGTGAAGCCATATGGTCAATAAATGAACCTGTGCCACCTGCACAAACACCATTCATACGTTGTTCTGGTGCAGAGCCAAAATAAGTGATTTTAGCATCTTCACCGCCTAACTCTACAGCTACATCAGTTTGAGGTATCCAATTTTTAACAGCTTTAGAACAAGCAATTACTTCTTGAACGAAAGGCATGTTTAAATTGTTAGCCATACCCATACCGGCAGAGCCAGTTATTGCACAGGTAAATTTATGATTTTTTAATGTATCTGATAATAAAATCATATTATCGTGCATGGATTTATAGATTTCTGATAAATGACGCATGTATTTCTTATAAACTACTTGATTATCTTTGTCTAAGACAACTAATTTTATAGTAGTAGAACCGATATCAATACCAAGTTTATACGAAAAATTCAAGATAACACCACCTATAAAATATATATTTATTAATACTTTAGAAATTAGAAATATAAGCTTTAAATAGTTATTATTGTGCATATGTATTATATCATAGAATAAAAAATTTACCAAAATGAATAGTATTCACTTTTGAGGATTTTTTTATTAATTTTAGAAAAAAAGAATGAATTTTTTAGCTGAATTTGAATAGAAAAGTAAAATTAAATAGAAATAAGTGTTGAAAATGAAGATTTTATTTTCAAAATGAGATGATAAAATAAATTTTACTATATTTATAATAAGGAAGTCTTTTGTTGAAAAATAATGGAGTTTAATCTGGAAAAATAAAAACGATAACTTTTTTAAATTTTTTTCAAAAAAAGTGTTGACAAAATGGTTTTAAAATAATATACTATAGAAGCTGGCTCGTGAGACAACAACTCACAGAGAAAAAACAGCAATAAAGGTTAAGATGGCCCGGTAGTTTAGTTGGTTAGAATGCCGCCCTGTCACGGCGGAGGTCAGGGGTTCAAGTCCCCTTCGGGTCGCCATTTTTATTTGCCTCGGTAGCTCAGTCGGTAGAGCAGGGGACTGAAAATCCCCGTGTCAGTGGTTCGATTCCGCTCTGAGGCACCATTTTTTTATTTGGGCGGTTAGCTCAGCTGGGAGAGCGCTTGCCTTACAAGCAAGATGTCAGCAGTTCGATCCTGTTACCGCCCACCATAATGAAATATCTACACTACCCTCTCTCATTAAAGGGTAGTTTTTTTATACCCAAATTTAAGTATTTATGATAAACTTTCTATATAAAATTATTTTTACCAAAATTTGATAAAGGAGTCTGCTATATGATTAAATGGATTATCTCCGATATGGACGGTACTTTACTTGTTGAACCTAATAAATTACCTGATGATTTTGATGAAATTATGGATTTATTAAAACAACATAATATTATGTTTTCACCTGCTAGCGGACGCCAATATCAAGCACTTGTTTCCCAATTTCCTAAATATAAAGATGATTTACTTTTTATTTCTGAAAATGGAACTTATGTCTGCCAACATGATAAAGAAATTTTTTCTGCTACATTACCAGATACTGCTGTACAAAAAATTATTGCTGAAACTGCAAAATTACCAAAAGTAGAAATTGTATTAAGCGGTAAAAAAGGTGGCTATATCATCTCTCAAAATAAAGAATTTCATGATGAATTAAATCTTTATTACACTCAATATAAAATTCTTCATGATTTTTCTGAAGTTGATGATGAAATTATTAAAATTTCTCTTTGCGATTGTTTTAATCGCGATTCTTTAAATAATGTCTATAAAAAATTCTTACCTTTAGCTGATGAAATGCAAGTAGTTTTAAGCAGTGATATCTGGGTAGATATCATTCCTTTAGGCATCAACAAAGGTGTAGCTATCCAAAAATTACAGAAAAAATTAAATATAAAACCAGAAGAATGTGTCGCTTTTGGCGATTATTTAAATGATTATGAAATGATGCAATCTGTATATTATAGTTATGCTATGGAAAATGCCATTCCTGAATTAAAGAAAGTAGCTCGCTATATAGCACCACCAAATTATAAAAATGGTGTAGTTAAAACAATTCGTCAATTACTTGCTCAACAAGAAAGCAATCATTGATTAAATATCAAATAGAAAGAAGCTAATATTATGAAATTAGATTACCATATGCATTTTGAATATGGCTCTTATGATGAAAATTGGGTTAAAGGATTTTTTGATAGTGCCAAAAACCATGGATTGACAGAAATCGGCATCTCTGAACATAGCCATACATTTCCTGAATTCAAAGATTTATATTATCAAGATTTAATTTTAGATGATAGCTTTGTAGGTGAATTCCAACAGCAATGGTTAAAGAAAAATAAATTCAAATACACTTTAGATGATTATTTTAACTTTATGGCTAAATTACGAAAATTAGGCTACAAGGTTAAAACAGGAATTGAAGTATGTAATTTCCAAGACCAAGAAAAAGTAAAAAGTATTTTAGCACCATATGATTTTGATTATATCATTGGCTCTATCCATTTTCTTCATGGCTGGGCTTATGATTCTTCAGAAATAAAAGATGAATGGAATAATCACACTTTAGAAGAAATCTATGATTGGTATGCACAAGAAGTTGAAAAACTCTGTGCTAGTAAAATCTATGATGTTTTAGGTCATCCATTTAATATTCGTTTATTTAAAAATATACCAGATTTTGATGTTACACCTTATTTAGTCCGTGTAGCTAAAGCTGTTAAAGAAGCTAATATGGCTATCGATATCAATACTGGTACTTTATATCGCTATCCTATAGCTGAAATCTCACCATATCCTGATTTTATGAAAATCGCTGTAGAATACAATCTTCCTATTATCACTTCTTCTGATGCACATAAACCAGAACATTGTGGCAATCATATTGATGATGCTATTTCATATGCCAAATCTTTTGGCTATAACCAATCTATACGTTTTACAAAAAGACAACGTGAATTTGTAGAATTAGGCTAATATAATTAAAAAGACGATAACTTTTAATAGTTATCGTCTTTTTTTATTAATATATTTTCTTAACTTTAAAACCATGTTCATGTAAGCTATGAGTAATTTGTTGAATATGTTCTATACCATTTGTTTCAACAGTTACTTCAAGCACTACTTTCTTGAAGCTATCTGTTACTTTAGCCTGATTGTGGTCTAGTTTAATTACATTGGCATTTAAATCTGCTAAAATTTGAGAAATTGCCAATAACTGACCAGGTTTATCTGGAAGTTGTACACTAAAGCAAAATACTCGACCACGAGCGATTAAAGCTTTATCAATAAGTGCCGAAATTGTAGAAATATCAATATTACCACCACTTACGATAGCAGCCACTTTCTTACCTTTGAATTGTAATTTTCTGCTAGCTGCTAAAGATAATACGCCCGCACCTTCAGCAATCAATTTATGTTTTTCAATCAAAGATAATAAAGCTGACATAATTTCAAATTCAGAAACGGTAATTACTTCATCTACATATTTTTTAATGAATTCAAATGTTACATCACCTGGTGTTTTTACTGCTGTACCTTCTGCTACAGTATCAACGCTTGGCAAGGATACTACTTTATTTTCTTGAAGTGATGCCTTGATACAAGCTGCTCCACAAGGTTCTACACCGATTACTTTTACATGTGGATTTACCATTTTAGTCGCAAGTGCTACACCACTGGCAAAACCGCCACCACCGATAGGTACTAAAATCGCATCAACATCTTTTAAATCATCAATGATTTCTAAAGCTGTAGTACCTTGACCTAAGATAACTTCGATATCATTAAATGGGTGAATAAATGTATAATTGAATTCTTGTTGTAATTCTACTGCTTTTGCTGCCGCATCATCAAAACTATCTCCAGATAATACAACTTCTGCTCCATAAGCACGAGTTGCTTCTACTTTTAATAATGGAGTAGTCGCTGGCATAACAATTACAGCTTTAACACCTAATTGTTGAGCTGCATAAGCTACACCTTGAGCATGATTACCAGCTGAAGCTGCAATTACACCATGAGCTTTTTGTTCTTCACTCAACTGACTAATGCAGTTATACGCTCCGCGAAGTTTGAAAGAACCTGTTTTTTGCAAGTTTTCAGGTTTTATATATATATCATTATGTGATAAATTGGAAAAATAATCACTGTAGATTAATTTAGTTTTGTATATAACACCATCTAAATTTTTAACAGCACGATATACATCAGCTATAGTTGTTTTTTCTACTATTTCCTGTGGTGTTAATTTTACTTCTACTTGCTCTTTAGCCAATAAAACCATCTCCTTTTTGTTTACTTAAAATTATGTAGATGTTTTCTATTATATCATAAAATTAACAACTTTACATATATAAAAAATTGTAAATAAAAAAAGTGATGAATTAAACTCCTATTTAGTCTAATTCATCACTGTTATTTTTATCAGTTAAATAAATATCCAGATGGGTCTACAGCTTGTCCATTTATGCGAACTTCATAATGTACATGAGGGCCTGTTGAAAAGCCTGTACTTCCCATATAAGCAATAATCTGTCCACGTTTTACTTGTTGACCCGCAGATACTACTACATAAGAAGCATGTCCATAACGAGTCATCACTCCGTTGCCATGGTCAATATCTACCATATTGCCATATCCACCAGAATTCCAACCAGCAATGCTGACAACACCATCAGCTGTTGCTCTAATTGGTGTTCCCATATCATTTGCAATATCAATACCAGGGTGGAAATCGCTACCGCCCCAACGAAGACCATATGGTGAACTTACTACACCTTTAGCTGGCCAAATAGATGGAGTAATAGATATAGTCTGATTAGCAATTGCTACTTGCTGACGTTTCATCATGATAGCAGTCTGCAAACGTTTTTTTAATTCTTCCATATTATTTAGTTTACCATTCATTGTATTTTCTACAGTATCTAAGGTAAGACGTACATTTTCTATAGTAGGTGTTTGCGGATAAGGTCCACCTTGTCCATTTTGTTCTGGATTTACACTATCTCCATTATTTCCTTCTGGAAGTTCTATACCAGATAATTGTTTTAATTCATTTTCCAAATTATTTAATTGGTCCATATCTTCTTTTAAGCTATTAGCTTTTTTATCAAGTTCAGATAATTGTTGCTGTTGAAGTGCATTTGCTTCTTGCAATTCTTGTAAATGCTGTTTATCTGCTTGATTATTGAAATACACATAACCTGCAAAACTCAATGAACCAACGACTAATACTATCATAATAACTACAGATGCCATCACATATCTGAGCATATTTTTACTTATAGTAAATAATTTTACATCATCTGTTTTATTAGGTATGATTTTTATTGTATATTCATCATTTTTTACTACTTTTTTATCTTCTTTTATATCTTCTATTTCTGTTTCTGTATTATTTTGTTCAGTAGCTTGTTTATTTAACTCTTCCTGACTCAAAACTTAAACCTCCTGTATCTTTAAATAATAAATAATAGTAAACATTTATTTCCTAATTTCTTATTATAACATAAATAAAAAGCATTTTGCCTTGCAAATAGCCAAGCAAAATGCTTTTTTTCATTAAAATTCAATTAAGATTTTATCTAATTTCCCTACAACTTTCTCTTTTTACTAAAAAATACGGCACAATAATTTTTGTCGCAAATAAATTAGGATTTTCTATATGCTTACTAAGTTGAGAAGCCGCTTCTACTCCCAATTGATAAGCATTTATATCTATAGATGTCAATTGTGGATTCATCATACGAGCAAAGATAGAATTATTAAAACTTATGATGGATAAATCCTCTGGCACTTTTAAATTGCATGCAGAAATCAAATTACCTATAGAAACAGCTACAATATCATCATAAATTAATAAAGCAGTTGGTCGATTTTCACTAATTAACAAATCCTTAAGCTTATTATATTTTTCCTCAGAATTCAATGCAAATTCTAAACAATAATTAGGATTATATTCAATATTATGTTCACTTAATGCTAATAAATATCCGGCTTTTCGATCGCTAGAAAATACCTTGTAATTATCTGTACCTATATAAGCAATTTTATTATGACCTAAAGATATTAGATATTCACATGCTTCTTTTGCAGCTTGCACATTATCATTATCTACATAAATAGTATCATTTATCATCTTTGTAGCTTTACCAATCAATACAAATAACAATTTTTGCTCATACATATAATTAATTATTGAATCATCTATATTTGAATATAAAAAGATAAATCCATCTGCCTCTGAAGCTTTTATACTTCTTATCAATTCTTCATCAGTTTCACCTGTTATTACTAATAAAGTATATTGCTTTTTATTACAATATTTACCAATTCCCTTTATAGCTTCTAAATAAAAAGGATTTTCATAAACATCTGTTTTACTTTTAGGAAATACTACACCTATTTTACGCATACTAATATTCTGTTGTAAATTATTTTGCTCGTAACCTAATTCTTCCATCGCTTTTTTTACTCTATCCTTTGTTTCTTGACTAATCGATGGATGATTTTTACACGTTCTTGATACGGTTGATGGTGATACCCCAGCCAATTTCGCGACATCTTTAATTGTAACTGCCATAAAAATTCTCCTCTATATCTATAATAAAAAATTCGTCTTTTATATCTATAAATATTAAACCACATTTCTATATTTTACGCAACTATTAACGCAATTATTTGCATATAAATTGCGTAAATTATTTTATTTTTAATGCAATTATTTCGTAAAATTTATTGCAATTTTTCGCAAAACTCTTTATAATAAAAATATAATCATTACTGAAGCGATTTTAAAGATATTTGCAATATATGCAATAAAAATTATGAGGAAGTGTTTTTATGGAAAGTAAATCCCTACAACTTTTATCACCAATTACGGGAAAAACAATACCACTTACAGAAGTTCCTGACCCTGTATTTTCTACAAAAATGATGGGTGATGGTATTGCAATCATTCCATCAGAAGGTAAAATCTACAGTCCTGTTGATGGTGAAATCACTATGATTGCAGCAACAAAACATGCCTATGGCATCAAAGCTGATAATGGATTAGAACTACTCATTCATTTTGGCTTGGAAACAGTAGCTTTAAATGGTGAAGGCTTTACTGTTCACGTGCAAGCTGGCGATAAGATAAAAGCTGGCACATTAATTGCCGAAGTAGATTTTTCTTTCATGCAACAAAAAAATATCAATTTAATTACACCATTTATCATTTGTGGTGGCATGGAAAACATGACATTAAACTGTAATTACAACGAAGTAACTCATGGTGAAGATGCCATCATAACTTTAACCATGCAAACTATGCAAAATGTGCAAAATTCTATGCAACAAAAAACAAAATCAACTGTAGCAGAAGCGCCAAAGAAAAAATTTCATATTGATTTTGATTTCTTACAAAAACTTGGCAAAGTGTTAATGACAGTTATCGCTGTTATGCCTGCTGCTGGTCTTATGATTTCTCTTGGCAAATTAATTCAAATGTGTGGTGCTGATATTTCCTTAATCATGATTATTGGTAACACTATGGAAAATATCGGTTGGGCAATTATCGGTAATTTACATATTTTATTTGCTGCTGCCATTGGTGGTTCATGGGCAAAAGAAAAAGCTGGTGGTGCCTTTGCTGCTATAATTGCTTTTATTTTAATCAATCGAATTACTGGTTCTATTTTTGGTGTAACTACAGATATGTTAAGCCAAGCTGACGCTACAACTTATACTTTATTAGGTCAAACAATTCCTGTTAAAGGCTATTTTGTTGAAGTTCTTGGTGCAGCCGCTCTCAACATGGGTGTATTTGTCGGTATTATTTCTGGCTTTGTCGGTGGTATTGTCTACAATAAATATTACAATTTCCGCAAATTACCAGATTGTTTAGCCTTTTTTAATGGTAAACGCTTTGTACCTTTAATGGTCATTATTTATTCCGTCGTAATTTCTGTAATTCTCAGTTTTTTCTGGACTTATGTACAAACAGGTATTAATAATTTTGGTATTTGGATTGCTAATTCATCTTCTACTTATCCTGTACTTGCTCCATTTATTTATGGTACTTTAGAACGTTTACTTTTACCATTTGGTTTACATCATATGCTTACCATTCCAATGAACTACACATCTTTTGGTGGTACTTATCAACTTTTAACAGGTGCAAATGCTGGAACTTTTGTATTTGGACAAGATCCTCTATGGCTTGCTTGGGCAAATGATTTAATCAACTTCAAAAATATGGGTGATATGGCTTCTTACAATCAATTATTAAACGAAGTAACACCTGCTCGTTTCAAAGTTGGTCAAATGATCGGTGCTACCGGTATGTTGCTTGGTATCGCCTTAGCTATGTATCATCGTGTCGATAAAGATAAACGTCATAAATATAAATCCATGTTTGTATCCACTGCACTTGCTGTATTTTTAACTGGTGTAACTGAACCACTTGAATTTATGTTTATGTTTGCCGCTGTTCCTTTATATATCGTTTATGCAATTCTTCAAGGTCTAGCTTTTGCTATGGCTGGTATTATAGATTTACGCCTTCATTCTTTTGGCAATATTGAATTTATCACTCGTATTCCTATGTCTGTAAAAGCAGGACTTACTGGAGATATTATTAACTTTTTAATTTGTATTGTAGCCTTTTTTGCTATCGGTTATGTTGTAGCTTATTTCATGATTGGCAAATTTCATTTTGCTACACCTGGTCGTTTAGGTAATTATGACAGTATAAACAATGATGAAGATAATTCTAAAACTACTGTACAAGGCTCTGCTCAAGCTGAAGCTATTATTAAACTTTTAGGTGGTAGAGAAAATATCACTCTCGTTGATGCTTGTATGACCAGATTGCGTGTAACTGTTAAAGATATCAATAAAGTAGCAGATTTAGATCAATGGAAAAAATATGGTGCTTTAGGTTTAGTAAAAAAAGATAATGGCGTTCAAGCTATTTATGGGCCTAAAGCCGATGTTTTAAAATCTGATATCAATGACATTCTTTAAATATATCAATTAACGAGGTAATTTATATGAAATTACTAACACTTAATTCTCACAGTCTTTTAGAGGAAGATTATCTAAAAAAAACACAGATTTTTGTAGAAGAAATTCTTCAAGAAAATATTGATGTCTTCGCACTTCAAGAAGTCAATCAATCACATGATGACAAAATCTTAGCTAAAAATCCTCATAATTATTATGGTACATCAATTTTAAAGCAAAATAATCATGCACTATATATTGCTGATTTACTAGCTAAACAAGGTAAAAACTATCATTGGATTTGGGAAGATTGTCATCTTGGCTATGACATCTATGATGAAGGTATTGCTATCTTTTCTAAATATCCCATTATAGATACAAAAATAATTCCATTATCTAAAACACAAGATCATACAAATTATAAAACGCGTAAAGCTTTAGCTATTTGTTGTGAAGTAAATCAACAAAAAACATGGTTTATTTCTATGCATATGGGCTGGTGGAATGATGAAGAAGAACCATTTCAACTCCATTGGCAAAATTTAATTACAGCTCTAAAGCCAATTTCTCAAGATACTATTTTCTTAATGGGAGATTTCAATAATCGCAGTGATATCAAAGATGAAGGTTACAATCTTATTCTTAAAGATAAATGGTATGACTTGTATGAATTAGCTCAAATACGTGATGAAGGAATTACCAGTTCTTCTGGCATTGCTGGTTGGTTTTCTCAAAATAGTGAAGCTATCCGCATTGACTATATTTTTTGCAATAAAAAAATAAATGTACAGTCTCAAAAATCTATATTTACTGGCATAGATAAACCTACTATATCTGATCATTTTGCTGTACTAACAGAATGTGTATAAAAGGAGTATAAAATCATGAGAGCAAGTGGCATTTTATTACCAATCTTTTCCCTGCCTGGTGGTCATGGAATTGGTTGCTTTAATCAAGAAGCTTATAAATGGATAGATTATTTAAAACAAGCTAAACAAAGTTATTGGCAAATATTGCCTTTAGGTGCAACTAGCTATGGCGATTCACCTTATCAATCATTTTCTACTTTTGCAGGAAATCCTTATTTTATTTCTTTAGATGATTTAGTAGCTAAAAATTGGTTAAATATCGATGAATTACCAATTCAAGAAGAAAATACTACTATTGATTATGCAAACTTATATCATACACGTTTTGATTTATTGAGATTAGCTTTTGAACGTAGTCATATCACAGATAATCATGATTTCCAATCATTTATAAATAATGAAGCATATTGGCTAAATGATTATGCTTTATTCATGGCAATAAAAGATTATTTAAATGGAATATCTTGGCAACAATGGCCTGAAGATATCCGCCATAGAACAACAGATGCTATGAACTACTACACAAATAAATTACAAGAAAATATTACTTTTTATAAATTCCTTCAATTCATCTTTTGGGAACAATGGCAAAAATTAAAAGCTTATGCAAACAGTCAAGGTATTTCTATAATCGGTGATATTCCAATCTATGTAGCTTATGATAGTGCTGATACTTGGTCTAATCCTCATCTTTTCCAATTAGATGAAAATTTATTGCCAACAGCAGTTGCTGGTTGTCCGCCAGATGGCTTTTCTGCTGATGGTCAACTTTGGGGCAACCCTTTATATGCTTGGGAAAGACATGCACAAGAAAATTTTTCTTGGTGGATATCTCGTATTTCTTGGTGCTATAAATTATATGATGTTGTTCGTATTGACCATTTCCGTGGCTTTGATGAATATTATTCTATTCCTTACGGAAATACTACAGCTAAAGGTGGTCATTGGGTAAAAGGCCCTGGAATAAATCTTTTCCAACAAATAAAAAATACACTTGGCAATAAAGAAATCATTGCTGAAGACCTTGGCTATTTAACTGACTCCGTTCGCCAATTAGTAAAAGATACAGGCTATCCAGGAATGAAAGTTTTAGAATTTGCCTTTGATAGTCGCGATTCTAGTGGAGCTAATAATTATTTACCTCATAATTACAATGAAAATTGTGTAGTTTATACTGGCACTCATGACAATGAAACAATGCTTGGCTGGTTTAAGTCAATCTTGCCAGAAGAAAAACATACTTTACGTCGCTATTTATGTACTGATACTCAAGATGATTTAAAACTACTAGATAAAGCTATTTGTTTAGCTATGCAATCTGTAGCTAAAATGTGTATCATTCCTATGCAAGATTGGTTACAACTAGATAATACAAGTCGCATAAATAAACCATCTACACTTGGTGGTAATTGGTGCTGGCGCATGAATAATTCACAACTCAGTGAAAAACTAAATCAAAAAATTGCTTCTATTACAGCCACTTATGGTAGAGATAAAAAATAAGGAGACTATCTATGTTAACTAAATTAAATAATATATTACAAATTCAATTTCAAAAAAATATCGATAACTGTACAAATGAAGAATTATATATAGCCTTATTAATGTTAGTTAAAGCATTAAGCAAAAATCGTCCCCTCACACAAACTAAACGAAAATTATACTATATTTCTGCTGAATTTTTAATTGGTAAACTCTTATCTAATAATCTAATTAATCTTGGTATTTATGACGAAATCAATTCTTTATTACAAGAACACGGTAAAGATTTAAGTATTATTGAAGAAATAGAACCTGAACCATCTTTAGGTAATGGTGGTCTTGGTCGACTTGCTGCTTGCTTTTTAGACTCTATTGCTACACTTAATCTTTCTGGTGATGGTATCGGTTTAAATTATCATCTTGGTCTATTTAAACAAAAATTTATCAATCACCTTCAAAAAGAAGAAGCTAATCCATGGTTACAAAAAGACAATTGGCTCAATGATACAAATATAGGCTTTGATATTCAATTCAAAGATTTTACTGTACATTCTCATCTTTATGATATTGATGTTATTGGTTATGGACAAGGGCTGAATAAATTACATCTTTTTGACCTAGACAGTATTGATGAAAATATTGTTAAAGAAGGTATATCTTTTGATTTAACAGATATCAAAAAAAATCTCACTTTATTTTTATATCCTGATGATAGTACAAAAGAAGGTCAATTACTTCGCATCTATCAACAATATTTCATGATTAGCAATGCAGCTCAATTAATTTTAATGGAAGAAAAAGCTAAAGGTCATGACCTCAAAGACTTACATCAACATGTATGTATTCAAATCAATGATACTCATCCCTCAATGATTATTCCTGAACTTATCTATCGCTTATTAAAAGAGGGTATTCATTTAAAAGAAGCAGTGCATATCGTAACAAATACTTGTGCTTATACAAATCATACTATTTTAGCTGAAGCTTTGGAAAAATGGCCTATGGATTATCTCCGTCAAGTAGTACCACATTTAATTCCAATAATTGAAATCCTCGATACTGTTGCATTCACACGCAGTGAAGAAGAAGCCGTCCAAATTATCGATAAAGAAAATCGTGTGCATATGGCTAATATGGATATTCATTTTGGCTATAGTATCAATGGTGTAGCTTCTTTGCATACTGATATTCTAAAAAATAGTGAATTAAATGCCTTTTATAAACTCTATCCGCAAAAATTCAATAATAAAACTAATGGTATTACATTCCGTCGTTGGTTATTGCATTGTAATCATGAACTTAGCCAATATATTCAATCTCTAATAGGCAATAAATTCCTACAAGATGCTACAAAATTAAAAGAACTATTACAATATATTAATGATGAAAATGTATTATCTACACTTTTAAAAATTAAAGCTCATAATAAACAAAAACTCGCAGATTATATTCAAAAAACTATGCAAATCAGCATTAATCCAGATAGTATCTTTGATATTCAAATAAAACGCTTACATGAATATAAACGTCAACAAATGAATTTACTCTATATCATCAATTTACTATTAAAAATCAGACAAGGTTATCGACCAAAAACACCTATAACTTTCATTTTTGGCGCTAAAGCTGCACCTGCATATGTCATTGCCAAAGATATCATTCATGCTATTTTATGTCTTCAAGATATCATCGCTAAAGACTCTATTGTTAATAAATATATTCAAGTTGTCATGATTGAAAACTACAATGTTTCCCAAGCTGAAAAATTAATTCCTGCTTGCGATATTTCTGAACAAATTTCACTTGCTAGTAAAGAAGCTAGTGGTACTGGCAATATGAAAATGATGTTAAACGGCGCAATTACATTAGGTACAGAAGATGGTGCTAATGTAGAAATTCATCAATTAGTAGGTGATGATAATATCTATATCTTTGGTGAAAGCAGTGATAATGTCATCAATCATTACACAAAACAAGATTATAATGTCAAAGATTATTATGAAAATGATACAGAAATTGAAAATACACTTAAATTCTTGATTTCTAAAGAAATGCTTTCCATTGGCAATGCTGAAAATCTTCAACGTTTATATAATGAATTAAGTAATAAAGATTGGTTTATGACTTTACTTGATTTAAAATCATATATTCAAGCTAAAGATAAAGCTTTCCATGATTATTTAAATCGTCAAAATTGGGCAAAAATGTCCTTAACAAATATTGCTAACGCTGGCTATTTCTCTAGTGACCGCACAATCGCTGAATATAATAACGATATTTGGAAATTAGATAAATAATCTGCCACTAAATGAGGTGTCAATATGTCTTTTGATAATATAAAAATATATATGCAAAACGGTAAATTAACAGATTTAGAAATAAATTATTATATTAATAAATTAAAAAAAATATACCAAAGTAAAAAATTACAACGTATATCTTTTATTTTAGGCGAAGATTATATTGACTTAAGATATATGTTTGAAGCTTATCCTTTTGAAAGAATATGGCGAATCCCCTCTAAAAAATAATATAAAAAAAGGCTATCGTAAAAATTTACGATAGTCTTTTTTCTTATCTAAAATACAATATTTATTTACCCATTTTTATATAATTTAAACGACCGCCAGCCATTAAAATATCAATATCTAATTGAGATAATGCATGATTTACGGCAAAAGAAGTTTTCTTAGTAACATTTTCTACCATCATAGCTTTTCCTGGAACAAGCTGATGTAAATTACTGATTTTCAATACATCACCTTCATCAATAGTATCATAATCTGCTTCATTTGCAAAAGTAAATGGTACGATACCAAAGTTTATGAGATTAGCTTGATGTATACGCGCAAAGCTTTTAGCGATAACAGCTTTAATGCCTAAATACATTGGTGCAAGTGCTGCATGTTCACGGCTAGAACCTTGACCATAGTTTTGACCTGCAACGATAAAGCCACCGCCAACAGATAAGCAATGTTGTTTAAATCCAGCTTGTACATCACGGAAAATAAATTCAGATATTTTTTCAATATTAGAACGGAATGGCAATACTTTTGCCCCTGCTGGAGCGATATGGTCTGTAGTAATATTGTCTACTACTTTAATTACTACTTGTTTTTCTACAGTATCAGCAAGTGGAGTATTTTCTGGAAGTGGTTTAATATTTGGACCACGAACAATTTCCACATTTTCAGGGTGCTGTTTTTCTGGAGCAATAATCATACTATCATCTACTAAGAAATGATCTGGTTCTGCTGGAATATCAAATTCAGCTTCTCTAGGGTCAGAGATAACACCTTTTATAGCACTATAAGCAGCTACTTCTGGAGAAACAAGACATACATTTGCACTTAAGGTACCACTTCTACCATAGAAATTGCGGTTGAAAGTACGAAGTGACCATGCATTTGTAATTGGAGATTGACCCATACCAATACAAGGACCACAAGTACATTCAAGCATTCTAGCACCACTAGAGATTAAATCAGTTAATGCTCCATTTTGAGAAAGCATAGTCAATACTTGTTTAGAACCTGGAGAAATACATAATGATACATTTTCAGCAACTGTTTTATTTTTTAATATAGAAGCGACAATCATCATATCTCTATAAGAAGAATTTGTACAGCTACCAATAGCAACCTGGTCTATTTTTTTGCCAACAACTTCACTGATGGATTTTACGGCATCAGGGCTATGAGGCATAGCTATCATTGGTTCTAAATCATCTAAATTGATTTCATATGTTTCATCATAAACAGCATCATCATCTGCACTTAAAGCTACGAAACAATCTTCACGATTTTGTTTTTTCAAAAATTCATATGTTACTTCATCGCTTGGGAATATAGATGTAGTAGCACCAAGTTCTGCACCCATATTTGTTATAGTTGCACGTTGAGGAATATTTAAAGTTTTTACACCTTCACCTGTGTATTCAATAACTTTACCTACGCCACCTTTTACAGTCATAAGCTGTAAAACTTTTAAAATAATATCTTTAGAACTTACACCTTTATGTAATGCACCTGTAAGTTTTACATTTACCACTTTTGGCATTTTTAAATTAAATGGACGTCCTGCCATAGCACAAGCAACATCAAGTCCACCAGCACCAATAGCCAATGCACCAATACCACCAGCTGTAGGAGTATGAGAATCACTTCCTAATAAAGTTTTACCTGGAGCTGCAAATCTTTCCAAATGTACCTGATGGCAAATACCATTACCTGGACGAGAAAAATAAATACCATGTTTGTTTGCTACTGTTTGTAAATATTTATGGTCATCAGCATTTTCAAAACCACTTTGAAGTGTATTGTGGTCTACATAGCTTACGGATAATTCTGTTTTAACTTGGTCTACACCCATAGCTTCTAATTGTAAATAAGCCATAGTTCCTGTAGCATCTTGTGTTAAAGTCTGGTCAATTTTAATAGCTATTGGACAACCACGGTCCATAGTGCCTTCTTGTAAATGAGCTTTAATTATTTTTTCTGTTAATGTAGGCATCTTTAGCTCTCCTTTACTTTTTTAGTATACATAAGAACAATATTTTCATTATAACATAAATTATTACGATTTGTGTATCAATACAGTAAACATTTACTATAAAAATATTGTATACAGTGTATATTTGACTTTTATATAAGATATTTTTTGTGATATAATAGACAAGTATCTTTTTATATAATATGTTTTTTATAAACACATCGTTAATATCAATTCAATAGAAAAGGAGAATTAGTCTATGGATAATACGTTCTTAGCTCAATTCTACGGAAAATCACAAAATTATACAGATATTCCTAATCATTTATATAAAGACTACAATGTAAAAAAAGGTTTACGTAATGAAGATGGTACAGGTGTTTTAGTAGGTCTTACTCGTGTTGCAGACGTTGTAGGTTATACATACAATGAAGATGGTACAAAAGTAGATACTGAAGGTACTTTATTTTTTCGTGGTATAGATATCAATGAAATAGTAAAAAATCGTCATGATTTACGCTATATTTATGAAGAAGCTTGCTTTTTATTATTATTTGGTTACTTACCAAAACAAAAAGAATTAGAAAACTTTTGCGAACTCCTTCAAGAAAACTACGAACTTCCTGATGATTTCTTAGAAATGAATTTACTTCGCATGCCTGGTAAAAATCTAATGAATAAATTGCAACATGCAATTTTGACTTTATATAATTATGATGAAGACCCAGATAATACCGATGTATATGAAACATTATTAAAAGGTATTCAAATCATGGCAAAATTGCCATCAATCGCATGTTATGCTTATCAATCTAAAATGCATTACTACGAACATAAAAGTCTTATCATTCACTATCCTCGCAAAGATTACTCTACTGCTGAAAATATTTTATATATGCTTCGCTCTGATAGCAATTTCAGCAAACAAGAAGCTAATCTTTTAGATATTATGCTCCTTTTACATGCTGATCATGGTGGTGGTAATAACTCCACTTTCACAAATGTAGTAATCTCCTCCACTGACACAGATATTTATTCTGCTGTATCTGGCTCTATAGGTTCACTCAAAGGTCCTCGTCATGGTGGTGCTAATATAAAAGTAGCTTTAATGATGGATGCTGTTATATCCGAAATAGGCTATACTCGTGATGATGCCAAAATTAAAGATATTGTATTGAAATTATTAAATAAACAATTCTACAATAAATCTGGTCTTGTATACGGTTTTGGTCATGCTGTTTATACACTTTCTGACCCACGTGCAGAAATACTTCGCCATTATTGTGGTATCGTAGCTCATGAAAAAGGTCGTGAAGAAGAATTTGAATTCTATTTACGCTTTGAACGCATTGTTAAAGAAACTTTGATGGAAACAAAAGGCTTAACAGCGTGTGCAAATGTAGACTTTTATAGTGGCTTTGCTTATGATATGCTTGGTATTCCTCGCGATATGTTTACACCATTATTCGTTATCAGCCGTATGGTAGGTTGGCTCGCTCATAACTTAGAAAATAAATTATATGATGGCCGTATCATGCGTCCTGCTACAAAATATGTTGGTGAATTAAATGAATATGTACCTATGGAGGATAGATAAAAATGACTAAAACTATTACTGTATTTAAAGGCGATGGCATTGGTCCTGAAATAACTGATGCTGTTTTGAAAATATTAGATAAAGCTGGTGCTGACCTTAATTATGAAATTTTCAATGTCGGTGCTAAAGAATATGAAACAAATGGTAAATTAATCCCTGATGAAGCATTTGCTTCCTTTGATAAAAACAAAGTATTATTAAAATCTCCAATCACTACTCCTATTGGCAAAGGCTTCCGCTCTTTAAATGTAACTTTACGTAAAAAATATGATTTATATGCTAACATTCGCCCTGCTAAATCAAATAATGCTGTAAAAACTGCATTTAAAGATGTTGACCTAATTGTTTTCAGAGAAAATACTGAAGACCTCTATGTAGGTGTAGAAGAACAAATTGATGAAAATACTGTTCATGCTACAAAAATAATCACTCGCCATGCTAGTGAAAGAATTATTAAAGATGCTTTTGAATACGCTAAAGCTCATAATCGCAAAAAAGTAACTTGTGTACACAAAGCTAATATCTTGAAAATGAGTGATGGTTTATTCCTTAGTATATTCTATGATATCGCTAAAAATTATCCAGAAATCGAAGCTAATGATAAAATTGTTGATAACACTTGCATGCAACTTGTAATGAACCCTCAACAATTCGATATCATGGTTATGCCAAATCTCTATGGAGATATCGTTTCTGACCTCACTAGTGGCTTAATCGGTGGACTTGGTTTATTGCCATCTAGTAATCTCGGTAAAGATTATGCTATGTTTGAAGCAGTTCATGGTAGCGCACCAGATATTGCAGGTAAACATATAGCAAACCCTACAGCACTTTTATGGTCTGCTTGCATGATGCTTGAATATCTTGGTCAAAATGATGTTGCTAGCAAAATCAGAAAAGCTGTTGATGAAGTATTAAATGAAGGAACTACTTTAACACCAGACCTTCATGGTACAGCTACAACAGAAGCATATTGTGATGCTATCATCGCTAAATTATAAAAAATAAATTTAATATAATTATTTATAAAAAAGACTACCTATAAAATATGATAATTTTTATAGGTAGTCTTTTTTTATCTCCAATCTATATTTTGAGCATTATTAACTTTTTTCTTTAGTGTTTCCAATCTTGTAAGTGCTTCATTAAGAGTTGCATCTTCTTTTGCAAAATGAAAACGAATTAAATTGTGTACATCTTCATGGAAAAAGCTAGAACCTGGTACAGCTGCCACTCCTACATTTGCTGTCATCCATTCAGCAAATTTATAATCATCTTTTACACCAAATTCTGAAACATCCATAAGCACATAATATGCCCCTTGCGGTTCAGTAAATTGAAAGCCTAAATTTGCTAATCCTCCCACAAAAAGTTTCTTCATATGCGTATAATGATCTTGAAGTTCTTTATAATATGCATCTGGAAAATTTAAACCTACCACAGCTGCTTCCATAAGTGGTGCTGCTGCACCAACAGTTAAAAAGTCATGAACTTTTTTAACTCGATCAATGATATTTGGTGGAGCTATAACATATCCCAATCGCCAACCTGTAATAGAATACGTTTTGGAAAGTGAATTACATATGATTGTTCGTTCACGCATACCTGGCAATGTAGCCATATATACATGTTTATGAGGTTTATAAATAATATGTTCATATACTTCATCAGTAATAACATATGCATCATATTTAATTGCAAGTTCAGCAATATTTTCAAGTTCTTTACGTGTAAATACTTTTCCACATGGATTTGACGGATTACAAAGAATAAGTGCTTTTGCACCGCTACGAAATGCTTTTTCTAATAAATTTACATCAAAATTAAAATCTGATGGAACTAGCGGAATATATATAGGCTCTGCTCCGGAAAGAATTGTATCAGCTCCATAATTTTCGTAAAACGGAGAAAAAATTGCAACTTTATCTCCAGGATTTATAATTGACATCATAGAAGCCATCATCGCTTCTGTACTGCCACAAGTAACAACAATCTCACTATCAGGATCGACTTTCATACCTGAAAAATGTTCATGTTTTCGTGCTAAAGCTTCACGAAAATTTTGTGCACCCCATGTAATTGCATATTGATGTGGCCCCATTTTTGCCACTTCAGCTAATCTATCTGTAATTTCTTTTGGTGGTGCAAAATCTGGAAAACCTTGTGAAAGATTAACTGCATCATATTTATTAGCAATACGTGTCATACGTCTTATAACCGAATCACTAAAATTTGATGTACGCTTACTGAGTTCATACATACATATCTCTCCTCACTAATCAGTTAGAGTGATAGTCCATTATTTTTTATAACTAGGATTATCCTTTAATATCTTAATATATAATATTCATTAATAAAAATAAAGAAAAAAAGCACTGAAATATTCAGTGCTTTTTTCTTAACTGGCAACTTCCTATCCTCCCAGCACGTCTCCATGCAAGTACTTTCGGCCTCTAAATGCTTAACTACTGTGTTCGGTATGGGTACAGGTGGAACCATTTAGGCATCGTCACCAGATATTCTCTTTTTCTTTTTTTGAAAGATATCAATCTTTCAAAACCACTCAGAAGATTACTTTGCTCCAAGTCATTTTTCTTTTTTAAGTTAAGTTCTCGACATATTAGTACCAGTACGCTACATTCATTACTGAACTTCTACTCCTGGCCTATCAACCTCGTCATCTTCAAGGTGTCTTTCAAGCTTTCGCTTCGGGAGACCTCATCTTAAGGCAAGTTTCACGCTTAGATGCTTTCAGCGTTTATCTTTTCCGGACGTAGCTACCCAACTGTACCCCTGGCGGGATAATTGGTACACCATTGGTCCGTCCACTCCGGTCCTCTCGTACTAGGAGCAGCCCCCTTCAAGTCTCTTACGCCCGCGATGGATATGGACCGAACTGTCTCACGACGTTCTGAACCCAGCTCACGTACCACTTTAATGGGCGAACAGCCCAACCCTTGGGACCTGCTCCAGCCCCAGGATGTGATGAGCCGACATCGAGGTGCCAAACCTCCCCGTCGATATGGACTCTTGGGAGAGATTAGCCT